>Ga0209526_10001032_pt1 | contig 18456 bp, 19 predicted proteins | sample JacPinW_OM2H0_M1_FD_188566 | JGI IMG/M metagenome (GOLD analysis project Ga0209526, IMG submission 188566) | Forest soil microbial communities from Algoma, Ontario, Canada - Jack Pine, Ontario site 1_JW_OM2H0_M1 (SPAdes) (version 2) | ecosystem: Environmental > Terrestrial > Soil > Boreal... | reverse complement strand
CGTGTCCGCGGCCATTGTCAAGATCGCCACGGTGCCGATCTGCCCGCGACGCATCAGAACACTCTCCATCAAGGTATTGCAGCCTTGCAGGAAAAACGCAGGGGCTAGCAGCCTCAGCAGATGGCCAACGCCCGCCGTTTTGAGCAAAGGGGTCAGGAAGAATGAGATGGCGATCGCCAGGCACGCCGTCGCGGCAGCACAGGCCATGTTGAGAAAGAAACCAGTTACGGGCGCCGTTGGCGAATCGTGCATTTTCATGACGTATTCGTAGACGCCATGGCCAACGAGCAAAGCGAGCGCGCCATAGATCGAGGCCGCGATAGCGAACTCGCCGAACTCGGAAGGTTCGACGGCGATCGATATCGCGAGGAACAGGACGGCGCCAGTTACCTGGACCCAAACCCTGGAGAATGCGAGCAGCGCTGACCCCGACCAGTGAACTTGAGGAGTTGAGTCGGTCATAACTGTAGAAACCCGAATGCCGGTACAACCTGACGGACGGGCGCGATCAGGCTCATACGTGCACTGAACGACCGCAAGATAGTCACCGTGTTTTTGTTACTTTGTCGGGCGCTACCTCCAACCCAGGCACGCTGGCGAACCTACGCAACAGGTAGACGCGGCCTTCCTCGGCATGAGCGATCTTCCGCAGCCCACGCAGGTAGCGGTATTTTCGCAAGACACGCGCGGGAATGAGAAATAGAGTCCACCACAGCCGTTTAATGAGACGGCCGCCCCTGGTGAGGCCGCCAAGATTGCGGCGCTCGACACGCTTGAAGCCGTGCCGAGACAGGAAGTCGGCCTCAATTTGATGCAGGCTGCGGCCGGACGCTCGGCTGGAATTATAGAGCGGTCCAGTCCAGAAGTCGCGCGCATGCAGCACGCTGACCGCATCCAGTATTGCCATTGACTTCGGCTGCTCTTTTAATAGACGCGCTACTACGTAGTCCATAGCCCAGAGATTGTCTTCCAGCGACCGATAGGGCATTTTCTTAAAGACGTCAACGCGAATTATGCCGGCCATCAGTTCAACTACCGGAACGTAGCGAAGCTCTAGGAATGGTTGCTTCAGCGTGTCGAGATAACCGAAGAAACTTGCATGATGCAGGCTGAGCTGATAGGCGCCAAGGTGATGACGTCTGGCAAGGTCGAAAGCCGCGTTCCAAGTGTCGGGCGAACCTATCAGGTCATCGTCCGGAAGGGCAACGTAGTCATAGGCGTCCAGCGAGAACATCTGTCGACCAAGAGCCCTGCCAATCCCGTTCCACTTGTTATTGTCGGCGTCGCGCGACCAGGTTACTCCGTCTTTATCAAGAGGCGTGGGTGCCTCGTTTGAACCGAAATAGCTGATGTGCAGATCCCAATTGCGCTTGCCGCCAGGCGGCAGCCACGTGCCATGCAACGACGCATCACCTGCCCGCAATATGACCAGGTTGCGCTTCCGGCCCCCTTGCATGCGTGCCGAATCCATTGCCGTTCCCCCGATCACTCCCACAGCTGCGCTTGCCTGGGTCACAGAAACACCGATCCGCATTTGGACTGAGAGGGGGCGATCATTCCTTTAACCATGGAGCACCTGCGTTCCAGGCTGCCTCCAGCACCGCCTTGTCGCGCAGCGTATCCATGCTTTGCCAAAAGCCGAAATGGCGGTAGGCAGCGAGTTGTCCCTGCTCGACGAGCCGTTGCATGGGCGCCTGTTCCCACACGGTGCCGTCGCCATCCACGAGCTCCAGCACGCGCGGCTCGCAGACGAAGAAACCACCATTGATGAGACCGACGTCTCGACTGTCCTTCTCGCGAAATGCCGTTACTTCGTCGTCGTCCTCGGAAAGGCCAAGTACACCGAAACGTCCAGGCGCCGGGACCGCTGTCACAGTCGCCCAACGGCCAGAACGACGGTGAAACGCGATCAGGTCGGAGACGTTCACGTCGCTCACGCCGTCTCCATAGGTCAGGCAGAAGGTCTCGTCGCCGATGACGTCACGGGCGCGCTTGAGACGCCCGCCCGTCATGGTGTCAGGCCCGGTATCGAGGACCGTGACTTGCCACGGCTCGGCGGAACCACGCGACCAGATGATCTTGTCGGCAGCCAAGTCGATGGTGAAATCGCTGGAAATTCTATTGTAGTTCAGAAAATAGTCGCGGATGAATTCCACCTTGTAGCCGCCAAGCACGACGAACTCGCGCAACCCTGATTTGGCATAGATCTTCATGACGTGCCACAGGATCGGCCGCCCGCCAATCTCAACCATTGGCTTTGGGCGGACAGCCGTCTCCTCGCTCAGTCGGGTTCCCATACCACCTGCAAAGATCACGACCTTCATGACGCTGCCTCCAACAACCAAGAATGAGCCGACGTCAGCATCGCTCGAGAACCTTTTTCGCAGCGCGTTCGCCGCTGGCGAACGATTCGTCGGTCCACATGTAGCCCCAGTCACCGTAGCGCCCGCAGTAGGCGATCCCGATGTCGTCCAGGAATGATTGCACGGTGCGCAGCGCGGCAGGACGATCATGATCGAAAATGACGTTCCCGGATGTCATCCAAGCACTGCGGTGCACGACTTCGGCGGGGCTCTCTACGAGGCCGCACTTGACGAGACCCTCGATGGTCGGATCGATCATGTCCCCGGGCGAGGCGCACGCCGGTTTGTATTTGTCGCTGAAGTAGATCTCGGCTTGTATGCTGCTACAGCCGGCTGGCACCGTATTTGGCGACAACCGGTGTGGAAACGACAACCGCGAGAAGCAGAACTCGGCGTCGTAGAAATAAGTCCACTGGGCCCTCGAGACGTCCTTGCGCTTCACCCCAATGTTGACGATCACGACTTTGGTTACGGCGAGCTTTGCGGCGGCCTCGCGAACGTCCGTCGGTGCCCCCTTGATCAACGGAATGAGACGAGGCAGCGGCATTGACGAGATCAAGTCGTCGAAACGAGCGGTTCGCCCGTTTTCAAACGACAGTGTCTTCGCGGTCATGTCGATCTGAACAACCCGATGGCTATAGTGCTGGTCAGCCAGCGGCAGGAACCGGGTCAGGTAAGAGACGAAGCCGCCGTATGTGGGGTAACGGAATTTGTCGATATAGTGCAGGTCTTGAGTCTCGGGTTCGAGCGCGCCGCGCACGACCTGCTCGATATCTCCGCGATAGAGTCGTGGCCCGAGCCAATCGGTGGTCAGATTTCTCGCCTCCGTGGTGTGGTACTTCTTGGTATATTCGCCGGGAAAAGCGTTGGCGAATGTCGGACCGTAGCTCGCTTCCAGCCAATCTTGGTAGTTGTTGATCGGGCCTGGCGTGGTCGTCGTGACATCGGCCAGTTCCTTGACGCATTTGACAATCAGGTCGGTCGGGAGGCCGTAGAGGTTGACGTGCGCGGGATGCTTGATCCAATGACCTTGCCAATAGTTATTGACATAGCTCTTTATGCGCTCGAATCTTTGGTCGACACTTTCCGCGAGGATTTCCTGGAAGCGCTTATCCTCCGTGAATGAGATGTGCGGCCCGTCATCGAATATGAAGCCGTCATCGAACTTGTACGTGCAGGTGTGTCCGCCCACGCGATCCCGTTCATCATAAATGACCGGACGCAGCTTCTGCTGGCTCAACTGATAAGTAGCGCCAAAGCCGGCCATACCGGCTCCAATGATCGCAATTTCCGGGGTCGTCATGGTAAATTTCAAACCTTCTCAAGTTTCCGGTCTATTGAACTAAGAATTCGAGTGCGACGAAAGAGCGGTGGTCGGGCTTTTTGCGGCAGCGGTTAATGCGCGCGGATCGCGCATGGCTGCGATTGTAGCGGCGATGCCGTCTTTCAGATCGGTCTTGGCTTCAAAACCGAGGATCTCTCGCGCCTTGTTGGTGTCCCCCAGGATGATCGCGGGTTCGAAGGGTTGGGGCGGACGAGCACCTAATCGAACCAGATCCGGGCGCCCAACTTGTTCGGCAATCTCGCATATCATGTCGCGCAACGTCATCACCCGCCCCGTCGCGATGTTGAAGGTGCCCGTTGCATTCGAGAGGACGAGGGAGACAATCCCAGCTGCCGCGTCTTTGATGTATAAATAGTCGCGGATCTGTCGACCATGCGTCGTTTCGGCTGGACGGTTGTCGAGGAGCGCGCCGATGACGGCTGCGACCAGACGACTTGAATGCTCGCCAGGACCGTAGATAAAAAAGACCCGACCCCAGCCGAAGCCGATGCCGGCCTGCTTTGCCAGCCCTTCAAGAGCGACATGCAAGGCGTGCTTGCTCGCACCGTAAAGGGTTGTGGGCGCTAGCGGCGTAAAATCCTCGCGGCAGACTCCGTAATTCCAATCGTATTCAAAACAAGTGCCGCAACCAACAATGCGAATGCCACCTGCATCGACGAATTGGTTCGCAAGCCTCAAGCTGTATTGCAGCCAGTCTAGATTTTGGCGCGAATTGGCGACGTCCCCATACACCGGCCGCCAGCCCAGATGAAGCAAGTGCGTCGCCTTAGCCTCGCGAACAAGACGGGCGGTTTCGGTTGCGTCCGTCAGATCCGCGCGAAGCCATCGCACCGCGTTGAGTGTCGGGCCCGGCTCGGTGCGGTATGCGGCAATCACTTCGACGCCTTTGTCGGAAAGCGCGGCAAGGACATTTCGCCCCAAAAAGCCGGTGGCGCCCGTCAGCAATACTCTCATCGTCTGTCCCTCAACCCACGTCACCGACGCGACATCGGTGATCACATTCGACCAGTTTGGTGCCTTCCAGCGCATCTCTTCGACCACGGCGACGCGCCGTCGTGAGGCTCCGGATCGCAGGGCAGTCGCGCCTACCACGGTCGCAGACCCCATGGCATGAGCACAGCGGCAGCAAAAGCTGCCGCGATAAAGAGGGCGGCTGCCCAGGAGGTCTTGTCGCCAAATGCGAAAACCAGCGGGTCCTCCTGCATCTCGCCGCGGTCCGCCATAAGCCACAAACGACACAGCCAGAACAGAACGACCGCGGGCAGCACCCAAAGCAAAAATGGTTCGCGGTAGCGCGCCGCATTGGAACTGTCTTGCAGATAGAGCGCGAGCACGAGTGCGGCAACGAAGCCCGCGCCAACCCCCATCATTCTGAGGATCGTACCATCGGAACCAAAATAGCCGCGACGACTTAATACGCCGCCACCGCGCGCCTCAAGTGCGTCAACTTCGGCCACCCTCTTGGCCAGGGCGAGGCTCAGGAAGAAGAAACAACAGAACGCCATGAGCCAATCGCTGACGACGATGCCGCTGGTAACGCCGCCAATCACGACGCGGATGGTATAGAGGCCCGCGAGCAGAAATACATCCACGAGGACGACGCGCTTGAGCCAAAAAGAATAGAGGGTTGTGGCCGCCAAGTAGATGCAGAGCAGGGCTACAACGTGCACGACCGTCCCGAGCGCGAAGCCCAAACCCACGAGCACAACGCCGACGGAAAGACCCACAGCCGGCGATAATGCACCGCTGGCAAATGGCCTGAAGCGCTTGTGCAGGTGGCGGCGGTCGGCATCGATGTCGGCGGCGTCGTTGAGCAAATAGACGCTCGATGCCGTGAAACAGAGCGCCCAGAACGCGCCCAAAGCGCCCTCCCATGCAGCAAGATTGGACCAAGCCTGCCCGACCAGCATCGGCAGGAACACCAGAACATTCTTTGCCCATTGCTGCGGTCGAATGGCTTTGATCAATGAGCTTGCGGTGTTGCCGATCGGAGCAAATTTCCTTTCGACTTCGAAAGTGTCTTCGGCGCGACGCAGCAAATCGCCGGAAAGATTTATCAGCACCGCAGCGTCGGCCCTGCGCCAGACCGCCATGTCAGCGGCAGCGTTGCCCGCATAGACAAACCCATCGGGAAAGGCTGCGGCGAGCAGATCAGCCTTTTGCGCAGACTTCAAGTTGACTTGCCCGTTGGAGGCGAATACTCGATCGAAGAGCCCGAGATGGTCGGCCACTAGTCGTGCCGCGTATTGATCGGATGCAGTCGCGAGTACGAGCGTGCGTCCCCCAGCGCGTTCGGCGCGGAGCCAGTCCAGTAAACGCCCGTCGTATGGAAGATCGGCCGGATCGGGCGGGAAATCCTTGGCCAGACGCGCCTTGGCATACGCCCGTCCTTTCAGCAGCCAAACCGCGACCAGCGGTACCTTCCAAGGTTTCGAGAAAAAAACACGCAGCAGCGATTCAACGAAGAGGTCGCAGCAAACCAGCGACCCGTCGAGATCTACGGCAAGAGGCAGCTTGTTTAACACGTCCGTCTTTATCCTCGCCTTCCGCACATTTTCGTCCTCTCTCACCCCTTGTCCGCAGATTGCGTACAAATGCAACGGCTTCCGCCACCCCGAAAATGGGTAGCGCCAATTAACCTATGAAGTTCGGCCACGCTCGGTCCTTGTCCGACACGACGGTCACCTCGATTGGCCAGGTGATGGCAAATTCAGGATCGTCGTAGCGAACGCCGCCTTCCGCTCCTGGCGCGTAGGGGACCGAGACGAGGTAGGCGACCTCGGCTTCATCGGTGAGAGCCTGATAACCGTTGGCAAAGCCTTCCGGAACATAGAGTTGTCGGCGGTTGTCGGCCGTGAGCTCGAATCCCTGCCAGCGCCGATACGTCCGGGAGGCGGGGCGCAGATCGACGATCACATTGTAGATAGCGCCGCGCAGACAGCGCATGACCTTGACCTCCGCGTGCGGCGCAACCTGGTAGTGTAGACCGCGAATCGTCCCTTTGTTGAGGCTTTGCGAATTATTTTGCTGCACGAAAACCTCGTGCAGACCTTGCGCGGCAAACTCATTCGCACAGAAAGAACGCGCGAAAAACCCACGATCATCGTGAATGTATTTCAATTCGATCAAGTGGGCGTCTTGCAAATCGGTCGGATGAAAGATCAAGATGCGTTCCTCTCCGACAACGGGGACGGCGCGACTGGTTCGGCCCCGGCGGGCTTCGCCGCGATCTCGGGCCAAGGCGGGTGCGGTCGGAGACGCGCCACCTTGCGATGGTAAAGGTGGCCGGGCCAGGTCAGGATGCTCAGCACAAAATCCGCAAGCGTCGGTTTGTGGCCGTGCTCGGCCAGGAGCTGCAAATCGCGCTTGGCGATTGCGCGCTTGCCGGTCGCGAACCGCCAAAGTAATTTGCGGCACAATATACGCAGCTCCCGTTTGGCAGTGCGTCGATATTCCGTCTGCGAAAGCGCAGCGGGTCCGTAGTGCTCAAACCGCGCCAAATGCTCCAAGCTTTGTGCGGCGACCTTGTTGGTCCAAGTTGATGTCAATGAATCGGCGTGGCCGATCGTTTCAAATATGGGATCGTGAACAAATCCACACCGCCCGCCTCCGAACAATATGCGGAAGGCGGCATCGGCGTCGAACCCAATCACCTTGCTATCGAAAAAATCGATTGCGGGGTCGCGCAGGTCAGTCCGATACATTGCATGGTGATAGGCCAGGTCTGCGAGATCCGACCAGATGCGCGCAAGCATATTGTTGGATTCGAATATGGACAGAGCCTGTGGCAGGTTGGACCATCGCGGAACGCCATTGTAGTTATCGACCCCCAGCACCATACGAACATCATTGGCGCGCCCGGCAACTTTAACCAGCTGAGCGATCGCATCCGCACGCATAGAATCGTCGGCGCACAGGAGTTTGAAGTACTTGGCCTCATTCGGGACCAGCCTGACGGCTTCACTCCAATTGCGCGGGGCCGGCAACACACTGACATTGCGCTTGGTGAGAACCGGGACATCGAGGCCCTGGAACTTCTGGATGATGGCCGGTGTTGCGTCAGTACTTGCGTTGTCAAGTACGACATGCAGGAGGGGCCGGTAAGCCTGGGCCTGAACGCTCTGCATGGCGGTTGCGAGAAATTTGCCGCCATTGTAGACCGGGGTGACCACCGCGACCAAAGGATGTTTGCTTGGTAACATGGCGTCGCGTTCCTGCACCGCCTCCGCGGGGTCCCGACCCTCCACCGTCTTCATGACCCAACGCCGCCCATCTTGATCAGTTTGGCACGGGCAGACGTGATTCGGCTCCCGCCCACATCACAGCGACTTCCATCGGATGGTGGGGAATGACGACGCGCTCGTCGGCGCGGCGATTTGTCCCGGTAACTCGATGAGTCAAGCATAGGCTATCTTTGCGAGCAATCAGTCATGCGCAAACTTTGCAAAAGGATTCCCGCAAGCTATGGGCTCGCCGACATAGTGCAATTCGGCAGCTTTCGGATCGGGAAGTTGGAAGAAATCGGTGGCGAGGAGAAACCGGGTCAACATTTCCCGGCGAAAGCGTTGAAATTTGAACGATTGGCCGAGGGCGGCGCTGATGGCGCCGTAGCCTACCATTCGGCACCCCATGGAAAGCACCCTGACCGTCGCCCTGTTACGCGGAGATAACCCGCTGGTAGCATCCTCGGTGAACGCGCGAATCGTTGCATCGTTAACCTTCACTCCAGGAAGTTCATGATGGACCATCGCCCTGAAAAAGTCATTCGCGTCGGAGCTTCCAACATAAGCTGTGCCGGTGCCCATCGCCGCGAGCGCCAAGCCGCCTACAAGTGTCTGACGTCGTGAAAAACGGAGGCGGGAAATCATGAGGACCTCGTCAGCCGATCAGCAGACCGCAGCGACAGCGCTGCAACGGTCAGAGCGATATTGACGCTTCCGGTGGTCGGGAACGTGGAACTCCCCACAATGACGAGATTTCGCAATGAGTGGTGCACTAGGTCGCCATCGACAACCGAGTCGGCGCTGGACAACCCCATCCGCGTTGTGCCCTGGATATGTCCCAACGTCGGCCAGATCTGTTTATACTCGACGCTTTCCACTGGCAACGGATTGAGAAGGTCCGGCAGAACCTCGAGCGAGGCCGTCAGAGATTTCCAAGCATAGTCCGTGAAGGAAAAGTGTTCGAGCACGGGCATATCGCCTTCACCGACGGACACGGCGTTCGTTTCCTGAGGAATATCTTCGATGTACAAGGACACCGGCATAATCTCGCGCCATCGTCCGAACTCGGGACGCAGCCCGTAGATGAACCTGTTTTCGACATACATCACCACGGAGCCCCTGGTGCGGCGATGTTCGCCGTCCAGAAGCGACGTGTTAAAGCACGTCGTCGCCGTTCCGCCATCAAAATGTTTCAACCCCTTCAGATTCACTTCAGTGTGAACATACAATTTTTCGGATAGATACCGACCGACACCGTGACCGCCAATACCGGAACGGAGTAAAATGTAGGGTGAAAAGATGGCGTTCGCACCCAGCACGAAAAGGTCTCCCGAGGCGGCGAAATCTCGTCCGCCTGACCGGAACAGAGCCCGCCTCACCCGACCGCCCTCAACATCAAGGCGCTCCACTTTCGCGGAAACGCAGATATCCACTTGCGGATGGCTCAGAACTGAATCCAAAGAATTCTCTGCGGTGAACTTCGCGTCAACCGGACAGAGGCTGCAGTTTGCCGTCGCGCAGCACGCACTACGTCCGTTGACTGGAACACTCAACCGAGCATTCGGAACAACGAAATGTCTGTCGGGCATCGCAGCCTTCAAGAGCCGATCCGCTGTGGTCATGTTATGCGGGGGTAGCGGGTAAGGTGGTGTACCCGGATAAACCGAATTTAGATCGTTGGGCCCAGCAATCATAATGATCTGCTCGGCCTCTGAATAATACGGCACGAGATCATCGTATGATATCGGCCAATCCCGGCCGACTCCATATTTGGTTCGTAACGCAAAATCGGACGGGTGCAACCTCGGACTTTGAGACCACCAGCAGTTGGTACCGCCACCTAGGCCGATCGTGAACGCCCAGACCTTGCCGCTTCGGTTGTCAAGAACGCTTTCTTCGGCAATGTCCGAATAGCGCTGATTCTCGATTTTCCATTGGTAGTTGTTGAAACGGCCCCATTCGAGAATGAGCACCTTGGCCTTAGGGCGATTTTGCAAAAATTTCTTAACGAAGAATAGAGAGCCGAATCCTGACCCGATCACAACAACATCGTAAGTGTCATTCAGCGCAGTCGCTTCAACGAATCGCATCTGACTCCACCATGGCACCTTTCAACTTGTTCGCGGCGGCCCAGGAGACATGAGATCCCAAATTCCGGCGAGATGGGCACATGCCCGAACGCGGCCTATTGCGTAGCGGTCGAACAGTAGCTTACGCGCCAGCGGTCAAGAATACAACCCGGCGGTCCGCTGCCGGTCTTATGGGCACCCGCCATGAGGCATCTCAGGACGAGATATCTTACGATGCGAAAGTGGTAGGTACGCCGTGGATAAACAGTCGTGATCTCGCGATCGATGACCCTCGCTTTATTCGCAAGCGCAGGATGTGCGTGGTGCAGGCTCGTAGTGATGCGGACGCTCACGAGAACCGGCTGCGCAATCGAACCAAAGATTTCGCTGGCGTGCTGCCGCCGCTAGCGCTCCGGGCCCTCCGCGCGTGGGGTTCCTCGTCATCGGCCTGATCGGGGCGCCGGCGCCCACGTCGCGTGGCATTGTCTTGCTGTCTTGTTTGTTCGTCATCTTCGATGTTATCTATGTTGGCAGCTCGGCGAAGGTACCAGATCTTTCAACCATGAAGATGGCAAGTCATTGTGCCACAGGTGCTCGGCTGTTAGCATAAACTCATTATGCCACTCATATCTCCCGGTACGGTGCAAAATAACTACGACCTCGTGATCGCGGGGACGGGCTTTGGCTCGATGTTCCTGCTGCACGGCTATCTAAAGCGCTTTCCTCGGGCCCGGATCCTGCTGGTGGAATGGGGCGCCTACCGCGACCACGCATGGCAGATAGAAAACCAGCGCAACAGCGACCTCGATGCAGCACAATTATACGTCGGACAGCGCGGCGAGAAGCCGTGGTATTTCACCATCGGCTTTGGTGGCGGCACCAATTGCTGGTGGGGTCAGACGCCACGCCTCGGGCCGAACGACTTCCGGCTCAAATCGAAGTACGGCGTAGGTGAGGATTGGCCGCTTACCTACGAAGAGCTCGAACCCTACTATCTGGCCGCTGAAAACATCATGCTGGTGGCCGGTCCGGACGATTTGACCCAGCGCTATCCGCGCTCGGGACCGTATCCGCAGCCACCGCACAATCTGTCGGCGGTGGACAAGGTGATGAAGGCGGCGATGCCGGATCATCATTTCTCCGTACCCTGTGCGCGGCTGCGGATTCCAGTCGGCAATCGCGGCGCTTGCTGCGATAGCGTGAGGTGCAATTTGTGTCCTACGGAGGCGAAGTTCACTGCGCTCAATACTTTTGGACCACTCATTGATTTGCCCAACGTGCATTTGCTACCGAACGCGCGCGTTTTGGCGGTCGACATGGCGGGAGGCACAGCGAAGGGGCTTCGATATTCTAGTGAAGGACGCGAACGGGTTGTTGGGGGTGATCTCGTCGCCGTCGGCTGTAACGCCATACACACCCCGTTCATCCTGATGCGCTCGGGACTCAAACACCCGATACTGGGGAAATATCTGCACGAGAAAAGCGTCATGCAGTTCGAGGTTCTTCTCCAAGGACTTGACAATTTCGACGGCGGCATCCCGGCGTCCGGCTTCAACACGCTTTGGATGGACGGTGAGCACCGGCGGGAGGGCGGCGCGGCGTTGGTGTATTTCCTTAATAATTACAATGTGTATGGTCTGCGTACCGAGTGGGGCCGCTGGCGGCAGACACTGCCGCTCGAAGTCATGATCGAGGACCTGCCGCTGGAGACGAATATGGTTGTCGACGAAGGCGGCGATATGCCGGTCGTACGGCATCCCTCCCGCTCGTCCTACAACAAGCGGGGCGCCGACCGTGTGGTCGAGAAACTGCCCGATCTTCTGGCGCCGCTTCCGGTCGAGCGGATCATTCGGCACGAAGATATTCCGACCTATGCCCACATTCAAGGCACCTGCCGGATGGGCAGCGACCCTGCCTCCTCGATCGTCGACGCCGACCTGCTGCATCACAAGGTGCGCAATCTTTTGGTTCTCGGCACCGCGGTTTGGCCGAACAGCGGGACAGCCAATCCAAGTCTGACGGCGGCGGCTCTGGCGCTGCGCTGCGCCGCCCGAATTGGAGGCTGACGTGAGCAACGGACTCACTCGACGGCATGTCATCATCGGCGCAACTGCGATTGGCGCCGCAACCATCGGCGGCGGCGCGACCCTGCTCGCCACTGCTGACGCCAGGGCGGCTCTCCTGGGCTTTTTCAAACGTTCTCTGCCCGGTGTGGCGATCGACACGCCATCCGCCAATGGCTGCATCAATGCGTTCATATCACGCTGGTCGACCATGAACCATCGCATCGTCAGCACGCTTTGGCAGACGGTGGGCGTCGAAATGATGGCAGAAACGAACAGCAAATTTGAAATCGCGTCACGCTTGGCTTTGACACAGTTCCTCGTCAACTCGAACTTCTTCCAAGTGACCGATCCACGAGCCGAGCCGATCGTCTATGTCGGCCAGCCGTCGAATGCTGGCTGCACCAATCCGTTCGCCAACCTCGATCCGCCCTAATCGCCTCGACCTCCTGCGAATTAGCCAGAGGCTGGGCGCTACGCGGGCCGCATCCTGAATAGGAGGCCAGATTGCACGACAATCTCACTCGGAGAGATCTCCTCACAGGGGCAGCCGCTGTGGGAGTTGCGGCAATCGGCGGCACAACATGGGGACGCGCCGCAGATGATGGCCCGGCAGCAGCGCGGGACACGTTTCGTCCCTCATGGGATTTTTTCCACGGTGACCTCAAGGTGTCCGACAACAAGCGCTTTCTGGTCCACAGCGATGGCACGCCGTTCTTCTACCTTAGCGACACAAACTGGCAATTCTTCCACCGCGCCCGGCGCGAAGACGCCGAGCGATTGCTCGAGAAGCGGCGCCAACAGGGCTTTACAGTCATTTGCGGGGCAGTGACGGGAGCGTTGGACACGGACATCCAGTTCAATACGCCCCTACGGGTTCCAAATGTCTATGGGAAGCTTCCGTTCATCGACCAGGACGTTACCCGTCCGGCGATCACGCAAGGCTCCGATCCGAACGATGACGCGCAGTACGACTACTGGGACCACGTTGATTATCTTGTGGGTTTAGCGGAGTCGAAAGGCATCTATGCCGGTCTGATCCCTGCTTGGTATGGCCACTACCGAGTTGGTCTCGTGAATGAGGCCAACGCTCGCAGCTACGGGCGCTTTCTCGGCGAGCGCTACGGCGCGCGGCCTAACATTATCTGGGTTCTCGGCGGAGACACCTATGTCGACCGTCCGCTGAACACCGTGCGTGGACTGGCGGCCAGCATAAAAAGGAAAGTCCTCCACGGCGCCGCCGACGTCACGGCCGACCTTTTCCGCGAAATGGCCGCCGGCATTAAGGAGGGCGAAGCCCGCCCTCACCTCATGACCTTTCATCCGGGAGGAGGCACCAGCTCTTCATCGTGGTTCCAAAATGACTCGTGGCTCGACTTCAACATGATCCAGTCAGGCCACGGTACCGACGTTGCAAATTATACGATGATATCCGAGGACTATAATCGCACTCCCGTGAAGCCGACAATGGACGGGGAAAATAGCTACGAGGATTACGCCATCGATCATCGTCCGGAGAAGGGATGGTTCAACGACTATGACACACGTCAAGCGGCCTACTGGGGGCTATTCGCGGGCGGCCATGGGCACACCTATGGAGCCAGGGGCGTCTGGCAGATGTACGAGCCCGGCCGCGCTCCCTACAACCCCCTCCGCTTCTACTGGTACGACGCAATGGATATGCCGGGCGCCTGGCAAATGCAGCACGTGCGGAATCTGATGCTCTCGCGTCCGATGCTCAGCCGCGTTCCAGACCAATCGATGCTCCAGGATGCTTTCTCTGGCGCCGATCACATCCAGGCGACGCGGGGCGACGGCTACGCGTTCATCTATGCCGCAACCGGAAGGCCCTTCACGCTCAATCTGGGCAAGATTGCTGGAAGCAAAGTCGTGGGATGGTGGTTCGATCCTAGAAACGGAAGCGCCACTCCGATCGGCGAATTTCCGAATAGCGGCGCCCAGCAGTTCCGTCCGCCCGGCGAGCCGCGAAGAGGGAATGATTGGGTATTGGTCTTGGACGACAAGGCCAAGGGGTTTGCGGCTCCTGGAGCCCCGCTTTGATCATTTCACGCAAAGCAGGCACAGCTTCGACCGTTGTTCAGCCTTGCCGTCGCTATCGGGGCCAGGGCCATCGGCCATTGGCCATTGGCCATCAAGCTTAACAGTTAGATGTGGTTGCAGAATGAGGCCCGAAGAGCGAACACTGGCAGCATGAGCTGTCACATGAACGAGGCTGTGCGGCGGATATAGGTTGACGACATGAACGAAGCCCTCAAGGCGATTCCCGAAACTGTGCAGCAAGCCACGGGCTTTCCAGTCCTTTCGGTCGTTGCTCCCACCTTCAATGAGCGCGACAACGTCGCCGAACTCTACCGAAAGCTGGAGGCGACGCTGGGAGGCCTTGCCTGGGAAGTCATTTTCGTCGACGACAATTCCCCCGACGGCACCTGGGGTGTGCTACGCGCCCTCGCGCGAGAAGACTGCCGCGTCCGGTGCATCCGCCGGATCGGGCGGCGCGGTCTCTCCGGTGCCTGCATCGAGGGCATTCTGGCGTCGAGCGCGGCCTTTGCCGCCGTGCGCCGATCTGCAGCATGACGAGACGCAGCTGCCGAAGATGCTGTCGCAGTTAAAGGGCGGGCAGGCGGAGCTTGTGGTCGGCAGCCGCTATATCGAGGGCGGCAGCGCCGACAGTTTCAATCGCAGCCGCGCCGGCGCCAGTGCGCTCGCCACCGAAATCGCCAAGCGCGTGCTCGGTGTCTCCATCGCCGACCCCATGAGCGGCTTCTTCATGATCCGCCGCGATCGTTTCGAAGAGCTGGCACCTCGGCTCTCGACGCAGGGCTTCAAGATCCTGCTCGACATCGTCGCGACCGCTCACGGTGCGCTCAAGACGGTCGAAATTCCCTACACCTTCGGCTCGCGGCTGCACGGCGAAAGCAAGCTCGATTCCACGGTGGCGTTGGATTTTCTCGGGCTGGTGCTCGCAAAATTCACCCACGATTTTGTCTCGCTGCGCTTCCTGCTGTTTGCGATAGTCGGCGGCACCGGGCTCTTCGTGCATCTGGGAACGTTGTTCGTGGCGCTCAAGCTGTTCCGCCTGCCGTTTCCGGAAGCGCAGGCTGCGGGCGCCATCGTCGCCATGACTCCCATTTCATCCTGAACAATTTCCTGACCTATCGCGACCAAAGGCTGAAGGGGCTTGCGATCCTGTGGGGCCTGCTTGCCTTTTATCTCGTCTGCAGCGTCGGTCTGTTCGCCAATGTCGGCGTGGCGTTTTCGGTCTACGCCCAGCAGCCGATCTGGTGGCTGGCCGGCGCAGCCGGCGCCTTGATGGGCGTGGTATGGAATTACGCGATGTCGGGACTGTTCGTCTGGCGCAAGCGTTGAAATCGCGGAGCGCAGGAGGTGAACGCCCGTAAGAAGCGAGCGCAATGGGTTGTTTGGGCGGCACTTCCAATCCCTCACATCGCTTAGCATGCCGAATCCTTTCAAACTCTGGCGCTATGGTTTGCTCGAAACGCGTGGTGCTGATCCAACCGGCGGGGATCAAACGGGAACCTGAATGACGGTAGAAATAGTCGGAATCCTCACGCTCGCGGTCGCCTTGTTCGGCATGTTTTGCGGCCCGTCGTTCATCGTAGCAGCATTCTTCCTCGCCACGCTGTTGGGATCGGCTGCCGCATTTATTCTCGAATCCGTCGGTGGTCTTACTATCTCCCCTGCTCATTTCCTTTTAGGCATCGTCGCTCTAAAATTGCTCATCGACAAAACAATATTACAGCGAACAATTCGCGCCATGCACCCGGTCGCCCGGGTTTTTGGCTGCTGCTGGCCGTCATCTATGGCCTCGCCTCGGCCTTCTTCATGGCGCGCATATTCGCAGGGCAGACCTGGGTCTTTCCGGTTCGCATTTATTTCAACACGGTAACCCTGCCGCTAGAGCCAACGATGTCGAACCTTACCCAATCGATCTATTTTATCGCCGACTTTATGACGTTCGTCCTCATCTGTGGCTATGGGGCTTGCTGCTGGCTCGCCATACCGGACGGCGTGTCCACTTCAGCCCTCCGCAGCCGTTCGCAGTTGACTGGAATTTTTAGCCAGATCAAAAGCTTGGCTGCAACCCCCTCCCGTAGCCGTTCCCTTGCGTTCATCCCCGTTCGAGCCTAGTTAGACCGTTATAGTGGCCGCAGTGGGGATTTTGCTCTCGTTCTGCGGTGTTGTCATGCAGCGGCCTTGAGGCCGACGGCCTGGACCAGTGCGTCAAGGTCATCGATGACGCGGTGATAGAGGCGGTCGAGTTGAGACCGCTTTTGGCCAGGGGTTCTGGCGTCGGCACTGACGGGGCTGAGGAGGCCAGCAGTAAGCGGGGCGTAGACTCGTTCGAACAGCTTCAAGAACACCAAGCAGACTGAATATCCCTGTGGGAGGATTTGATAGCGACGGGAGTTTGGAAGCTTGGCGACGAGACCCTTGGCGCGCAGCTTGGAGAGATCGTAGCGCAGCGAGGCAAGGGTATAGCTTTCGGGGGCACATCCGAGCGCCTTGACGACATGAGGATAGAGTTCTGAGGTGGTAAAGCCGTTGCCGGCGGCGATGTGCGCGAAGCGCACGAGGGCGTGCATCAGGGCCAACTGGCGGGGTTGTCGAGCCGCAGTCCAGGAATGCGCTTCCCCGTCGGGGTAATGGTCGGTTCGGCGAGCCGTCGCAACTGGCCACGGTCAATGAAGGTCTCGAGGATATCCTGCTGGACGTTGAGATAGTTGTCGTTGATCGCTGAAAGGGCGTTCCGGAGCGTCGGCAGGTTCTGGATCGATTTGTTCACACCACAGTCGTGGACGTTGTTGCTCGCCGCCTCGGTCCGAAGGATGAGATGATCGCGAACGTACTGTTTGATGAAGCCGTTGCCGTAGTGGCTGCGGATCACGGGATTGGGCAGGTTCATGTCTTCGATCTCGGTTTGCAGCTTGCCCCGATGATGTTTGCTGATCCTGCGACCGAAGATGACGGTGATCTTGTTGGGTTGCCCTAAGATGACCAAGATTGTTCTTGCGATTGCCTTAGGCGCGCGCGAGGGTGGGACGTGGAAATGCTGTCCGCAATTCCAAAGCCGCCGCCTCGGTGCCGACAAGGACAGCGACAAGCGGCAGCGGGCGGCGATTGAGGGTCGGTCGCGTCCATGCTGGCCAATTACAGAGCGCCGGCCATTTTTGGACGATATTTTGCGTTCATCGACGCAAAGTAAGTTGGGGCGCACCGTCACTTTTTAGGTGCGTTAGCTAAAACTTAATCTGACAGATGTGTCCTGGTTCCCCACGGCGAATCAAAAGCCGAGGCGGGGCGCGGAGCGGTCGGGGTGGCGAAGCGCCCCGGCTCGGCGCATTGGAGGACAGCCGAGAGTCCGCTTTACCTCCGAGCAGCTGAGGTAAGAGCGTTGACGCTCTAAGACTTCGGCTGTCGCGCTAATGGCTACCGTGAAGCCTTAGATTTTGCCCCTTACTATATCCCAAAGCTTTTTTGCGGTTTGTTTTGGCAGTTTCCGCATGAGAGGTTTGAAGGCTATTTGTGAGTAAGACGCGATGGCTTCATATCGCTCCGGGTGGACGACGTCGATTGGCATCTCATTAATACGATTTGAATCCAGATAGCTTCTAACACGCGATATGAGATCGTGCCGCCCGCGCTTAACGTACAATAGCATGTTCTGCTTGTACCAGACGGAAACGTCTTCTCGCACCCAGATTTGCGATCGAAGCGGATCAAAGCATTTGTATCCCTGGGAATCGAACAGTCCTGCCCAATATGACTGCCAGCGCTCATTGATATGTCTGAAACCCTGTTGAAAAGGGACTGCTGCACCGAACAGAACTATGTCGCTGTGGTTCGTTAAATTCTGAACGAATTGCACAGAATATTCCGAGCCGACATGTTCGGCGACCTCAAGACTCATAGCGAGGTCGAAGCGTTGGCCGAGATCAAAGGGTTTCGACAGGTCCTGCACCTTAAAATCATGCTTGGAGATCAATAGGCGGGTCTGATCAGTCCACGCTCCGTCGACCCCGCAAATGGTAGATACGCCGGAGGACTGGAAACAAGCAAGCCAGCGCCCGTCCCCACAACCAACGTCCAACACAGAACCAATTTCAATTATTGATTTTAGTCGCGAGACAATAACATGTGCGGAGGCGCTAGTTTGATCGCCGTGGGACTTGTGCCACTCGAAATCGTAGGTCATTCGCAATCTTCCGCCGCTTGGTCCTAAAATGTATTAGCTGAGACTCGATCTGACAGACTGTGAGGTGGCCCCGGTTCTTTGAACAAAATTTCCGCGTCGCTAAGTGGGGTCGTCGGCCGGGGGTTAAGCTGCCGTGCGGAGCGGCAGCGGGTCGAAGT
>Ga0209526_10001031_pt1 | contig 18460 bp, 23 predicted proteins | sample JacPinW_OM2H0_M1_FD_188566 | JGI IMG/M metagenome (GOLD analysis project Ga0209526, IMG submission 188566) | Forest soil microbial communities from Algoma, Ontario, Canada - Jack Pine, Ontario site 1_JW_OM2H0_M1 (SPAdes) (version 2) | ecosystem: Environmental > Terrestrial > Soil > Boreal... | reverse complement strand
GGGCCTGGAGCCGGCCCGGCCGCGAAATCGCTCGATGATCCGCCCCAGCTCGACAGCCGCCCCCTCCCCCGCCTCCTGCCCATACAAGAGCCGCAGCCGCTCACGAATCACGCCCGGACCTTAACCAAAGAAGGAATCCCCTCCACTTGTGTTGTGGGGTGAGGGCTGGGAGGGGGTCATTTGGAAGCAGCCAAGATCCAGGTCAGCCCGACTTCGCAGGGGGGAGAGTCTCCTTTCAGGCCCTCTGGCTCGGGCGGCGCCAGACGATGTAGAGGCGGACGGCGGCGGCCGCCGCGGAGGTGACGGCCACCGCGATCAGGGCCAGCGCCGGCTGACCGAGCACGGCGAAGACGGCGACCAGGAACAACCTTCCGTCACGTCCCGCCAGGAAAAGGCCCAGCCTCCGTTCCGGGAAGGCCGGGAGCCGCAGCGCGGCGGCGCGGTCCTTGAGCGCCATGGATAGGAAGGCCCCGGAGACGGCAGCCCCCGTCAGCAGCAGGACGGCAGCGGGCGCCAGCGGACCGTTCAGCGTCCAGACACCGAGAGCGACCAGGATGGCGGCATCAGCGACCCGGTCGAGTACCGAGTCGAGGATCGCACCCCGAGAGCTGCCGCGCAGCTGCAGCCGGGCGAGCTCGCCGTCGACTCCGTCGACCACCGAGGAAAGCTGTACCAGGAGTCCGCCAACCAGACCATGAGCCGTGCCCAGCGCCACGGCCCCCAGCAGGCCGCAGAAGAAGACGATCACCGTGATCAGATCGGGTGCGACGCGCTGCGGAGCCAGGACCATGGAAAGGCGCGTCGAGAGGGGCCGATTGATGAGCCTGGATACCAACCCGTCGCTGGGCTTGGCCAGCGACCTGCGCAGGGATCGAAGAGCAAGCCGGCGGTCGTCCGCGGTGTCGACGTCCACCCACCAGGAACCGAGCGGGAGAGTGACCGCCCGCAGCGGCTGCAGCTGCGCCAGGCGTGTCACCGCCCCCGCGAGGGAGTGGTCGCCCTGGGCCGCCGCGAGCCGCTGGCAGTCGAATATCCGAGGCTGCACCAGGAAAGCGCCGCAGTCGACGTGAGGGCTGTCCAGCTCCTTGCCGAAGGCCAGTGCCAGCCCGTCGGCGATCAAGACCCGGGTACCCTCCGCAACCACCTCCGGTGGCGCCCCCATGTCTATCAGAGCGGCCGGCTCACCCACCTCGAGGAGCTCTTCGACGGCGCCGGCCCCGAAGAGATGGTCCGCCGTGATGACGAGAAAGAGACTTTCTCCTTGAACTGCGGACTCGGCCGCCGCCAGCGAAGCTCCGTTTCCGGCTTCCCAGCGCGCTGCCCTGACGACCTCGACGCGACCCGGCACGGCCGCGCTCGCCAGTCTCGCCACGCGCTCCCAATCGTGGCCGACCACCACGACGACCTTCTGAAGGCCGGCCTCAAGCAGCGAAAGCAGCTTCCTCTCCAGCAGCGCCATCCCACCCACGCGCAGAAGTGCCTTGGAAGAGCCGCCGGTAATGGCAGCCAGCCGCTCAGACCTCCCCGCGGCCAGGACTACGGCCACCCTCGCCCGCACCGGCACGGGCAAAACGGGTTCCGGCTCCGCCGGCCTCAACGCCTGGTCGAGCACCACTCTTAATCCCTCCTTTATCTCTGCAGAGAGATTGTGAGGGCAGCGAGAGTCCGTCGTGGGATCGCGCCGACCGGCCGACCGGCCGAGCGGGGACCTCGCCCAGGGCCGCGGTCAGGGCGGGATTGAACGGCATGGTCATGACGTTGTGGGCGATGACCAGGTCGCGATCCGCCAGACCGGACCTGAAATGATGAGAGGCTGGTGAGCATTCCCCGCCGGACTGCCGCGGTGGCGATGGGCTCTTTCGTGCTGCTCGGGCTACCGGACGGCACCCTCGGCGTCGCCTGGCCCTCGATGCGAACCTCCTTTGGCCTTCCCCTGGCCGCGCTGGGAGGCCTGCTGGCCCCGGTCACCGCCGCCTACCTGGTCGCGGGAGCCACTTCCGGCCACCTCATAGCGCGCATCGGGATGGCGCGGGTCCTGATCAGCTCCCTGGCGCTGTTCGTGATCGGGCTTTCACTCATCGCAGCAAGCCCGGTGTGGTGGTTCCTGCCGCTGGGGACGAGCGTCGTGGGCCTGGGAGCGGGCGCCCTCGACGCCGCCGTCAACGCCCTCGCCGCCACACGCGGGGCGCAGCGCCTGCTCGGGCTCCTGCACGGCGCCTACAGCGCCGGCGGTGCCCTCGGCCCGCTCCTGGTCGTGAGCGCCGTCACCCTCGGGCTGACCTGGCGTGGGGCGTATGGAGCTCTGGCCGGACTCGCCGTGATTCTCACGCTGGCCACCTGGCTGGTCGGGAGCTGGCAGTTGCCGGCGTCCTCCAGGCCCGTTGAAGGGCCGGGCGTCATCACGGTGGCCGACCAGAGCCCGGCCCCCGGGCACAGCGGTGCATGGCGCTCCATCTCCAGGTCGGAATGGGCGCTGCTGCTGGTCGCGCTATGTGCCTTCTTCCTCTACACCGGCACCGAAGTGGCCGCCGGCCAGTGGACGTACACCTTTCTGACAACCGGCGAGCACATCGACATCCGACTGGCCGCCGCGGCGGTTTCCGGATTCTGGTGGGGCCAGACGCTGGTTCGAACCGCCTCCGGCTTCATCGCGGTGCGCCTTGGTCCGGATCGCTTGATCGACGTCAGCCTGGGCGCGGCCCTGGTCGCAGCGGCAGTGCTCTGGTTGGCGCCGAGCGAGGCACTCAAGCTGATCGCGCTGGCGGTCTTTGGCGGCGGCCTGGGGCCACTGTTTCCGACGCTGATCTCGCTGACCCCATCACGGTTTGGCTCCCGCGCCATCCAGGTCGTCGGCTACCAGGTCGGCGCCGCCGCGATTGGAGGGACCGTGCTGACCGGGCTGGCCGGAATAGTCTTCCAGCAATGGGGTCTTGGTCTCCTGCCTCCACTCCTGGTCGCCGGCGTGACTGCGACGCTGCTCCTGGACCACACGGGTCGGTGGCTCGTCCGCCGTCCGGTCTCCACCCGCCGGGCAGGGGTGACCCAACAGGACGACCGGTAGTCACGAGTGACCCCCGAGGCGCATCGGGAACGCTAGGCAAGGCGCCGTGCGTTGACGGGTTTGCTCTCAGCTCCCCCGAGATGCCTGCTGCACCGACCAGCCGTTGCCATCCGGGTCGCTGAAGAAGACGAACAACCCCCCGGGCCTCTCCTGGACTTCGGTCACAGCCACTCCCCGCTCGACCAGCTCCGCGTGCGCCGCCTGTATGTCCGGGACGACCAGTTGCAAGCCTTGGGCCGAGCCCGGCGGCGGCGGGGCGTTGAAGATCCCGGTCCCCAGCGCTATCGAGCAGGCAGACCCCGGCGGAGTGAGCTGAACGAACCGAATCTCATCGTTGACCCTGAAGTCATGGTCCGCATTGAAGCCGATTTTCTCGGTGTAGAAGGCCTTCGCCCGATCGACGTCTGAAACGGGAATCGCCACCAACTCGAGCTTCCAATCCATCGTTGCATCTTACTTTTGGGTAAGGCGATCAGCCGGCAGCCGGTGCCGGTTCGAGCCGGTCCTCGATTTCCCACGCGTGGTCCAGTGCGTGCCAGGCTGAGCGGCGGACCGCGAAGGCGGGCGGCCAGCGCGCGCCCCCCTTAGGCCCTACATCGGGCAGCTCGCCGCGCATCCGCCCCTTCAGGCCCTCGACGAAGGCCTCACGGACCAGCCTGACGGTCTCCTCCGGCGCCTGCCCGCCGGGGCGGAACTTCCCCCCCAGCTGCGCCAGGTAACCCCGGTCGGCATCCAGCACGTGGGCGCGCATCCTGGCGACGTCGCGACCACCTCCGCGAGGACCCGACCGCAGCGGTAGCGAACCCGCCGATGTGGCCGTCGCGTCGAATGCTTCCCAGCAGGCGGTCAGAATCGCGATCTGCCGCTCAAGCTCGGCGATCGAGAGCTTCTTGGCATCCTGCGCTGGGATCGCTCCCGGAGCACCGAAGTCGGTGGTCGCATCCCCGGGCAGCCTTTCTACGACCTCGAGGCCACCGGGGTCGGCCGGAGCCCGGAAGTCGGGGCCAACCCTTCCCAACACGGCCGCATAGCGGGGGCCGTAGTCCACGAGCGCCTGCAGGGCGGACGGCTCGTCTCGCCCGCCGCGACACCACCCCGGCCAGCGCAGGGCGCTGGCGAATACACGCTTTCCACCCACTTCCAGGTAGACCTCAACAGGCGCTTCCATGTCGCGCAAATGATCGCGTACTCGGTGGACGCGCAGGATAAAAATAGATTAGGCTAGCTTTATTGCCGTGGACAGCCGCCCTCGCGTCGCGATCGTGACCGGAGCCTCTCGAGGGCTGGGCCGCGCGATCGCTGCCGGTCTCAGGGCGGGAGGCTGGGCGTTGGTGCTGGACGCCCGTGACGCGAGCACCTTGCGGACGAGCGAGGAAGAGCTCCGTTGGGACGGGGCGGCCTCGACACCGATCGTCTCGATCCCTGGAGACGTGAACGACCCGGCTCATCGCCGAGCTCTCGCCGGCGCCGCCCGAGAGCTCGGCGGCCTGGACCTGCTCGTGAACAACGCCGGCGTGCTCGGGCCCAGCCCGCTGCCGCCGCTCGCCCGCTATCCGCTCGACGGTCTCAGAGAGGTGGTCGAGGTTAACGTCGTCGCGCCGCTGGCACTCTTTCAAGCGACCGCCGAGCTCCTTCGGGCCGCTCCCGGCGGCGGACGCGTGGTGATGATCACATCGGACGCCGCAGCCGAGGCCTATCCCGGCTGGGGAGGCTACGGCGCCGCCAAAGCTGCCGTGGAGCAGCTGGCCGCCGTGCTCGCGGCTGAGGAGCCCGGCCTCCGCGTCTGGGCCGTCGACCCCGGAGACCTCCGCACGCGGATGCACCAGGAGGCATTTCCGGGCGAGGACATCTCGGACCGCCCCGAGCCGGAGACCGTGGTGCCGGCCTTCCTCAGTCTGGTGGAGTCCGATCGAGCCAGCGGCAGGCTGAGGCTCGCTGACCTGGAGGCCGGCCAGAGCTCCAGATGACCTCCGCCGTCTCCGCGCGGGCGCACATGGATTTCGACCTGCCGCGCAGCCTGGAGGCAGTCGCGCCCCCAGAGGAGCGCGGCCGGGGTCGCGACGACGTGCGCCTCATGGAAGCCCGCAGGAGCTCCGGCCTGATCGCGCACCACAAGTTCCAGGCGCTGCCGGACCTGCTTCGCCCGGGTGACCTGCTGGTCGTCAACACATCCGCCACCATCGCCGCTGCGATCAGGTGCACCGTGGCAGGCGAGCCGGCGCTGCTCCACCTCTCTGGTGGCGGCACGGGCGGCCAGATCGTGGAGCTTCGGCACCCTGACCCGAGCGATCGGGGAAACACACCCTGGCTGGACGCGGAGTGCGGCACCGTGGTGAACCTGCCGGACGGCGCCACGGCGCAGCTGCTGGAGCCCGCCGGGCCGCGCTTGGGCGGCGGCGGCGTCCGGCTCTGGTCCGCCCGGCTGGCTCTGCCAACGTTCATCGACGCCTACCTCGCCGTTCACGGCCGCCCCATCAGCTACGGATACGTGAGCCGAGAGCAACCGCTCTCCGCCTACCAGACCATCTTTGCCATCGAACCGGGTAGCGCCGAGATGCCGTCAGCCGCCCGGCCCTTCACGCCCGCGCTGGTGACCCGCCTGGTCGCCATCGGGATCGGCGTCGTGCCCGTGGTCCTGCACTGCGGCGTCTCCTCTCCCGAGACGGGCGAGCCGCCCCAGCGCGAGTGGTTCCAGGTCCCGGCAGCGACCGCTGCCTCGATCAACGCAAGCCGCCGCGCCGGAGGATGGATCGTGGCGGTGGGAACCACTTCTGTGCGGGCCGTCGAGAGCGCGACTGGCTCTGACGGGCGGACTGCCGAGGCGCAGGGCTGGACGGACCTCGTGGTCGGTCCGGGCCAGGCGTTGCGAGCCGTGCATGGAATGATCACGGGCTGGCACGAGCCGCGCTCGTCGCATCTCGCGATGCTGGAGGCGGTGGGTGGACGGCCGCTGCTGGAGGCCTCATACCGGGCCGCTCTGGACAATGGATACCTGTGGCACGAGTTCGGCGACAGCCATCTGATCCTGCCCTGAACGGGGCAGAAGCTCCGGTCGAATCGGCCGGTGCAGGGATCGGCTTGAGCGCCATGCCGGCGCCGCGAAGGGCCGTCCTGGAGCACATCAAGCACGCCGGGGAAGCTTCGGCCGAGACCATCGCCGAGGCGGTGGGAGTGACGGTTGGCGCGGTGAGGCAGCAGCTTGCGATCCTCGGTGCTGAAGGGCTCGTCGCGCACCGTGACGAGCGTCCAGGTCCTGGCCGGCCGCGGCGGCGCTTCTGCCTGACGCCGGCCGCCGAGGGTTTGTGGCCCAAGCGCTACGGACAGCTGACCAATCAGCTGCTGGGGTTTTTCGAGCAGACCGATCCGGGGCTGGTGGAAGAAGCGTTCGAGCAGAGGCGGCGGCGGCGGGTCGAGAACGCGAGACGGCGTCTCCAGGGAAAGGCTTTCGATGACCGCGTGCGTGAGCTGACCGCGATACTGGACGAGGACGGATACCTGGCCGACTGTCAGGAGCTGGGTCCGGGCGTATGGCGCATAGCCGAGCACAACTGCGCGATCCTGGACGTCGCCTCCAAGTACCGCATCGCCTGCGGCAGCGAGATCGCCTTTCTACGTGAAGCGCTTCCCGAGACCACCATCGAACGTGTGCAGCACATCGCCTCGGGCGGTCACATGTGCGCCTACGAAGTGCGCCACAACGATCAGGCGGAAGACGCTTAGAGATCAACCATATCGACACACGTTTGCTGAAGGGGTTGATTCACGAACCTGCGCCGGCCCTTAACCGCACGCCCCGAGAGTCATGTGTAGGCTGGCTGGGTAAGCGAGTCGGCAACACAGGAGAGGTGAAGCAAATGCCCAACCCGGTAGTGCACTTCGAAGTGATCGGAGAGGATGGGACGAAGCTGCAGGAGTTCTACAGCACCGTGTTCGCGTGGAAGATCAACGCAGACAACCCGATGAGTTACGGCATGGTGAGCGGCGATACCGAGCACCGCGGCATCGGCGGCGGCATCTCCGGCGGAGCCGGCGACGGGGGCGGCCGTGGAGTGACCTTCTACATCGAGGTTGCGAGCCTGGAAGACACGCTGAAGCAGGTCGAGCAGGCGGGCGGCCGGACGGTCATGAGTCCGGACGATGTGCCCGGCGGACCGCGTATGGCCCAGTTCGAAGACCCTCAGGGCAACCGCATCGGCCTCGTCGAGGCCGGCACGATGCAAGGCGGGAACCAGAACCAAAACCAGGCAGACAGCTCGACCTAGAGCATCGGGCGCGGCGCCGCAGCGCCGTGCCCCGATTCACGCCTCCGTCGATTGAGCCCCCTCGGCCCGGCGCTCGAGGAGGGCCAGCACGGCTGCGGAAGCGTAGGTGGTAGCGGTACTGCTTGCGTCTGTTCAGGCTAGGGCGCAGCGTAGATCCTGCAACTCCACGAACGACAGACGCCTGTCGCGGACAGTATCTTGCCCGCCTTGCTGTGCCACTTTCATGTCCGCCATGACGCGCAATTCCGACCAGGGTTTCTGGCTCATCCGGCTCTCTCGACCCGATCTACGGAGCCGTCGGCCGATTTCTACTCAGTGTTTGCCCATTCATCCCCGTAGACTCACGGCATCTACGGTCAGGATGTCATGCAGCTCGGTGCGGCCGCGCACGTTGATGCTGGTTGATGGCTGACACGGGCAGACTTCTCGTACTGCTCGGCATCATGCTGTTGGTGGTCGGCGCCGTGATGATGCTGTTCGGCCGGCTCAACCTACCTGGTGACTTCGTCTGGCGACGCGGGAACATGACGGTGGTGTTCCCGCTGGCGACAAGCATTGTGGCTTCCATCGTTCTCACGGTCCTCCTGAACCTCCTCATCCGGGAGCGCTAGCATCTCCGCAGCGCGCTTGGCTCGGAGTAGATGGGGAACTCATCGCCGGCGTACACAACGATTGCGCCGTCCGGCGAACTTGCCTGGACGGAGCCCTGGACAGCCGCGGTGCTGGGTCGCTTGGTTCCGCCCTGCACCTTCCAGCCTTCCGGTACCTCCATCGAAAAGGCGCGCTCGACGGGATCCGTAAAGGTCGCCTGGCGCGGCCGTACGCTCGCATCGGCGGGCGGCCCGCGCAGGCGGAAGCTCTGCATGGTCGTGACGGTACCGACCTCGGCGGCGACGGGCACCTTCATGTCAGGCTGAGGGCATCGCTTCAGGAGGTGTGAGATGGACATCGCCATCATCGGCTCGGGCAACCTCGGCAAGGCACTTGCCGCCGCAGCGGTCCGCAACGGTCACAGGGTAACCCTGTCAGCCGCGCACCCGGAGCATGCCAGGGCCGCGGCGGAGTCGACTGGGGCGCTCGCGGCGGAATCGAATCTCGAGGCGGTGGAACGAGCGGAGGTGGTCGTGCTGGCGGTCTACTCGCAGGTGATCGTTCACGTCCTCGACGAGATCATCGACTCGCTCGCAGGGAAGATCCTGGTCGATCCGACCAACCCCATGACTGAGGACGCCTACGGGCCGGCGCTCGAGGGCGACTCGGGTGCTGAGTTCATCCAGAAATATGTCCCGGAGGCTCTCGTCGTGAAAGCGTTCAACACGGTCTTCGCCGGCCTGCTGGCAAACCCGGTCGTCGACGGTATCCAGCTCGACGGCTTCGTTGCAAGCGACCACGATCAGGCCAAGAGAACGGTTCTCCAGCTCGTGCAGTCGGTCGGCTTGCGGCCCATCGACACCGGACCGCTCACCATGGCACGTGCGCTCGAAGCCATGTCACTGCTCAACATTCAGCTCCAGATCCGCAACGGCTGGCCGTGGCGGACGGCCTGGAAGCTGCTGGGTCCAACCGGTGCATAGCCGGCGGGCAAGCGTTTGCTAAAGTGAAGCGAATGTCCGAGCGTCTCCCACTGACGCGCAACCGGTGCGTGGACTTCGGTCGCTGCTCGACAGCCATCTGACAGAGCCGCCCAGGCTCGCGCGTTTTCCCGTGTCCGGATTCATCACCCAGCCAGGAGGCACCTCAAGATGGCGGTCACAGACGAGCTGCTGCAGAACAATGCCGAATACTCCGCGGACTTCAAGGACGGCGGCCTGCCGCTTCCCCCTGCGCGCAAGCTGGCGGTCGTGGCGTGCATGGACGCACGGCTCAACGTGCACAGGATCCTTGGCCTCAAGCCCGGTGACGCCCACGTGATCAGGAACGCCGGCGGCGGGGTTACCGAAGATGTGATCCGGTCGCTGACCATCTCTCAGCGACTTCTCGGAACCGAGGAGATCATCCTGATACACCACACCGACTGCGGGATGCTGACATTCAAGGACGATGACGTCAAAGAGCAGATCGCCGGCGACACAGGCATACGGCCGCCCTTTGCGCTGGAGGCGTTCCCTGACCTGGAGGCGGACGTGCGGCAGTCGAAGGCACGCATCGAGGCCAGTCCTTTCATTCCTCATAAGGACCAGATCCGCGGCTTCGTTTACGACGTTAAGAGTGGACGTCTCAACGAGGTGTCTCCCTGAACGGGGGCTAGTGTCCCGCTGATCTGACAGGTGCGCATCCGAGAAGCCGTCTTGGCGGATATACCGCTGATCGCGGCCTTCATTAGAGAGCTGGCCGAGTACGAACGGCTGCTGGACGAAGTCACGATGACGGAGGAACGTTTGGCCTCCAGTCTGTTTGGGGAGCGCCGTTACGCGGAGGCTGTAATTGCGGAAGACGAGGACCACCAGCCCCTCGGCTTCGCGCTGTTCTTCCACAACTTCTCGACGTTCCTCGGCCTACCGGGTATGTATCTGGAGGACCTCTATGTGCGTCCAGCACGCCGCGGCTCGGGCGTTGGACGTGCGCTGCTCCGGCACGTGGCACGCGTGGCGCTGGAGCGCGGCTGCGGAAGGCTGGAGTGGTCAGTGCTCGACTGGAACCAGTCCGCCATCTCCTTCTATATGGGTCTCGGCGCCCAGTCCAGCTCAGAGTGGACCGGCTACCGGCTCCACGGGAAAGCGCTCGAGCGGCTCGCAGAGGAGAGCGAGCAAGGATAAAACTGCAGGTCTGCCTGGTAATGGCGATCGTCCGCGAATCGTCAACCATCCTGCGGTTTGTCATAGGATCGTTGTATTTGCGTCAACTTCCAGCCCTTTCGAGCTACCCTAAGTGGCCTCGTGACAGCTGGCAAAGGAAGAGGATGGCTACGACCCTCCGGTAGAGCTGGCAACCTGAACGTGGTCCAGGTCGTCGGAGACCACGTTGGGCTCGCGATCCGGGCTGAGAGGATTCGTCGCTCGCTTTCGGGCGAGACCGTGGCGGCGCGGGCGGGTATCTCCAGAAACTGGCTGAGCAAGGTCGAGCGGGGCACCGTCACACCATCGGTTGAAATCGTTCGGCGGCTGGCGCTGGCCTTGGGCGTTTCGGCGGGCCAGTTGCTGGACGGTCCTGCACCTCCAACCCACAGCGAGGGGCAGGCGCCACCTTCAGCAAGGACGTGGGGCACGCCGCTCAACGAACCGATTCGAGTCGTCCGTCACGACGCGCGGCGCGCCATTCGCCTACCCGATTCCAAGCACTTTTGGGAGATCCTCACGCCCGATCTACGGGGACACCTTCAAGTGCTCTGGGTGCAGATCGAGCCTGAGGACTCAACTGGGGGCGTCTTTGAGCACGAGGGCGAAGAAATCTTCGTGGTCCTGTCAGGCGAGGTGAGGCTGCAGGTCGGTGCTCAAGAGGTCACCCTGCTGGCCGGCGATGCGGCCACGATCTTCAGCGCAATTCCCCATCGGCTGACCAATCCCGGTCCTGCCCCAGCGGTGTTCATCGCGGCATGTACGCCCCCATTCATGTGAGGAGATGCTCGAACTAACGACCTCGCCGCCGGCGACGTGCCGGTTCGTGAGGTCCGCCTTTCCGAGCTCTTCACGGGGCCGGACCGTCCCCGGAGGCAGGGCACGGCGCAGCTCCGCCACCCGTTCGCGCTGTCTCATGAGCTCGATCTCGGCCAGGCGCAGCTCGTCCCGGCGCCCCGCGTACTCGGTTGATTCACCGCTCAGTCTGGTCGCTCGCATGCTTGCCCCCTTATGGAAAGAACGGCGCGGGATTGCCGGTCTCTGCGTACTTCTTCAACCTACCTGCGATCCGACCCCAGGTGTGGTCCTCACCTGGGGCTGGGAGCGAACTGAGACGGTGCCACCCGGATCCACGACGGTGGAGATCACGCTGGCGCCCGAAGGGTCTGGCACACTTTTCCGCTTGCGCCATCTGGGCCTGCCCAGCGAGGAGGAGCGCAAGAACCACCGAACCGGTTGGACCATGTACTCGGAAAGGCTGGCGGCGCTATTCAGTCGAGCTCGCTAGGACACTAGGAAACAGGGACGGGTTTCCCTCACCCGCAAGGGGGGCTAAATCAGCGGTTGTCCGCTCTTAGGTTGCTGGTGAGCCAGTCGGAAAGAGGCCGCATCCTGTGCCAGCTCTCGACGATTCGCTCCTTGGCCTCCGCGGTGGCGATCCACGGTTCGATGTCGAAGTGGGTTCCCGCGCCCACCTCCCGCCAGCGCAGCAGCTCGATCCGCGGGTGGTCCGCGGGGTAGCCACGAGGGGCGGTCTTGAGCTCGTTGCCGCCAACGTTCACGCCCGCCTCCCGCATGGCCTCGACACACCGCGCCAGGTCTTCGCCCGCCGGTCCCGCGACCGCCTCGCGGTAGCGGGTCAGCCAGGCCGAGTCGGGCATGTGGGCGCCGGTGGCGGTGAAGAGCTGGCGAGCGTCCAGGTGGATGTACATGGCGCCCGCTGTCGCTCCGATGTTGGTCTTGTAGGGTGACTTATCGGCCGAGAACCGAATATCCCGATTGATCCGAAACACCTTGCCGGGCCCGAGGAGTGGCTCGAGTTCGGACAGCAGCTCCAGCATCGGCCCCCTGACGTCTTCCTCGAACTGCTTGCGGTGGGCCTCGAAGTACCGCTTGGAGTTGTCCAGCTCGAGACCTCGGAAGAAACCGACGAAGTCGCCCTTCCAGCCTTCAAATCCCATCGCCCGGCCATGGTAATCACTTCCCTCCCCGCAAGGGGGAGAAAAAGGGTCCTCGTTCTGCATCATGTGTCGATGGATGAGAAGCCGACCTACGTCTCCCGAGTCCGGGTCGTGCGCAAGCGCGGGCCCGTGCGCGAAGCCACCCTCCCCGCCGAGTCGGAACCGGTCGTGTTCGGCACACACGACGAGGTCCGCGAGCACTACGGCACGGCGGCGGGGGAGTACCCGGAGCGGGCGACGACGCTCGACTATGTCGTCGCAGCCGCCGCCGGTTGACTGACGGGCACCCTCGGGGGCGCGCTGGAGGCGCGCGGGATAGACGCGAGCGGCGGCCGCCTGAGCTCAGAAGCGGAAGGCGACGTCGTCGTCGAAGACCGGGTCCTGGTCATCAAACGGATCCGCGTCCGTTACCTCCTGGCCGGATGTCCTGACGACAAGCGGGAAGCGGCTGAGCGCGCGCATTCATTTCACGCCGCCCGCTGCCCGGTCGCCAGGTCTATCGGGGGCTGCATCCAGATCTCCACAGAGCTGGATTACGTGGACGCCAACGCCACCTAGCGCCTGGTCGCCACTCGGCCGTTGAGGATCGCCGTCTGTAGCCGTCGAGCCGCTGTCCGCAATCGCGATCCGGAGGTTTGGGATGCCTCCAGCTTGCCGGCGCGCGCTCTGGCGGCTGCCAGTATGCGAGCCCGAAGCAGGTCCGGCGGCCTGCTCTTAGACGGTGCAGATGGAATCATCGGGCTGGATACACATGAAGTCGTCCGGCCATAGGCCGGCTGTCATTAACAATGGTCAAGACTGCTCCTCCACTCCTCTTTCACGGTCTGTTCGGCTGTCAGGGAGCCGGCTTGAACCGCGTGCTCTCCCTTCACTGAGCAGTACGTCCGGAATTGCCGGACGGGTAAAGCAACTGCTGAGACGCCCACGGAAAACAGCATTTCCCTCTCCTGGCGCCAGAGCAACACTACGCGAGCGAGGAAAGGTCGAAGGGCTCCGTCGGCGACGCGCGCAAAAGGCGGCGCGTGGTCTCCAGGCCCCACTCGTCGAGCGATTCCAGCCGGTCACTGGAAGCGCGCAGACCGCCGAACCGCTCCACGTGTCCGGCCCACTCCTCACGCCGCTCCACGCCAGGACGGACGATCAGGCAGTCCGGGTCGTTGACCCAGAAGCGGGCATGCTGGAACGCCCGGGCCCGCCCTGTGTGAACTGCAGATCGCTGCGAGGGCATGCCCAGGTCGCCGTCGCGGGGCTCATACAGCGGCCCCACGTCCGGGCTTACGCGCATCGCGTCATAGAGGCCGACGCTGGGCAGGATGGGGGCACCGCAGCCGAGCAGGGTCGCCCGGGGACCGATGGCGTCACGGATAAGGTGCACCGCCCGCCTGTAGGCGTCCACGCCAGTGGCCTCGGAGTGCCGCCGCCCGCTCAAGGCGCCGGCGTACATGAAGTCGACCTTGAAATAGTCGAACCCCCAGTCCGCAAGGGTGCCGAAGACGTGCAGCAAGTGCTCAGCAGCGTCGGGGTGGGTCACGTCCAGCGCCGCCAGCGACTGATTCCAGTTGTGGCCGGCGTCGGCCTCGCCCACCAGCCAGTCGGGATGGTCGGCCGCCAGCTTGCTGCGGGCGCCGACCAGCAGCGGCGCGGTCCAGATCCCGGCCCGGCGGCCATCGCTCTGGATCCGGCTGGTCAACTCCTTCAGGGGCCGCGGAAAGCGGGCAGAGCGATCCAGCCAGTCACCAATCTCGGCCTGGTATCCGTCGTCGATCTGGACTATCGACACAGGCAGGTTCAGGCGCGCCATGGCAGCAAGGTTTTCCAGCACGTCCTCTTCGCGCACGTCGGTGAAGTACTGGTACCAGGTGCACCATCCCGGAGGCTGCGAGGGGAAGGAGCCCAGCCTGGCCCTCCGGGCAAGGTCATCCGCCCAGACTTCGAGCGCGGGCCACAGACCGCCCTCGTGCGAGGCTTCCTCGACCTCACCGTCGGCAGAGATCAATAGCCGGCCATCCCTCGCTACCGCCCTGATGGAAGGTATCTCTCGGTCCGGATGCGGAGCCGACCATAGCTGGACCGGCCCACCGTCGCCCGGGTCGAAGGCGAGAAGGCCGGCCGCCTGAAACCCGCGCTCCGGCATCGCGGCGCCGGGCCGGTAGTTGACCGTCTGGGAGCGCGCGCTGGTCGGCCGGGGCGAGGTTCCGGTGGCGGGATAGACGCCGGTCGGGCTCCATGACTGCCATCCATGCTCGTAGACGCGCGCCCGAGGCCCGAGCGGCGCCTCCCCGACGCCTCGAAAGGCTCTGTCAGCCCTAGGTGCGCCAAGCGTGAGATCGCGAACGAAGTGCTTCTGGAGGATTGGATTGCTTTGCCGAAAGATACAGCTTCGGTCGCCTTGTCACCATGTGGCCCTTTGAACATGAATGTTCTTGCTCGAACATGATCGATTCGGTACCATCGGCGGGATGCTCGCGTTCGAGCGCAGGCGGCGGATCGCGGAGAAGATCCGCTCCAGAGGCGTCGTCTCCGTGAAGGAGATGGCGGAGGCGCTGGGAACCTCGGAGATAACGCTGCGCCGAGATCTGCGGGTCATGGCCGAAGCGGGTCTCCTGGTGCGGACACACGGAGGGGCCGTCCTGCCTGACGGCCTGGTGCGGGAGCCACCCTATTCGGAGAAGGCGACGCAGGCTGCGGCCGAGAAGGCCGCCATCGCCCGGGTTGCGGTCGGCATGGTGAAGCCCGGCGACTCGATAGTCCTTGGGCCCGGCACCACTACCCTGGCCCTCGCCCGACTGCTGGTCGACTTCTCGGACCTGACCGTGGTGACCAATTCGCTCCTGGTTGCCCAGGCGCTGATCCCGGCGACGCACGTGGAGGTGATCCTGACCGGGGGCACGCTGCGGCGGGCAATCCACGCGCTGGTGGGGCCGGCGGCCGAAGAGTCGGTGCGCATGTTGAGGGCCTCCCATGCATTCATCTCTGGAAACGGTCTCACCGCCGAGCGAGGCCTGAGCACGCCGAGCCCCCTGGTGGCCGCGGCCGACCGGGCGCTGGCCGCCGCCGCCCAGCAGACGGTGGTTCTCGCCGACCACACCAAGATCGGCCACGAGAGCATGTGCCAGACGGTTCCTCTGGACAAAATCACGACGCTGGTAACGGACGCGGCCGCCGATCCCCAGCAGCTGATGGCCATCGGCGAAGCCGGGGTTGTGGTCCTGGTCGCCCACGGCGAGGGCGGGCCGGCGGCGGTGGTTGAGGGCGAGCGCACCCCCAGCCAGGCGGGATGAGACGTCCCAGCTCCCGTACCCAGCCACCATAGAATGGCCCTGAGGGATGGACGCAGACGTAGGGGTCGTGGGACTCGGATCGATGGGCAGCGCGGCGCTCTGGCAGGTCGCCGGTCGCGGCGCCCGGGTGATCGGCTTCGACCAGTTCGAGCCGGGACACGCCTTCGGAGCAGGCCATGGCGAGAGCAAGATCTTCCGCACCGCCTACGCCGAGGGACCTGAGTACGTGCCCATGTTGAGAGCGGCGCTGCCGCTCTGGCGACAGCTGGAGGAGGAGACCGGACGCCCGCTGCTGACCATGAGCGGCGGCCTGATGATCGGCTCCCTGGACCACTACTTCATCTCCAGCGCGCTCCGGAGCGCCCGCGACCTGGGCCTGCTGCACCGCGTCTACGACGCTGCTGAGGCGGAACGGCGCTGGCCGCAGCTCAAGCTGCAGCCGGACGAGCACGTGCTCTGGGAGCCCCGGGCAGGCGTCCTTCGCCCGGAGTTGGCGGTCGTGGCGGCGGTGGACAGGGCTCGGGAGCTTGGCGCAGATGTCGTCACCGGTGTCAGGGTCCAGTCCGTGGTGGACATGGGCGACCACGTCGAGATCCGCACGACCGACCGGACCTGGCGAGTCGGGCGCCTGGTGCTCGCAGTGGGTTCCTGGATCGGCAAGGTGCTGGGGACAGCCGAGCTGCCGTTCTGGGTCGAGCGCCAGGTGCAGGTCTGGTTCCCGATCGAGGAACCGGATCTCTACCATCCGGAGCGATTCGGCATCTTCATCCGAGCCCTCGACGAGTGGAGCACGTGGTACGGCTTTCCGTCGCTCGACGGCCGGACCATCAAGGTGGCGTTCCACCACAACAACGGCCGCCGCAGCGATCCCGACCAGCTCGATCGGGAGGTTCATGCCTCCGACATCGAACCCCTTCGGGAGATCGCGCTGGCCAACCTTCGCTGGCTCCGCCCTGAGGTGGCGCGGACCCAGGTCTGCATGTACTGCAACACCCCGGACGAGCACTTCGTGATCGGACCATTGCCCGGGTCGCCGCGGATCGTGCTCGGCGGGCCGATGGCGGGCCATGGCTTCAAGTTCAGCCCTGTGGTGGGTGCGATCGCAGCGGATCTCGTCGTCGAGGGCCGGACCGCGTACGATATCGGGCCGTTCGACCCTGGCCGCCTTCCTGCTCTGGCAGCTGTCTGAACGGCCCCGGTCCGACTCGATTTTTGGGGCTCCGCGGCACCGCCGAGCTGTAAAAGGAGGTTGAAACCGTATGTCTGTGAGTGGCACCCGGACCGAGCCGCAAACGCGCCTTAGCTTGCTGGAACGGCTCCGGCAGGGGCCAGTCGTGTGCGCCGAGGGATACCTCTTCGAATGCGAGCGCCGGGGCTACCTTCAGGCCGGAGCCTTCGTTCCTGAGGTCGTCCTCGATCACCCCGAGGTGGTCCGCCAGCTGCACCGCGACTTCGTTCACGCCGGCTCCGACGTGGTCCAGGCTTTCACCTACTATGCGCACCGCGAGAAGCTGCGCCTGATCGGCAAGCTCGAGCTCCTGGAGGAGATCAACCGCAAAGCGCTGGAGATCGCCAGGGAGGTGGCGGACGAGACCGGCACCCTGGTCGCCGGCGGTCTGTCCAACACGAACGTGTACGCGGATGAAGACGATGCCCGCCGCGAAGTGCGCTCCATGTTCGAAGAGCAGGTGCGCTGGGCCGCCGAGGCGAACGTCGACTTCATCATCGGAGAGACCTTCGACTACTTCGAGGAGGGGATGATCGCGCTCGAGGTCATGAAGGAGGCCGGCATCCCCAGCGTGGTGACCTTCGCCATCCATCAGGCCGAGCAGACCCGAGACGGCGTCACGCCAGAGGACGCCTGCCGGCTCGCGGCGCAGGCGGGTGCCGACGTGGTCGGGCTGAACTGCAGCCGCGGCCCGCGGACGATGCTCCCGATTCTGGAACGGATCCGGCCCGTGGTGGAGGGCTACCTGGCGGCTCTGCCGGTGCCATACCGCACAACGCCGGAGCAGCCCACCTTCCAGTCGCTCCGCGACCCCGAGAGGGGCGAGATGCCCTTCCCCACCGCGCTCGATCCGTTCGTCTGCACGCGCTACGAGGTCGCCGATTTCGGCCTCCGGGCCCAGGAGCTGGGCATCAACTACCTCGGCCTCTGCTGCGGCGCCGGCCCGCACCACGTGCGGAGCCTGGCCGAGGCGCTGGGCCGCCGCCCACCCGCCAGCCGCTACTCGGCCGACATGTCCAAGCACGCCTACTTCGGCACCGACTCCACCCTGAAGTCCGAGAACCAGGAGTACGCCTCCCAGCTCTGACCAAACCCCTTCCCTAGTGTCCTAGAGAGCGTTCTGGAGGAGGGCGGTCAGTTCTTCTGAAGTTGGCTTGCGGGGAGTGTTGGCGAGGACCTCGTCCGCCAGGGCGTCATGCACCAGCTGCGGGATGAGCTCGGTTGTGCAGCCCAGCTCGGCGAGCGTCCGCGGCAGGCCCAGCGCGGCGGCGAGGCTTGCGACAGCCAGGCTCGCCGTCTCCGCGCCCATGATGTCTGCCACCTCAGCGTCGATCTCAGCGCAGAGCGACTGGTTGAAGGCAAGCACGTGCGGCAGCATCACGGCGAGCGCGATACCGTGGGGCGTTCCCAGCCTGGCGCTCAGCCCGTGCCCGACGGCGTGGCAGAGACCGAGGCCGGTGGTGGAGAAGGCGAGCCCGGCCAGGTGGGCCGCCAGCAGCATCCGGCTGCGGGCCTCGAGGTTCTGCCCGTCAGCGACCGCCGCCGGCAGCCATCCAGACACCATACGGACCACCTCGAGACAGAGCCCATGGGAGTAAGGGTTGGCGCGCCGGGAGGCGAGCGACTCCAGGGCATGCGCGAGCGCGTCCATACCGCTGGCGGCGGTCGGCCCGGACGGCAGGCCGATGGTCAGGAGCGGATCCAGGATGGTGGCCTTCGGCACCACGCTGTCGTGGCCGACATAGAACTTGCGCTTCGCTCGTGGGTCGTCGATGACCCCGAAGCCGTTCGTTTCCGCGCCCGTCCCCGCCGTGGTGGGGACCGCGATCACCGGCAAGCCCGGGAGGAGGTTGTCGCGACGGTAGTCGAGATCGTGGACGTCGACCTGATTTG
>Ga0209526_10001030_pt1 | contig 18469 bp, 17 predicted proteins | sample JacPinW_OM2H0_M1_FD_188566 | JGI IMG/M metagenome (GOLD analysis project Ga0209526, IMG submission 188566) | Forest soil microbial communities from Algoma, Ontario, Canada - Jack Pine, Ontario site 1_JW_OM2H0_M1 (SPAdes) (version 2) | ecosystem: Environmental > Terrestrial > Soil > Boreal... | reverse complement strand
CCTGTTCGGGGCCTTCGGTAGCGTGACCACCGGACCCGCGGGCACGGCGAGCGCCGAAGGAAAGCCGGTGCGCTCCGGAACGCCGGAGGACATCGCCACCCTGCTCGCCTACTCGCGCAAAGTCATCATCGTGCCCGGATATGGCCTGGCGGTCGCCCAGGGCCAGCATGCCGTGCGGGAGCTGGCCGACGAGTTGGAGAAGCGTGGTGTCGAGGTCGAGTACGCGATCCACCCGGTCGCGGGTCGGATGCCAGGGCATATGAACGTGCTCCTCGCCGAGGCGAACGTCCCGTACGAGCAACTCAAGGAGATGGACCAGATCAACGACGAGTTCAAGTCGGCGGATGTGGCGCTGGTGGTCGGCGCCAATGACGTCGTGAACCCGGCGGCGCACAACTCGCCGGGCAGCCCCATTTACGGCATGCCGATCCTCAACGCCGACCAGGCGAAGAACATCGTCTTCATGAAGCGCAGCATGCGGCCTGGCTTCGCCGGCATCGACAACGAGCTGCTCTATGACCCCAAGACCGTCATGCTGTTCGGCGACGCCAAGGACTCACTGATGAAGCTGGTCGCCGCCGTCAAAGCCGCCTAAAACACTCCTCACCCTCTGGGGCGGGCCCGTCGGCCCACGCGAGCGGCGCTTTAGTGCCACGCGAGCGTTTGAGACGTTGAGGGTGGGGGCTCTACGCTTCGGTCTTCAGGTCCAGCGCCAGCGAGTTGATGCAGTAGCGCTCGCCCGTCGGGGCCGGGCCGTCGTTGAACACGTGCCCGAGGTGGGACCCGCAGTTCTTGCAGAGGACTTCGGTCCGGCGCATGAAGAGGCCGTTGTCAGACCGGAGCTCGACCGCCTCCAGGTTCGCCGGCTCGTAAAAGCTGGGCCACCCGGTGCCCGATTCGAACTTGGTCTTGGAACTGAACAGCTCGGCGCCGCAGGCGGCGCAACAATAGGCGCCGTCCGCCTTGGTATGGACGTACTTACCGGTGAACGGTCGCTCCGTCCCTTTGCCACGTAGAACGTCGTACTGCTCCGGAGTCAATTCGGCCCGCCATTCCGCATCGGTCTTTTCGATCTTGGTGCTCACGTAACGAGTCTACCCAGATCCATCGCGTTCAAAATTGTCGCGCTTTGGCGCAGCCACTTGACATTGACCTAGGGGCAAGGTTGCAGCATGGGTCGCATGAACACCGTGATCAAGAATGCGACCCGTAATGCGGTTTCCGTAAGCGGCCTGCGCAAGGCGTACGGCGAGAAGGTCGTACTCGAGGGCGTCGACCTCAGTATCGGGGAGGGTGAGGTCTTCGGACTGCTCGGCCCGAACGGAGCGGGCAAGACCACCATCGTGCGGATCCTGTCCACCCTGATCCCGGCGGACGCCGGGACCGTCAGCGTCCTCGGACACGACCTGCGCACCGAGGCCGGCGCAGTGCGCTCGCTGATCGGGGTCACCGGGCAATTTTCCGCCGTCGATAACCTGCTGACCGGCGAAGAGAACCTGTTTCTCATGGGCCGCCTCCACCATCTGCCGGCGACCGAGCGGCGGGCGAGGGCCTCCCAGCTGCTGGAGCGCTTCGACCTCGTCGAGGCGGCGAAGCAGAGGCCGGCCACCTATTCCGGCGGCATGACGCGCCGCCTTGACATCGCGATGACGCTCATGGGGCGGCCACGACTGATCTTCCTCGACGAGCCAACCACCGGCCTGGACCCGCGCAGCCGCCACACCATGTGGCAGCTCATCCGCGACCTCGCCGCGGACGGCGTGACCATCCTGCTGACCACGCAGTACCTGGAAGAAGCCGACCAGCTCGCCGACCGCATCGCCGTGCTGGACCGGGGCCGCATCGTCGCTGAGGGCACCCCGGACCAACTGAAACGGCGTATCCCCGGCGCGCATATCCTGCTGCGCTTCGCCGATGCCGCCGCGCTCGACGCTGCCGCCCGAGCACTGCCCGAGGGCTCCCGCGACGACAACGAACTGGTGCTGCGGGTACCGAATGAAGGCGGCATTCGATCGCTGCGCGATGTGCTTGCGCGCCTCGGCAACGGCGTCGCCGTTGAAGACCTGTCAATTCACACGCCGGATCTCGACGATGTGTTCTTCGCGCTGACCGGCAACCCTTCCAAGGAGCAGAACCAATGACCACCGTAACCATCGCTCTCCAGGACGCCACAACGATGCTTGGGCGGGAGCTCAAGCACACCCTCCGGTATCCCTTGCTACTCGTCAGCACGATCCTGGTACCGGTTGTCATGCTGCTGTTGTTCGATTACATCCTCGGTGGGACGATCGGCCACGGCCTGGGTGCCGCGGCGCACGGTGCACCGTACGTTGACTTCCTCGTGCCCGGCATCCTCCTCATGACCGTGGCGTCAGGCTGTGGGCCCACGGCGATCAACGTGAACACCGACATGACCGGCGGCATCATCGACCGGATCCGCACCATGGCGGTCACCCGCGGCGCGCTGCTGGCCGGGCACGTCGGCGGCAGCGTCGTGCGAGCCCTCGTCGCCACCACCGTCCTCATCGGGGTGGCGCTGCTGGTCGGCTTCCGGCCCAAGGCCTCGGTCGCGGACTGGTTCGCTGTCCTCGGCATCGTCGCGGCGTTCTCCTTTGCCCTTGCCTGGCTGTCGGCAGCTCTCGGGCTGGTCGCCAAGAGCATCGCCGGGGCGAACGGCTCAACCCTGCCCATCCAGTTCCTCCTGCCGTTCCTGTCCAGCACGTTTGTGCCGGCCGATTCGATGCCCGTCGGTGTGCGCTGGTTCGCCACGCGCCAGCCGTTCACGCCGGTGGTCGACAGCCTGCGCGCGCTGTTGACCGGCCAGCCGGTCGGCAGTACCGCCTATCTTGCCCTTGCCTGGTGCGCGGTGATCGCGCTGGTAGGGTACGTCTGGGCCCAGGTCGCGTTTCGCCGCGGCACCCGGTGACATCATGAACAGGTGAGGGGGACTGACCCATGATCACCATTGGCCAGCTCGCCGGCTATGCAGGAGTCAGCATCAAGGCGGTCCGCCATTACCACCAGCGCGGCCTGCTCGAGGAACCGCCGCGTGACGCGTCGGGCTACCGGCGCTACTCCGCCGAGCACGCGGTCGCCCTGATCAAGATCAAAACGCTCGCCAAGGCCGGGGTGCCTCTCGCCCGCATCAAGGAGCTGCTCGCCGTCGACCCCGACCGGTTTGTCGCGGCAATTGCCGAGATCGACCGCACTTTGCAAGAGAGAGCCGAGGAGCTAGGCCGCACCCGCGAGCGGATCGCGCGGCTTCGGGCCGGCGATCGGCTCTTCGTCTCTCCCGAGGTGGCCGACTACCTTGACCGGCTGCTCGAGCTCGGTGTGAGTGCGCGTGGGGTGCAGCTGGAGCGCGACGGCTGGATCCTCATGCAATCCGCCTCGCCGAAGGACGCAGCCATCTGGATCGCCGACAAGCGCGACGCGATCGACGACCCGGAGTTCCGCGCTCTCTACCTCGAGTACGATGCGGCGTTCGACTGGTCCCCCGATGACCCGCGACTGTACGCACTGGCCGACCGCGCCGAGCGATGGCTGGCCAGCCAATCCAGCGCGCTAAAGGGCGGGGAACCGTCAATACAGGACCCGGCCATCGTGCAGCTGGTCGCAACGTCGGGGGGCCCGTCGTCTCCGGCCTGGAACCGGCTCGCAGAGATCGCCAATGAGCGCAAGGCCCGAACACGACCGCGTAACGAAAGAAGCGAGACAAGTAAAGCCCGCACGTAGCTCCGGGCATGGCGGCGTTTTGCCAGTGATGGCGGCCGACCTCGACCAGCTCCCGGCGGACGGCAGTCAGCGCCTGGTGATCCGCCCCAACGGTCGACGCTGATCGCCTTGGGCGTGATTAGCGGCACCGTCACCCTCCTCGGTGCGGGGATCATGCTGAGCGGTCGCAGCCTCGTACCGGTCCTCGCTGGTTGGGAATCGGCGCGTTGTTCATCTACGGGTTGTACCGCTGGCACCTGTGGGTCGACTCGGAACGGGTGGGAGTCAGTCGCTTACCCTGGGGTGCTTCCTGCCGGCGGGACCAGTTGGACCGGCTGCAAATCATCTTCGCGGGGCGCGGGGGCAGCACATGTGATTTCGTTCGCAAAGACGGCCGCACCGCGTTCAGGGTGTCCGCGAAACCGTTTGGTACTCCTCAGCTCAAGGCTCTGGCCCGATCTCTTGGAGTGCCTTATTGCGACCTGTTCTCCGGGCCTTCGATCGACATCCAGCCAGGTCCGTAGACCTCCATCGGCGGGCTTGGTGCCGAGGGCCGGAATCGAACCGGCGACACCATGATTTTCAGTCATGTGCTCTACCGACTGAGCTACCTCGGCACGAGTCGGTATTCTAGCCGGGCTGCGGGCGCGAAGAACGATCATCCGCAATACGGCTGGCGGCCAAATGCCACCCTGCCGGGTTACAATCGCCGCAAGGAAGGGCCCGTACCATGCGGTTCGTGTACAACGAGTCGATGTCTATCAACTGGACAACGAGATCGTGATCGAAGGCGCCATCCCGGGCAAAGGCCGGCCGAAATGATGACGGCCACGGGCGATAGCGGGTCCCGCGAGGAACTGACCACAGAGCTAGCCACGCTCGATCGCCAGCTGCGTGATCTTTCACAGCAGTGGGACAACGTGGAGCGGACGATTACGGAAAAGGTCCGCACTCGTCGTGAGCTGATCGCCCGGCAGACGGAGTCGAACGAGGACCACGCTAGCGAGATCGATCGGCTCCAGTCTGATATCTACGCCCTGCGCGACCGGCTCGACCAGTTGCGCGACTCGCACCTCGACTTCAGTGCGCTCTACCGAATCCTCAAGCAGGGTCGCACGTAACCCCCACCGTGCCCTCCCCCAGAGGGAGAGGGGAATAATCGCTAGGTCTCCTCTTTGGCCGCCTCGCTCTTGGCGCGCCGATCGATCTCGGTGACGACCGACGGATCGGCCAGGGTGGTCGTGTCGCCGAGAGGCCGGTTCTCGGCGACATCCCGCAACAGCCGGCGCATGATCTTGCCGGACCGGGTCTTAGGGAGCTCCGGGGTGAAGACGATGTTGGCGGGCGCGGCGATTTTTCCGATCTTCTTGGCGACGTGCGCGCGCAGCTCGGCCAACATTTCCGGCGACCCCTCCGCCCCGCCCTTGAGCGTGACGAAGGCGACGATCGCCTGACCGGTCTGCTTGTCGCTACGACCGGCGACGGCCGCTTCCGCCACTTTGGGATGGTCGACCAGCGCGCTCTCCACCTCGATCGTCGAGATCCGGTGGGCGCTCACATTCATGACGTCGTCCACACGTCCCATCAGCCAGAAGTCGCCGTCCTCGTCGATCCGCGCGCCGTCTCCGGCGAAGTAGACGTCCTTGAACTTGCTCCAGTAGGTCTGGACGTAGCGATCGTGGTCATTAAAGATGCCGCGGAGCATGGCGGGCCAGGGACGTTTGATCACCAGGTACCCCCCGCCGCCGGGTCCTACCTCTTCTCCCGCGTCGTTGTAAACGGCCGCCTGCACGGTCGGGAACGGCTTGGTCGCCGATCCCGGCTTGAGGGTCGTTACGCCGGGCAAGGGCGTGATCAGGATCATGCCGGTCTCGGTCTGCCACCAGGTGTCGACCACCGGCGTCCGGCCGCCGCCGATGTTGTCCCGATACCAGATCCAGGCTTCGGGGTTGATTGGCTCCCCAACGCTGCCGAGCAGCCGGAGCGAGCTGAGGTCGTGTTGCTTCGCGTATTCCGGCCCCCACTTCATGTGGGTACGGATCGCGGTCGGCGCCGTGTAGAGGATGTCGACCTTGTAGCGCTCGATGATCGACCACCAGCGATCTCGGTCGGGGAAATCGGGCACACCCTCATAGATCACGCCGGTGGTGCCGTTGCAGAGCGGGCCGTACACGATGTAGCTGTGCCCGGTCACCCAGCCGATGTCGGCGGCGCACCAGTACACCGAGTTGGGCTTGATGTCGAAGATGTAATGGTGGGTCGTCGCCGTGCCCACCAGGTAGCCCGCCGTCGTGTGAACGATGCCCTTGGGCTTGGCGGTCGTCCCGCTCGTATAGAGCAGGTAGAGCAGGTCCTCGGCGTCCATCTCCTCGCAGCCACAGGTCTTGGGGTCGGTGCTGGCGTCTTTGACCAGGTCGTGCCACCACACGTCCCGGCCATCCTTCATTGCGGTGTCGGTCGTCGTGCGGCGGAAGACAACCGCCTTCTTGACCTTGGGCGCCAGTTCCAGGGCGGCGTCGGCGTTCTTCTTCAGGGGCACTGCGTTGCCCTTGCGCAAGCCCTCGTTCTGCGTGATCAGCAGCTCGCACTCCATGTCGGTGAGCCGCCCGGCGAGGGCGTCGGCGCTGAATCCGCCGAAGACGACGGTATGAGGCGCGCCCAGCCGCGCGCAGGCCAGCATCGCCACCGGAAGCTCCGGCACCATGCCCATGTAAATCCCGACCGGCGTCCCCTTCTTGACGCCTAGCTTCTTCAGCCCGTTGGCGAAACGGACGACCTCAGCCTGCAGGTCTTCAAAGGTGATGGTTCGCTTCTCGTCAACCGGCTCACCTTCCCAGAAGTAGGCAACGTTGCCGCCGCGCCCGGCCTCCACGTGACGGTCGACGCAGTTGTAGCAGACATTCAGCTTGCCGCCCAGAAACCATTTCGCGTAGGGTAGCTTCCATTCGAGCACCTGGTCGAATGGCTTGAACCACGAGACGCGCTCGAGCGCCTCTTCCTTCCAGAAGTCCTCGAAGGGCCGGTCGTAGATGTCGGGCTTGGCGTTGGCGCTCTTCGCGAACCCCGGGGGCGGTGGATAACGCCGCTCCTCCAGCTGCATCGACTCGATGGCATGTGTGCCGGATTTGATCGTCAATGGCCTCTCTCCCAAGATCGCTTCGAGATCGATTCGAATGCATCCTAACTCAGGCGGCTTGAGTTTAGGAAGCGTTCAAATGGCCCCCCTAAGGTGGTCCCAGGGCTCGATGAGAGCCAAGCAATATCAAGGAGGTGAATACACCATGAAGATGCCAAGCTTCAAGCAGACGATCCTGTTGGTTGGAACCCCGGCGATCCTCGCCGTGGGCGGACTGACCGCGATGGCGGCTGCCTCGCCGGCGCCGACCACGACGCCCGCGCCGACGCAGCAGAGCACGACCGCGCCAGAGCCGGCTGAGACCGCCGACGCGGCCGTACCGGGCACCGCAGCGGAACCGGCGGCAACGGCGGCCGAAACCGCGGCCGAAGCCGCAGCCGACGCCAGCCTCCCGGGCGGTGGCCATGCCGACGCGGCCGGCCAGAACGTCGACAATCAGTTCGAGGGCGTCCAGTAACCCCTCTCCCGCTTTAGGACCGGGCCGTTCCCTCCCGGTCCTTTTCTTTTTATCCGGGCCTCCCTGCCCGTCCCGAGATGACTTCCGGCCAGAAGTCCATTGACAGGGCCTATATGCGAGGGCTTATATGTCGCTTAGGGCAACTCGGCGGAATTTCGGTCAGGGAGGACCAATGGAAACACGCAATCGAGGCCAAGGCAGCCTGGGGGCTCCGAATGCCCCGGTGGGCACCGAGACGACCACCGCCAGGGCGTCGAAGTGGGAGGCACTGGCGAGCTCTCCGGAGTTTCGGCGGCTGATCACGGCGAAGCGCAACTTCATCATCCCGGCAACGATCTTTTTCCTCGTCTACTACTTCGCCTTACCGCTCGGTAACGGGCTGGCGCCCAGCCTGATGAACACCAAAATCATCGGCAACATCAACCTGGCCTATCTATTCGCGCTCTCCGAATTCGTCATGGCCTGGATCCTGGCGGCCGTTTATATCCGGCGCGCCAACCGCGTCTTTGACCCACTGGCGGCCGCGGTTCGTCGCCTGGCCGCGCGAATGGGAGTGGGCGCATGACCACCACCCTTTGGATCACGGCAGTCATCGTCGCCATCACCCTCGGGATCACGATCTGGGCAGCTCGACAGACGCGCACGACCGTCCAGTTTTACGCCGCCGGCCGCAAGATCAAGGGCTGGCAGAACGGCCTCGCCATCGCCGGCGACTACATGAGTGCCGCCTCCTTCCTCGGGATCGCGGGACTGATCGCGTTCAACGGCTATGACGGCTTCATGTACTCCGTCGGCTGGCTGGTCGCCTACCTGACCGTCCTGCTGCTGATCGCGGAGCCAATCCGCAACACGGGCAAATACACCATGGCCGACGTGCTCTCCTATCGCATGTCAGCCGGCCCGGTACGCTCCGCCGCCGCCATCTCGACGCTGGCGGTGAGCGGCTTCTACATGATCGCCCAGATGGTCGGCGCCGGGGTCGTCCTTCATCTGCTGGTGCCTGGGTTCTCGTTTCAGCTGGCGGTGGTTATCGTCGGCATCCTGATGATCGGCTACGTCGTGCTCGGTGGCATGATCGCGACCACGTGGGTCCAGATCGTCAAGGCGACGCTGCTGATGGCGGGCGCCGTCCTGCTGAGCATCATGGTGCTCAGCCACTTCGGCTTCAACCCTCTGCGGTTCTTCGACGCGATCGCCAAGGTCGTTGACAAGAAATCCGGGCTCAACTTCACGCAGCCCGGCATCCTGTATCCGCACGGGAAGCACGTCTTCCTCGGACCCCTGACGCTCGACAAGTCAACGATCGAAAACGTATCGCTCGGCATGGCACTGATCTTCGGCACCGCGGGCCTGCCGCACATCCTGATGCGGTTCTACACGGTGCCAACCGCCCGGGCCGCGCGGGCTTCGGTTGGTTGGGCGATGGGCCTGATCGGCGCCTTTTACGTGATGACGACGTTCCTCGGGTTCGGCGCCGCGACGCTCGTCGGCAAGGCGAAGATCCCGAACTCCAACCTCGCGGCGCCCAAGCTCGCCGAGTTTCTTGGCGGCGGGCCGAACTCCTTTGGCGGCGAACTTCTCCTCGGGTTCATCTCGGCCGTCGCTTTTGCCACCATCCTGGCGGTCGTCGCCGGACTTACCCTGGCGGCGTCCAGCGCCTTTGCGCATGACTTCTGGATGAACGTCATTCGTGGTGGTAAGGAGAGCGAGTCGGAACAGGTGACGGTGGCGCGCATCGCGGCCGTCGGGGTCGGCGTGATCGCCGTCCTCGTCGCCATCAACCTGCCGACGGCCAATGCGGCCCAGCTGGTCGCCGCGGCCTTTGCGGTGGCCTCCAGCGGCAACCTGCCGGTTATCCTCTTTACGCTCTTCTGGAAGCGGTTCAACACCGTAGGTGCGGTTTGCGGTCTGATCGGTGGGACGGCGGTGTCGATCCTCCTGATCATCATCGGACCTGGCCTCAACACCGTGCCGGCCGCGCACCCCGCATTCGCCCTCGCCAACCCGGGCATCGTCAGCATCCCGCTCGGGTTCATCTTCGCGATTGTCGGTACGTACATCGGCGAAGCGCTCGGCGGCGACCAGCGCGCGATGGCGATGTACCCGGAGATCGCGGTACGTTCGCAGACGGGCGTCGGCGCTGAGCCGAGCTCGGTCGTGGAGGAGCGGATCCCCGCCGCCGTCTAAGACTCGATTTCGAAATAGGGGCGGGCCTCGAGCCCGCCCCTATTTATTTTCGGCTCACCGTTCCTGTGCCGGAAAGAATCACACTGAAGGCATGAAGCTCTGGAACCTAGCGCTGTTCGCTTTGCTTGGACTGACAAGCATTGCCTACGGAATCAAGCGGGCTGACCTCTTTGACATCGGTCTCGGAGTCGCGGTTCTTGTCGGCGGCAGCCTCGCTTATCTCGCGTGGAGACGTTGATACGAGTGTTTGGGCGCTGAGAGACTCGAACTCCCGACATTCTGCGTGTAAAGCAGACGCTCTACCAGCTGAGCTAAGCGCCCCGGGGCGATTAATTATGCAACGTGTGCGGCGGGCGTCCCCGGCAGTACGAAGCGATCGGAGAAGCGGGCGATGATGGCCTCTTCCACGGCCACCATTGGCGGCGCCGCACCCAACTCGAGTGCCATCGAGGTCACACCCTTGTCCGGGATCCCGCAGGCAAGGATGTGGGTGAACAGGCTGAGGTCGGTCGACACGTTAAGCGCGAAGCCGTGGGTGGTCACGCCCTGCGACACCTTGATGCCGATGGCCGCGATCTTGCGGTCACCGATCCAGACGCCCGTATAACCGGACAGCCGCCCGGCGTCGATCCCAAAGGCGCCCAGAACGTCGATCAGGCAGCCTTCGAGGTTTCGTAGATACAGGCCGACATCGGGTTTCGGGCCGAGGTCGAGGATCGGATACCCGACCAGCTGGCCCGGGCCATGGTAGGTCACGTCACCACCGCGATCGACGTCGAGGCAGGTGATGCCGAGCGCCGCCATCTCTGCTTCGTTCAAAAACACGTGATCGCGGGTCCCACTCCGACCGATCGTGTAGGTGTGCGGGTGCTCGAGCAGGATCAGGGTGTCGGGTACCAGGCCGGCGCGACGTGCCTCCGCCAGCCGGTTCTGCAGTGACCAGGCTTCGTCGTAGGGAAGTCGCCCGAGCCGGCGAACGTCCACGTCAGCCCGCGGCGGCCCGGTCGGGGACCTGGCTGGCCGCGTGGTAGGAGCTGCGCACCAGCGGACCGGACTCGACATGCCGGAAGCCGAGCTTGAGCGCCTCGACTTTGAGCATGGCAAATTCGTCCGGCGTGACATAGCGCGCGATCGGCAGATGATTCGGTGTCGGCCGCAGGTATTGCCCAACCGTGAGGATCTCGACGTCGTGCGCCCGCAAGTCGCGGAAGACCTGGATCACTTCGTCGATTTCCTCACCGAGTCCCAACATGATCCCTGACTTGGTGTACACGGTCGCGTCCATCCGCTTGGCGCGCTGCAGAAGTTCGAGCGAGCGCGGGTAGCGGCCCTTCGGCCGCACCTGCGGATAGAGGCCGGGGACGGTCTCGATGTTGTGGTTGAGGATGTCGGGGCGGGCCCGCATCACGGTGGCGAGCGCGGCCTCGTCGCCCATGAAGTCGGGGATCAGCACCTCGATGTTGCACTTTGGGATGCGCTTGCGGATCTGCCGGATGGTCCCGGCAAAGATGGCGGCCCCGCCGTCCTCCAACTCGTCGCGGTTAACCGAGGTGATGACGGCATGATGCAGGCCCATTCGCTCCACCGCCTCGGCGACCCGAATTGGCTCGCCCAGGTCGAGCACCCCCGGCCGCCCGGTCTTGACGGCGCAGAAGCCGCAGGCGCGGGTGCAGGTATCGCCGAGGATCATGAAGGTGGCGGTGCGCGCCTGCCAGCACTCCCCGATGTTGGGGCAGCGCGCCTCCTCGCACACCGTGTGCAGGTCGAGGCCGCGCATGATCTCTTTCAGCTCGGAATAGTTGGACCCGCCGGGCAAACGCACCCGCAGCCACTCGGGCCGCCGGGTATCGATCGGAACGACGGCGTTGCGCTTGGAGCGACCGTAGAACTTGATTGGTGCGACGTCAGCCATGTCTTAAGTATCCCAGAGGTCCGTCGAATTCGGCGTCAATACAGCGGGACCTGCTCCGAGAAGCCCTCCAGCCAGCGACGGACGCCCTGGAGGAAGCGGGCGGCCGATACGCCGTCCAGGACGCGGTGGTCGAAGCTCAGGCAGAGATTCATCATCGACCGGACGGCGATCGCATCGCCGTCCACGACAACTGGCCGCTTGACGATCGCATCCATCGCCAGGATGCCGGCCTGGGGCGGGGCGATGATCGAGTAGGACAGGATGGTGCCGAAGGTCCCCGGGTTGTTGACCGTGAAGGTACCTCCCTGAACGTCCGGGATACCGAGTTTTCCGGCTCGCGCCCTGGTGGCCAGATCGTCGATCGTCTTGGCGAGCCCGGCGATCGACATCCGGTCCGCCTGGTGGACGACCGGCACGATCAGCCCGTCGTCGACCGAGACTGCGACGCCGATGTTGATGTCCTTGTGGAGCACGACGCCCTCGTCGCTCCAGCTGGCGTTCAGCACCGGAACCGCCTTCAGGCCCTCGACCACCGCCTTGACGATGATCGGCACGAAGGTCAGATCGATGCCCTCTCGCTGCCGGAAGGCTGCCTTGGCGGTCTGCCGGAAACGGACGACACTCGTCATGTCGACCTCGGCGACTGTCCAGGCATGGGGGATCGTTTGCTTGCTCTTCAACATGTTGCTGGCTATCGCTCGCCGCATCGGGCTGAGCGGGACGGTGGTCCCCGGTGTTGGCGCCGTTGGTGTCGCGGTCTTCTGCCGCTGCTCACCATTGGCGGTCGCCGGCTGCGCCCGCTTGGCGACGAAGTCCTCGACGTCTTTCTTGCTGATCCGCCCGCCGATCCCGGAGCCTTCGATCCGGGATAGCTCGGCGTCCGTGATCCGGTGCTCCTCGATCAGGGCGCGGACGGCCGGTGACAGTCGGGTTCGCGATTCGCTAGACCCCCCACCCTGACCCTCCGCCGCGACGCCGGAGGAAACTGATTGAGGAGCGGTTGCCGGCGCGGCGACTGGCAATTCCCCTCCCCCTCTGGGGGAGGGCACGGTGGGGGCGGCCCCAACCGCTTCCTCGATCACGGCGATCTCGGTGCCGACGGTGACCGTCGTGCCTTCCTTGACCTTGATCTCTTTGAGCACGCCGGCCATCGGTGACGGCACTTCGGCATTGACCTTGTCGGTGATGATCTCGACCAGACCCTCGTACTTCTTCACCTGGTCACCCGGTTGCTTCAGCCATTTCGAGATGGTGCCCTCGGTGATCGATTCACCGAGTTGCGGCATCTTGACCGAGGCCATCAGACGTGCGCGGCCTAGTAGGCCGCCAGCTCCCTGGCTTTGGCGAGGATCTTCTCGACGTTCGGCATGAAGGCGTCCTCGAGGACCTGGTTGAACGGCATGGCGGGCACGTCCGGACCGGTGAGACGCATCACGGGGGCATCGAGGGCGTCGAAGGCGTTCTCCATGATGATCGCCATCACCTCGGCGGCGATCCCCGCAAAGCGGTTGTCCTCATGGACCACCAGGACTTTTCCGGTCTTTCTCGCGGTCGCGACGATAGCGGCCTGGTCGATCGGTTTGATGGTGCGCAGGTCGAGCACCTCGGCCGACACGCCCTCCGCCGCGAGCTTCTCGGCCGCATCGAGGCAGAACGTCAGCATCAGCCCGTAGGCGATCAGCGTCAGGTCCTTACCCTCGCGCTTGACGTCCGCCTTGCCGATCGGCACCACGTGATCGCCAGTCGGCACGTCACCTTTGACCAGACGGTAGGTTCGCTTGTGCTCGAGGTACAGGACCGGATCCGGGTCCCGGACGGCCGCTTTGAGCAGGCCCTTGGCATCGGCCGGGGTTCCCGGGGCAACGACTTTGAGGCCCGGGATGTGCCCGAAGGTCGCCTCGATGCTCTGCGAGTGGTAGAGCGCACCATGCACGCCGCCGCCCCAGGGAGCGCGGATCACCATCGGCAGGTTGAAGTCTCCGGCCGTGCGGTAGCAGAAGCGCGCCGCCTCCTGGATGATCTGGTTCATCGCCGGCGCGATGAAGTCGGCGAACTGGATCTCGGCGATCGGCCGCATCCCGTTGACCGCCGCGCCGATGGCCACGCCGACGATGCAGGACTCCGCGAGCGGCGAGTCGATCACGCGAAGCTCACCGTATTTCTTGTAGAGGCCGTCAGTGGCCAAAAAGACGCCGCCGCGATTGCCCACGTCTTCCCCGATCAAAAAGACGCTCTCGTCGCGCGCCATCTCCTCGTCCATGCCCTCGCGGATGGCCTCGATCACGGTCTTGACGGCCATCAGCCCGTGATCTCCTGTTTGTAAACGAAGGTGGTCAGGTCATCGGGCGTCGGGTCCGGTGCCTGTTCCGCGTACTCGGTGGCCTCGTCGACCTGCACGGTGACGCGATCCGTGATGTCCGCCTCGCGCTGGTCGGTCAGGGTCCCAGCCTCACGCAGGTACCCGGCGTATCGCAGGATCGGGTCCTTTTGCCGCCAGATCGCGACCTCCTCCGCCTTTCGGTAGCGCTTGTCGTCGTCGTCGCTGGAATGCGCGGTGAACCGATAGGTCTTGACCTCGATCAGGGTGGGCCCCTCGCCACCGCGGGCCCTTTCGACCGCCTGCCGCGCCGCCTCGTAGCAGGCGAGGACGTCGTTGCCATCGACCACTGCACCCGGGAAGCCGTAGCCTGCCGCCCGATCGGCGACGTTTGCGATCGCCATCTGGCCGGACTGCGGCACCGAGATAGCGTAGCCGTTGTTCTCGCAGACAAAGACGACGGCCAGCTTGTGGATGGCGGCGAAATTCATCGCTTCGTGGGTATCGCCCTGGCTGGTGCTGCCCTCGCCGAAGTAGACGGCCGTCACCGCATCCTCCTTGCGTTGCTTGGAGGCGAGCGCCACGCCGGCGGCATGCAGCAACTGGGTCGCCACCGGGCTGCCACCGGTGACGATATGCAATCGGCGGCTGCCGAAGTGGCCCGGCATCTGCCGGCCGCCGCTATTCGGATCCTCGCGGCGGGCAAAGAACGACAGCATCTGGTCGCGGGCCGTCATGCCGAACCAGAGGACGACGCCGGCGTCGCGGTAGTAAGGCGCCACCCAGTCATAGCCCGGCCGTAAGGCCGCGGCGGTCCCGACCTGGGCCCCCTCCTGGCCCTGGCAGGAGATGACGAAGGGCGCCCGGCCCTGGCGGTTGATCAACCACATGCGCTCATCGACGGCACGCGCCAGGCGCATCACCTCGTACATCCGCAGCGCCTGCTCGTCGCTCAAGCCAAGCGACTGGTGGCGGCTCTGTCCGCCCTTCGCCTCCACCTGCGCCGCCTTGAGGGCCATCCTCCTAAATGTGGATCGCGACGCCGTCGACGGCCAACGCGGCCTCCTTCACGGATTCCGACACGGTGGGATGCGGCGCGATGCTTGCCCCGATCTCGAAGGGCGTTGATTCGAGAAGCTTAGCCAGCGCGGTTTCGGCAATCAGCTCGGTGGCATTGGGGCCGAGGATGAAGACGCCAACCAGCTCGTCCGAGTCGGCATCGCTGATGATCTTCACGAAGCCTTCGGTCTCACCGAGGATGACGGACTTGGCATTCCCAGCCAGCGGGAATTTCCCGACCTTGATGTTGAGTCCCTGGTCGCGTGCCTGCTTTTCCGATAACCCGAGACTCGCCACCTGCGGGTAGCTGTAGGTCGCCCGCGGCACGCGGTTGTAGTCGAGCGGCTTCGGGTTCTTGCCGGCGATGTGCTCCATGATGTGCTCGCCTTCGTAATAGGCGACGTGCGCCAGCAGGAAGTTGCCGATGACGTCGCCTGCGGCGTACACGTTCGGATGTCCGGTCCGGTAGTGCTCGTCGGTTTTGATGTAGCCCTTCTCCAGCTGGATGTCCAGCTTCTCCAGGCCGAAGCCGTCCGTGATCCCCTCGCGACCGACCGCGACCAGCATCCGCTCACCCTCGATGGTCTGCGTCTGGTCGCCGGCCTTGACCGCGACCGTGATCTTCCCATTCGACTGCTTCAGGGTGTCCGGCTGGACCTGGGCGCCGGTTAGAACCTTGATACCGCGCTTGCTCAGGACTTTCGCCAGTTGCTGGCCCACCTCAACATCCTCCAGCGGCAGCAGCGTCGGCAGGAACTCGACCAGGGTCACGTCCGCCCCGTAGCCGTTGTAGACGCAGGCAAACTCGGTACCCACCGCGCCGGCGCCGACGATCACGATCGATTGCGGCATCTTGTCGAGATTGACTGCGTGGTCGCTATTGATCACGCGATCGCCATCCATCTTCAGGCCCGGCAAGGACTTGGGCCGCGATCCGGTCGCTACCACAAGGTTCTTGGCGTTGACCACCTGGCCGCTGTCCTTGACCGTGACCGCGTGCTCGGATTCGATGATGCCCTCGCCCTTGAACACGGTGACCTTGTTCTTCTTCAACAGGAACTCGACGCCGCGCCACAGCTGATCGACCACCGCCTGCTTGCGCTTCAGCACCACCGGCCAGTCGATCTGGAAGCCGTCGGTTTTCAGGCCGAGGGCGGCGGATGTGTGGATCTGGTGCGCTAGCTCGGAGGAGTGCAGAAAGGACTTGGTCGGGATGCAGCCGCGGTGCAGGCAGGTACCGCCGACCTTCTCCTTCTCGATGACGGCGACTTTGAGCCCGAGTTGGGCTCCACGGATGGCGCCGACATATCCGGCGGAGCCACCGCCGATGACGGCTACGTCGAACGCCTCATCGGGCATACGTCACGATTGTACCCACCCCTTGGCGGGTTGCCTAAGCCTCCAGCATCGCCAGCGCCGCCGTCAATTGGAGGTCCTTGGCGAAGTCATTGGGCGACTGTTCCACGGCGTATTCGTCCTGGGCACTGGGCAAGGTCACCGTCTTGTCGGGCGTGATCCCGGTCTTTTCGATCGAGTGGTGATTGGGTGTCAGCCAGATGGCGATCGTCAGATGAAGGTCGCCGTCCCGGAGAGGGAAATCCTCCTGGACGGAACCCTTGCCGAAGGACTTGACGCCCACGAGCTGGGCCCGACCATGGTCTTTGATGGCGCCCGCGGTAATCTCCGACGCGCTCGCGGAATTTTCGTTGAGCAGCACGACGAGCTTGTTGGTGAAGGCGCGACCGCTGCCGGTGACCTTCTTCACATCCTCCTTGCCGCCGCGTGACACCAGGATGGTGCTTGTTCCCTGGCTCACGAACTCGCTGATGACGTCGTTGGCGGCATCGACGTAGCCGCCCGGATTGTCCCGCAGGTCGAGCAGTACCAAATTGACCGAACCCTTCAGGTTGTTCTTCAGCGCGTTGTCAAACTCGGTCGCCGTCCGGGTGCCGAACTCGAAGATCCGGACGTAGAGCACGCGGTTATCGAAGATATGGGTGGCGACGCTCGGCACGCTGATTTCCTGGCGGGTCAGGTTGAAGGTCAACGCCTGGCCGTTGCGGCTGACCTCGATCTTTACCTGGGTATTCGCCTGGCCCCGGATGGCGTTGACGGCCATGTCCGCCGTCCAGCCCTTGGTGCTCTTGCCGTCAACGGCCGTGATGACATCGCCCACGTGCAGCCCGGCCTTCTCGGCCGGGGTTCCCGGCAGAACGCTGGCGATCACGATCTGGTCCGTCTTCTGCTGCACCGACGCACCGATCCCGGCGAACTGGCCGTTGAGGAAGGTCTGGTTCGCCTTGTACTCCGCGGGCGTCAGGTAGCGCGAGAACTGGTCGCCCAGGGCGCTCACCATGCCGGCGGCCGCGCCCTCGGTCAGCGTGACACCGTTAGCGTTGGGCTTGACGTAGTGCTGCTGGATGGTGGTGAAGACCTCGTCCAGGGCGCGGTAATCGACGTTGGACTTGGGTGGCGTGTAGAAGAGCAGCGACTTGGCCCAGTCGGGAGCAAGACCGCCCAACTGGAACTCGGCGAGACTGCCGGCGTAGAACGCCCCGATCGCCACCACGAGCAAAATCGCGATGCGCTTGAATCGGGGCACGCGTCGATTATCGTTCGGAGCGGGTGTTGATTCCCTCCCCCCTTGCGGGGGAGGGTCAGGATGGGGGGTCGCGTTATCGATCATGAGGCCGGCAGGTAGGCGAGCGGATCGACGGGCATCCCGGCCAGGTCCATCTCGAAATGCAGGTGGGGGCCGGTGGAGTTTCCGGTCGAGCCCTCATAACCGATGACGGTGTCCTTGTCGACCTGGACGCCGTCGCCAACCGCCCAGCTGGAGAGATGCCCGTAGAGCGTGGTGAAGCCGCCGGCGTGCACCATCACCACGTAGCGGCCGTAACCGCACAGCCCGCCTCCCCAGAGGCAGCCCATGGTGAAGTTGTGCACGATGCCGCCGTCGGAGGCGTGCACCGGGGTTCCGTAATCGGTGGCAATGTCGATCCCACTATGGAAGTGATGACTCGGACAGGTTGGATCGAACGGCTCGAATGGATAGCTGGTGCAGCCGAAGCCCTGGGTGATGACGCCGTCCATCGGCCACTTCCATTTGCCGGACGAACGGGCGCGGAGGCTTTCATGGATGAGCGAGGCGATCTGCGCCTGCAAAGCAGCCCGCTGCGCTTCGGCGTCGGCCAGCATCTGCTGGAACTTCGCTTCGATGGCGGCGATCTGCTGCTCGCGCGCGGCCCGCTGATCACGTACCGCCTGCAACTGCGCCTTCTGGTCCTGGACCTGCTTGACGACCCGCGCCTGCTCGGCCTTCTTGGCTTCGAGGTCGGCCTTCATCGCCTCGATCGCGGCCCGCTCCTTCTGCAGCTCGGCGACCTGGCGCCGGTCTTCGCGAACGATGACGTTGAAGAAGACCACCCGATTCATCAGGTCGGTGAAGTTCGCGGCGGAGAAGACGAGCTCGAGGCCACTAACCTGGCCGCTCTTGTACATGAGTCGCATCCGCCGTCCGAAGTCGGCGATGTGTTGCGCCAGTTCCGCTTCCTTGAGCGCCAGCTGCTCCTTGGCCTGGTCAACCTGCTGCGCCAGCAGGACCAGCTTCGCCGTCTCCTGGTCGATCTGCACTTGAACCGCTCGCAGTTGGGCGTCAAAGGCGGCGATCTCGCCCTGCAGCTGGCG
>Ga0209526_10001029_pt1 | contig 18474 bp, 23 predicted proteins | sample JacPinW_OM2H0_M1_FD_188566 | JGI IMG/M metagenome (GOLD analysis project Ga0209526, IMG submission 188566) | Forest soil microbial communities from Algoma, Ontario, Canada - Jack Pine, Ontario site 1_JW_OM2H0_M1 (SPAdes) (version 2) | ecosystem: Environmental > Terrestrial > Soil > Boreal... | reverse complement strand
TGCCGTACCCGCTGCCGGTGACGCTCGAGATCGGCGACAAGCTGCTGATCGAGGGCACCGGGGCCTATACGTCGACCTACTCCTCGGTGGCCTTCAACGGCTTCCCGCCGCTGCGGACCTACCACATCTGAGGCGCAGCGAAAGCTGGCCTCACCCTCCCCCGCAAAGCGCGGGAGCGGGAGCAAGAAAATCGGGAGCCGGTCCGCCGGCTCCCATCCCTTCATTTGCGAATTTGCTGACAACGCTCCGCCGGCGCTTATCGCCGGTGGCAGCGAGGACTGACGTGCCATGACCCAATTGCGGAAGACCCAGGTTGCCCACCACGCCGATGCCGCTCCGTTCGCGATCGTTGCGGAACGAGCCTCGGATGTCGTTGCGCGCGAAGCGCTGCTTGATGCCTGCTTTGGCGAAGACCGCCATACGCGCACCTGCCAGCGCCTGCGCGACGGACACACGCCCGCCGAAGGCTTTGCGTTTTCGGCCTTGGCGCAGGGCCGGCTGGTCGGGACGCTGCGGTTGTGGCACGTCAGCGCCGGAGGTACGCGAGCGCTGGTGCTCGGCCCGCTGGCGGTTGACCCCTCGTGCCGCAACCTCGGGGTCGGCGCCGCACTGATAAAGCACGCGCTGATCGCCGCCGAAGTGCGCGGCCATCGCGCGGTGATCCTGCTCGGCGACGCCCCCTATTACGGCCGCTTCGGCTTTTCGGCGCGGAAGACCGCCGAATTGTCGCTGCCCGGCCCGTTCGAACGCGATCGCCTGCTCGGCCTTGAGCTATCCGAGGGCGCGCTCGACGGCGCCTGGGGGATGGTGGTGCCGGACGGCCCCTCGCTGCCGAAAATCAAGGCATCGCGTGCCAAGGCGCAGCGCGCCGTGTCGCGCGCCGCCTGACGCCAGCATCATGTCGAAGAGCTTGCCCACCACGCGCGATGCTGCGCCTTCGCGCCTCCGCCGCGCCGTCACCACCGTCCTGATGATCATGCTCGCCGTCATGATCGTCAGGGACATTTTTGCGCGCCGCTGGGGCTCGACCACGGAGGCGCGCCAAGACATCGGCCAACAAGACGTCACCCATGACGTCACACAGCGTTCCCCCTGATATGCGAGGGTTGCGCGGTTCCGGGAAAGGCCCGTAAACCGCGCCAAGCCCCTGAGATCAAGCCCCAAGGCGGCGCGCCGCCTGATACCTTTTTTCTTTCTTTCTAGGAGACAAATGATGAGCCCTTCCGATCAGCAGATCCACGCGAAAATTTCCGGCCCCATTGTCATGATCGGCTTCGGCTCGATCGGCAAAGGCACGCTGCCGCTGATCGAACGGCATTTTGCCTATGACAAATCCCGCTTTGTCATCATCGATCCGCATGAGGATGGCGAACTGGCAAAACAGCACGGCGTGCACTTCATCAAGCAGGCGATCACCAGGGATAATTACCGCGAAACCTTGGTGCCGCTGCTGACCGCCGGCGGCGGCCAGGGCTTTTGCGTCAATTTGTCGGTCGACACTTCCTCGGTCGATATCATGACGCTGTGCCGGGAGATCGGCGCGCTCTATATCGACACGGTGGTAGAGCCGTGGCTCGGCTTCTATTTCGACAAGAAGATCGGGACCGAGAAGCGCTCCAATTATGCGCTGCGCGAGACCCTGCTCGCCGCTAAGCACAAGAGCCCGGGCGGGCCGACTGCGGTCTCCACCTGCGGCGCCAATCCGGGCATGGTGTCCTGGTTCGTCAAGCAGGCGCTGCTCGACATCGCCCGCGACACCAATACGCCCTTTAACGAGCCGAACAGCCGCGAAGGCTGGGGCCAGCTCGCCCACAAGCTCGGCGTCAAGGGCATCCATATCGCCGAACGCGACACCCAGCGCTCCAAGCGGCCGAAGCCGATGAACGTGTTCGTCAACACCTGGTCGGTGGAAGGCTTTGTCTCCGAGGGCATGCAGCCGGCCGAGCTCGGCTGGGGCAGCCACGAAAAATGGATGCCGGACAACGGCCGCACCCACCCGGACGGCTGCGGTGCGGCGATCTATCTGGCGCAACCCGGCGCCAACACCCGCGTGCGCTCCTGGTGCCCGACGCCTGGCGCGCAATATGGTTTTCTCGTCACCCACAATGAGTCGATCTCGATCGCGGACTATTTTACGGTGCGCGACGGCAGCAAGGTGGTCTATCGCCCGACCTGCCATTACGCCTACCATCCGGCAAACGACGCGGTGCTGTCGCTGCACGAGATGTTCGGCGCCACCGGCAAAATGCAGCCGAAATGGCACATTCTGGACGAGAACGAGATCGAGGACGGCATCGATGAACTCGGCGTGCTGGTCTACGGCCACGCCAAGAACGCCTATTGGTACGGCTCGCAGCTCTCGGTCGACGAAACCAGGCAGCTTGCGCCCTACCAGAACGCCACCGGCATGCAGGTGTCGTCCGCCGTGCTCGCCGGCATGGTGTGGGCGCTGGAAAATCCGACCGCCGGCATCGTCGAGGCCGACGAGCTGGATTTTCATCGTTGCCTCGAAATCCAGCGGCCGTATCTCGGCCCGGTGAAGGGTTTTTATACCGACTGGACGCCGCTCTCGGACCGGCCGGGGCTTTTTCCGGAGGACATCGACGAGAGCGATCCGTGGCAGTTTCGGAACGTGCTGGTACGGTGAGGCGGGTTGGCGCGTCGCATTCAGTCGTCATGCGCGGGCTTGACCCGCGCATCCATCGTTCAAGAGAGATGGATCATTGGGTCAAGCCCGGTGATGACGCGCTGCGCTCCTACTTTGCTTCGTGCAGATACGGCACCAGATCGCGCCTCAAACCCAGCCACACCAACATCTTGGCCACGACAAACATCGGGCCGATCAAGGTGTGGGACAGATCGTCCATGAACGCGGGCTTGCGGCGTTCGAAGAAGGAATGGCCGAGCAGCTGAAAAAACCAGCCAACGACAAAAAGCAGAGCCGCCGTCCACCACATCAGCGGAAGGCCGTGCCGGTCAATCATCGCCGCGGCGATGAAGAGCGGGCACAGCAAGAGCAGCAACGCCGCACCGACCCCAAAATCCAGCAAGATCCAGCCCACGATCGCGGGCAGCGTCAGGATGATGGCAAGCGGGACCTGGTGGTGATCGATCGGGATTCGCCAAGCCTCGAGCGGCAGGATCACCGCCAGGAACAGCATGGGAATGCCGATGAAATGGGTCACGCAATTGTGCGGATCGCGATGATACTGCGCGTAAGCCGCAAGCTGCCGATGAAAAATCTTTTTCATGTCAATCTCCCTTAGTCTCTGCTCGCGGTCCAGGTGCCCGAGCACAGATCGCCGTGCCAGGTACCGGAGCCGGAAGCGGCGGAGAGATGTCCGAGGCCGTTGGCCCGCTTGATCCCGCTGCTCATGACCACGTTAATAATGCCGGCGTCTCCGACCCGTCCCGACGCATTGAACATGCCGCCGGCCGAGGCGACTTGCCCGTTCTCGATGGCAATCGGAAAGCTCGCTCCGCTCGGGCAGTTGGGGCGGTTCGACGAGATCTGGACGTTCCAGTGGCCGTCATAGCCCGTGGATGCGAGAGCGGGAGTAGTCGAGATCACCGCCGCGGCAATAAGGACGCGGCCGATCGAAATCACCTTGCTCAAATTTTTCATGTCACCCCTCCAGTTGTTGATGTTCGTGTTGTCGCACGACGGGCATGCCGTGGCCGTGACGAACATCACCAAGTTCGGGGTCTGCGATGGAGCGGTGGTCGTTTGGAGCGAGCGGAGAATGACCTGGATCACACTCCGCCGTCATTACCCGCGAAAGCGGGTAATCCAGTAAACGCTGACATCTTGGGTCTCACGGGCGCCTCGGTGTACTGTATGCCCCGCTGCAGCCTGTCATCGGGCTCGCCGAAGGCGAGACCCGGCGGCGGGGCATGACGACTGGGGACGCGGCGACAGCGACCGTCACTTCTTCATATAATCGAACGCCACCGTCCCCAGCCCGAGCGTCAAATCCGCTTTGAAATGCAGTGCGGAGACGACTTCACGCACCGGCAGTTTGGCCACATCGCAGAGCGCGTGCGGAAACAGGCCGAGCGCGGCGGGGCCGGTCCAGGCCTCCTTCAAGGTGATGTCCTCGAGTGAGAAGCGCACCAATTCGCAGATCCGAGGGGATCCGTCGACATGCGGAATGATTTTCAGGATAAAATTCGGAGCCTTCATGCTCTTGAGCACGGCGTCATGGTCGGCGGGACGGTGCTTGTAGCCCATGGTGGCGGAGGTGCAGAGCACCGAGCCGTAATGCAGCGTGCCCACCAGCACGTCGCTCTCGACTTCAATCTTCGGCCTCGCAAGTTTCTTCGGAAATCCCCAGAGCTCGCGGCCGCCGGCGATCGGCCCTTCGTCGTCCAGATACATCGCATGGGTATAGGCGCCGTCCTCGCCGTTGAGGCGAACCGGGATCACCTGCCCGGTTTCGGTGTAATCACCGAAGCCGGTTGAATCAGGCATGCGGATGAACTCGTATTTGACGATCGAATCGGTGATTTCCAGCGGCTCCGGCACCACTCTAGCGAGCGCTTCCGGATCGGTGCGATAGGTGATGATAAAATATTCCCGGTTGAAGAAGCGATAGGGGCCGGGCGGAAACGACGGGCTGGTCAGCGGCATCGAATAGGCGGTTTTCCTGACATCGTCGATCTTCATGCTTGCCTCATGTGCTGCCCGCGCCCAGGGCGATTATGCGGCAGGCCGCGGCAACAATCGAGGCCGTAAAATCGGCAGCGACAGCCTCCACGTCATACCACGGTCGTCATTCCGGGGCGATGCCAACGGGTCCGCGCGGAGCGCGCCCCGATGACAGGCTCCGCATCGAACCCGGAATCTCGAGATTCCGGGTTCATCGCTGCGCGATGCCCCGGAATGACGGTGAGTTATTTTTGCTGCAGCGTCGCCGCGTCCGATGGGGCGGGCACGCTGCTCGAAGGCGAAGCCACGGGCGAGGATGGCAAGGGCGGTGTCACTTGGGCTACGTGCGCATTGCCTGCCACGATCCGGGCCAGCGAGACACCGGACATGGCGAGCCCGACCGCGACCAGCGCGGTGGCGAGCAGCATTTCCCGTCGGTAGGCCCGCTTTCCTTCGTCCGGAGACATCTCGGTCACCGCTCGCCCCCTGAGCGCGATCAACGAAAGTTGAAACGCATTGTTCCCCAGGGAACAGGCAAAGGCAACCGAGTCCGGCGGCTAGAGATCCAGCAAACCGGCCTCGCCGTCCTCGAGGGCAAACGCCAACACCGTCCCCTTGGCGTTCCAGGCCAGCCCGGAAACCGGCGCGGTGCCGTTCCGGCGCACCAGGATTTCGGCGCCATCAGTGAGCCGCACCATCAGGATGGTGCCGTCGCTGTAGCCTGCGGCAAGAACATCCTGCTTCGGGTGGCAGGCAACAGCGGCGACGCGCGCCTGCAGCGGCGCCAGCATCGCGGGCTCCTTGCCCATCGGGCCATCCTTACTGGCGAACGGCCACATGATGACGGCTTCGGCGCCTGAGGTCGCCAGCGCCTTGCCGCCCGCGCTCCACGACATCGACCTGACCCGGCCGGGATATCCGGTCATGCGCATGTGCCTCTGATCGGCGAGCCGCCAGCCATGCAGCGCCGGCTCATGCATCGCGGTGACCAGGAATTTGTTGTCGGGGCTGAAGGTGACGGCAAGATGCGAGCCTGCCCATTCCAGGAATTCCGGATTTGCGGCCATGTTGGGAAACCAAAGCGTTACACCATTATAATGGGCGATCGCAAGCCGCAGACCCTTTGGCGCAAACGCCAGCCCGCCGACCGTCGAGGGGACATCGAAGGATTTTTCCTCTCCCTTGCCGCTGCGGATAAAGGCGGTCTTGCCGGCCGACCACGCCACCGCGCCATCGGAATGCAGCGCGACATTGTCGATCCAGCGCCGCTTTGGATCGGTCGCGAGCAGCGTCACCTCGCCGTTGGTGTCGAGCGCGACCAGCTTGCCGTCATCGCCCCCCATGACGAGGCGCGCACGGTCGGAAACCGTGCACAGGATGCCGCCGCTGTGGACGGCAACCGGCAAAATCTCGCCCTCGCTGCTCGCCAGGAAAACATTTTCCTCAGCGCCCACGAAGGCCGCGCGCTCGCCGAGGAAATGCACCGACGTGACGGGCGCGCCGATCGCGACCGGACGAACCCGGTCGGTCACTGATGCGATAGAGGCTTGATCGCCGCCCGGCTCGAAGGCGCTCATCACGTGGTGATACAGCGCTCAAAACCGTCGCGAATGATCTGCTCGGGCAGTTCGCGGCCGATGAAGACGAGCCGGCTCTCGCGCGGCTCGCCGTCCTTCCATTTCCGCTGGTGGTCGCCTTCCAGCATCATGTGCACGCCCTGGAAGACATAGCGGTCGTCATCATCGCTGAACGAGAGGATGCCCTTCGAGCGCAATATCTTCTGGCCCTCGCTGGCGACGAGGTCCTGCAGCCAGGGCATGAATTTGGTGGCGTCGAGCGGCTTGTCCGATCGCAGCGACAGCGATTGCATCTCTTCGTCGTGATAATGCTTCAGGCCGCCGTGGCTGTGGGCGTGATCGTGACCGTCATGGCCGCGGTGGTGATCGTGATCATGATGATCGTGATCGTCGCCGGCTTCCAGAAATTCCGGCTCGATTTCGAGGATGCGGTCGAGGTCGAACGCGCCTCTCTCCAACACGTCCGACAGCGCGACCTTGCAGCGCTCGGTGCGGTGCAGTTTTGCGTAGGGGTTGATGCCGCGAATCCGCGCCTCGACTTCAGCCAGTTCCGCCTTGGAAACGAGATCGGTCTTGTTCAGCACGATGACGTCGGCGAAGGCGATCTGGTTCTTGGCTTCGGGCGCGTCCTTGAGACGATCGCTCAGCCATTTCGCGTCGGCGACCGTCACGACGGCGTCGAGCCGGGCGTTCTTCTGCACGTCCTCGTCGACGAAGAAGGTCTGCGCGACGGGAGCCGGATCGGCCAAACCAGTCGTCTCGACGATGATGGCGTCGAACTTTCCCTTGCGCTTCATCAAGCCGTCGAGGATGCGCACGAGGTCGCCGCGCACGGTGCAGCAGACGCAGCCATTGTTCATCTCGAAGACTTCCTCGTCCGCGCCGATGATCAAATCGTTGTCGATGCCGATTTCGCCGAACTCGTTGACGATGACGGCGTATTTCTTGCCGTGGTTCTCCGACAGGATGCGGTTGAGAAGCGTGGTCTTGCCGGCGCCGAGATAACCGGTCAGCACTGTTACGGGAATTTTTTGGGACGTCAAATCTGGCATGATAGCTCCGAACGGGACTTAGGCGCGCGCCCGCAGCAGGGAGGCCCCTGCCCTAGTCGGCAAGCGCGCTGGTCAGGGTCTTTATATTGTGCCTGACCAGTTCAATGTAAGTGGGGGCATCGCCGTTTTCACCGGTCAAACTGTCGGAATAGAGCGTTCCGCCGATCTTGGCGCCGGTCTCGGCGGCGATGCGCTGAATCAGTCGCGGATCGCTGATATTTTCAAGAAAAACGGCCGGGATTTTCGAGGTCTTGATCTGGGTGATGATGCCTGCGATGTCGCGCGCGCTGGGCTCGGATTCGGTGGAAACGCCCTCCGGCGCGATGAATTCGATGCCATAGGCGGCAGCAAAATAGCCGAAGGCGTCATGGGTCGAGATCACCTTGCGGCGGTTTTGCGGGATCTTCGCCACCGCTTCCCGCACCTCGCGGTCGAGCGCATCGAATTTTGCCAGATAGGCGTCCGTATTAGCACGAAAGACCTCGGCGTCCGCCGGAGCGGCAGCCACCAGCGCGTCGCGTATGTTGGCCACATAGATCCTGGCATTGGCTACCGATTGCCACGCATGCGGATCGGCATCGGAACCAAGTTTGAGCGGCGCGATGCCTTTGGTCGCGAGGATGATCGGCGCCTTGCTGCCGGAGGATTGCAACAGCCGCGGCAGCCAACCCTCCAGGCCAAGGCCATTGATCAGGAGCAGCTTTGCGTCGGCGACTTTCTTCGCATCCGCCGGCGCCGGCGTGTAGACGTGCACGTCGCTATCGGGACCGACCAATGTGGTGATGCTGACGCGATCGCCGCCGACATTGCGGGCGAGATCACCAAGGATGGAAAAGCTCGTGACCACGTGCAGCCGATCCTGCGCGCGCAGCGGTGCGACTGAAATCGCGAGCGCCAGAGCTATGAGCCAAAGCCGCCGCATCGCTACGCCTCGAGGTGACGGCCGGGAAACATCTGCCGGAACAGACCAGAGACGCTGCCGAACAAGACCGAGCCGACATAAAACACCGCCGCCACCAGGATGATCGCGGGGCCCGACGGCACGCTGGTTTGAAACGACAGCACCAATCCCGCATAGCCCGACACCATGGCGCTTATGACCGCGATGCAGATCATGCCGGTGATATCGCGCGACCAGAACCGGGCGATGCCGGCAGGCAGGATCATCAGCCCGACCGCGAGCAAGGTACCGAGCGCATGAAAGCCGTTGACGAGGTTGATGACGACGAGCGCGAGAAATGCCAGATGCGACGGTGCGCCGGCACGGCTCACGGTACGCAGGAACACCGGATCGACGCTTTCGATCACCAGCGGGCGATAGATCACCGCCATCACGATCAGCGTGATCGTGGCGTTGAAGGCGATCACCAGCAGCGTCTGGTCGTCCATGGCGAGGATGTTGCCGAACAGCACGTGCAAGAGATCGATATTGGTGCCCTTGATCGAAACAATGGTCACGCCAAGTGCCAGCGACACCAGATAGAAGGTGGCGAGGGACGCGTCTTCCTTCAGCTCGGTGGTGCGCGCCACCACGCCGGCGAGGATAGCGACCGTAAAACCCGCGATCAATCCGCCCGTCGTCATCGCAAACAAATTGAGGCCCGACAGCAGGAAACCGATCGCAGCCCCCGGCAGGATCGCGTGCGCCATGGCGTCGCCGACCAGGCTCATCCGCCGCAGCATTAGAAATACACCGATCGGCGCGCCGCCGAGCGACAGCGCGATCACGGCGGCCAGCGCCCGGCGCATGAATTCGAAGTCGGTAAAGGGCGCGATGAGCGCGTCGTAGATCAGCACGTCAGGCCGCCTGCGAAGGTTGTTCGTCCACGGCGCAAGCAGCGGCGCTGTCGTCGAACGCTTCGCACATCCGCCGCGCTTCCAGGAGATTTTCCGCGGTCAAGACTTCACTGGTTGCACCCCAGGCAACCGGCCCGCGCGCCAGCAGCAGGGTTTCCGGAAAATTGGCGCGCACCAGATCCATGTCGTGCAGCGCCGCTAGCACGGTGCGCTTTTCACCGTGCCAGCGCTGCACCAATGCCAAGAGATCGACTGAGGTTTTGGCATCGATGGCGTTGAAGGGCTCATCGAGCACGATCAGGCGCGCATCCTGCAACAGCACGCGCGCGAACAGCAGGCGCTGCATCTGCCCGCCCGACAGCGTGCCGATCGGGCGGTTCTCAAAACCGTTGAGGCCGACGGCGGCGAGCGCGTGGGTAATCTTGTCGCGCGCTTGCTTGCCGATGCCGCCGAAAAACCCGGTCACGCGCCACAATCCAGTGCCGACGAAATCATAGACCGAGATCGGAAAGCTGCGATCGATGTCGGCGGTCTGCGGCAGATAGGCGATATCCCTGAGATCGAGCCCGCCGGTTTCGATCGAGCCCGCCAAAGGCTTTAAGATGCCGACCAGCCCTCGAAACAAGGTCGACTTGCCGGCGCCGTTGGGGCCGACGATCGCGAGCAGCGCGCCGGAGGCGACCTCGCCTGTGAGATGATGCACCGCCGGATGCCGGTCATAACCCAGCGTGACGTCGCGGAATTTTACTTGCGCCGTCATGCTCACCTCATCGCCAGCCAGACCACGGCCCACATGACAACACTGACCGCGAGCGCAGCGCCAAGCCGCGAAAGCGCTGGCATCCGCAGGATCGACCACGGCGCCACTTGCGCCGGATGCGGCGACGCCGGTCCGTGACTGTGGACATGGGCGTGGGCGTGGCTGTGCGCGTGGCTATGGGGATCGGCTGGGACCATGAAAAACTGTTATATTATAACATAACGGGTGTCCACCGGGGACACCTCACGGCTTCCCGATCGCCATCGCGATCGCGGCCGCCAGGAACGGGAACGGCACCGACACTGCGGCGCGGAACCAGACGAAACGGGCCGGCATAAAGGGGATTTCCCAGAGCATCACCCGCTGAAAGGCGAACAGCGCCCAGGCGACGACATAGGCGATCACTTGCGGCGGGCCGCCGCCGGCCTTCAGCGCTACCGCGCCGATCGAAAATCCGACCACCGGCCCGCCCGGTGTCGCGGCACCGGCGATCACGGCGGTCAGCACCCCTAACCAACCCGAGTTCGGACCGAGCCAGCCGGTGATCACTTCCTGCGGAATGATGGCGGCGATATAACCCGAGCCGATCACGCCGAGCGCAATGCGCGGCACGATATTGACAAAATCCATGGCGCCTTCGCGGAGCGAAGTGGTCAGCACCGTCCGGCCGCGCTGAAACGCGATGAAGCCGACCGCGGCGACCGAGCCCCACAGGATGATGTCGATCAAAAGGGCGGCGCTCATTCCGCCTCGCCCTTCGGATAGATGCGGACATAGACAAAACGCCCCAGCGCGCCGGCCAAGACTGGCAGCGGCAGCGAGATCACGATGCGCCAGAGGGTAAAATCGGTGCCCATGATCGGTATTTCCCAGGCAACCGCGCGGCCGTAGCCGATCAGGGTCCAGCTGACGACCATGGCGATGGTGGCGCCGAAATCGGCGCCGACCGCGAGCAGTGCGCTCGCCACCGGATAGGCGGTGAACGGCCCGCCCGGCAGGATCGCGCCGAACGCCGTTCCGATCAGAAGGCCCTTCAGCCCGGAGTTCGGCCCGAGCGATCGCGACACTTTTTCGTGCGGCAAGATTTCCGCGATGAAGGCGCCGAGCAGGCAGCCCGCCAGCACCCGCGGCAGAATGCCGCCGAACAGCGAGAGATCGTGGGTCAGGATTTCGGTGACCCCGTCGATGCCGTCGCGGCGATACACCAGCGCCGCCGAGACTGCGACCAGTGCGCCGATCACGATCATCGACCAGCCGATCGGCTTGCGGACCCGCCCGGGACGCGGCTCGGCGTCCACTGCGTCATCGGCTGGCGCCGGATCTTTTAACGGGAGCTTTGACAATCGGACGGGTCTGACGCGTAAAGAGGCTAGGCCTGCTTAGGCTCAACGGCTGGGCGATGCAAATGGAAGCACGACAAGACCCATGCGCGCCTCATGGATGCCCATGCGGGATTGCGAGCCTTCAGGCGCGAGACGCGAAACACAAAAGGGCGGCAGCTCGGCGCTACCGCCCTTCGAATTCTTACCGAGTCATTCCGGGGCGCGCGCCGCGCGAACCTCAGATGTGCAATTGCACATCGGGGAATCTCGAGATTCCGGGTTCGATGCGGAGCCTGTCATCGGGCCGCGCTCCGCGCGGACCCGTTGGCATCGCCCGGAATGACTGAGTGCATCAAACCTTGGAGAACAACTGGTCGACATATTCCCAGTTGATCAGGTGATCGACAAACGCCTTCAGATAATCCGGGCGGCGGTTGCGGTAGTCGATGTAGTAGGAGTGCTCCCAGACATCGACGCCGAGGATCGGCGTTGCGCCGTGCACCAGCGGGCTCTCGCCGTTCGGCGTCTTGGCGATTTCGAGCTTGCCGTTCTTCACGGCAAGCCAGGCCCAGCCCGAGCCGAACTGGCCGACGCCGGCGGCGGCGAAATCGGCCTTGAATTTTTCGAGGCCACCGAGGTCTTCAGCGATCTTCTTTTCCAGGCGGCCGGGCAATTTGTCGCCGCCGCCATTGGGCTTCATCCAGTTCCAGAAGTGGTTGTGATTGTAGTGCTGGCCGGCATTGTTGAAGAGCGGCGCATTCTTGCCGAACGAGCCCTTGACGATCTCCTCGAGGGACTTGCCCTCGAATTCGGTGCCTTTCAGCAGGTTGTTGCCGTTGGTCACATAGGCCTGATGATGCTTGTCGTGGTGATATTCCAGCGTTTCCTTGGACATATAGGGCTGGAGCGCGTCATAGGCATAGGGGAGGTTGGGGAGCGTGAAGGTCATGGGGGCATGTCCAAAAATGATGGGAGACGAGGCTTAACGGAAACCCCTTATAGATGGTTCCATCGATCTTAAACACCGCAATTTGGGAATGGCTCGGTCGACGGCGGCCCGAAATTTAATCGCAACGCCGGCGTTTCACTCGCAAACCTGCCTGCCGTTGAAGGCAAAACAACGGCCTGATCTGCCGCCGCTGGCTTTGCGTCCTCGACCCGGGTTTTCTTCTCCTTACCATTTGCCGATGTCACAGCAAGGCGCCTCGCCCTGTTCTTTGGTTGGGCTCACCGGTAGAACGGCCCCGGCTTCCCTTCCCCTTGTGGGAGAAGGCCCGGGACACGTGCAGAGAGTTTACTTCCATGAGCATCGAGATCGACGTTTTGAACGGCAACGAATCATGGCCCCGGGCAGAACCGCTGCTCGAGGAGGCCTGGCCGCGCGACGCCGCCGGACTGCGGCCTTGGGGCGACGTCAAATGGGCCCATGCCGATTTGCGCGTGCTGATCGAGGCGCCCGAGGGCGGGCTTGGCTGTCATGTCGGGATTTACTTCCGCGACGTGACCTGGAACGGCCGCAAGTTTCATATCGGCGGCATCGGCGGGGTGGCGACCCGTGCCGATTGTCGCTGCCGCGGCTATGCCAGCATTGCGCTGAACGCCGCGATCCGGACCATGCGCGATCACGAAGCTGTCGAGTTCGCGCTTCTGGTCTGCGAGCCGCATAATTTTGCATTCTATCAGGCGCGCGGCTGGCATCCCTTCAGCGGTGAAATCTATGCCGAGCAACCCGGCGGCAAAATTCGCTTCGACGTGATGGCACCGTTTGTGTTCGATTTCAGGCGCGCGCCGCGCCAGGGCACGATCGACCTATGCGGCCTGCCCTGGTGAGCATTGCAGGAAGCCTGCGCGCGCCTGCGAAAAATGACATTGCAGATATTGGATTTGCTGGTATGCAGGCCTGCTTTTTTGGGGGACGCCGGTGGCTTGCAGATTTGGCTTTATTGTTGCGTTGATGGCGGCATTGCTTGCCGCGCCGCCGGCGAAAGCGCAGACCGGTGGAGAGGTGAGCGGCATCTGGCTGACGCAGGCGGGCGACGCCAAGGTGCGTGTCAGCAAATGCAGTGGCGGAATTTGCGGCGTGGTGGTCTGGCTCCGGGAGCCGATCGATCCCGCAACCGGGAAACCGCAGGTCGACGACAAGAATCACAATCCGTCGCTGGCAAAACGTCCGATCATCGGGCTTCCGCTGTTTAGCGGCATGCGCGCCAGCGCTCCGAACAAATGGTCCGGCACGATCTACAACGCCGATGACGGCAACAGCTACGCCAGCAACATTTCGGTGTCGGGCCCGGATACGCTGCGGGTCGAAGGCTGCGTCGGCGCCTTGTGCGGCGGCGAAACCTGGACCCGGTCCGGACGCTGACAACGCAGCGAGCCGATTCAGGCCGCCGTCGCCTTCAAGGCAGTCGCTGCCGAGGCATAGCCGCCGCGCGCGCCATCGATGAAATGCACGTGATCGCTGCGCAGCGCCGACGGCGTGAAGCAGGTCATCATCGCCGCGTCCTGCCGGTGCAGGCCGTATCGCACGATATCGCTCGCGGCCGCCTCCGCGAGGCGCTGGGTCAGCGCCCGCTCCAAGTCAGGCGTGCAATCGAGGATCATGCGCAATCCGTCGTCGTATTTGCGGAAATCGGAATTTTCGACGACCTGCTGCACATAGGTTTTCGGCACAAAGCCGCCGACGCTGATGCCGAAGCGCATGATGAGATAGGCAAACAGCGTGTGGGTGAGCACGCCGGCGCGCCGCTTGAACAGCGGTCCGCCGCGCTGCGCGCGCGCCTCGTAGTCGACGCCGGCCGGCGGCCATTTGAGCGGCGGACCACCTGGGGGCACCGGCCGGCCCGCATCCGGACTGCGCTCGACCAGCACAATGATGTCCTCGATCACTTTACGGAAAGCTGCGGGATCGGCGCCGCGCGCAGGCACCACCAGCACCGAGAGAATGAGACCGCGCGCCGAGGGGATTTCCTCAAACCGGCAGGAAAGCCCGGTCAAATCGGGCTGGGTGCCTGACGGCGCGGCCGGAACGGCAAAATCGCCGCGCTTCATCGCGGCTTCCGCGAAGCCGAGGCCGCCGCCGGAAAACATCGCATAGGACAAATTCGCCGACGGCCCGAACCGGGCGACGCGGACGTCAAAACCCTGCGCCCGGACGGCTGTGACCGGCACCAGCGCCACCCGCATCGCGAGGTCGAGATCCTCCTTGACCCAGGTCGCGGTTGCTGCCAGCGCCTCGCGGGCGCGCCCGAGATCATCGGGGGAGACCGCAAAGCTCGCGCCATCGCCGCCGAACACGAACGGAAACTCGCGGCCCTCCAGCGCATTGGTGACCGCAGCGATGACAGCGGCGCCCGCCATGTTGACCGCCTTGTAGCGGGCTTGCGCGATCGCCTTGGTCGATTCCACGATATCGGCAACCCCGATGCTCCAGTCATCCGGCAATGGCGAATACAGCGAAGGCTCCATCAGGCTCGCAAAGCCGCGAAACACCGGAATGCCGCCGTAGAATTTGTCGCTGCCGCCGGGCGTGGTCATGGGTGCGGTGTGGTTAGAGTTTGAAATCGTCAGATAGATACGGGCGGAATGTGAATTCGGGTTGCGTCAGACGCGGCATATTGAAAAAAAGGCTCTCCAAGCAGGTGTCTTTAAGGATTCCCCGCTGCAATGACGCACTTGCGAGACAGACTGAATCCGGCCCTTCAGCCTGACGAGCGCCATCGAAATTCCCTTGTCGTCTGTTACCTATAGAGGATGACGGATTCCAATCCAACTGCCCAGCAACTGACCGCACACGCCCTTCTGATCGGCGACCGCATCAACACGGCTGGCTTCGAGGGGCAGGTTTTGTCCAGCACCCCGCTCGCGCTGCGCGTCGGTTCAAGCGGAATGGCAGTGGTGTTTCGTTATGGCGTCGTGGTGTTTATCGGGCTGACGGCTGACGAGGAGGCGGAGTTTCTCGAGCGGCTACAAGCTCGCACCTTCGGCAAGATCACGCCCCACGAAGAAGAATGGGCGAAAATACAGATTGCAAAGGAAGCCGAGGAACCGATTCCCGTCGGCGGACCCATTCTGGTCCGGGAATTCTCGCTGGAACGGCTGTTGTTGGTAGCCGACGCGCTGGCCAAAAGCGTTGTGCTCGGTCGCGACGAAAGGGAAGCCGCCAACGTCTTCGACACCATCGAGCCGTTCGCCCGCGAACTCGCCAACCGCGGCAAGACCTCAAGAAACCGAACCGATCTGCTCAAGCTGATCGGCAACGCCCTGCTCGTTCAGCATCGCCTGTCGGGCCGCGTCGCGGTTGGCGAGAAGCCGGACGTGCTGTGGGACCGGCCGGACCTCGAACGGCTCTATGCGCGCCTCGAAGACGAATACGAGCTCAGCGAACGCGCCGAGACGTTGAACCGAAAGCTTGAGGTCATCGCAGAGACCGCAACCACGCTCGCCGACATCATCGATACACAACGTTCGCTGCGGCTGGAGATCATCATCGTGTTTCTGATCGCGTTCGAAATCGTCATCACGTTCTATGAGATATACGCCCGCAGGGGGCATTAGCTCTGTTTCGACCTTGGTCGAATCGCCGTGCTCCGTAAAGAGTATCGGAGTTCGTCATGCCCGGGCTTGTCCCGGCTTGTCCCGGGCATCCACGTCCTTGCTGCAATTAAGCACGAAAGAACGTGGACGGCCGGGAACAGGTCCGGCCATGACGAAAGGGCACCTAATTTCCGATTCCAATATATTGACCGCTAGCCCTGCTCTAAGGGCACATCGCTTGCTGCGTATTTTTGAGCGATTTCGGGAAATGGTCACCGATTAAGTGATCGACGAAATCGTTCATCGTCAAACATATGCAGGAGTTAGCAGATGAATTTTCCACTTGCCTCTCGACGAGAAGCGTTGGCCGGCGCCGTCAGCATAGCCGCGACTTCTATCATTATTGCCAACAAATCAGCCAGCGCTGCCTCCGGCGTGGGCGGGATCAATGCGATCCCAGAACTTGCCCCGCAATGGAAGGACCTCGACCTTGCCGAAATTCTTACCCGGCCGGCCGCCTACATGTCGGTCAGCCAAAACAAATCGCTGTACGATCCCGGCGGCGTGCAGGCAGGTGAGAAGCACCGCGAACGCGGAAGCTTGCCTGCCACCGTGAAGGTCGTGACGGCGGCGCGCAAGGCGCCGAATTTCAAATCATTCAACTGGATCGGCTACGAGGTGTTCCGGGAAAACTATCCGCAGAGCGATTTTGATCGGGTCCAGTATGCGAGCTGGGTGAAAGGATTAAACTTCACGCCGGAGATGAAGAAGAAAGACGGCGAGCTCGTCGGCGAGCTGCGCGCGCTGGTTCATCCGGGTGACAACGAGTTCAACGAGCTGGCGCTGCAGACCGCCTTTGCCGGCACGCAACTGCCGCTTGAACTCGCCCGCAAGCGAATCCAGACCATCGTCTTGACCGGCATCCATCTCGATTGGTGCATCGAGGGCAATGCAAGGGCGGCGCGCGATGCGGGCTATCTGCCTGTTGTCATCGGCGACGCCTGCGCCTGCCAGAAGCCGGAACAGGAGGCAGCCGCCATGGAGCGCATCAACAACTTCTTTGCGCCGGTGATCTCGTCGGAGCGTTTCGTTGAGCTTCTCTCGCGGAAAGCCTAGATTTTTCGGGAGCTTCGAGAATTCGAAGCTCCCGAATTCGGCGCGCGCGGGGGACTTGCCATGGGTCAAAAGGAGCTCGACAAAACCATCGGTAACCGACTCAAGGTTTTGCGGGCGACGGCCGGTCTCAGTCTGAATGAACTGGCCGCGCGCTCGGGTGTCAGCCGGGCGATGATTGGGCGGGTCGAACGCGGTGAGAGCAGTGCCACCGCGGTTTTGCTGGGCAAGCTTTGCGTCGCGCTCGACGTGACCTTGAGTTCCGTGATCGGGTTAAGCGACCGTCCGCCCGAACGTCTGGCCCGCCTCGCCGACCAGCCGATCTGGCGCGATCCCGAGACCGGGTATCGCCGCCGCCATGCCTCGGCTCAAAACGTCGCAAGCGGAGTAGAGATCATCGTGGTGGATTTGCCCGGCGGCGCGCGCGTTCCCTATAGCCCCTGGGGCAGGCGGGCCTATACGCAACAATTGCTGGTGCTTTCGGGAAAACTGACCGTCCACATCGATCTGAAGCGGTTTGACTTGAACGAAGGCGATTGCCTGGATTTCGACGTGATGCGCGCGGTGACGTTTGAAAATCCGGGAGAGGCGCTGGCGAAATATATCGTCATCGTGCGAACCAAATGATTGGAGCAGAGCATGTCCGGTCGAGAGCAAGAAATCACAATCCGAGAAGCGTGCATTGAGGACGTCCCCGGCATCTTGCGGATCTACAACGAGGTGGTTGCATCTTCGACAGCGATCTACATCGACGATCCGGTCACGCTGGAAAACAGGGAAGCTTGGTTGCGTGAGCAACAGAAGCGCGGCTATCCCGTGCTGGTCGCGGATCAGGGCAGCGGCGAGATCGCGGGCTTTTGTTCGCTTAGTGACTGGCGCGGCGCATGGCCGGGCTATCGCTTTACCGTCGAGCACTCGGTCCATGTTGGAGCCGACTGCCGAGGCATGGGGATCGGGCGAAGGCTGGTCGAGGCGATATTCGCCTATGCACTCGCCCTGGGCAAGCATGTCATGATCGGCGCGATCGATGCGTCGAACGACGCTTCGCTGAAATTCCATGGCCGGCTTGGATTTCGCGAGGTCGCCCATTTCCGGGAGGTCGGATTCAAGTTCGGGCGATGGCTCGACCTGGTCTTCATGCAACGAATTGTCGACGCCCGAGCGCAGTCTCCTCAAGCCGATGGGCAGCCGCCTGCTCGGCCCGTCACTTGACGGTCACCGCCATTTTGATCGATGGATGAATGTTGCAGCGGACCAAGCCAGTGCCCTCCAGCGAGATTGCCCAACTGCCAGCTGTCTTCCAGCAGCGGGCGCAAGCGGCGGCCTAGCCGCCGGTTTCTTCATGCTTTCCCGCATGGCGGTCGTGACAGCCGACCAGCCGTACCAGCTTTTGCGGGTGCATCTCGTGGCCGTGATAGTCGCCGGCATCCTGTTGCGGCATCGGGCCATGGGCGCCGCTGTCGGCGATCACGTCGGTCGGCTGCGAAGATTCGACCGGCACCACGGGAATTTTTGAAGGAATCATAGATCGCTCCCTCGCTTGGAAGTCGACTGACGCGACGGAACGATCCATCGCACCAAAGGCCGTACAACCGGATCGCGTGCAGCGAATTGATCCGGAACAATCAGGAACCACCAGCGGGATGCTGCGGCGCATTGCACTCACAAA
>Ga0209526_10001028_pt1 | contig 18489 bp, 17 predicted proteins | sample JacPinW_OM2H0_M1_FD_188566 | JGI IMG/M metagenome (GOLD analysis project Ga0209526, IMG submission 188566) | Forest soil microbial communities from Algoma, Ontario, Canada - Jack Pine, Ontario site 1_JW_OM2H0_M1 (SPAdes) (version 2) | ecosystem: Environmental > Terrestrial > Soil > Boreal... | reverse complement strand
CGAGCAGGGCCTCGCCAACCAGGGCTGGAAGGATTCCCACGACGCGATCTTCCACGCCGATGGCCGCCTGGCGGAGGGCGAGATCGCGCTGGTCGAGGTGCAGGGCTATGTCTATGCCGCAAAGTGGATGGCGGCGCGCTGCGCGAAACGCATCGGCCTCGAGGCCCTAGCCGGCAAGCTCGCCGCCGAAGCGGACCGCCTCGCCGGGCGCTTCGAGACCGCGTTTTGGTGCCCGGAAATCGAGACCTATGCGCTGGCCCTCGACGGCGCGAAAAAGCCCTGTCAGGTGCGCACGTCGAATGCCGGCCAGGTGCTGTTCACCGGCATTGCCGCTTCGCACCGGGCCGCGCGCTGCACATTTTTGCCGCGAGAGCAACCAGCCGACAGAGGCTCCTCGTCCGCCTCGGCTCTTTCTTGCCTACCTCGATATTTCCGCGCGGTTGTGCGGTCCGCCTGCGATCGATCGGGAGTTCAAGACCATCGACTTCCTGACCCTGCTGGATTTGCAGGCGATACCCGAGCGGTTGCGGACCAGGTTTTTCTAGCGGACACGCGCTATCCTAAAACGACGACGGGCCGACGCTTGCCGACGTTGGTGGCTTGTTCGAACGCGTAGGCAATTTGCAGAACTCCCCAATCGTCTTGGTGCCGGCCAACGATCTGTATTCCGACCGGCAGACCTTCCGAAGAAAATGCACAAGGAACGGACATCGCGGGATTTCCCACTGTAGAAATCCAGTAGGCAGACTTCATCCACGCGATATAGTTTTCCATCGTCACACCGGCGATCTCTGTTGGATAGCGGGTGTTCACGTCAAACGGGAGCACCTGATTTACCGGGAGTACGAAAAACTCGTACTTCTCCAGGAACTCACGCATCCTCTGATACAAGGCCGTGCGCTTTGCTTCGATACGAGATAGATAGGGGCCCGTGAGTTTGCGCCCCTCTTCGACGTGCCAGTGGATATATTCATTCAGTTGATCGCCGTGCGCGACCAGCAGCTCGCCAAATCCCAGTTCGAGCGACCAATGGCGCCAGGCCAGGAAGCATTCGTTCGCGTCGCGCAAATCAGGTTCCGCTTCCTCTACGATGCATCCCAGCGATTCAAAAACTTTTCCTTGGGCTTTTATGGCGGCCTTGACCTGGGGCTCCCACGGGAGCCCCAAATCCTTGAACATGGCCACTCGTACTCCTTTGAAGGTACGGCCACCAAGTGGCTCCGCGAACTGGCTGCCCGGCTGGTCCAGGGCGATCGGGGACTGGCGGTCAAAACCAGCCAGAACGCTAAGGAAGAACGCACAATCGGAAACATTCCGGGCGACCGGCCCTTGGACAGAAATTGTGGACCAGCCTAAACGGGAAGGCGCTTCGGGAACACGCCCCGGCGAAGGCCGAAGGCCTACAATGTTGCAGAAATTCGGTGGGTTCCGGAGCGATCCGCCCATGTCGCTGCCGTCGGCCAGCGGCGCCATCCCACAGGCGACCGCCACCGATCCACCGCCCGTGCTGCCTCCACACGTCTTGCTCGTGTCGTACGGATTGCGTGTTGGGCCAAATACCGGATTGAACGTCTGAGAGCCCAGGCCAAATTCGGGCACGTTGGTCTTCCCAATCAGTATGGCCCCAGCATTTCTCTCGCGCTGGACGAGGAGGCAATCGAAGTCCGGCACATTGTCGCGCATAAGTGGCGAGCCAAATGTCGTGCGAATTCCGCGCGTTTCGTGGAGATCCTTGACGGCAACCGGGAGCCCGTGCAGCGGTCCGAGCCAGGTCCCTTTCGCCAGCGCCTCGTCTGCCGCGAGCGCTTGCGCCATCAATTGATCTTCCGGGACCAGCGTGATAATCGCATTCACCTGCGAATTCACGCGACGAATTTGCCGCAGATGCGCTTGCATCACTTCGCGCGCCGAAAGCTTCTTTTGGCGGATCAAGGCCAGTGTGTCCCGGGCGCTCTGGAAACAAATGTCGCTCGAGGAAGCAGCGCCGGCACGGGCATTATCACCTGCTGATAACTCTGCCATTTCGCCCGACCGGCCTTCGGTGCTTGCTGACAAGAGCGGAGTGACTGCCGCAGAAACCGCGGCGTTCGTTCCAAGCTTGAGTGCGTCGCGGCGCGTCATTCTATCGGTCATTCAGTGCTCCTCGCCGCTCCTGAAGCCTGCATTCATTGGCGGAACAGAAGTTCGCTTGCATCGCTGAGCGCCTTTTCGCCGAGAGCGGCATCGTTCAATCGTCCGCGTGCGAAGTCCGTCGTGCCGCCACCTTTGCCCCCCATCCTCTGAAGAATCTGCTTGAGAACAGAGTTCATGTCCTTGGCGGCCGAAGGATGCTGCGCGAAGATCAAATGACCACCGACAGCAGTCGCCAGTAGTGCGATGGTTTGTTCGGACTTGACAATTTGCGAGGCGAATTGGCCGAGGTACTCGGGTTGAACATCCTCTGAAAATACGCGAGCGATCAATCTTGTGCCGTCCGGTCCCGGCGGCGTCGCTTGCAATTCAAGCGCGGCGTCCGCTTCCGCCAGGCGCTGCCACGCCGCGCGAGCGTTCTTGAAGTGCGCGTCGCGTTCGGTGAGGACGCGCTCCGCCGCTGCGACGACATCGTCTGTCGCACAACTCAATCGCTCGGCAACGCCACGCAGAAATAGGAAATCCTGACGCGCCACACGCTCGGCGCGGCGTCCACAAACAAACTCCACGCGCCAATCCTGCCGAATCCTCGTGCATCGTCGAACCAGGAGTAACCCCATCTGTGCCGTTCGCTTGACGTGCGTGCCGCCGCAAGGCTGCAGGTCCGCGCCTTCGATTTCGATGGCGCGAAGAATCCCGCTGCGCTCGACTTTTTTGCGGACCCCAAGTGCAGCCAGATCCTCCGCCATTCCATAGCGCACGGTGACGGGCCGATCCTCAAAGATCACATGATTCGCGGCGCGCTCTGCGCCTTCCAGAATCTCGCCGCCAGGCTCTGGCCCACGGAGGTCGATCGTGCAGATCTCACCGCCCAAGTGAAACGACACCGTCGGGCGGCCAAAGCGCTCCTGAAACATCGCCGAGAGCAGATGCTGGCCGGTGTGCTGCTGCATGTGATCGAAGCGCCGCGTCCAATCGATACAGCCCTGGACGGAGCCGGGTTCGAGTTGCCGATCGACGACATGCACGACTTCCTCTAATTCCTCGCGCACGTCGAGCACATTCGCCTCGCCGAGGCGGCCTACGTCGTGCCGCTGCCCGCCGGAACTGGGATAGAAAGCGGTGGAATCGAGCACGACTTCCCAGGCCGGCGCTGTACCATGCAGCATAGGCTCGCAGCTCAGGACCGTCGCAGTAAACTCGCGCTCGAAAGAGTCATCGTAGTAGATCCTGCGTGTCGCCATATTCCTAAGCCAGTAGAGCGCGCTGCCAAGCTTCGGCATACTTGTAGCCGGTGCCGGTATTGAAGAGCACCACCGTTTCCTCCGGCTGGATCCAGCCGGATACCGCGAGCTTTCGTGCCGCGATCACCGTGGCGGCTCCTTCCGGTGCGGCGTAAATGCCCTCGAGCGAGGCCAGTTCTTTTCCTGCCTGCAGCATTTCTTCATCGGTGACGATCAGCGCGGTGCCCCGAGTCTGGCGCAACATTCGCAAGATCAGTAGATCGCCCAAAGGCCCAGGTACACGCAGGCCGGACGCCAGGGTCGCGGCATTGGGGAAAAATTCAGCCGCCGCGCGCTCCGCCTTGAAGGCTTTCGCAATCGGCGCGCATCCCTCAGCCTGCACGGCCACCATGCGCGGACGTTCCGGCCCGATCCAGCCCATCTCTTGCATTTCATCAAATGCCTTGCACATACCGATTAACCCAACGCCCCCTCCGGTCGGATACAGGATCACGTCCGGCAGCTTTCCATGGAATTGCTCCCACAGCTCGTAGGCCATGGTTTTCTTGCCCTCGACGCGGTAGGGTTCCTTGAGCGTGGACACGTCATACCAGCCTTCGCGATCCTTCCGCTCCGCGACATACTTCCCGCAGTCGGAGATCAGCCCGTTCAGCAGCACTACTTGAGCTCCAAACGCGCGGCATTTCCATGACGTTCGCTGAGGGCGTATCCGCAGGCATCACGATCACCGCCGGGAGACCCGCCGCGGCCGCATAAGCCGCGAGCGCGCCACCCGCGTTTCCTGCCGTCGGCGCGGCCACGGATTTGGCCCCGAGCTGCTTCGCTCGCGTTACCGCCGCGGTCATGCCGCGCGCCTTGAACGAACCTGTTGGATTCAAGCCCTCATCTTTCACATATAGCCTGTCGAGCCCTATCGCTGTGCCGAGCCGCGGAACGTGTACGAGCGGCGTCAGGCCCTCGCCGAGGGTGATGCGATCTCCATCGGGCAACACCTCAGCATAGCGCCAGAGCGTACGCGGCCGATTGGACAGATTTCTCAGAGTCAGCGTAGTTGCGGCTCGCTGCAGGTCGTACCGTGCAAATAGGGGCTGGCCGCACGTGCACAGGTGCTGTTCGGCAGAAGCATCAAATATCTTCCCGCAAGCTGAGCACTCGAGATCCAATACGTTGGTTGGCTTGACCATAAGCGACAGAGTCTAGCACAGGCCTTTTTGGCTATGCTTTCGCATCCTGTAGCGATTCCGCACCCAAGGATGGGTGGTCTTTCGCGGTACAATGGTGAATATGGCTATACGCCTTATCGCGCTGGACATCGACGGCACGCTCCTTGATAGCAGCTGGGACGTTTCCGAAGCGAACCGCTCCGCCATCGCCGAAGCCACCCGCCGCGGCATCGAGGTCGCTCTCGTCACCGGCCGGCGCTACGACTTCGCCATGCCCGTAGCGCGAAAGATCGATTCGCCCCTGACTATGATCGTGAGCAATGGCGCGATCATTCGCACGCAAGCCGGCGAGACACAGATTCGGCACCTCCTGTCCCGTCACACCGCCTCGCAGGTCCTCCACATTACGGAGCGCTGGCGCGCAGGGGCCGCGCTCATCTTCGATCGCCCCCGCGAGAATCAGGTCATGGTTGAATCTCTCAACTTTGAGGACCCGAATCGCCAGGCGTACTACCTACGCTATCGCGAATCGTTCGGCGAAGCCAAACCCCTCGAGAGTTGCCTCATCGAGGATCCGATCCAAGTCATGTTCGCGGGCAAAGTCGCGGCCATGCGCGAAGCAGAAGCCATACTTCGAAACGCCCACTGCAGCCAAGATTTCAGCGTCGCGCTGACCGTTTATGACCACAAGGATTTTGCCATGATCGACGTGCTACACCCGGAGTGCTCGAAGGGTTCCTCGCTGGAGGAGTGGGCTGCTCTGCGCGGTGTCGCGCGAGAAGAAGTGATGGCCATCGGAGACAATCACAACGATTTAGAGATGTTGTCGTTCGCCGGGATACCCGTCGTAATGGGCAACAGCGTGCCCGAATTGAAAACTTTCGGATGGCACGAGACGCGCACCAACGACGAAAATGGCGTCGCTCTGGCGATCGAACAGTTCGCCTTGCAGGAGGCTGCCCCGTGCGCATGACGCGCTTGGTCCTCCTGTTTCCGCTGGTGTTCCTTGCCGCAAACACCGTTCACGCGGAATACATCGTGCTGCGCAGCGGTCAGCGTCTGAGGGTCACCGGCTATCAGCTTCTTGGCAACAACTATCGGCTGCAGATGAATGGCGGCTCTGTAGAAATGCCCGCTGAAGACGTGGTCGCTATCGAACCCGAGGAAGTTTTCACGCCCGTTTCGGCCGTGGAAACCGCGAAGGCCCCCTACCACGATTTGGTTGAAACCGCCGCGTCGCGCTACAGCGTCGACGCCGATCTCATCACCAGCGTGATCGCGGCCGAATCCAATTTCGATCCCAAAGCAGTCTCCCGGCGCAACGCTCGCGGCCTTATGCAGCTTCTCCCGGAAACAGCGGCCCGGCTGGGTGTGCGGAATATCTTCGATCCCCAAGAAAACATCGATGCCGGCACGCGCTATTTGAGCGATCTATTGCAACGTTATCGGTACGACCTCGCCCTCACCCTGGCCGCTTACAACGCTGGACCGGAGCGTGTGCGGCAGTATGGACGGGTTCCTCCGTTTGCCGAAACCAGGTCCTATGTCCGGCGCGTCAAGGAGGCCTACGATAAGCGCAAATCCGCCCCCGTGACCGGCAAGACCTCGCCGCAGCGGTCGGCTGCCTCCGTCACCGCTGTGGCGCCAGCAGGGCAGTTCTAACGCCGCTATCTCCGCTCGCGACGCCTACCGCTCCGCGCCAACTTCCCGGGTCCCAACGAACCTCCGGCATACTCGCGATGAGGACAAAACCTTCTGGCCGGGTGAAAACGTGTGATCGAAGGCGGTCTACGGCTGCGGCGGATTATTGGGAGTAAGGGGAGGCGTAGTGGGCTGGGGCATTGGGTTACCGGCAGGTTGCGAGCCGAAGGTGCCCTGTCCGCCAAACCCTTGGCCGGGTCCTTGTCCAAGACCCTGCCCTGGCGCATTCGGCGTCCCGATCTGCGTTCCAGCCTGCCCGCCTATCGCCATCACGTCCTTGGAAGGATCCCAAATGAACTCAAACAAGCGGTAATTCTTAGCTTTTTCGTACATGATGATCGACCTTTTGTCGATCTTGCTGCCGACTCCGATGATATTACCACCCATGACCGTTGTGAGGCTGTCCGTGGAGGCCAGCGACGTGGCTGGGGTCGTCGACCCGTTGTCTCCTGCACCAGCACCGTTGTTCTGGGCATTGCCGGGCGTCGTCCCTCCGGGCTGCGCACCCGTAGCGGACGGTACCGCTTGTGCCGCACTGGCGCCCTGCTGGTTACCAAAACCGCCCAGCGCGGAGGCGGGCGTGCCCGGCTGAGCTCCGGCCGCTCCCGCCAACTGCAGCGTTTGCGGCGGCTTCAGGCTTCCGATCAGCTGACCGGCTGGCCCGACATAGATCAGCCGCCAAGTGCCGTCTTCTTTGTTCGTCGGGTCCTTATATGCCTCTCGCAGGTAGCGCAACGAGCCCGTCTTGGGCTTGGTGAGGTCATCGAGCGATGTCGGAAAGCGTCCATTCTTTCGATAGTAGAGCTTGATCCCACGGATGTACTGCTTACCGCGCCAAATCATCTCTTCCTCTTTTTCGCGCTGTCGTTCCGTGCGGGTGGATGGGGCCGCCACGATCGTCGAGAGCGTCAAAAGCATGGTCATAAACACGACCAGTAGTAAGGCATAACCGCCCTGCCGGTCGGGCCCTTTCCATCTTTGAGACAATTTCTTCATGATGCGGGCGTTGCGCCCTGGTCTTCTGAAAGGCTCGTCGAGCCCCGTCGGCCTGTTGCAATTTCTTCGAAATCCAGATTGGCATTGCCGATCTTCACGACCCGATATTTTCCAAGCAGCGTGTCCCCTTCGCCGACGATGTACACCTCATCGCCGTCGGCCAGGAATGCGCGCCGCCCGGTTCCATTGGGCACCGTGCCGTAACCGAAAAACTTCATGCTCGCGGGAAGCGCCGGGGGAGGAGGAGGAGGAGGTATCACGGGCCCTTGAGCAACGCTTCGTTCCTCTTTCTTGGCTGTTTCGACCGGTGGTGGTGCAAACCCCGTGAACAAATCCCGGCCGCTGCTCTTATATTCCGTCTTTTGGCTGGCTTCCAGCTTGGCGCGCTGCAACTCGGGATTTTCGACCGCCAGAGGCTTGTAGGAAAACGTTGCAACCGGCAAGCCATTCACAGCGATCGTCGAAGGTCCTTTGCTGCCGAAATACCAGACCATTGCGGCAACCGCAATCAGCGCAACAAGCCATACCATTTTTGTTTTATCGCTCATTCACGCCGCCCGGAAATAGGTCTTGATGTGCAGGGTCACCCGCACGTCCCCTCGGGAGCCCTGCTGGTCAGTTTCAGACTTTGCCGTGAGGGCCTGTACCGCATACACATTGCTCGATCGCTGCAATCCGTTCAAGAAGTGGACCACGCCCACATAGCTGCCCCTCACGGTGGCGTCAATGTCTATTTCCGCGAGGCCACGGCCTTTAACATCTTTTTGGTGCAAACTCCGATTCTCCAACTGCAAGCCAGCCTTGGTGGCGATCCCATCGAGTTCCGCGGAAACCGAGGAGTACCCCGTGCTTTCGGGAACCAGCGATTGCTCGAACTGGTCGCAATCTCTCTGAATTGCCGGAATCTTCTCACGAATTTCTTGCGCGCGCTTAATGTCCGCACGGAGCAGATCGCGGTTGCGTGTAAGTACAACCACGTCCTGTTGCGAGCGCGGTCCCGCCGCCAGCTTCCAGCCATACACCGCCAGCGTGACATCGGCCACTACCAGCATCGCGACTCCGAACAGGATCGCACGCTTCTCGAATTTAAAATCGCGCCTCATCAGGTTCGTGAATATACCGCCGTCAGTTGCATTTCCATACGGTCCCCGCCCGCTGTGGCCGACGTATTGACTCGCTCGTTGATCAGCTCGACATGGGTGAAGGCCGGCGATTTTTCAAGGGCGTGGAGAAATTTCAGCTTGGCCTCATCGCTGGAAGCGCCCACGGTCAGCTTTACCGTCACATGGCCTTTCTCGTGCGCGGGCTCGATGCTTACGACGCGGACGCCGGCGGGCAGGATTTTTTCGAGATCCATGAACATTTGCGTCCAATTCAAGCTCTGCTCGTCGATCAGCGTATTCAGAAATGCGGACCGCTCGTGGAGCTTGGCATTTTCCGGCTGAGCGAAGAAACGTTCCAGCTCGTTCCGCTGCTGTTCAAGTCCGATCATTTCTTGCCGTAGGGCCGCCACCTTCACGCGAAGCGCCTCATCTGACTTCCTCACCGAATAAACGTGCCATCCAAGCCCCAGAAAAAAAATCCCCGCCACCACGCCGACGGCCCCAGCGGCAGCCAGAAAGCTGCGATGAGTTTCCAACGCTTTCGTCGCTAGATTTAGCCTGACCTTCATTCTCTTGCGTCCTTTGATTCCCTTCTTACAGACATGGCACTAGCCACGATGCAGCATCCAGCCGACCAATCCGTCTACTTCGCGTTCCGCTAAGGGCTGGGCCTCTTCCGGTACGCGACCTTCGGCGACCGCCGCTTGCAGCAGCGAACGCACATCGCAATGAAATTCATCCTCGAGGGGTCTCACAAAATCCGGCAGCCGCGAACCAAGTCCAGCAACGCGCACAGACTTTATGCCTTCCTGCCAGGTATCCTGATAATATGCCGCCACGGGAAAAATTTCCTCGAGCAACACTTGCGGCGTGATCTCTCCGCTGTGCGCGGGAAGCTCCGTGCACCGATACCCGCACAGCACCCCTTCGCGCACAATCGCCGTGGTCAGCGCGAGCCCTGAGAGACGAGCAAGTAAAGTCGGCTGCCGGTCGTTCAGCAGTGTTATGGCCGCAAGCGACGAGCTCAGCACGACGCCGGGGTAGAGCCCGGCAGCCTCAGCCAGCGCTTCGTACTCGCGCACGATGCGCAGCCGGGCGAGCGCGGTAACGACATCGACGCCATCCTCGCGCGGCGCCTGCCGCATGTAGGAAATAACCGTCTCATCGGACTCAAAGGGCACGCTCTTTTTGAGCTTCCAGCGCAGCATTGGCTCCGCTTCCTGCGGCGAACGCGGAAACTGCTCGAAATGCTGCACGAAGACGCGAATCACCGGATCGGGTACTAACAGCGCCACCTCTTCGTCCTTCGCGCGCAGCCGAGTCACGAGTTCGGCAATCGCGCCTCTTACCGCGGCGGAGTTGACGATATTGGATTCTACCGCCGACGGTAACAGGGCCCCTACAGGAAGCGCCTCCACCGCGAAGCTGTCCAGTCCGCCGGTCCTCGTCCATCGGGCTGCCGCCACCCAATCCGGACAAATCTCAATGGCTAGCGGAGGATGCGGCATGGCCTCGAGCCAACGCGCCACGCGGCGCACGAGTTCACTCTGGTAAATCCCCTGTCTGAATGTGGCGCTACTGCTCAACGAAGGTCACCTTGTTGATTTCCTTTACGGTGGTAATCCCAGCCCGGATTTTCGCGAGCCCGCTTTCGCGCAGCGTGATCATTCCTTCCTCTCTCGCAATCCGCTTGATCTCCGAGGTCGGTCGGCGATCCACAATCATTTCACGGATGCGGTCCGTTAGATCGAGTAACTCGCAAATCGCCGTGCGACCGTGATACCCCGTTCCCGAGCATTCCAAACAGCCTGCGCCCTCGACAAGCGGTACTCCCGACCACACGGCCGGATCGAGACCGAGTTCCTGAAGCTCCGCCGCGGAATATTTCTTGGGCCGTTTGCAGTTCGAACAGACCACCCGCAGCAGCCGTTGCGCCATGATGCAATTGAGCGCGGAGACAAAATTGTAGGGTTCGACGCCCATATTGATGAACCGCCCGATCACATCGGTCACGTTGTTTGCGTGCACCGTGGTAAACACCAGGTGCCCGGTCAGAGCGGACTGAATGGCAATTTGTGCCGTCTCCTGGTCTCTGATTTCGCCCACCATGATTTTGTCGGGGTCGTGACGCAGGATCGAACGCAACCCGCGCGCAAACGTCAACCCTTTTTTCTCGTTCACTGGAATCTGCGTGATGCCGCGCAGTTGATATTCCACCGGGTCTTCGATTGTGATGATCTTGTCTTCGTCTGTCTTGATTTCATTGATTGCCGCGTACAGCGTCGTGGTCTTGCCAGACCCCGTCGGTCCGGTCACCAGCACCATGCCGTACGGCTCGCATATATAGCGGCGGAAGCGCCGTGTCTCATCCGCCGAGAAGCCCACCACATCCAAGCTGAGGCTCTGGAATTTCTCCGAAAGCGTCTCTTTGTCTAGCACGCGGAGCACGGCATCTTCACCGTGACTTGCCGGCATGATGGAGACGCGCAAGTCGATGAAGCGGCCCTTGTACTTCACGCGGAAACGCCCGTCCTGCGGCACGCGGCGTTCCGCGATGTCCAAGTCGCTGAGCACCTTGATGCGCGAAAGGACCGTGGCGTGCCACTCCTTCGCGATGGGCTGCATGGCGTGCTGCAGTACACCGTCTATCCGGTATTTGACCGCCACTTCGGTGTCGCGCGCTTCGATGTGAATATCGCTCGCACGGCGCTCCAAAGCGGTGAATATGATCGTCTCCACCAGACGGACCACCGGGCTGACCGTCGTATCTCGCGTCAGCCGGTCTCCGGAAATGGTCTCGTCGCTCTCCTCCTCGTCCTTCGAAACTTGCAGTGTGAACGCTTCGGTTGCTTGTTCCAGAACCCGCTGAGACTGCTCGGTGCGCTTCAGCAGGTCGCCGATCTGCCGGGCGGTGGCGACCTTAATCGCAAGTTTCTTCCCCAACAGCAGCGGGAGCTCATCGCTCAGCAGGATCTGGCTCGGGTCCGCTACCGCAATGGACAACACATGGTTTTGGACCTCCAAGGGCACGAAGTTGTAGCGAAACATCAGGTCCGCTTGAATCGTCCGAAACAACTCCGGATCGATACGTTGTTCACGGAGATCGATGAAAGCGCAACGATAGCGCTCCGCGAGTTTGCGGGAGTGCTCCCGTTCGTGCTGCTCGTCGGCCGCCGACGCCAGTCCCGCAATCACATCCGAATGTTGATCCGTGGTTGCCATGATCCCTTACCCGTTCGCGGCGCCTGCCGAAAAGGAGAACAGCGGCAGGTACAGTGAAATCATAATAAAAGCGATTAACAGACCCATAAAAATAAGCATTAGAGGTTCGATAAGCGAAACCAGCGCGCCCAGCCTCAAATTGACTTCGTCTTCGTAGAATTCAGCCACGCTGGTCAGCATGGGTGCCAGCGCACCACTGGACTCACCAACCTCGATCATGTCCAATGCCAGCACCGGCACGATGCCCTTCGCCGCCAGCGCGCCGTGCAGCGACTCCCCTTCGCGAACCATCTGTGTAGCCTGCAAAACCGTGCCGCGTACCAGCTTGCTGCCGATGGCGTCCGCCGCGGTTTGCAAGCTCGCCACCAAAGGCGTACCCCCGGTCAACAGCGTCGCCAAAGTACGGGAAAACTGCGCCACTTGGAACTTCAGCAGCGTGTCGCCCACGATCGGCAGCCGGAATTTCAAACGATCAAACGCCACTCCGCCGTCCTCCGTGCGCGACCAGGAGTATATCGCCGCAACAACGAGCGCCAGGCCGCCGACCGCACCCAGGAAGGCGTACCGGTAGTCGACCGTCAGGGAAATCAACAGTCGTGTCGACGCCGGTAACTCCACATTCAGATCTCGATACAACAACGCAAATTTAGGGATCACCGCCGTCACCAGGTAGCTCACGATCACCGTCGCCACGGTGATCAACAAAACGGGATAAACCAGCGTCGCAAGAATCTTTTTCCGCACCCCCGTGCTCACCTTTTGATAAGCGATGTAGTAGTCCAAGACGCCGGAAAGGTTTCCGCTTTTCTCGCCTGCCAGAATCGCGGTGGAATAGACCTTCGAAAAGACACCCGCGTCGGCAATCGCATCGGAGAGCGATTTCCCTTCCCTTACGCGGTCCCGGATCTGGGAAATCACCGGCCGAAGTTTAGGGGACGATGCGCGATCGGCGAGCAAATCGAGGGCTCGAAGAATGGGAAGGCCCGCCTTGATCAGGGTATTAAACTGCTGGTTGAGGATCAAAAAGTCCGTGCCACCGATGGTGCGCTCGCTGGGTCGGTGAATCCCGGTCAGAAGGCCGCTTCGCGACTCCACCGAGTAGATATAGAATCCGCGATCGGCCAGCTTCTGGCGCGCTTCCGCCCGAGAACTAGCGGCTTCGACGTGCGAAAAGACGCGGCCATTGGCATCCGCGACGCGACAGACAAACTCCCCCATAGACGTTCAGTTTACCTCAACTAACTGATATGCGGGGAAGCTGGGAAGGGTTGGCCGTAGCTTGTTCGTAACAGGCTCTTTTGCGGTTCTGCCGTCAGCGCCGGCGGCTCATTTTACGGCTACGTCGCCTGCCGGTAACTCGCCATTCACAATGGCTACGCCCCTCGGAACCTCGAATCGGAACAGGGAACCTGGCACAGGCGGGTCCCTGCGCCAATCTTTGAACCGGAATTCCACCTGCACTCCGCCGATTTGTCGCACGAGCAACCGCGATAACTCGCCGGTCGCGGATTCCACCTCGAAGAACACTTCATCGTCTCGTCCCCCGCCCTGAGCCCATTCGGCGCCAGCCTCCGAGCTGGATTGGCTCGGCTCGGCTCCGCGCACCCTGCAGTGAAGGATCATATGGTCTTGGTCTTCTGGTTTTTCGGTGGTAGCAAGCTCCACGCGAGCGCACACCCGCGATACCTTCATTTCGCCAGCCAGCAGAGCCAAGGGTGTCCGCCAATCCGTGCTTTGCTTCGCCGGAACACGAGTTACCGTGTGATCGCTCGGAACGTAAAACCACGCTGTCTTGCCGTCCACCAGGAACAAGTCCTTCTCTGGTGACTCGTACTCCCATCGCATTTTTCCTGGCCGCCGGAAGTACGCCGTCCCTGCCTCGCTGCGAATCACACGGCCATTTTCTTCATAACGTTCTAGAAACGTCGCGCGCAGGGTCTTCGCCCCGCGGTATCGTTCCTCGAAACGTGACACGGTGCGATGCACAATACTTCCGGGGTTTTCAGGCAGGCTGGCACAAACATACCAACAAAACAGGAGCCACATGGTGTCAGTCTATCAGGTCGGCAAAGCAGCGGGGCAAAGCGTAAAGGAGAACGCCTGCCAAACAGTTAGGTCAAAGATTCGGATCGGTTTTCGCGGCTGGCCCGCCTACCTTCCACCGGATGACGCCTGTCTGATCCACGAAAAAGTAGCGAGTTCCGGTCGAATTAGCAACCACTGGTGCCGTGTTTACCGTGAAACCCAGGGGATTGCCGTTCGGGTCCGGAATCGTCGGCGCATAAGTAACGACGTAGCCGCTCTTTGTGCCACTCGCGAGAACATCGTCAATCAAATTCGCTGCGGTGGGTCCGGACCCGGAGCCTCCCAAATCAGCCAACGTGGCCGAGAATCCGATTCCGTAAACGTTCTGGTAGCTGTATTCCGCCACCGAGACGCTCCGCATGTTCTGAACTGTGGCCGCTTCGTTGGCTGCCATCTTCGAACGCAGGAAGTTCGGGATGGCGATCGCGGCGAGGATTAGAATGATCGCTACGACGATCAGAAGCTCGATCAGGGAGAAGCCAGCAGCGCCCTTCCGCGACTTCCAGTTGTTCGAGTTTGTCGTCAGGTACCGCATCCCGCACCCCTTCAAGTTCTCCGGTTCCGATCTATCCGAGTCCGATAAAACCAAGGAGGAGGAAACATGGCTCCTCCCCCTCGTCCCTACCGATCTGTTGCTGTGGCCTAGGTCCAACTAGTTGCCGATTGGCGTGCTTGCAGCAGTCGCAGCGGCGCCGACAGCCTGGCGGATGACCGCCGACTGGTTGCTGAAGAAATGGCGAATACCAGTCGTGTCCTGCTTAGTTGGGTCAGCGTTAATCACGTAGCTCTGAACGACGCCGCTCGCATCGGGGGCGCCGCCGGCCAAAACGAACGTGTAGCCGCTCTTTGCTCCCGTAGACAAAACGTTGTCGATCAAGTCCGCTGCCGCAGCCGTCGCGGCCGCAGCCGGACCCAGGTTCGCCAAACCAGCCGGGAACCCGATTCCGTACGTGGAAGAATAAGTGGCGGACGCCGTATTGAGTGTGCGCACCGAGGCCACGGCCGACGCTTCGTTGGCCGCCATCTTCGAACGCATCAGGTTGGGGATCGCGATCGCCGCGATGATCAGAATAATCGCCACAACGATCAAAAGCTCGATGAGAGAGAAACCCTTCTGCTTTTTCATGCTATCTCCTTGAGAGTTAGAGTGCCAGAGCACGCATACACTAGGGCACGGCGCATGCCATTCATCAAACCACTGGTACGAATGGATAGAACCATTATAACATCCTGAAACTAATAGTCTTACAAAAACAAAAGGACCGAGTCTGGAACCACACTGAGAGCACCAGGGCTCCCGTACCCGCAAAAGTGACCTTTTATGTCACTCCGGGCCGACGGAAATCGTCGCCCTTAAGCTTAATCGGCAGGCCAGCTCGTAGGGTTAGCAGGATTACTCGTGGGGTCAGCAGGATTAAAGGTTATGCTTTTTTGCATAGTGGCGAAAGGACCGGTAACTGATCTTGAGGAGGTCCGCCGCTTGCGTGCGCACCCCCTGCGTTTTTTCCAGGGCGGCCTGTAAATAGCGGCGCTCGGTCTCGGCGATCTCTCTCTCAAAATCGACACCCTCGGGTGGGAAGGCCGCTAGGCCACCCTCGCCAGCCAGCATCCCAGCAGCTCCGGAATACCCTGCGATCTTATCCGGAAGGACCCGGAGCGAAATCTCCCCATGAGTTTCCAGGGCCACCGCGCGCTCCATCGTATTCTCCAGCTCGCGCACGTTACCAGGCCAGTCGTAGGACTCCAGCCGGCTCATGGCTTCTGGAGAGATGCTCTCGATCGACTTCTCCATCCCCTTACGAAATCCTTCCAGGAAGTGCCGCGCCAAGAGCGGAATGTCTTCCCGGCGCTCCCGCAGGGGCGGCAGTTGAATGGGGATGACACTCAACCGGTAATACAAATCTTCGCGAAATCTTCCTTCGGCAATCTCCTTCTCAAAATCCTTGTTCGTCGCGGCGATGATGCGCACATCGACGTCGCTCTCCTCCGTGCTCCCGATCGGCCGTACTTTCCCCTCCTGCAGGACGCGGTAGAGCTTTACTTGCATGGTCAAGCTCATGTTGCCGATCTCGTCCATGAACAGGGTTCCGCCATGCGCAGCCCGGAACAGGCCCTGGCGGTTTTCCGTCGCTCCGGTAAATGCTCCCTTCATGTATCCAAACAATTCAGATTCCAGCAGCGTTTCCGGGAACGCTCCGCAATTAATGGTGATAAAAGGCTCTTGCGCCCTCAGGCTGTTCTCGTGGATGGCCCGGGCCACGAGCTCTTTCCCGGTGCCGCTCTCGCCGGTGATTAACACCCGGCTGGTCTGCGGAGCCACGGTCTGAATGAGCTCGAAGATTGCGCGCATATTGGGACTTTGTCCGATGATATTGTCCAGGCCAGTTAGCCGCCGTAGCTCCCGCCGCAGGTAACCCGCCTCCTTTTTCCACCGCAGGCTCTGCGAGACCTCCCGCACGGCGCGCCGCAACTGGTCCACCAATTCGTGGTCCTTAATGACATAGCGGTCGGCGCCGGAGTTGATCGCCGCAATGGCTGTTTCCACCGTTGGTACCCCCGTAATCAACAGAAAGAAGCAGGCCGGCGCGATTTCCTTGGTCAGCTTCAGCAAATCAACGCCACTCTCCCCGGGCATCCGTACGTCCGAGATCACAATGTCGAAAATCTGTGATTCCAATTTGCGTCTCGCGGCCTCCACACTGTGCGCCACCTCGACGCGATGCCCTTCCTTGCGGAAGGTGATCTCCAGCAATTCGCAGATCGAGCGTTCGTCATCGACAACCAGGATGTGCACCAGGTCTTTGCCTTGTTCCCGAACTGCTGTTTTCGTTGCTTGCATAAGACCTCAAGCCACTCGCGGTAACTCTACGATGAATTCCGCGCCACGGTCCTTCTCCGAAATTACCCCGATACGCCCGCTGTGTGCCTGTACGATTTGGTAGACGATGGATAGACCCAGCCCCGTACCGCCCTCAAAACCAGACTGGAGCGGCTCAAAAATCTTTGCACGTTGTTTCTCATCGAGTCCAATACCTGTGTCGCGGAACGCAATGCGCAGCCAAAAAGGCCGCTCTTCAAGACCGACCGTGAGCGTACCCCCTTTCGGCATCGCGCGCAGCGCGTTGTCGCAGAGGTTCCAGAACACCTGCTTGATCTTGTTGGCATCGACCCGCGCGCGTATTTCGCGGCCGTTGAACGCTCGCGTGATCTGATACTTCGTCCCGACATCCGGCTTTTTCTCAAAAAGCAGCAGCGTTTCGTCCAGCAGCGCTCGCACATCGGCTTCCTGAAACTCGTAGGTCTTCTCTCGCGAATACTTCAGAAAGTCCGTGATGATTTGGTTCAGCCGTTCCGACTCCCGGCTCACGATGCTCACAAGATGTTTTTCATCCTCTTCGAGGGGCACCAGCCGCGCCAGTTCTTTCACCGCTCCCGCCATGGCCGTCAGCGGCTGCCGGATCTCGTGCGCGATGGCAGCCGAAAGCCGCCCCAGCGCCGCCATACGTTCTTTCGTGGCGACCTCCTGTTCCAGCCGTCGCAGGTCTGTGAGGTCTTGAAAATTGAATACATAGCCGCTTCGCCTTTGGTCCCGGGAACGTAGCGGAGAAACGCTGATCCCCAAGTACCGCTGTTGTCCCTCTTGGGTCAGGAAGTCGATCTCTTTGCGAAGCGAAAGTTTCTCGCTCATTTCCGGCATGCCCGGTAGCCAAAACGCTTCGCTAATTTCCGAAAGCTTCCGTCCGCGTATTTCGGCAAATCGGTAACCCAAAATCTCTTCGCCGGTGCGGTTGAGTAACACAGTGCGGCCGTCTAAATCCGTGGTAATCAACCCGCCGCGCATCGAGTGAATGATGTCTTCGGTGAAATCCTGCAAGTCGAGTAGTTCTTCCCGTTTGGCCTCGAGTTCCACCCCTTTGCGCCGCAAGGACTGCGCCAACAGGCTCGCCAGATACGCTACGGCGAAGAAGCCAAAGAGATTGCTCAGAAACCAGATACGCAGTCCCTCTCCGGTGGGGATACCACTGAAAGTTCGCGGAATCTTATCGGCGTAGGCCAGCGCCGTTAGTCCTCCGAGAAAGCCGACGCACACCGCCGCGACTGCGTACGCCACGCGCCGCGAGAACAGGATGCTGGCCACGATGATCACCAGCAGGTAGAGCGAAATGAAATAGCTTTCCTGCAACCCTGTGGCGTAGACCAGCGCCGAGATCATCACTACGTCGCTGGCGACCTGCAGTCCTCCGTGCCACGGCGCATCGGGAATCCAGCGCAACAAAATGATGTGGAACGTTCCGAGCGTTATCCAGAATACGACCAGCGGAAGAAAGTAGTGACTTGTGGGGGAGGCGGGGACGTACTGCGGCCAGACAACGCCCACCGCGAGGATGAGCGAGATCATCAACAACCGGACCCGCGTCAGCCAATCGAGCCACTCACGCGTTGCGTAGCTTTGATCCACGATGGCCCGTTCCCCCAAGCCTACTGGCCTTCGGGTTTTACCGTTTTGTCCGTCTGCCAGAAACATACTGGGGCAGGAAGCCTCCTCCCTGCCCCAATTAGACGATCATCCCGCAGGCTTCGTTGCGACTAGTGGCCGCTCAACTTGCCAATCAGAGAGAACAGCGGCATATACATCGAGATGACCACGCCCCCGACCACCAGGCCCAGGAACACGATCATGACCGGCTCGAGGGCGGTCAGGAGGTCCTTCACCGCCGCGTCCACTTCCTCTTCGTAGAAGTCAGCTATCTTCTGCAGCATGGCGTCCATCGCGCCGGTCTGTTCGCCTACGCTGATCATCTGCGTCACCATGCCGGGAAATACTGCTGACTCTTTCAACGGCTC
>Ga0209526_10001027_pt1 | contig 18491 bp, 17 predicted proteins | sample JacPinW_OM2H0_M1_FD_188566 | JGI IMG/M metagenome (GOLD analysis project Ga0209526, IMG submission 188566) | Forest soil microbial communities from Algoma, Ontario, Canada - Jack Pine, Ontario site 1_JW_OM2H0_M1 (SPAdes) (version 2) | ecosystem: Environmental > Terrestrial > Soil > Boreal... | reverse complement strand
AAGGCTCTCGGATATCGTTCACCCCGTGAGTTCATCGCAGCCCACGCAAGACCCTGACCGTGTCCGGTCGTTCGGGGGCCACAACACCAACGAAATTCGATCTCGTCATCAATCTCAACACCGCGGAAACATTCGGATTGACGATTTCGCCTGCCCTACTCGGACGCGCCGACGAGGTGATCGAATAGCAGTATGCCCATTCATGGCACTAAGCGGACATGCCGTGACGAAGTGCCCATGTCCGCTTTTAGGGGCAAAGTCTGCTTGTGACCCAAAGCTGTCATAGGCTGAATTAAAATTCCGCGGTGCAGCGAGCTCCGTCCTGCAGCCCGGCGGGCCCTTCATCGGGTGAAAGTGCAGCGGGTGGGCAGCCTACCTATTCTCCCACGGAATAAACCCTATTCGTTTCGCTTGCCTAGCTCACCGGGTCGCTCGTCTCCAGCTAACCGCCGTGGCCCATCCCCGGGTCGACTTTGGGGAAAAGACAGAAGGCAATGTCCAGATTGCAAGGCAGGATCGCCGTCATCACAGGCGGCAGCAGCCGTATCGGATTGGCAACGGCGCGGCGGTTTGTCGAGGAGGGCGCCTAGGTCTACATCACCGGCCGACAGTCAATCGGCCAACTGAGGAGACCTCCATGCAGACACTTCAAGCTGACTACTTTGCCGCGTATCGCAATTTGAAACTGTCGCGTGATGCGAAAGGTGTGCTGGTTGCCGAGTTCCATAGCGACGGCGGCCCGTTCATCATGAACGCGCAAGCCCACACGGAGTTTGTCGATGCCTTTCACAGAATCGGACAAGACCGAGCGAACAAGATTGTCATCATGACGGGCGCGGGTGGGAATTTCATTGGTGACGTAGAGTGGCCGTCATTCGGAGATGTCGCCGATCCGGGCGTCTGGAGCAGAATTCACGACGAAGGCGCCCAGACTTTAGAGAACATTGCGAACATCCGGGTTCCGGTGATCGCGGCCGTCGAGGGACGCGCCCATATCCACTCGGACTACGCGCTCCTCGCTAGTGTCATCGTGGCGGCTGAAGGTGCGACATTCCAGGACGTCGGCCACTTTGCCGTGGGAGTTACGCCGGGTGACGGGATCTTTACAACATGGAGTTATCGGGCTGGAGCAGGTCGAGCCGAGGCATTCCTGCTCAATCCACAGCCGCTGCCGGCACGTACCGCGTATGAATGGGGAGTCGTGGCAGAGGTAGTACCGAACGGCAAGGCAGTGGCACGCGCTCGGGAACTGGCCGATTTGTACCTGCAGGCTCCGGAAGTAACCCGCCGGAACACGCGCATTCACTTCATTCAACCACTCAAGGAGCGCATCGTTCGGGAAGTCGGTTACGGACTATCCCTCGAAGGAGCGTCATCGGCCGACCTGGTAAAATCAAAGCAATCGAAGAGTTAGTCTCTCACTCAGAGACAATCAGCGTGAAGGGGGGTCGTATGGGCGGGCCACGATTGATGCGGTCCGGTCGGGCAAGGCGGCGTACTCAGGAGGGGCTAGCCTCCAAATTTGTTGCGCTGCGTTGGGTCGCGATTGGCACTAAGCGGACATCCCAATCGCGCCGAACGATGTCTGCTTTCGGGGCAAAGCGGACACGGCCCAAGGATGGCGCAACGTCTGCCTATGACCCCGTTGCGGACATTAAAAAGCTTTTCGCGCTGTCCAGCCGGCCATTGTCGGCGTAAACCGCTCAGACGCCGTCTCGTGCGCTGCGAGCGGGTGAGCATCGATCGTGGGAGTAAATCCCGACGGCAGCACAAGCTCTCCAGCCACGAACCCCAATGGCTCCGAGAACAGGCGTACATTCGGTTTTAGAAATCCGTTGAACTCGCCGGCATTGCGAATGGTGACGCGCGCGACACAGGCCTCCATCCAACACCCAAGCTCCGAAGATAATCCATCGCCGAGCACCGCTTCCATTCCCCATTCGTGAACCGCGTCGAGCGCCTCGCGAAGCAGATTGAGGCCGCCAAAACGCTTGAGCTTGAGCTTGCAGAAGCCCACGTTCGCAATTGCGGAGGCACGCTTCACATCGGCAAGTTCGCAGATCGGCTCGTCCAACATCACTGGAACAGGCGACGCGCTCGCTACCCTTGCGTTTGCCTCCCAGTCCTCGGCCGGGCACGGCTGCTCGAACAATTCAATGCCGGCCGGATCGAGCGCCATGGCGAAGCGACAGGCATCCGCCTCGGAATAGGCGCGATTGGCGTCAAGGCGCATCGTCGCGCGGCCGGCGATCGCCCGCTGGATGAGCCGGACGCGACGCGCGTCGTCCTCCGCCGACTTCCCAACCTTAATTTTGAAGGTACGAAAGCCGTCTTTCAGGTGCTGTTCGACTTCCCGCTCGATGTCTCCGGGCGCGGAACTGCTGAATGGGGTGAGCAGCGGCAGACGCGTGTCTCGATCTACGCGGAGCAGCGGATGCCCCTCGAGCATTTCGATTGCCGTGACGAGCGCGGTCGTTGCCACCTTACTTGCGGCGAGGTCGCGCGCGATGATGGCCTTGGCCTCGCTCGAGTCCTTGCCGATGACAGCCGCCGCGTGCTCGCGGCAGAAGGTCCAGCCGCCGTCTCGCGTCTCGGTGCTCGATCCCGGCGAGATGTGTCCTTCGCCCCATCCGACCCGGCCGTCGCCGTCGCGTACCTCGACGATAATCGGTTCAAACTCGGTGAAGGTGCGATAGGACAGCACATAGGGACGAATGAGAGGCAGCCGCACGGTTCGCAGCACAATCTCTTGCAATCTCATCGATTGTCTTCCGTCGTTTTTATGACGCAGTCGCTGCGTCCCTCAATGGATCCGCTCATTACCCTTGATCTGACTCCGGTGCATGACCCGCCGGGTCTTGGGATCGAACGGGTCGCGCCGGTGCAGCACGGAAAGATTGTTCCACATCAACACATCTCCAACCTTCCACCGGTGGCATAAGGTGAACCGCGGCTGCGTCGCATGCGCCCACAGTGCATCGAGCAGCGCCTCGCTCTCGGACACCTCAAGGCCGAGCACGTAAGCGTTCGGACGCCGCCCCAGAAAGAGCGCCTTGCGGCCGGTGGTCGGCTCAGTGCGGATCAGTGGATGGCGAGCCCCCACTGTTTCCCGAACGTCCGTAACTGCCTTGTAACCCTTACGGAGCATTCCCGCGCTATTGGTAGATGCGTCATGCACGGCGATCTTGTCTTTTGCAGCCTCCTTCAACTCCGCAGGCAGAGCCTCGTAGGCCGCGAACATATTGGCAAAATAAGTGTTGCCGCCTGCTTCAGGCGGAGGAACCTCCAGCGAGTGCAGCATCGCGGCCTTGGGCGGCACCTCCACGTACGTCATGTCAGCGTGCCACACCGCCTCGCCATCGCCGAGATTTCCGATGGGCTTGCCGTTTTCGACAACATTCGAGATGACGTTGAGTTCGGGGTGATCCTTGAGGAACGGCTCGCCATAGGGATTGGGACCCGGCGGGTCGAGCTCGCCAAAATTCTTGCTGAAGGCGATCAGTTGCGGATCCGAAAGTGTTTGGTCGTGGAAAACGACGACTAGTCGCTCGCGCCATACGTCCTCAATTGTCCTGACCTCGTTTCGCGCGATGGGCTTCGAAAGATCGAGCCCGGAAATTTCTGCGCCCAGCGGCGCCTCGAGATTTTTGATCGCGAGCGACATGACTACTCCTCCGTATAAACGACGAGTCTGCGCATCCTGAAGCTCCCACCTGCCGCCAAACCGGGGCAAGCCCGGGTTCGTCGAACCCGTGCATAGCGCGTCGCACGAGGTGAGCGGGGGTGCGGGCAGCAGGGGCACGTAAAGCGCATTCGGTCGACCCCGATCAGAATGAGACGCCACTCGCCTTAATCGGGCCTTCCCATTTCTTGATTTCGGCGGCAAGAAATTGCGCGAGATATTCCGGAGAGCGGCGTTCCGGTGCAATCACGTCGCCGCCGACCTGCTTGAGATGCTGCTGCAAGGACGACATCTCCAGCGCGGCGACCGTGGCGCGGTTGAGCCTTTGGATGATCGGCTGCGGAGTCTTCGCGGGCAGGAAGAGCGCATACCAGCTCGGGAGATCGAAGTTGGTCAGCCCCTGTTCGTGCGCGGAGGGGAGATCCGGCAGGTTCGACGACCGGGTCTTGCTTAGGATCGCGATTGGCTTGACGGTCTTGCCCGCAATTTGCGGCAGCGCCAGGGGGAGAGTCACGCAATCGTAATCCATCCGGCCAGCGATCACTTCCTGCAAGCCTTGCACGACGTTGCGATATGGAACGTGCGTAACTTCGATACCAATCGTGGAATTGAGTAGCATGCATGCAAGGTGATTGGAGCCGCCGGCTCCCGATGAGCTGTAGTGCAACTTCTCCTGGTTTGCCTTCGTGTAGGCGATAAACTGCTGCAAGTTGTCGGCGGGGAAGTCGTTTCGTGCGACCAACACCAGGGACTCATCCGTAAGCAGCGCCACCGGCGCGAAATCCGTCACGGCGTTGTAAAGTGGTGCTCTGTAGAGCCACTGGCTCTGGGCGAAGGTCCCGACGTTTCCGATAACGAATTGATAGCCGTCAGGTGTGGCCTTGGCCACACGGCTTCCACCGACCATGCCGCCTGCCCCGGCGACATTTTCCACGACAACAGGCTGCCGAAGGTTGCTGCTAATTCCATCAGCGATGATGCGTCCTATGGTGTCGCTCGAGCCGCCGGCTGAAAAGGGCACGACCAGCGTTAATGGACGCGTCGGCCAATCCTCCGCCTTGGCGGGACGCGCGCACAGGTGAGCCGCAATCACGCTCGTGATAGCCGCAGCAGTTGTCCAGGACGCGAGGACGGAATGACGGACTCGCCTCATGCGATCCTCACTCACTCAGTGCTGTCGAGCAGATCGCTAGTTCTAAGGGGGTACCTGTAATCCCAGCTGGCAGCTCCCAATGCATGACTCTACCCCAAGTTTCCGGCTATCAGAAAGGGCAGCAATTTCCGTTATGGCACAAAGCGGACATCTCGATGCAAGCTCGCGTATGTCCGCTTTTGGGGAGAGGCGGACATGTGCTGCCGGCTGGCGCTGATGGCCTGCGCCGCTTTTGACCCATAGCGGACATGAGCAGGCCGCTTTTGCTGTGATGCACAATACAGCCCATACCGCTATGATGTGCTCTGTTGAGCCAGGGCAAGGCAATGAGACGGCGCTCCGGAGCAGGCCCCAAGCGAGCTAATTCGCGCCGCCGCAACACCAAAACGCAAAAGCGTCGCGGTGGGCTGAAGACGCCTCGTCTACGCAATTCATCTACTGCCGACCACAGAACGCAATCTGACGTTGCTCAACTCACCCTTGAGCGCGCCGAGGCGCTGGAGCGAGAGAAAGCCACAGCGGAGGTGTTGCGCGTCATCAGCTCTTCGCCCGGCGAGCTAGAGCCCGTGTTCCAGGCCATGCTGGGAAACGCTGTGCGAATTTGCGAGGCCAGTTTCGGGGCGCTGTTACGATTCGAGGGCGGTGCGTGGCGCTCGGCGGCGATGCTCGGAGTGCCGCCGGCATTTGCCGAGTTCTGGCAACGTGGACTCCAACGACCGGGTCCGCGAACGGCGCTGGGCCGTGTCATCGAGACCAGGAGGACGGTTCATATCGCGGATGTCACCACTGAGCCGGCTTACGTCGAAGGCGAACCTATCTTCGTCGCGGCGGTCAATCTTGGGCGGTTCCGGACCGTTCTCGCCGTCCCGATGCTCAAGGACAATGAGCTTATCGGTGTCTTCGCGATTTACCGCCAGGAAGTCCGCCCGTTCAGCGACAAGCAGATCGAGCTGGTTCAAAACTTCACCAACCAAGCTGTAATCGCCATTGAGAACACCCGCCTCCTCAATGAACTGCGCCAGCGTACGACGGACTTGAGCGAAGCACTGGAGCAGCAGACCGCGACGTCGGAGGTGCTGCGCGTCATTTCGAGCTCACCCGGCGAACTCGGGACAGTTTTCCAGACGATGCTGGTGAATGCGACAAAAGTTTGCGAGGCGACGTTCGGAAATCTGACGCTGTGGGAGGGAGACGGCTTCCGCGCTGTCGCTGTGCACGGTGAGACAGCTTTCACGGAGCGGCGGAAGCAGCAACCGAAGATTAACATAGTCGGCTACCCGACGCTCCCGCTCGCCCGACTCGCTGCCAGTAAGTCGGTCGTCCATGTCTCTGACTTCAGAACCGAGCAGGTCTATTTGGAACGCCACCCTCCAACCGTCGAGCTGGTGGAGGTGGGCGGCGCCCGCACGCTCCTATGCGTACCGATGCTCAAGGAGGACAACCTGATTGGCGCAATCGTGCTCTACCGCCAGGAGGTGCGCCCCTTCACTAATAAGCAAATCGAACTGTAACGAAACTTCGCCGCTCAGGCCGTCATCGCGATCGAGAACGTGCGCCTGCTCAACGAGCTGCGCGAATCGCTGCAGCAGCAGACCGCGACCGCCGAGGTGCTACGCGTCATCTCCAGTTCGCCGGGGGACCTCGGGCCGGTGTACCGGGCCTTGCTGGAAAACGCAGTGCGAATCTGCCAGGCGAAATTCGCTGCGATGTATCTCGGCAACGGCGAGACCTTTCGTCTGACCGCGGAGCACGACGCCCCGGCTGCCTGGGTTGAACAGCGACGCAGCGAAGGCGTGTTCCGGCCGCATCCGGACAGCGGGCTGGGTCTGATCGCCGCCAAACGCCAGGTGGCCTATATCCCCGACCTCATGCAGCAGCGCGCCTATATCGAGCGTGACCCGCGGGTGGTTGCCAACGTGGAGCTCGCAGGCTACCACAGCGTCCTCGCCGTTCCCATGTTCAAGGAAGAAAATGCGCTGATCGGTGCGATCGTCATATACCACCAGGAGGTTCGTCCCTTCAGCGACAAGCAAGTCGCGTTGCTGACCAATTTCGCCGCCCAGGCCGTCATCGCCATCGAGAACACGCGGCTGCTAAACGAGCTGCGCGAATCGCTGGAGCAGCAGACCGTGACAAGCGAGATCCTCGGTGTGATCGCCGCCTCCCCGACGAATATTGAGCCGGTATTGGAAGCCATCGCCGAGAGTTCTTGCCGGCTTTGCGAGGCGTACGATTCGGTTATTTTCCTGCGCGAGGGCGAGCGGCTTTGTGGGAGAGCGCATCACGGCCCAATCTCAATGCGAGGCGAGGGGCCGATTGACCGCGGCTGGGTCACTGGGCGAGCCTTCGTTGATCGTGCACCGGTGCACGTGCATGACCTCCGGGCCGCCGACGACGAGTTCCCCGATGGCAGTGAGCGCGCGCTCCGTTTCGGTCACAGGACCACTCTCGGCATTCCCTTGCTAAGGGAGGACGAAGCCATTGGCACTCTCTTGATCCGTCGCTCCGAGGTAAGGCCATTCACGGACAAGCAGATTGCACTGTTGACAACTTTCGCACGCCAGGCGGTGATCGCCATTGAGAACGTCCGGCTGTTCGACGAACTACAAGACAAAAACCGGCAGCTCGCAGAGGCCAGCGAGAACAAGTCGGCCTTCGTCTCCAGCATGAGCCACGAGCTGCGCACGCCGCTTAATGCCATCATCGGGCTGACCGAGATGATGGTCAAAAATGCGGCGCGCTTCGGCACCGAAAAGGCGCAGGAGCCACTGCAGCGCGTGAACCGCGCCGGCACTCACCTGCTTGGCCTCATCAACCAGGTGCTCGACCTCTCCAAGATCGAGGCCGGAAAGCTCGAGCTCAACCCGCAAACCGTGCAGCTAGGTCCGCTCATCAAGGATGTCATCGGCACCGCCGGACAGCTTGCCGAGCAGAACAAGAACCGGCTCGTCGTTGACACTCAAGAGAACCTCGGCGCATTGACCGTTGACCCGATGCGGCTGCGGCAGATCCTGCTCAACCTCCTTAGCAATTCGTGCAAATTCACCAAAGCGGGCGAGGTCAAGCTTGCGGCACGCAAGGTGAGCAACGGCAGTAGCTTCGTCGAGTTCGCCGTCTCCGACACCGGCATCGGCATGACGCCTGAGCAGCAGGCTAAGCTGTTCGAGGAATTCACCCAAGCCGATGCCTCGACTGCTCAGCGCTTCGGCGGCACCGGACTTGGTCTTGCTATCACCCGCAAGCTCGCGCGCATGATGGGCGGCGACGTGACCGTGGCGAGCGAACCGGGCAAGGGCTCGGTGTTCACGGTGCGGCTGCCCGGAAGCGCCGACAGCTAACCGAAGACTTCAAAACGGTGCTGCGACCGATGCTAATTTGTTGCACCGCGTTAGGTCGCTATTGGCAGATTTTGTTGCAAAAATCGTTGATGGTCCCGAAGAAGAGTGATTCCGTCGCTGTCATGCGATTCGCTGTGGAGGCGAGCGATGATGGGGCGGCTCAATCACGACCAAGAGCAGCTGTTTTATTCATTTCATCTTGATGAGGCGGTGCCGCACGATCACCCGGTTCGCAAGATGGCTGCGGTTCTCGACCTGTCGTGGGTTCATTGCGAGCTCGCGCCCTTTTACCCAAAAATCGGTCGGCCTTCGATTGATCCGGAGCTGATGATCCGGATGCTCATCCTCGGCTACATATTCGCAATTCGTTCGGAGCGAGCGATATGCCGGGATGTACAGGTGAATCTCGCTTATCGGTGGTTTTGTGGGCTCTCTGTCGAGGACAAAATCCCAGATCATTCGGCATTTTCACGTGCCCGTCATGAGCGGTTCCGCGACAGCGATGTGTTCCGGCGGGTGTTTGAGCGTGTTGTTGAGGCCTGTATTGCGGCCGGATTGGTCGGCGGTGAAGGGTTTGCAGTTGATGCGAGCCTAATCGTGGCGGACGCCAATAAGCAGCGAGCGATTCCCGGCTCGGAGTGGAACAAGGCGCGTGATCCTCACGGCGCGAGCCGCGCCATGAGGGAATATTTGGCAACCCTCGACGATGCGGCGTTTGGCGCAGCAAGCGAGGTGATGCCGAAGTTTGTCTCACCCTCCGATCCAGCCGCGCAATGGACCGGCGCGATGCGAGGGCCAGCTTTCTTCGCCTATGCGGACAATTATCTCGTCGACGTCAAGTTCGGCATCATCATGGATGTCAAAGCCACCCGGGCGATTCGCCAGGCAGAAGTTGGTGCAGCCAGGACGATGATCGAGCGGACGGAGGAGCGTTTCGAGATCAAGCCCGCCTATCTCGCCGCCGATACGGCTTATGGCTCTGCGGATACGCTCAACTGGATCGTCAACGAGAAGAAGATCGCGCCGCACATTCCGGTCATCGACAAATCAAAGCGCGAGGATGGGACTTTCTCGCGAGAAGACTTCAGATTCGACCAAGAACGGAACATTTATATCTGCCCAGCCGGCAAAGTGCTCGCCACCACTGGCCATGTCGGCCCCGATCACGCGCTCCGCTACCTGGCGTCGCTGTCTGACTGCCGTGCCTGCGTGCTCAAACCAAAATGCTGTCCGAATATGCCCGCGCGCCGGATCGTGCGCGATGTGAACGAGGATGCTCGCGACATTGCTCGTGCCCTGGCCAAGACCGAGGCTTTCGAGCGATCGCGCCGCCATCGCAAGTCCGTCGAGATGCTATTTGCTCATCTCAAGCGCATCTTGCGGCTTGGGCGGCTTCGCTTGCGCGGCCCATGCGGTGCGCAAGATGAGTTTACCCTCGCCGCAATCGCGCAGAATCTACGCCGGCTTGCGAAGCTGGTCGCTCGACCGCCACCAGCGGCCGATGCATGTCTTGTGTAGCCGATGCCATGTGTCAGCACCCTTGGTTCTGCGTTACCGCTCCGCAAAGAGCGGATTGTGAGAACCGTTCCTGAGAGATCGAGGCGGCAGCCTCGCGGCTATAATCGAAGACTTCTGCAACAAAATCGGGCACAAAGCGGACAAATCAAGATGTCGACTATTTGTCTGCTTTCGGAGCAAAGCGGACATGCCGCGAGGGTCGGAAGCGTTTCGGTCTGACGCAAATGACCCTGAGCTGACATAGGTCCAGTCGAAATTCCGCAGTGCAGCGGTCTCCTCCTGCACGTGTTATTGTGAAAAACTGGCAGCATGAACAAAACTCGAGCACGCAATACTGAACCCTTCCATCTAGGCGAACGACATGTCGATTAGACTTGCCGAAGCAAATCGGGCCATCCAGGCTGCCCTGGCTAAGGCGCATAACCTGGCCGTCAACATAAGCGTGACAGTCTGTGACGCCGATGGCCGTCTCGTTGCCTTCCAGCGTATGGACGGCACGCTTGCTGAGGCTCATCGTGCATCATATGGAAAAGCGTTAGTCTCAGCCACATCGGGACGCCCAAGCGGCGATGAATCAATCGAATTTTCGGAGGATTTCAAGGATTTCCGAACCGCGACAGTCATTGGTGAAGCAGCTCCAGTCATTCGACGACCCGGCGGTCTACCCATCATTCGCGCGGGCCAGGTAGAGGGCGCACTCGGTGTAGCTGGCGCTAGTGATGAACAGGACGTGGAATGCGCGCTTGCGGGGATAGACGTGTTCACCTCTTCGGGCACGCCGTGAAAATGTAATCTTTTGCCGCCACCGTCGCATGGCACGCGTAGTCACCAAGGAGGTGATCGAATTAGCGGTCGTTTTTGCTGCGGCGCGTTGGAACGCGATTGGCACAAAGCGGCGGATCACATCTTGATTTGTGAAGGTCGCTTTCGGGACAAAGCGGACAAACAGGGACGTGTTGCTTCGACTGCGTGGGTCGCTGATGACCCCCAACAGACATAGGCCGCTTTGAAATCCCGCAGCGCAGCACGGCTGGGTGTGATATGGTCCCATCCGTTGCATGACCCCCACGGGAGGGTCACATGGCAATCCACATCCGGCGGCGAGAATTGCTTGTCACGCTTGGCGGCGCGGCAGCGTGGCCGCTCGCGGCGCGCGCGCAGCAGCCGGCGATGCCGGTGATCGGTTGGCTTAGCCCGGGTTCGCAGGATACCGACCAGTTCCGTCTGACCGCCTTCGAGCAGGGCCTCGCCGAAGGCGCCCATGTTGTGGGCAGGAACGTGGCGATGGAATATCGCTGGGCCGAGGACCAACATTACCGCCTGCCGGCGTTGGCAGCCGATTTGGTTCAGCGACGAGTGAATGTGATTGCCGCAGCAGGGGTCGCTGCCGCACGCGAAGGCCAAAGCGGCGAGTTCGACGATACCCATTGTGTTCCTGATCGGCATTGACCCCGTTGCGCTCGGACTCGTCGCCAGCCTAAGTCGACCAGGGGGCAATGTCACCGGCATCACCGACCTGACCACGGAGCTGGGGCCGAAGCAGCTGGAGATTCTGCACCAGCTGGTGCCCTCGGCGCGGCGTATCGCGCTCCTCGTCAACCCGAGCAATCCGAATGCTGAGACCCTGTCGCGAGAGCTCGCGGCAGCGGCCCGCATTCTCGGGTTGGAGATTCATGTTCTGCGTGCCAGCAACGAACACGACCTCGATATGATTTCCACAACGGTGCCTGAGCTGCGGATCGCCGGTCTTGTCATCGGCACCGACGCACTCTTCAATAGCTACAGCCAGCAGCTCGCCAAGCTTGCGGCTGATCATTCCCTGCCATCGATCCATACGCTTCGGCAGTTCCCCGCAGCCGGCGGCCTGATGAGCTACGGCGGCGGTCTCATGGATGGGTACCGGCAGGCCGGTGTCTATTGCGGCCGCGTTCTCAAGGGCGAGAAGCCGTCCGACCTGCCGGTGCGGCAGGCCACCAAGTTCGAGCTGGTGATCAATCTCAGCACCGCCCGGGCGCTCGACATCGACATGCCGGCCACCCTGCTCGCGCGCGCCGACGAGGTCATCGAATGAGCCGGCGCCAGTTCCTCAGGCTGCTCGGCGGCACGGCGGTCGCGTGGCCGCTCGCGGCGCGTGCGCAGCAGCCGGAGCGGATGCGGCGCGTTGTGTTCTTGCATGCACTCGCCGAGAACGATCCAGAAGTAAAAGCCCGCATCGCTGCGTTTAGACAAGGACTTGAGACGCTCGGATGGGTGGAGAACCGCAACGTTCAAGTCGAGCACCGGTTTTCCGGCGGCGACTTCGCCCAAATGCAGGCTCACGCGACGGAGCTGGTGAGTTCGCCACCGGACCTCATCGCCGCCACCGGCTCGCCGATCGTTGCCGCGCTGAAACATGCGAGCCGCACCATCCCCATAGTCTTTAGTGCGGTCATCGATCCAGTCGGACAAGGCTTCGTCGCCAGCCTGTCACGGCCGGGCGGCAACATCACAGGCTTCACCCTCATCGACTTCCCTATAATGGGGAAATGGCTGGAGCTGCTCAAGGAGATCGCTCCCGGCGTCAGACGGATGACCTTCATGTTCAGTCCACCCACCGCGCCGTGGGTGCCGTTATTCCTACGCGAACTCGGGGCGGCCCCGGCATCGCTCGCCGTCGAGTTTTCGGAAACGGCAGTGCACGACGAGGCCGAGATCAAGGCGGCCATCACGGCGTTTGCGCGCGAACCGGGCGGTGGTCTGATTATCGCGCCGGACCCATTCATGAACACTCATCGCGAGTTGGTTATGGCATTGGCAAAACAGTATCGGCTTCCCGCGATCCACGGCTTTCGTCAGCACGTCACGGACGGCGCGCTGATGTCATACGGGCCCGACACTGCCGATATTGTCCGGCGCTCGGCGTCGTATGTCGATCGCGTTCTCAAGGGCGAGAAACCAGCCGACCTGCCGGTGCAAGCGCCAACCAAGTACGAGCTGGTGATCAATCTCAAGACCGCCAAGGCCCTTGGTCTCGAAGTGCCTTTACAGCTTCAGCAACTCGCCGACGAGGTGATCGAGTGATGAAGCGGCGCGAGTTCATCACGCTGCTCGGCGGCGCGGCCGCGTGGCCGCTCGCGGCGCGGGCGCAGCAATCCGGCAGGCCCATTCGGCTCGGCTTCCTGGGTCCGACCCTCAATAATCCACCGGCGGTCGAGCAATATCGGGCCTTCCGTACGCAATTGGCGGAGCTCGGCTTCCGCGAAGGTCAAAACCTCACCATTGACTATCAGGTCATTGATGATCCCCGCGGGCCCTTCGTCGTCGCGGCCCAGTTGGTGCGCGCGCAGCCGGACTTGATCGTCACCACCGGGCCGGAAACGTCGTTGCAGGCGGTCGTGGGCGCGAGCGGCTTCGTTCCGGTGATCATGATCGCCATCAATTTCGATCCCCTCACGCGGGGCTATATTCCGAGCCTGTCACGGCCGGGCGGCAACATCACCGGATTGGTGTTCCAGCAGGTAGAGCTGGCTCAGAAGCAGGTCGAGCTGCTGACCCAGGCGTTTCCCGACAGGACCCGGTTGGCGATACTGTTCGACGCCCTGTCGGGCCAGTTCGACGCCGCTGAGCGCACCGCAAAGGCGCTGAGCCTGCAGGTGCAGACGCTGCGGCTCGAAAATCCGCCGTACGACTTCGCCGCCGTGTTTCGTGACGCGGCAGGGGGCGGGGCGCAGATGGTGCTCGTCCTGTCCAGCCCCTTCTTCCTCCCGCATCGGGCCAGGATCATCGAGCTGGCGAACACGCACCGCCTGCCCTCCATGTTCATGGTCAAGCATTGGGCCGAGGCGGGCGGGCTCATGGCCTATGGGGCCGATTTTCCGCAGATGTTTCGGCGGGCAGCCGACTACGTGGCAAAGATTCTCAAGGGCACGAAGCCCGCCGACCTGCCGGTCGAGCAGGCCACGAAGTTCGAGCTGGTCGTCAACCTCAAGACCGCCAAGGCGATCGGCATCGAGCTGCCGACGGCGATCCTCCTGCGCGCCGACGAGGTGATCGAATGAACCGCCGTGAGTTCATCACCCTTCTCGGCGGCGCGGCGACAGTGTGGCCGCTCGCGGCGCGTGCGCAGCAGGCAGGCAAGCTGCGGACGGTTGGCATACTCGCCCCAGGCACGCGTTCATCTCACGGCGCATGGTTCGCTGAATTTGTACATCGCTTGCACGAACTTGGCTGGATCGAAGGGCGCGATATAACAATCGAGTATCGCTGGGCTGAGGGCCATATTGAGCGCTACCATGAGATTGCAGTGGAGTTCGCACGCCTCAAAGTCGATGTCATTGTCACTACGGCGCCAGCACTCCCTGCGGTTCAGCAGGTGACATCGGCTATTCCGATAGTGTTTGCCTTGTCTGGGGACCCCGTGGGCGCTGGGCTGATCGCGAGCCTGGCTCGACCAGGCGGCAATGCGACCGGGCTTTCGATGCTGAGTCCAGACACTGCTGGCAAACGACTTGAGCTCTTGCGCGAAGTCGTGCCCGCATTTCGCCAATTGGCGGTCCTGGTCAATCTCGGCTTTCCGGACAGCGTACAGGAAGGGAGCGAGGCTCAAGCAGCGGCACGCGCGCTCGGTCTAGAGGTAATCCAACTCGAAATTCGACGGGCCGGAGATATCGCGTCAAGTTTTGAGTCGCTCAAAGATCGGGCGGAGGCACTTTATGTCACGGGCGATCCGCTCCTTAACGTGAACCGAATTCGCATCAATACGTTCGCGCTCATCGCGCGATTGCCGACCATGTATCCTTTTCGGGAAAACGTGGAAGCGGGAGGTTTGATGTCATATGGCCCCAATATGCCCGACTTGTTCAGGCGCGCTGCTGGCTACGTCGATAGGATTCTGCGCGGGGCGAAGCCAGCGGACCTCCCGGTGGAACAGCCTATTAAATTCGATCTCATTATCAACCTTACGACCGCGAAAGCGCTTGGGATCACAATCCCAGAGTCATTCCTTGTGCGCGCCGACGAGGTGATCGAGTGAAACGCCGCACGTTCATCACGCTCGTTGGCAGCGCGGCAGCGACGTGGCCGTTCGCGGCACGGGCACAGCAGCCGGCCATGCCGGTCGTTGGATTTCTCCACAGTGCGGCACCGGACACATACGCGCGCTTCGTGGCCGCATTCCAGCAAGGCTTGAGGGAGACTGGGTATATCGACGGCAAAAACGTGGCGGTCGAATACGGCTGGGCGCAGGGCCAATACGATCGGCTACCCGCGTTGGCAGCTGAGATGATCGCGCACCGGGTATCTGTGATCGCTGCAACAGGAGGCGACCCTGCGGCACTGGCGGCTAAGGCGGCGACCACAACAGTACCGATCGTGTTTATGGTCGGTACTGATCCGGTCCAAGTGGGCCTCGTCTCTAACCTGAGCCGGCCGACCGGCAATGTTACGGGCGTAACATTTTTCACCGGTCCTTTAGGGGCGAAACGGGTGCAATTGCTACATCAGCTGGTGCCTACCGCCTCTGTGCTTGGCATGCTCGTGAACCCAACCAATCCAAATTCCAACCCCGATATAGTTGAGGTGCAGACGGCAGCGCGCGTTCTCCAATTGGACATCCATATCTTGAATGCGAGCACCGAACGCGAGATCGTCTCGACTTTTGCAACTCTTGTCCGAGAGCGAATTGAGGCGCTAGTAATTGGCACCGACCCTTTCTTTTTCAGCTTGCGCGATCAAATCGTCGATCTCGCCGCCCGCCACGCAGTGCCTACTATCTATAATCTGCGCGAGTATACAGATGCTGGCGGCTTGATAAGCTACGGCACCAGCCTCTCCGACAATTATCGTCAAACTGGCATCTACGTGGGCAGAATTCTCAAGGGCGCTTCTCCCGGGGACTTACCGGTTGTGCAGCCGACAACTTTCAGGCTTGTGATCAACCTCAAGACGGCAAAGACCCTCGGCCTCGATCCACCAACCTCATTGCTTGCCTTCACGGACGACCTGATCGAATAGCGTTTTCTTTTGCTGCGCTGCGTTAGGTCGCTATTGGCACTTTTCTGCCGTGCCAACCACGCCGAGCAATGTCCGGTTTCAGGGGTAAAGCAGCCGTGCCGCAGAAATCCCGAGACGGCAGAGTTTGACCCACAGCGGACATCGGCCGGATCAAAATTCCGCGGTGCAGCAACCCCGTCCGTCCGATGCGTAAGCAAGATTCAGAACAATTCAGGTTTATCCCAAGGACTTTGGGGCCGGACAGCGAGACACTCCCGCTACGGCGTCAATAGTCAGAACCGTTCGAGCCGAAGGGAGAGAGAACATGGATCCTCGCCGGGCTTGTTCGAATCCAAGGAACGACGCGCGCCTCTTCTACTTCGCCGCGGCACTGCCCACGGTGGGCTTCGTGCACGGCGCCGCCGACCTCAATCCGCTCGATGAGGCGGGCCCTGAGAGCAACGTCGAGATAACCGAGCGCCGCCGCGGCATTCCTTTCCTGCACCGCCACGCCTATTGGCTCGCCGCATAATCTAGGCCGGCGATGGTCCTGCGGTGGGCGAATCGCCGCGAACACATCGACAAGGGCCGGCATCGGCGTCGCGGTCGCACGGTGCTGTGCTATGGTCGAAGCGGGGCTGGCGGGTTCGCCTTACATGAGACGCCGCGATTTCATCAGAATCTTCGGCGGCGCCGCGGCTGCATGGCCACTCGCGACGCGCGCGCAGCAACAACCAAAGATGCTGCGTGTCGGCTTTGTCGGTATGCAGCCTCGAGAGGCCCCGCATTATGCGAATTTCCTCAAGCGGATGGCCGAACTCGGCTATCAGGAAGGCCGGAATTTTGCATTCGATTACATCCAAACACCGAATATCGAAGGCTACGAAACGAACTATCGCGAGCTCGCGACGCGCAAGGTCGACGTGTTCCTGGCAGTCGGGAACGAGCCGGCGCTGCGTGCCGCGCTTTCGGTTGCGGACGGTAAGCCGATCGCGTTCCTGGCCATCGATTTCGATCCTCTTGCGAAGGGTTATGTAGCGAATCTCTCACATCCCGGCGGTAATGTGACCGGCATTTTCGTGCGAGAGACCGAGCTCGCCGCCAAACGCGTTGAGATCGCCCGCGAGGCGTTCCCGCGCGCGACCCTCGTCGGAATCGCTTTCGACACGCTTTCACACGAGCAAGGCGAGGCAGCAGCAGAAGCGGCCCGCCAGTTGGGCCTGGAGCCGCGAATGGTCGAAGTCAAAGGCGAACAGGGCTACGCGGGCGCATTTGGCGCGATGGATAATGCTCGCGGGCAGCCCATCATTTTGCCCGCAGGCGGGATATTCCTGCGCGACCGCGCGGCCATCGCGCAAGCATTGCTCGAGCACCGCATTCCGTCGATCGCGGCATTCCGGGAGAACATGGAGGCCGGCGCGCTGATCAGCTACGGCTTCGACCTCATGGGACTGTTCTACGACATCGCGAGTTATGTCCAGCGGCTTGCAGCGGGTGCCAAGCCGTCCGACATGCCGATCGAGCAGTCGCCGCGCTTTTACATGGCCATCAATCTCAAGACGGCGGCTTCACTCGGCGTTTCTTTATCGGATGTGTTCATCGCTCGGGCCAACGAGGTACGGGAATGAAGCGCCGCGAGTTCATCACGCTGCTTGGTTGCGGGGCGGCCACATGGCCGATCGCGGCGCGTGCACAACAATCTGACCGGATGCGCCAGATCGCAGTGCTGATGAACAATGCGGAGGATGATCCGGAAGGACAGGCGCGTGCGGCGGCCTTTCGGCAAGGCCTGCAGGCGCTGGGTTGGACCGAGGGGAAGAACCTGCGCATTGATTGGCATTGGACGACGGGCGATGTCGGGCGCATTCGCAGCGACGTGACGGAACTCGCGGGGCGTCCGCCCGACATCGTTGTCGCAAACGGAAGAGTGATCCTTTCAGAGGCCGTGCAGGTGATCCACTCAATCCCGATCGTCTTCGTGCTCATAAATGATCCGGTCGGGCAGGGCTTTATTTCGAGTCTGGCGCGTCCCGGCAGCAATGTTACCGGCTTTACCTTCTTCGAGTACGCGATGTTTGGAAAGTCGCTGGAACTGCTCAAAAAGGTTGCGCCCGCAGTCACGCGCGTCGGCTTCATCTTCAATCCCGATATGTCTGCTTATTACGGCCAGTTTCTGCCCGCTTTCGAGACCCAGGCACGGCAGTATTCGATCGAGTTGACAGTCGCCCGCGTCGGCACCGAAGCCGAGATCAATGCCGCTGTCGCCACGCTCGCCGCGGCGTCGGGCGGCGGCCTGATGGTGCCGCCGGACGCCTATACTTTAGTGCACCGCGACCTGATCGTGCAGTCGACGGCGCGGCACCGGATCCCCGCGATCTATTCTTATCGACAACTCATCAAAGAAGGCGGCCTGATGTCGTACGGGCCGGAAACGTCTGACATCTTCCAGCGCTCCGCTTCGTATGTCGATCGCATCCTAAAGGGTGCCGACCCGGCCGATCTTCCCGCGCAAGCGCCAGTCAAATTTAAATTTGCAATCAATCTCAAGACCGCAACGTCACTCGGGTTGATAGTACCGCCAACAGTGATCGCGCTCGCCGATGAGGTGATCGAGTGAGGGCACCCGGGACCGTGGCGCCTGTTGCGCAACCTGAGAAGCCGCGGGCGCACGGACGCCTGTTTCGCAAATATGTCGGCCTGTTCCTGGCCGTCGTTTGCGTTGCTTTGCTTACGAACGGATTGTCCGAGGTCTGGTTTTCCTTTCAGGAGCACAAGGCGTCCCTGATCCGCATCCAGCGCGAACAAGCCGAGGCGGCGGCGGCCAAGATCA
>Ga0209526_10001026_pt1 | contig 18496 bp, 17 predicted proteins | sample JacPinW_OM2H0_M1_FD_188566 | JGI IMG/M metagenome (GOLD analysis project Ga0209526, IMG submission 188566) | Forest soil microbial communities from Algoma, Ontario, Canada - Jack Pine, Ontario site 1_JW_OM2H0_M1 (SPAdes) (version 2) | ecosystem: Environmental > Terrestrial > Soil > Boreal... | reverse complement strand
CACGAGCCGCAGATCCTGTTTCTGGATGAGCCCACGGCCGGAGTCGATGTGCGATTGCGCCAGGATATGTGGCGCAACGTGCAGGCGCTGCGCGCATCGGGCGTCACCATCATCCTGACCACGCATTACATCGAGGAGGCGGAAGAGATGGCCGACCGCATCGGTGTGATCAATCACGGCGAGCTCATTCTGGTCGAAGACAAGGCCGAGCTCATGCGCAAGCTGGGCAACAAGCAGCTCACCTTGCATCTGCAACAGAAGCTCGAAGCGATACCGCCCGAGCTCGGCATGTATTCTCTGAGCTTGACGGACGGCGGCCGCGCGTTGGTTTACAACTATGATGCCCAGGGCGAACGCACGGGCATCACCGGCCTGCTGCAGGATCTGCGCCAGGCAGGAATCAGGTTCCGCGACCTGGAGACCAGCCAAAGCTCGCTGGAAGACATCTTCGTGGATCTGTTGAGGCAGAGATGATGAACCTGCGCGCGGTCCACGCAATTTACCGGTTCGAGATGGCACGCACCGGGCGCACGCTGCTCCAGAGCATCGTCTCCCCGGTCATTTCGACTTCGCTGTATTTCGTCGTGTTTGGCGCGGCTATTGGCTCGCGCATCACCGAGATCGAAGGCGTGACCTATGGGGCGTTCATCGTGCCCGGATTGATCATGCTCACCCTTCTGACGCAGAGCGTGATGAATGCATCCTTCGGCATCTATTTTCCCCGGTTCACCGGGACCATCTACGAGATCCTCTCGGCGCCGGTCTCGTATCTCGAGATCGTTCTCGGCTATGTCGGTGCGGCCGCCACCAAGTCGATCATTCTGGGTCTCATCATCCTGCTCACGGCAAGCTTCTGTGTGCCGCTGCGCATAGAACATCCCTTTTGGATGATCATGTTCCTGGTGCTCACGGCGCTAACTTTCAGCTTGCTCGGTTTCATCATTGGCATCGCGGCGGACGGCTTCGAGAAGCTGCAGGTCGTACCTCTGCTGGTGATCACGCCGCTCACTTTTCTGGGCGGGAGCTTCTACTCGATCAATGTGTTGCCCCCTGCCTGGCAGACCATCACCTTGTTCAATCCGGTGGTCTATCTGGTCAGTGGATTCCGCTGGGCGTTCTTCGAGGTTGCCGACGTGAACGTTGCCGTAAGCCTTGCGATGACGGCCCTGTTTCTGGGTGCCTGCCTGTCTGCCGTATGGTGGATCTTCAAGACAGGCTATCGTCTCAAAAGCTGAGCGCTTGCGGGAGTCCGGAATGCAATAATCACGGACATGCAGCGACACAGCTGTTCGGCCACTCGCGCGGTGATCTTACGTGCGCGAACCCTTCGCGGCCGCAAGCCGTTCCAGCAAAAATGCCTTGAACGCGTGCTCCTCATCGAAGACGAGCGCGACAGGCAGCGCGTGGGCCTGAGCAGCGAGCTCCTCCACCGCATCGTCCCCGCGCATGCGGACCAGATCCTTCTCGGTTGTTACCAGAATGAGCCCGTCGTGCTCGGCCTGCTTGCATAGAGCCTGCGCCTCCGCCCGGGTATAGCGGTGGTGATCGGGGAAGCTTTGGGTTGCAGCCAGGCTCACGCCTGCGTCCGAAAGGGTCGCAAAGAACTTCTCCGGATCGCCGATGCCGGCGAACGCCAACACGCGACCCGGACCGAGCGCGGCAATGAATTGCTTGTCGCCCTGCAGACTCGCCCGGAACACCGGAAGATTGCGCGTGCGCGCTTGCGCCGTTACCTCCGCGCCGCGCGAGGGCGTTCCGACCGCGACAAGCGCGTGCGCGCGAGCGAGCTGGGCCGCAAGCGGCGCGCGCAATGGGCCCGCCGGAATGACATGCCGGTTGCCGATGCCGCGTCGCTCGTCGACGACGAGCAGGGCAACGTCTTTGCGCAGCGCCGGATTCTGGAAGCCGTCATCCATCACGATCACGGTTGCGCCGGCAGAGATTGCGCTGCGAGCGCCGGCCATCCGGGCACGCGCGACAACTGTCGGTGCGACATGGGCGAGGAGAAGAGGCTCATCGCCCACGTCTGCCGCAAGGTGGTGTTTCGGCTCGACCAGAACCGGCCCGGCGAGCTTGCCGCCATATCCACGGGTCAGGAACGTCGGCTGCTCGCCCGCCTCTTGCAGCATCCGCGCCGTCATCAGAGCGGTCGGCGTCTTTCCGGCACCGCCTACTGTGAGATTTCCGATGCAGATGACAGGCGCAGCCGCACGATGGCCGCGCCGGCTCAAGCGCATCTGCGCGGCGGCGCCGTAGAACATCGCCACCGGAGCAAGGACGCGCGCCGCCATCCCGGCCCGCTCACTCCACCAGAATGGCGGCTCACGCATCGGGAGGGCGGCGTTCCAGCCGAATCTGCATCAGATAGGGATCGAGCGCAGCCAGGGTGCGCGTGAGAGCGCCGCCCAGACTTGTGACCGTGGAGCGCGCCGCGGCAACGGCCGCGGTGCGTTCGCCCGCATCTTTGAGCCACGCGCCCACGCGCCCCGCAAGCTTACCCACGTCAGTGACCTGCGCGGCGCCATGCGTACTGTCCAGCGCGGAATAGATTTCCGCGAAGTTCCAGACGTGCGGCCCATGCAGAATGGCGGCACCGAGCTTCGCCGGCTCGATTGGATTCTGGCCCCCATGGGTCGCGAGCGAGCCGCCCACGAAAACGATCGGCGCGAGCCGATACACCAATCCAAGCTCCCCCATGGTGTCCACCACATAAATGGCGGTGCCGTCATCCGGCAGTTCCGCGCGTGAGCGCAACCTCACCGCAAGATCGGCTTCGCGCGCCATTTCCACCACCTCACGCCCGCGTTCGGGATGGCGCGGAGCAATCATGGTGAGAAGCTGCGGAAATGAATTGCGCAGCCGTCGATGCGCTTCGATCAGTGCTGCCTCCTCACCGGCATGCGTTGATGCGCCAGCCAGCACCTTGCGCTCTCCTATGGCAGCCTTGAGCTGCGCAAGCGCATGCGCATCTGCGGGCGGCTCCGGTGCGTCGAGCTTGAGATTGCCGGTGGTGGCAACGCGAGGCGCGCCCAGATCGCGATAGCGTCCGGCATGGGTTGCGGATTGGGCGAGGCAAAGATCAAAGCAGCGGAGCAGCGATGCTATGGTGTGCGGAGCCCACCGCCAGCGCTCGAACGAGCGCTCCGACAGCCGGGCGTTCAACAGGATCAGCGGGATGCCGCGCTGTGCGGCCGTCATGATCAGGTTGGGCCACAGATCCGATTCCACAAACAAGCCGAGATCAGGCCGCCAGTGATCGAAGAAGCGATTCACGAAAGGCGGAGCGTCAAGCGTGACGAATTGATGAATGGTCCCCGCGGGCAATCGCGTAGCCGCAATGTTGGCCGAGGTCACCGTGCCGGAAGTGCAGAGGACACTGAAGCCTTTTTCCCGGATACATCCAATCAGCGGAACCACTGTGAGCAACTCGCCGACGCTTGCGCAGTGAATCCAAACCAGCGACCCGGCGGGACGCGACAGTTCAGTTTGTCCGTAGCGTTCGCGCAGACGCGAGGGATGTTCCTTGCGGCGCTTGAGCCGATGGGAGATGAGCGCCGGAGCAAGCGGCGCAGCCGCCGCGGTCAGCAGCCGGTATGCTTGCAACGCGAGGGGAAAGGCTTGCACCAGTGGTGCGTCTCCTAGTCGGGGTGACTTTTTGCGAAACGTCATCCCCCGCAGCTGTTTTTTTGAGCATCTCCTTTTCGGGGAACCGGTTCACACCCTCGGGTCAATCCTCGAGAAGATGCTTTTGCCGGAGACGCTCTAGGGCCGATCCAGGCTGGCATAGGCGCGCGCGGTAGCCGTGTCGAGCGAGCCCTGCAGCGCACAACGCGCGCTTTCCAGCGCCGCGGCACTCCCATTGGCCGGCACACGGATAGGGTCGCCGATCACCGCGGCACCCCGAGTGAACGGCAGATTGATGGTGGTACGATCCCATGTCTTGAGCTCGATGCGGCGCCTGGTTGCGATTGCGAGAGGATAGATTGGGCGGCCGGATGCGCTCGCGAGCTTGACGATGCCGAGGCCTGCCACCCGGGCGACCTTCGGAACGTCCGCCGTCAGCGCGACATTGTAGCCTTCCGCCAGTGCCGCGAGCATTTCCCTGAAAGCGCTCACGCCACCCTTGCCGACAAACTCGCTGCCCAGATTCCCGGAACCGCGGATCGCTTCGACCCCCAACCGTTCTGCAATCTGCGCATTGAGCTCGCCGTCGCGGTGACGCGAAATCAAGACTTTCGCCCGGTGCTCTCCCGCGCGCTTGATGAACGGGGTCAGGAAATGTTGGCCGTGCCAAAAAGCCAGAATGACCGGACTGTCGCGGGCAGCCCGTTCGTAGATGTCCGGCGGCTCCGTCACGAACGAGGTCGTCTTCCAGACCAGCCGTAGATACCCGGCTGCGAGGACGGCTGCCCCGACCTGAAACCCGCGCGAGCGAAAAAGGCGCCTGGACCACGACATCTACAGAGGGCCGGCGCTCAGCGGCCGACATCCGTGTCGGCGCCGGGATCAAGAAGGCGGTGCATGTGCACAATGAAATAGCGCATGTGAGCGTTATCGACTGTCTGTTGCGCCTTGGCTTTCCACGCCGCATAGGCGCTCGCGTAATTCGGATAAATGCCCACGATGTCCAGCTTGCCGAGATCCCTGAACTCGACCTTTTCCAGGTCTGTAAGCTCGCCGCCGAAGACGAGATGGAGCAACTGGCCGTGTTCCGCTTGATTCGACATCCGCTTCTTGTCCCCGGAGCAAAACAATCGGAATCATGCAAACTCGGCGAGTCGATCCCGAATGAGCTCGAGCAAGACTGCATGACGCTGACGCCCGGCTGCCAGCAACGCCCCGTGTACCGGATCAGGCTGGTTGTAAACCAACAATTCGCCGGTCAATGTCGTGAGCGCCCCGCCGGCTTCGTGCAGCAAAAGATCGGCCGCGGCAAGATCCCAGTCGTGACTGCTCGGCGCGGCAAACGTGCCATCGAGCGCTCCGCTCGCCACCCGCGCGAGACGCAGCGCAAGCGACGGCACGCGCGCGCTCCTCTGGATGCGCGGCTCCACTGCGGCAAGGCTATCCAGGCGCTGCTTTGCGCCGGAGAACCTTGCACCGGCGATGTGCTCACCGGCGCTCGCATGGATCGGTGTATTGTTGAGGGTCGCCCCTTGTCCGACGACGGACAGGAACAGCTCGTCCGTCACCGGAGCATAGAGTGCGGCAACTACCGGCCGGCTTTCACTCACCAACGCGGTCGAGATCGCCCAATCGGGTGAGCCCGCAAGATAGGCGCGCGTGCCGTCAATTGGATCGACTATCCATGTCTCCGGCTTGTGCAGCCGGACCGGATCGTCCTCCGTTTCCTCCGATAGCCAGGCAGCGTTGCGGATGGCCAGCAGCCGTTCGCGCAACAACGCATCTACCGCAAGATCCGCTTCGCTGACCGGCGACGATTTCCCTTTGATCCAGCTCTTGAGCTCGCCCCGAAACGTGGTGAGCGCCAAGAGACCCGCCTCCCGCACGGCCTCAGCCAGACGGTCGCGCACGCCGACGTAATCGGGCGCGGGATTAGCGTCCAGCAACGGTGAGACCCTCCACGCGCACCGTCGGCGCGTCGATGCCAAACCGAAACTCGAGGTCATTGGCGGGCGAAAGTACCCGAAACATGTCCAGGAGATTGCCGGCAACGGTCACCTCGCTGACCGGGAAGCTGCGCTTGCCGTTCTCAATCCAGAAGCCCGATGCACCTCGGCTGTAATCCCCAGTGACTTGGTTCACGCCCATGCCGATCAAGCTGGTGATGAAGAAGCCCTCCGCAATATCCGAGATCAGCAGCTCGGGTGGATCGTTGCCGGGCGAGAGCTGCAGGTTGCTGGATCCGGGTGAGGGTGTGGACGATACACCGCGCTGCGCGTGGCCGGTCGTTGTCAATCCGAGCTCGCGGGCGGTTGCGCAGTCGAGGAACCAGGACGTGAGCACGCCATCCTCCACCATTGCTCGCGGCTTGCCGGCTACACCCTCGGCATCGAAGGGGCGAGAACGTAAACCGCGCGGGCGCAACGGATCATCAACCACGCGAATGCCTGGCTGGAAGAGCTGCTCCCCAAGCTTGTCCCTGAGGAAGCTCGTCTTGCGTGCGACGGCAGTGCCGTTGATCGCCCCGGCAAGATGGCTGACGAGCGAACCCGCCACCCGACGGTCGAAGATGACGGGCACGCGCTTCGTTTCGACTTTGCGTGGATTGAGCCGCGCGACCGCGCGCTCTCCGGCAGTGCGTCCGACTTTCTCAGGCGATTCGAGATCGGAACCGTGCAGGGCGCTGGAATAATCGTAGTCACGCTCCATCGCGGTACCTTCACCGGCGATGGCCGTCATCGAGATGCTCTGACCCGAACTGAGATACGCACCGCGAAACCCGGCACTCGTCACCAGCACCATTCCGCCGATCCCAGCCGATGCCGATGCACCGCCGGACTTCGCGACGCCTTTGATCTCCAGCGCGGCAGCTTCGGCGCATCGGGCCCGCGCTTCCAACGTGCTGACGCTCGGAAGCTCCGGATCGAGGAGGTCGAGATCAGGAATGTCACGGGCCAGCAGTCCGGAATCCGCAAGTCCCGCGAACGGATCCTCCGACGCTGCTCTCGCCATCGCGAGAGCGCGATCAGCGAGCTGGGATACATCGGCTTTGATGTCGTTTGTCGACACAACGGCCTGTCGGCGCCCGAGGAGCACGCGCAGTCCCACATCGTCGCCTTCCGAGCGTTCGGATTCTTCGACTGCGCCGTCGCGCACCTCGACACCCAGCGAGACCGATCGGACGGCCACGGCATCGGACGCATCCGCGCCGGCGCGCCGGGCCGCCGATACGAGACGCTCAGCAAGATCGGTCAGCGCGGAAGGATCAAGCAGCGAAGACATGGATCTGAAACAAGCCGGCAACCTCCCGTCAAGCATGAGTCACGGTGGCAAGGCCAATACCGGCGATTAACCAGAAACATTAAGCGGATTCCGACAACTCGCAGGCATCCTCGCAGCAACGGATCGGGGGAAAACTCCGGCGAGAGCAAAAAAACCGGGGCTTACCCGGTGGGAGAGTAAGGCTTGAGGCGTCAAGCGACAACCGGAAGGGCCGTGGGGTCGAGCCGTGCCGAACGGCTCGACCCTTTCGCTTTGCCGCTGCGCTTCGTGGACGCCGACTTCGCCGCCGATGGACAGGTTCGCCATGTCGAGCTCCACCGCGAGCATGTGGTCCTGCGTCGCGCGCTATCCGGCATCAAGATGGCAGTCAACCTGCCGGTCGCCGCCTATCTCGGAGTGGTGATCCGAATGGAGCCCGCAACATCGGCATCGGCACCCGCGATTGCCGTTGTGCTCCAGCACAAGGATCCTGCATTGTCGCTCACGCTTTGCCGCGCGTGCGAGAGCAGCGACGTCGTGGCGGACTGGCGGGCCTGGGGGCGAACGCTCGGCGTGCCGCTTCTGGTCGCGCAATCCGATGGGTGTCTGCGCGAACCATTCGCGCGCCTGGGCGGCGTTTGCACGGCGGCCCCCATCGCCCGGCGGCGGCGCAGTTCTCTAAGAGGACGGCGCGCGTCCATTCCGTTACGGCGCGGGCGCGGCTCGTTGTCCCGAGTGGCGAGGATCCATGCGGGCGAGCGCGAGATCATTGCGCGGAATTGAAGAGCGCCTGAAGCGCGAGCGCGGCAAACAGGATCAGCCCGGCATCGCGGTTTGACTTGAACACCGCAAGACAGAAGTCCGGGTCATCGATGTCAAGCCGGGCGATCTGCCAACCGAGATGCGCCGCAAACAAGGCAAGCCCAACCGCAGCGATGGCACCGCCGTCGGCGCTCCAGGCGGCGAGCGCAATCAAGATCACAGCACAACCATAAAAGAGAAGGAGCATCGGCTTGGTGCGGTGACCGAACAGCAGCGCTGTCGATCTGATACCGATCAGCGCATCATCATCGCGGTCCTGATGCGCATAGATTGTGTCGTAGCCGATCACCCAGGCGATCGATCCGGCGTATAGCAGGAATGCGGGAAGCCCGAGCCGCGCAAACGTTGCCGGCCAGCCCATCAACGCCCCCCAGGAGAACGCCAGCCCAAGGACGATTTGCGGCCAGTACGTGATGCGCTTCATAAAAGGATAGATCACGACCACGGCAAGCGAGGCGAGGCCCACATAGCGCGTGAAGCTGTTGAACTGCAGCAGCACGGCAAGTCCAACGAGGGCTTGCAGCACCAGAAACATCCCGGCTGCCGGGATCGTGACCTGCCCTGATGGGATTGGTCGTGAACGTGTGCGCTCGACCCGTGCGTCGAGATCGCGATCGACGATGTCGTTCCAGGTACATCCCGCGCCGCGCATGGCAAAGGCGCCGAGGAAAAAGAGAATGAGGTGCCATATATTCACCTGCGTGCCGGCGTGCACGGCAGCGAGTCCGACAGACCACCAGCAGGGAATCAAGAGAAGCCAGGAGCCGATGGGACGATCGAGCCGGGCGAGACGAAGATAAGGCCGCGTCCAACTTGGGGCGATGCCGTCGACCCAGTTGCCGGTCGCGTCCGCGACGCGACCTGCCCCTTGGGTCATCGCGCGAGCGGGCTGCCCACCAGCGTATCGAAGGTCCCCTGTCCGCGCGCGCTGCGGGAGTCCGGCATCGTCGGAGAAGCTCCCAGAGCGTCGCTCAAGCTGGGTCCGGCCGGCCGTGGCCCTTGCGCCGCTGCATCGCAAACATGCTTCGCCGTCTCGGAAGCTTTGCTGTGGCCCAGCTTGACTTGGTTAATCACGTCCGCAGGCACCCCACAGGTGGCGCTATTCTGTTCCAGCGCCCGCAGAAACTTCGCCTCAGCGCCAATGAACGCCTTGAACAGCTTGCAGGCTTCATCGGGAGGCGGCTTCCTCTTGCCGGCGGCTTGTAGCGCCTGCCCATGCTTCGCGGTCTCGTCGCGATAGGTGATTAGCTGCTGACAGGCGGGGGGTGGCTGCTGCGGGGCGCTAAAGCCCGAGAGGCCTTGCCCCTCGGGCGCCCCGCCGGGCATGCCGGGTGTACCCGGCATCCCGGGCATTCCCGGCGAGCCGGGCATGCCCGGCATGCCGCCGAACTGCGCGTTGGTGGGCCCAAACGCAAGAAGGGCCAGCGCAACAGCGAGTGGCAGAACCCGGCTCAGCGCCATGACTTTCCCCTGGGGCTGGATACGGCTTGCGGATCCTGCGGCCCAGATATTAACAGCATTTTGATTCCGGCGATAACACGGCAAATCGGCAGAAATCCGACACCGGTCCAGTGAGATAACGACTGCCAACCGAACGTTTTCTCGTCGAATCAGTGGTAATTTCCTTTAACTACCTCGTCGATCGAGGCAGCCCGTGGCATTTCACCGCCATGCCCCTTCATGACTTCCGCACCCCTCGCGTTTACGTCGACGCCCCCCTTAAGGAGGGAGAGAACGTACCACTGGATGCCGGACAGACGAATCACGTCGTAAACGCGTTACGGCTCAAGACCGGAGATTCCGTATTGGTTTTCAACGGCCGGGAAGGAGAATGGCGCGCCTCCCTCGTCCATACGGGAAAGCGCATAGCTGTGCTGAGCATCGAAGCGCGCACCCGCGAGCAAAGCGTCGCGTTGGATCTGCATTATCTGTTTGCCCCGCTCAAGCACGCCCGGCTCGATTACATGACCCAAAAAGCTGTGGAAATGGGGGCGTCTCGCCTGCAGCCCGTGATCACGCGCCACACCCAGGTGAGCCGCGTCAACCTTGCGCGCATGCGTGCAAACGCAATCGAGGCCGCCCAACAGTGCGGCCTCCTGATGCTGCCGGAAATTCGTGCACCGCTGAGCCTCGAACGCATGGTCGCGGACCGTGCCACCGACCGGTTGCTGGTCTTCTGTGACGAGCAGGCAGACGTTCGCGACCCCATTGCGGCGCTTTCCGCAATGGGGCTCGGCCGGCTGGATGAGGGGATCCCGCTTGCGGTTCTGATCGGCCCTGAAGGGGGCTTTGCGCCCGAGGAACGCCGAATGCTCAGCACGCTGCCCAACACCATACGGCTGTCCCTTGGGCCCCGCATTCTGCGCGCCGATACGGCTGCCGTTGCCGCACTTGCCCTCGTGGGAGCGGTGCTCGGCGACTGGCGATAAGCCATTCAACGAGCACACCGCGGCTCGCGTTAAGCGCGTCTGCGTTTTGCCGTCGAAATGCACCCCCGAGCATGCTAAACGCCGCTCCCCACAACAAGAAACTCCGCCGGGGACCGCCGGGATGAGCGCTGCCGACAGCACGCGGAATGAAGCGTTGATCGCGGCCTTCGAACGCGCAGGATATCTGCGCGTTGTGCCCCCCATTCTGCAGCCCGCAGGACCCTTCCTCGACCTGTCGGGCGAAGACATCCGCAGGCGCATGTATCTGACGAGTGATGCGCAAGGGCACGAGTTGTGTCTGCGCCCCGATCTGACCATCCCGGTCTCGCGCGAGTACCTTGCCTCCGCTGCCGTCGGGCGCCCGCAGGGGTTCTGCTACCTCGGTCCGGTGTTTCGGCAGCCGAGAGCGGTGACAGATGGGGTCAGCGAGTTCTGGCAGGCCGGCATCGAATCTTTCGGCCGAACCGATACCGCGGCGGCAGATGCGGAGATGGTTTCGCTGGGGCTCGAGGCCGCAGCCCATTTCAGCCTCAACGAACCCGCCATTTATCTGGGTGACGTCGGGCTGTTTTCGGCCTTGGTCGCAGCGCTCGATCTCGCGCCGGCATGGAAGCGTCGGCTGATCAAAGATTTCAACCACAAATCCACTCTGGCTCAGGACCTGGACCTGCTTGCCATCGGTGCGGCGCAAGCACCGCCTGAATATCAAGGCGTTCTTAACGCGCTCGCCGGGTCGGACCCTAAAGCAGCGCATGCTTTGGTAACCGATCTCCTGTCGATTGCCGGCATCACCGCTGTTGGCGGGCGATCAGTCGGGGAGATCGCCGATCGCTTCCTCGAGCAGGCGGCGCTCGGCGCCAAGGCTTCACTGCCGAAGGAAGTTCGCGCTCTGATCGAACGCTTCCTGGCGATCAGCGGAGATCCGGACGACGCCGCGGCAGAGCTGCGCACGTTCGCGGACGATAGCAAGATTGCGCTCGATGCCTCCCTCGATCTGTTTGAGAACCGCACTGGGTTTCTGGCCGCACGCGGCATCGCCGTCGATCGGATCCGGTTCTCCACCGCCTTTGGCCGCGGCGTTGATTACTACACGGGGGTCGTATTTGAGCTGCACGATGCGCAGGGTCGAATCGATGGCCAACTGGTGGCGGGCGGTCGTTACGACGGATTGCTTACGCGGCTCGGCAGTGCAAAGCCCATCCCTGCGGTCGGCTTTGCCGTCTGGATCGAGCGGCTCGCGACTCTCCAGGGCGATACATGAGCGAAGCTTTCATCATCGCTGTGCCGGCCAAAGGGCGGCTGCAGGAGAATGCGGAATCTTTTTTCGCACGCGCGGGGCTCACGCTGCTCAAGCCGCGGGGGGCGCGTGATTATCGCGGCAGCATCGCGGATGTTCCCGCCATCGCGGTGGCCTATCTCTCCGCCGCCGAGATCGTGGAGGCCCTCGCGGAGGGCGGTGCACATTTCGGTGTTACCGGACGGGACCTCGTGCACGAACTCATTTCGGACCCCGATCAGCGCAGCATTTTCATTGATGATTTGGGTTTTGGGCATGCAAACGTCGTGGTCGCGGTGCCGCAGGCCTGGATCGATGTGCGCAGCATGGCCGATCTCGACGACGTTGCGAGCGCCTTCCGCCTCAAGCACGAACGCAAGATGCGCGTCGCAACGAAATACGTGAACCTCACGCGCGGCTTTTTCGCTGCGCGCGGGATCACCGATTACCGCATCGTGGAGAGCTCCGGCGCGACCGAAGGTGCACCGGCTGCGGGCACCGCCGAGCTTATAGTCGACATCACCACGACAGGCTCCACCCTTGCCGCAAATGGACTGAAAGTGATCGAGGATGGCATCATCCTGCGCTCGCAAGCGAGCCTCGTCGCGTCGCGGCAAGCGAAATGGGGTGTGCTGGAACGCGATACGGCTCGCATCGTCCTCGATCGGATCGCAGCGCAAAAGCGCGCGCGCGCAGTGCGGGAGGTGCGCACCCGGTTTGCCGCATGTGACGACGCCCTTCTTGCACAAGCCAAGCAGCGTTTCGGGGTCGAGGCGCCGTTCGGCGGTCCGACCTCATCGGGCATGCTCACGCTGCACTGCCCTCCGCAATACGTCCACGCGCTCGCAAGCCTTCTGCGGGAGCAAGGAGCGGATCACGTCTCTGTAATGCGGCTCGAATACGTGTTTTCCCGCAGCAACTCGCTTTACACCAAGCTCGAAAGCGGACTCTGACGCTCCGCTTTAATCGAGGGTCGGACTATTCGGCCGCCGCAAGCGCTGCTGCGTGTATGCTGTGGTGGTCCCCCTCGCGCACCAGCACGAGTCCGCGGCGGTGAAACGCAGTCAAGGTCGAGCGGTGGCCGATCGATACGATGGTCGCGCCGGCCAGTCGCTGCGCGAGCAGACGGTACAGAGCCGCCTCGGCCGGCTCATCAAGTGAGGCGGTCGCCTCATCGAGAAACAGATAGTCCGGAGCCAGCAGGATCGCGCGCGCAATGCCGAGGCGCTGCTGCTCCCCAAGCGAAAGCATGCGGTTCCAGTGCGCCTCCTCATCAAGCCGCTCCACGAGTTCAGGCAGCCCAACTGCCGAAATGACTTCGGCCAGCTGCTCGGGTGGAAACGTGCCGGGCTCGGCTGGATAAGTGACGGCAGCCCCTAACGTGTCGATGGGAAAATACGGCCGCTGGGGAAGCATCATCACCTTGGCTCCGCTTGGAACCCGGATGGTCCCGGCCCCGAAGGGCCAGATCCCCGCGAGCGCGCGAAACAAAGTCGATTTGCCCGAGCCGGACGGTCCGGTGACCAGCACGCTTTCGCCTTTTGCCACGCTGATGTTGTGCGCGGTCACCACTGGCTTGCCCTGCGGCAGACGGACCATCAGATCTTCGATCGCAAGAGGGGCCTTCTCCGCCTGCGTCAGAACCTGGATCACCGGCTGTGCTTTTGCAGCGAGCTGCGCCTTTTCAACAGCGACGTTGAAACCGTCGAGACGCGCAATCACCGCACGCCATTCCGCAAGCTGCCGATAGGCTGTGATGAAGAACGACAACGCCGTCTGCACGCTGTTGAATGCGGATGCCGTCTGCATCAGTCCGCCCAGTTGAACCGCGCCGGCGAAATAGGCCGGACTGATCACCACAAACGGGAAGACGACCGAGACCTGCGAGTAACCCGCAGTCAGGAACGTGAGGCGCTTCGTGCGCGTCATGATCAGCATCCAGTTCGCGACAATGCGGCCGAAACGATCAAGCAGCCTCTCGCGCTCGGCCGTTTCGCCTGCGAGCAGGGCAATCTGCTCGGAATTCTCGCGCACCCGAACAAGATTGAAGCGGAAATCGGCTTCAAACCGCTGCTGGCGGAAATTGAGCGAGACCAGCGGCCATCCGACGAAGTGAGTCAGCAGAGTTCCGACGACGGCGTAGAAAAGCGCCGCCCAGACCAGATAGCCGGGGATGACGAAGGTCTTGCCAAACAGAGCAAGCGGCGCGGTCGCGGAAAGCGTCCACAGGATCGCGACGAAGGAGCAGAGCGTCACGAATGCGCTCAGGAGTCCGACCGTGAGCGTGAGCGTAAGATCGATGAACTGCCTAATGTCCTCCGCGATGCGCTGATCCGGATTATCAGCTGCATCGCCGAGAAGCTGCATGCGGTAGTGATTGGCTGCCGCGAGCCAATGATCGAGATATTGCCGTGTCATCCAACGGCGCCAGCGAATCTGCAGCCATTGATTGAGATAGAGCTGGTACACCGCGAGCACGATATACGCTGCCGCCAGTCCGCAGAAGAACAGCAGCTCGGTCACGAACGCGTTCCAGTCGCGCTCCTGCAGTGCATTGTAGAAACGATTGTTCCACTGGTTGAGCATGACATTGATGGCCACGGTCGCAAGCTCGATCGTGATCACCGCGCCGAACAGAATACGGCCCGGCCAACGGTCGTTGGAATAAAAGTAGGGCCATGCAAGCCGCCAAATGGTCGCGAGCGAGGAGAAGAGGCGTGACACTGGATGTCTCCTGTTATTCTTGCGTCATGTGAGCCCGCTCGAAACCTCACTAGCTAACTCGCGGCTTGTGCGGAAGCACATCTCCTCGTAGAAATGGCCCACCGGAGGAGGGAACCTTTCCGGCAAATTTAAGCCAAGCGGACCCAAGAACCCGCGCGAAGCTCGAGGAACGGCCAACCGATCCAAAATCGTCGTTCCCTGGGACGAATCGCGTCCATCAGGAGCCAAGGAGAAGCCATGTCACAATCTTCCCGTCCGAGCCAAACCAGCCGCCGCAAATTCCTGCGCGGCGCCGCCGTGGTCACTGCGGCCACGGTAACTGCACCCACCGTCGTGAGCGCCCAGGGCCCGATCAGCATGCGCTGGCAGAGCACTTGGCCGGCAAAGGACATTTTTCACGAATACGCGCTCGACTATGCCAAGAAAGTCAACGACATGACGGGTGGCGACCTCAAGATCGAGGTGCTGCCGGCGGGCGCCGTGGTCCCAGCCTTCCAGCTGCTCGATGCGGTCTCGAAGGGAACACTCGATGGCGGCCACGGCGTGCTCGTCTACCACTACGGCAAGCAGACGGCGCTGGCGCTGTGGGGCTCGGGGCCGGGCTACGGCATGGACGCCAACATGCTGCTGGCGTGGCATAAGTACGGCGGCGGCAAGGAGCTGCTCGAGAAGCTCTATAGCTCCATCGGCGCGAACGTCGTTTCGTTCCCCTATGCGCCGCTCTACACGCAGCCGCTCGGCTGGTTCAAGAAGCCGATCACCGGTCCTGATGACTTCAAGGGCCTGAAATACCGCACTGTCGGCATCTCGATCGATCTGTTCACCAACATGGGTGCCGCGGTGAACGCGTTGCCCGGCGGCGAGATTGTGTCCGCGATCGACCGCGGCTTGCTCGACGCAGCCGAGTTCAACAACGCGACTTCAGATCGCGCCCTCGGCTTCGCCGACGTGTCCAAGGTGTGCATGCTGCAGAGCTATCACCAGAATGCAGAGCAGCTGGAAATCACCTTCAACAAGACGAAGTTCGATGCACTACCGGACAAATTGAAGGCGATCATCTCGAACGCGGTCGAGGCGGCGTCGCAGGACATGCAGTGGAAAGCGATCGATCGCAACTCGCAGGACTACATTACGCTGCAAACAGTGGACAAAGTGAAATTCTACAAAACGCCCGATTCGCTTCTCAAGAAGCAGCTCGAAGTGTACGACGATGTCGTGCGAAAATACGCGGCGACAACCCCCCTGTTCAAGGAGATCGTCGAATCGCAGCTGGCCTTTGCCAAGCGGGCGACCCAGTGGGAACAGGACTACGTTGTGAGCCGGCGCATGGCTTTTGAGCATTACTGGGGGCCCAACGCGAAGAAGCCGATCTGAAACCACGTGGGACGGACAGAGCACCATTCGGCCGGATGACCGGATGGTGCTTTTTTGCGCCCGATTTCCCTGACATTCAGCGGTGGCTCTGAATGAACGTCCAGAGTTTCCTGCGCACGATCGATGGCATCAGCACCTGGGTAGGCAAAGCCGCCGCCTGGCTGATCATCGGGCTGATGACGCTGGTCTGCGTGGAGGTGTTCAAGCGCTACATCCTGAACGCGCCGACGGCCTGGATCTTCGACGCCGACAACATGATGTACGGCACGCTGTTCATGTTGTGCGGCGCTTATACCCTCGCGCAAAACGCCCATGTCCGCGGCGACTTCCTGTACAGCTCGATGCGACCACGGATGCAGGCGGGGCTCGACATTGCGCTGTACGCGATCTTCTTCGTTCCGGGCATCGCGGCGCTGATCTATGCCGGCTACGATTACGCCGCCATCTCGTGGCGCATTGCTGAGCATTCTAACGTCACGGCGAACGGGCCGCCGGTCTATCAATTCAAGATGGTCATTCCGATCGCGGGAGCGCTGGTGATGCTTCAGGGCATTGCCGAGATGGTGCGTTGCGTGGTTTGCCTCAGGACCGGCGAATGGCCGAGCCGCCTGCATGACGTCGCGGAGATCGACGTCGTCGAGGAGCAGCTGGCGGACAGCGAATATGTCGACGAGGAGTCGCGCAAGATCGCGATCGCGCGCGCCCATGAGATCGATGAGACGGCGCGCCAGCGCGGCATGGGCGGGGAGCTGAACACATGAGCGATCCGGCGCTCGGCCTCACGATGCTCATGCTCATCGTGGTCGTGATCATGATGGGATTCCCGACGGCCTTCACCCTGATGGGCCTCGGGATCTTCTTCGGCTACATCGCCTTCCACGACCCTACGCACATCTCCTTCGCGGATAATCGCGTCTTCGATCTGATGGTCCAACGCACCTATGGGGCGATGACCAATGACGTGCTGATCTCCATTCCCCTGTTCGTGCTGATGGGCTACGTGATGGAGCGCGGCGCACTCGTAGACAAGATGTTTTACAGCATTCAGCTTGCGTTCCGGCGCGTCCCCGCCTCGCTCGCCGTTGCGACGTTGATCGTTTGCACATTCTGGGGAATTGCCAGCGGCCTCGTCGGTGCCGTCGTCGTGCTGATGGGGGTGATCGCGTTCAACCCGATGCTGCGTGCGGGCTATGACGTGAAGCTCGCGTCCGGCGTGATCACGGCGGGCGGCACTCTTGGCATTCTCATTCCGCCGTCGGTCATGATCATCGTCTACGCCGCCGTCGCGGGACAATCGGTCGTGAAGCTCTACGCCGCCGCAATGTTTCCCGGCTTCTTTTTGGCCTTGCTCTATCTCGTCTATATCGTCGGCTGGGCGATGATCAATCCAAAGATCGCTCCGCCGCTTCCGGAGGAGCAGACGCGGGTGCCGGTGCCCGCATGGGTACGGAAGTTTCAGGCAGCCTATTCGCCCAACATGCTGGTTGCCCTGACACAGGCGCTGCTTTCGCCTTCGAAAGCGCAGGAGATCGAGGCGGAGGGCCGCCGCCTCGGATATTGGATGCTCATCAAGCAGCTGTGCATCGCGCTGGTGCCGTTTGTTTTGATCGCCGGCACGCTTGCGCTGGCCTGGTGGTACGTCGTCATCCATCAGCAGGCGGCCCCGGATGCCGCGGTATCCGGCGTGCAGCAGCTCGGGACTCCCGGGCTCGGCAGCGGACCGGCAACGCCGGCCGAACGGGGGCCGCCGGAAGGCTTCTATTTCTGGTTGGGCCTGTGCGCCCTCGCCGGGGCGCTGATGGTCGTGCGCTACTACCGGAGGATGGATGCCGACCGTTTCGAGGTATTGAAGCTGCTGACCTCGTCGGTGATGCCGCTCGGCATTCTCACCGTGGTCGTTCTGGCAGTGATTTTGTTCGGCATCACGACCGCGACCGAGTCGGCGGGGGTTGGAGCCGCCGGCGCCTTCCTGCTGGCCATGCAGGCCCGGACGCTCGACTGGAAACGCACGAAGGAAGCGGTGTTCCTGACGGCAAAGACGACCGCCATGGTCTGCTGGCTGTTCGTCGGCTCGGCGCTGTTCTCCGGAGTGTTCGCGATCCTTGGGGGGCAGAGCCTGGTCGAGCATTGGGTGTTGTCTCTGAACATGACGCCCGTGCAATTCATGATCCTGTCGCAGGCGATCATCTTCATACTCGGCTGGCCGCTCGAGTGGACCGAGATCATCGTGATCTTCGTGCCCATCTTCCTGCCGCTGCTCAAGCACTTCAACATCGACCCGATCCTTTGGGGCACGTTGGTGTTCGTGAATTTGCAGGCGGCGTTCCTCTCCCCGCCGGTGGCCATGTCCGCATTCTATCTCAAGGGGGTCTCGCCTCCCCATGTCACGCTCAACCAGATCTTCTCCGGCATGATGCCCTACATGCTCGTGATCATCGTTTGCATGGTCATCATGTATATCTGGCCGGGGATGACGCTGTGGTTGCCGAATTACCTCTACGGCGGTTGAGGTGACAGGCGGTACGACGATGGCCGATGATCGCCTTTCAACACTGACGGCGACCGACGCCGCCGCGGAGATCGCGCGCGGCGCAATCTCAAGCGAAGAATATGCCCGCGCCTGTCTCGACCGGATCGCGGCGACGGACGGCGACATCAAAGCCTTTGCGCACCTGGACCGCGAGCATGTGCTCGCGCAGGCGCGCGCACGCGATGAACGCCGCGCAGAGCGGCGCTCCCTGGGTCCGCTCCACGGTGTTCCGGTCGCGATCAAGGACATCATCGATACCGCGGATTATCCCACTGAGCTGGGCTCGCCAATCGGCGTGGGCCGCCGGACTCGGCACGACGCCGCCGTGGTTGCAAGGCTGCGTGCCGCCGGCGCAGTCATCATCGGCAAGACGGTGACGACCGAGTTTGCCTATTACCACCCCGGTCCAACTCGCAACCCGCATGACCATGCCCGCACCCCAGGCGGGTCGTCGTC
>Ga0209526_10001025_pt1 | contig 18503 bp, 22 predicted proteins | sample JacPinW_OM2H0_M1_FD_188566 | JGI IMG/M metagenome (GOLD analysis project Ga0209526, IMG submission 188566) | Forest soil microbial communities from Algoma, Ontario, Canada - Jack Pine, Ontario site 1_JW_OM2H0_M1 (SPAdes) (version 2) | ecosystem: Environmental > Terrestrial > Soil > Boreal... | reverse complement strand
CAATACTGCTGGCGTGGATACGATCTTGGCTATTGCTCCTCCGGTGATTCTGTCATTGTTAGTTCAGCGCTACCTGGCGCGAGGTCTCTCATTCGGTGCGGTAAAAGGATAAACGCGTTTTCGGTTCAACCATCTCGGCAGCTCTTCTGATTGCAGACGAAAACTACCGCTTACCTTGCGCAAGCGTCTAGGGCTTCATGCCGCTACCCGACAGCTGGCCGCCATTCTTAGCATAATAGTCTGCGACCATGGTCGTGATTTCTCGGGCCGTCCGCGCGGTATCATCGGTGACGCCCCTTGCTCCCGCATTTCGTACCGCATTTGGCAAAGCCCCAAACATTCCGCCAAGAACTGCGCCCGGTTCAGCGTTGCTGCCACCCGATGTCTCAAATTGAAGAACGGGCTCCTTGGACAAGTGAGAAAGATCGTATACCCGGACGACCGTTTCCATTTTCGTTCCACCGGCACCTAACCCAATCAAACCACGCAAAGCCCGACTACCTTCATTTACTCGAACAAATTCTCCGGTAATTAGCCAGGCATCGGCACGGGTACGCCTGGAACCGTTCTGCCGAGTGGCTGGTATTATCGATTTACTGAGGTCCGAAACCAAATAGTCGGCTAACACATTCGCCGTCTTCTCCTGAAGGGTTACGAGTTCGCCACCGGACCGGTTAACCCGGAAGACGCCCTTGCTGGTATCAAAGTCGGCAACAAAGATCTGTTTCGGCAGTTTTGGATTACCAGTTGCTTGCGCCGGATTACGGACTCCTACCGACGCGCATCCGACGAGGCCCCAAAGGAGACCCACGGCAAAAAAGACTTTTCTGCGGTTTTGATTTTCCATAAGGCGCTAACAAAAGATCTCAGTTCCCTCGGCAAACTACTAATTTCGGACGGACGCGGAAAACGGCGGACCAGTGCCGATAACCAGAACTTGAGCGCGGTCCGCTTGAACCCAGGTTCCGAATTTTTGGGGGATCGGGTTAGTCCTCGTGGTCCCGGCGGAATCGGGACCCTCTTTATCTCGAATCCGGCCGCCGGGGCTGTGCCCGTTCTCGATCTTGCTGCAAATGTCCTTAATTCGCGGAAAAGAAAGTGGACAACTGGTTGACCAGAGTCTTTGTTGCCCGGTTAGAACCTCTAAACTTTCGCCCGGCTGATTCTCCTTTAACTTTCATTCCTAATGCAAACCATCGGAGTCGGACTCATCGGAACCGGATTCATGGGCAAAGCTCACGCCATAGCATTCAATTCTGTCTCCAGCGTTTTCGGCGATATCTTGCGGCCGAAACTTCGTCGGTTATGCGACGTGGACGCTGAGCGGACCCAAGCCAAGGCAGAGGAGTTCGGATTTGAGCGGTGGACAACGGAATGGGGTGAGCTTGTGAGTGATCCCTCCGTCGAGCTCGTGGCGATCACCACGCCTAACCATTTACATCGCGAGATGGCAGTGGCAGCACTCGCGGCCGGTAAACACGTCTATTGTGAAAAGCCGATGGCTATTTCTTTAGCCGATGCAGAGGCAATGGCTGATGCGGCCGATAAGTCCGATCGGATTACTCTTCTCGGCTATTCGTTTGCTAAGAATCCGGTGCTGCTTACGGCAAAGCGGCTCCTGGAAGAAGGGATGATCGGAAGGGTTTTCGACTTCCGAGGTTTTATCGATGAAGACTATGTCGCTGATCCGAATTTGCCCTGGAGTTGGAGACTATGTCGGGAGAACGCTGGCCTTGGTGTGCTCGGCGATATTACGTGCCACCTCATCTCGATTGCGCATTTTCTGTTGGGACCAATCGCTAGTCTGACCGCGCTCGCTCAGACCGTGCATCAAACTCGCCCACGGAGTAGCGGTTCTACAGTTCGGCGCCGGGTTGAGAATGATGACATTTCGCATGCTCTAGTTAGATTTCGGAGCGGGGTCTGCGGCGTATTGGCGTCCAGTCGGATCGCTCATGGTCGAAAGAATGGGATTCGGGTGGAGCTGCATGGCTCCAATGGAACGATTGTTTTCGATCAGGAACGAATGAACGAGCTGGAGCTGTACGTAGCAGGGGAACGCAGGGATATCATTGGGTTTCGGCGAATTCTGACCGGTCCGGAGCATCCGCCCTATGGCTTGTTCTGCCAAGCACCGGGTCACAGTCTCGGGTTTAACGACCTGAAGACCATTGAGGTAGCTCATCTGTTGAACGCGATCGCAGGTAGAGAGCGGCCACTCCCGACATTTGGCGATGGTATTCTGATTGAGCGGGTCATTCATGGATTTGCCGAGTCAGCCCGCGATGGGAAATGGGTCGAACTAGCCTGAGAGATTTGCTATCAATATCGGCCCAAATTGGGTCTCTATCAGAGCACTAACGCTCTTTCGCTGGCTGCTCAAACACTCTCGCAGACGACGATGCTCCGTCAGACCGAGTTTTGTTCGATAGAGTCTCGTGAAGATGTTTGCTCGCGGAAGCCATATGGTCTGCCATGGCTTGCGCGGCTGCTTCTGGGTCGCGCTTCTTTATTGCTTCAAAAATGGCCAAATGTCTCCGGTAGCGTGGTCCCAAATCTTCCGCCGCGTAAACAACACGGCGCACCCATACATCCAGCAGGCTTCGCATTCCGGAGAGGATATCCCGAAAAGCCGAGTTCTGACAGGCTTCGCTTAAGGTTATATGAAACGCGATATCAGCGTCCACAAACTTCTTTGGATCATTTCGAGCGGCCTTCATCTGAGCGAGCAGATCCTGAAGCCGGTTTAAGGCTTTGTTATCCCGGCGCTCGGCAGCTAAACGTGCGACAGCGACTTCGACAAAGCCGCGCGCTTCGACCAAATCTTTGGTGTGGCGCTCTCCTAAAAGGAGTCCCCATTCAATTGACCTTGGGAGGAGATTAGATGGGACGTCTTGCAGATAGTAACCGCCACCCGGCTTGACCTTGATTAGGGACAGCATGCCTAATGATTTAAGTGCTTCACGGACGATCGAACGACTAACACCGAGTCTTTCCGCCAGTTGTCGCTCTGAGGGAAGTCGATCGCCTGGTTTCACTTTACCGGAAACGAAATATTCCAATAACTGGTGGGCAATTTGCTGAGCCGCCGGCGGACGTTGGGAGATGGCGATCTTAGGAAGGTTCATTAAAGAGTCAGCGGGTTAGCGATGTTATCAATAGAGTAGCTTACAGCAAACTGGCAACCAACAGTATAATCGGTGCTGGCCGTCTCACCCGTCCAAGACAACGGTTCGGGATGAGCTTGAAAAATCGTCTGAGTCCGGTACCGAAACAGAAGTCCCGGTTTGGTAGGCTCGCTCCGCGCATTCGGCGATAAGCGAAGCCCGCAGCCCATCATGGCCGTCCGGTTGCATGTTCGAGCCTGAGCAAAGATTTGATATGAATACGTCAAGCTCAGTCTTATACGCCTCAGCAAATCGCTCGATAAAAGAATTCTGAGGTCCGGCTGATCGAACACCACTGCGGTCCGCAACCACAAGCTTCGAGCTCTCACGGTTTTGTACCTGCAGCATCCCGCGCTCGCCCTGGACTTCTAGGCGTTGATCGTATCCAAATGATGAGCGAAGGACATTGTTTATAACTCCGATCACGCCGGAACTACTCTTCAACGTAACCACCGCTGTGTCGGGCCCATGCGAAAGCTCCGGATAGACAAAAGAACTGCCGGTTGCGTATACTTCGACCGGTTCCTCGCCTGTCAACCAGCGGAACACATCGATTTCGTGGACCGTCATATGGCGAAAGATCGATCCTGACGAAAGGAGATACTCTTGTGGTGGCGGTTCGGGATCTCTGCTCGTGATCAAGATGAGTTCCGGCTTGCCAATCACCCCTGAAGCCAGCGCGCGACTTAGAGCGCCATATTCCGGATCGAATCTGCGGTTGAATGCTAAAAAAAAGGGAACGCCGTTTTGCTCCACTTCGTCCAGCGCGGCGCGAGATCGAGCGACATCAGTATCCAAAGGCTTTTCGCAAAATATTGCCTTACGCGCTTTGGCTGATGCCCGAATCAGTTCGGCATGGGTGTTGGTAGCACTTGCGATAATGACTGCCTCTACTTCGGGATCCGCGAGGCCAATTTCGGACGACACTGCCTTTGCGCCAAGGCTGCCTGCCAGCTCAGTTGCAGCTGGTCCGTTTACGTCGATCACATACTTCAGACAGCCTTTGTGGCTGGCTTTAAGATTGTAAGCGTGAACTTGGCCAATCCGACCCGCCCCAAAAAGTGCAAAGCTAATCATGATCAGAAATGCCGCCGTACATCTGCTCGTAGTTATGCGAATAAATTTCGATAATATTTCCGAATATATCTTCGCAATAGCAGATCTTATGTCCTTTGGATTGGGGTTCCACCGCCCAAATGCCAGATAGCTGTTTTCCCCCGTTCTCTACAATGCGAGCGACCGCCGTTTCGACATCGGGATCGGTGACACAAATATGAAAAAATCCGTTCTTCCAGAACTCGAGCGAAGGGGTCCGCCGTTCGTGCGGAGGATCCAATAATTGAAACAGCTCGATTCCCACTCCGTTCGCACTCGACAAATGGGCCATTCGCATATGACGGAATTGGCTCCCTAAAACGTTAGCAGCTTGTCGTCCCGAATAAGAACCATCACCGGCACTGACCTCAAACGGCTCACGGAGAAGAGTGAAGCCGAAGACCTCGCGATACCAGTTGATGGCTTGGTCGAGATCGCTCACCCCTACGCCGATATGATTAAATGATCGGGGATAGATGCTTGGCATAAACTCAGCGGTGATAGGCTCAGTGATTGGGGAGGGCTTACTACTTACCAACAGCTCGACCGCGCCGGGATTTGGCAAAAGTGTCGAATGCGACCGCCAGGACGATGATTATTCCAATAATTACCTGCTGTGAGTAAGCTGACACGTTCATAATCACCAGGCCGTTCAGTAAAACCCCAATTAACAACGTTCCGACAATCGTCCCGATGATTCCGCCGAGACCACCAAACAGGCTGGTACCGCCGATCACTACGGACGCGATCACCCGGAGCTCATAACCTTCGCCCGCTACCGCTTCGGCCGAGCTCAGTCGAGCGGACAGAATGAAGCCGGCCAACCCGGTCAAGCAGCCCATAATAGCGTAAACCGTGATCAGGATGCCGTCGACGTCCAGGCCGGACAATCTGGCCGCCTCAGGATTATCCCCGACGGCGTATACGTGACGTCCGAAACAGGTGTAGCGAAGTATGATGAGCCCAAGAGAGGCTACTATCATAGAGACTAAAACTAGAGAAGGAAGGCCCAGGACGTCTCCTCGTCCCCACCAGCGATAGGAATTATCAAACCCGCTAACTGGTGATCCGTTGCTTAGCATCAACGTTGCTCCTCGCCAAAGTGTCATGCCGCCTAAAGTAACGATGAAGGCAGGTACGCGTAACCTGGTTATCGCTTTTCCCTGCAGGTAACCTGCGGCGGAGCCCACGGTCAGAGAAATCCCCAGTGCAACTAACCAACTAAAACCCGTGGCGCTGAGACCCGGCCAGGACTTGACCGCCACTGCACCGCACATGGAACCGAATGCAAGCAGTGACCCTATCGATAAATCTATTCCGGAGGTAAGAATTACGAAGGTCATCCCGACGGATAAAATTCCGTAAATTGAAACATCGGAGAGAATGTTCAAAATGTTCCGGATTGAGAGGAATCGCTCGTTTTGCAGCTGAAAAAAAGCGATGAGAAGAAGGAGAAACAAAAAGACGCCGAACTTTTCAAAAATCGCAATCAGCTCCACTTTTTTCGTCGGACTCGTCGATTGCTCGCCAGCTTGGGTGATCGTTAGCATAGACTTCAGGTTTGTGGAGTCAGTCAATTACGGCGTGGGTGTGCCGCTCAGAGGGTGCGAGTGTCATGAGGGTCATCAGTTTTTCTTCGGACGCTTCTTCTACGGCCATCTGCCCGGTAATTCTGCCTTCCTTGACGGTATAGATTCGACTGCAGAGTGAGAGTAGTTCCGGGAGTTCTGAAGAGATGACCAGCACCGCTGTCCCCGTTGCGGCCAGTTGACGAAGCAGATTGTGTACTTCGGCTTTCGCGCCCACGTCAATCCCACGGGTCGGTTCATCAACGAGCAGGATCTTCGGAGACAGCGCCAAACACCGGGCCAGAATAATCTTCTGCTGATTGCCGCCCGAAAGCGTTCTTACGGGCGTTTCAGAACTCGGCATTCGAATTTGCAGCGATTGCCGAAACCGTTCAATAAGGCGATTCTCTGCACCTCGATCGACAAAATATTTCAGATGAAAGAGCTTCGGGAGATTTGATACGCTAAGATTGTGTCGGATCGACTGGTTGAGAAAGAGTCCTTGTTTCTTGCGATCCTCGGGGACCATGGCGATGCCACGGCGGACGGCATCACGTGGGGATCTGATTAGGATGGCTTTGCCGTCCAAAAATAGCTGTCCGCTTTCAATCGGATCAATTCCGAAAATGGCCCTGACCAGTTCGGTTCTGCCTGCTCCGACCAAGCCGGCAAGTCCTAAAATCTCACCGCGCCTTAGCTCGAGGCTCATGCTTCGCAGCATAATCGCCGGAGCCGATGGCAACTTTTTCGTCCGCGTGAAATTGACCACCTGCAACACGGTCTCTGAGGATCGCTGAACGGCCAACCGGCGCGTAGAGGATGGCTCGAGGTCGCGACCGACCATCATCCGAATGATATCGTCGGGGGCACAGTGACGCGGGTCTCCGGAACCGGTGAATTTTCCGTCGCGGAGAACGGTGAATCGATCACAAATGGCAGGAACTTCGTCCAACCGATGAGTGACATAGATAAAGGCTATGTTCTGCCTTTTCAGAGCCTGAACAAGTTTGTGCAGGTGGGCTACTTCGCGGTTGCTCAGCGCGGCAGTCGGTTCATCTAAAATAATCAGCTTGGCCTGCAGATTAATCGCCTTGGCAATTTCAACCAATTGTTGTTCGGCGACGCTGAGTGCAGCAACTGGGGTTCGCGGATCGACCATGAGATCAAGCCGCTGAGCCACTTCATGGGCCTTACGATACATCGCTTTCCAATCGACAAACCGGAACTTGGTAGGTTCTCTGCCGATCAAGATATTTTCCGCTACGGACAGGTTCGGCATCAGATTGAATTCTTGGTAAACAGTAACGATTCCCAAGCGCTGCCGCTCCAAAGGGGACTCGCGGCCGAGCAGCTTACCGGCGAACTTGATCGTTCCGGAGTCCTGATATTGGGCACCGGAGAGAATTTTGAGCAAAGTCGATTTGCCGGCACCATTCTCGCCCAAGAGGGCATGCACTTCGCCCGCCGCCAGCGCAAAACCGATTTCATTGAGTGCAGTGACACCAGGGAAAGACTTACTGACGCCGCGGACATCAAGCAAGGGAACCGGGGTTGGGGGGATACCTGCTTCAACTAGCATTTTCGAGAAGCATATTTTCGAACCGCGCAATGGTCAACCGGCTTACCAATTTATTTTACGATAGCGGATCCGGTGCCGAAAAATTACCCGGGCGGCAGGCGAGTCAGATAAGGGAATCGGGTTTCCGGTAAGAAACGCTTGACTGGTCGACCAGTTGACCGCATAATCGGACTTTATTCACCCCCCAAACCAATGAAAGTGTATCTCTCTTGGCCCCGTTGTCTGACGACTCTCGGCGTAGTTTGTCTGTCGTTTCCGCTTACGGTTGAAGCGAAAAATGTCGAAATCGGTGTGAGTCTGCCTAATCTCGCTTGGGCAGCCACTGCGTTCATGGGACGATGTGCTCAGGACGAAGGAAAGAAACTAGGCGTTAATATCGTGGTAGTTGACGCTCAGGGTGACACCAGCAAGGAGGCCAGTGATCTTCGTGGGGTTGTGACCAGAGGCGTCGACGGTATTGTGATCGAGCCGGTTGACGAACAAGCTTCGGCCGCGATAATCGATGATCTAGCTTCTGACAAGGTGCCGGTAGTCACGTTCTGCAGCGTAGTCAAAGGCACCGCTAAGCCAACCATCCATTACGGCGCGGACCAGGAAGCCGTCGGGCGAGCCATGGCAGAAGCTCTAGAGAAGAAATTTCCGGATGGCGCGAAGTTTATCTTCCTTGATGGAGAGCCCGGCTCCGGTTCGGCCGTTCTGCGAGCGAAGGGTTTCTTCGACGCGATCGAAAAAGAAAAGGACAAGTATAAAATTGTGGCCCGCCAAACTGCGAAATGGCAAAGACCAGAGGGCTTACGCGTAACCCAGAATATACTAACATCGCTTGGCTACCAGCCGGATGCCATTGTCTCGGCCAACGATGACATGGCCTTAGGAGCGATCGAAGCGCTCCGGACTGAGAACATAGCTGAGGGCAAGGTCGCGGTGATCGGATGCGACGCGATGCCGGACGCGCTAAATGCGGTGAAAGATGGATGGATGTACGCTACCGTCGATCAACGTCTCGGTGGTCAGGTACGTACCGCCCTCGACGCGATGACTGCGTTCTTGCGAGATAAGAAGGCTTTGGCCCCCGCTATCTTAGCACCGGTGATCATTACGAGCGCTAATATTACTGATGCAGAACAAGGCAAATCCGAACAGTAATCGATGGCTCCTAGGAAACTTGGTCCGAATGGCTCTCTTGGCCGATTCGGACACGACGGATTTTGCATGGAGCCCAAAGTTCGGGTTAGGATATCTTCCCGGCCAGCGCTCAAATCTCCCGCATTATGCCTACGTCCATTCTCGAACGATTTAGACTAAATGGTCGAACCGCCCTTGTGACCGGCGCCGGCCAGGGAATAGGTGAAGCTTTGGCGCACGCTCTTGCTCAAGCTGGTGCTAGAGTGGCGGTTGTCGACGTAAATGGAGCTAATGCTGGGAAAGTAGCAGGTGCCATCAACTCGTATAACAAAGAGGCAATAGCAGTTACCTGCGACATACGGTTTCCCGAACAAGTCGGAACTATGGTCTCCCAAATAACGAGCCACTTCGGAGATCTGCATGTCGCGTTCAATAACGCCGGTATTAACCGGAATTCCGCGGTTGAGGAAACTTCCCTCACCGAATGGGACGAGACTTTTGCAGTGAACTTACGTGGGGTTTTTCTCTGCTGCCAGGCCGAGGGAAGAGTCATGCTCCAGGCGGGCTACGGCAAAATTATAAACACTGCGTCAATGTCGAGCATCATCGTCCCGCATCCGCAAAAGCAAGCCGCCTATAACACGTCAAAAGCTGGCGTCGTAAACTTAACCAGAAGTCTCGCCGCAGAGTGGGCCGACCGCGGAGTGCGCGTAAACTGTATTTCACCTGGCATTCTGCGGACAAAGCTCATCATGGAGTCGCCGGCGCTGGCGCCTCTGGTCGAGGGCTGGATCAGGGATATCCCAATGGGCAGATTGTGTGAACTCGACGACCTCACGGGCGCGGCGGTGTACCTCGCTTCCGAAGTCTCGGATTACATGACGGGCCACAATCTAATCATTGAAGGTGGCCAGACGCTCTGGTGAGCATTAATGATCAGCTTATCCTTTGATGTGAGATGGGAACCCTGTTCCTTCCAATTTATGACGCCTCCTTTTGATGCCAAGAAACTTGACCGATTGCTCGACGAAACCGGGATCGATCTCGTGCTTGCCGTCACCAAACATAACGTGCAATACTTGCTTGGCGGTTACCGCTACTTTTTTTTTGAACATGCTGACGCAATTGGTACCGGCCGCTACTTGCCTGTTGTCGGTTACTTTCGGGGTAGACCGGAACTGGCGTTCTATGTAGGAGCAGGCAATGAAGCTTGGGGTTTGGAAGTTTTTCCTATCTGGACGCCCAATACTCTGACTCGGTCCTGGACGAGTGTCGATTCTGCGATGGCAGCCGCGGAGCTTATTCGAAAGGCCGGGTTCACCGCTGGCCGCATCGCGCTTGAGTTCTCGTTTTTTCCGGCGGACGCCATAGATACGCTCCGACGCGAATTACCAAATACAGAGTTCGTTGAGGCGCTGCCAATTCTCGAGGAGCTGCGTGCAGTAAAAACCAAGCAGGAGTTAGAGTATCTCAAAACCGGGGCGGCAGCTGTCGTTGACTCAATGCTCGCGACTTTCCAAAACGCTAAGCCGGGCATAACCGAGGCGGAGCTCGTAGAGCAACTACGGCTCGAGCAGTCTCACCGTGGCCTTACTTTCGATTACGCTCTTATTACGAGTGGGCCAACCTTTGGGAGGGCGCCCTCGAACCGGCCCTGGAATCCAGGAGAAGTGCTATCTCTCGACACGGCCGGCTATAACCACGGCTACCTGGCCGACATGGCACGCATGGCGGTGATGGGACCACCAACCGAACTGATGCAAGAGCTTCTTAACGAAATTCTGTTCGTCCAGGATCAAACCCGTCTGGTAATCGCTTCCGGAAGGCCAGGTCGCGAAGTTTACCAAGCCGGGCACATGGCCACCGAGCAGTGTAAGTTCGGAAAAAGCTTCGCTTTCGTCGCTCACGGAATGGGTTTGATTAGCCATGAAGCGCCACGCCTGCGGCATAACGATGAGATGGGTTATGACGGCGTCCATGCCGAACGTCCACTAGAATCAGGCATGCTCCTTTCGATTGAAACAGGAATCAAACATCCGGAGGCTGGCTTCATTAAGCTGGAAGACACTGTTGTTGTCACTGAGACCGGCTGGGAGGCTTATGGAGATTGGGGGCGCCATTGGAATCAAGTATGAAACAAAGAAGTGCTGAACGTTCACTGCGCCGGCGACTTCTGGGGGGCGACACCTTGTACGGGCTGGTCATCAAACCGCCAGCACCCGCGCTAGTAGAGATGTGCGCAGCGGCCGGATTCGATTTCGCGTTCATCGATGGAGAGCACGGTAGCGGCGAAACCCTCGAATGGGAACACCACGTGCGCGCTGCGGAGAGCTTCGGCATGCCGGCGGTTGTCCGCGTAGGAAGCCACCAACCCGGCGAGATTCTTCGGGCACTGGATATTGGCGCCGACGGGATCATTGTTCCGCATGTGAACACTAGGGCGGAAGCCGAAGCGATTGTGCGAGCGGCCCACTATCCGCCGATCGGCCGGCGCGGTTTAGCGACCACGACACGCGCGGGACAACACGGGTTTTGCAATCTCAAAGAACATCTTCGCTCTGCGGAGGAAAACACCTTCATCGCTGTGCAGGTCGAGGATCCGGAGGCGATTGAACAGGTAGAAGAGATTGCTTCGGTTCCTTATGTTGACTGCGTGTTTATCGGTCCAACGGACCTGTCGCTCGGACTCGGCTATCCTGGAGAAAACGATCATCCGACCGTCGTTGACGCTTTCACGCGGATCTGCAGCGCCGTTGCTCGGAAGCCGAGTATCAGCCTTGGTACATTTGCGCGAGACGCCAAAGACGCAAACGTCTGGACCGCTAAAGGCGCATCTTTTATAGCTCTGGCTTCCACTCTACTGATTGCTCAAAAATTTCGTGAAGTCGTTGCGGACTTACAGGCTGGCAAGACCTAAAGAGCAAAGGATCAGCCGCAGGGTCTTGGCCGGTGTTATCCCGAACTCTCAGCAGTTGCGTGCTTGCCGTAATGGCGCACCCGAAGAGATCCTCTGCGTTTTTGTCTTCACGCCTGCGTGATAGCATTTTCACGCCGACCCAGGAAGTCGCGGATTGACGGGACCAGTCCGTCGTCATCGCGGACGCAGGCCGAGCAGGATCTGCTTCACCGTCACCGGCACCAGCGTCTCGAGCGGCACGCCCTTGAACTCGCCGTCCGTGGAGATCGAGACCAAGCCCTGCAGCGCCGCGCTGAGCGTCAGGGACAAGGGCGCCGGATCGCCCTCCACGATTTCCCCTGCGGCCTGACCCGCTTTGAGAATTGCGGGGATGTGAGAAAAAGCCGCGTCGCTCGCCTCCAGTAGATCGCGCGGCGCGCCGACGCGGTGCTTCGCCTCGAACATCAGAGCCCACAGCGCCGGATGCTTCAGCGCGAACCCGACGTAGGCTTGAGCCGCCCGGGTGAGCTGCATGCCGAAATTGCGCCCACGCCCCTTCGCCACCTGGCCCAGCGTAGCGTCGAGACGCTGGAAGCCGGTCCGCGCCAGCGCGTCCAGCAGCGCCTGCTTGTTGGTGAAATGGCGGCGCGGTGACGTGTGGCTCACGCCCACCGTGCGGCTCAGATCGCGCAAGGATAGCCTGGACGCACCGTGCGCTTCCAGGGCCACCTCTGCCGCGCGAAGCAGGGCCTCGCGCAGACTGCCGTGGTGGTAGGGACGCGGATTAGTTTGCAACCTAAACACTTTACCGGGTGACGAAAGATTTTGCAGCATGTTTCCGTTGACAACATTGTTTCCGATGGATACATAACCCGCAGCATGAAACTCACTGGCAACACCATTCTTATTACCGGCGGCGGCTCCGGGATCGGACGCGGCCTCGCCGAATCACTTCATGAGCTCGGCAACCAGATCATCATCGCCGGACGACGGCAGGACGCCCTGGACGAGACCACGAAAGCAAATCCGGGAATCGTCTCGATCAACCTCGATGTCAACGATCCTGAGGCCATCCGCGCCTTCGCCGCCCGCGCCACATCCGAACATCCCGGCCTCAACGTGCTGATCAACAACGCCGGCATCATGAAAATAGAAAATCTCCAGGCTTTGCCGGCTGGTCTCGGCGACTCCGAGGCGGTCATCACCACGAACCTGCTCGGCCCGGTCCGCGTGACCGCGGCGTTCCTCCCGCACTTGCAGAAGCAGGCACGGGCGGCCATCGTCAACGTCTCCTCCGGTCTAGGCTTCGTGCCGTTGCCTGTCACACCCACCTACAGCGCGACGAAAGCGGCGCTGCACTCCTACACGCTCTCCCTGCGGGTGCAACTGGCCGGCACGCCGGTCGAGGTCATCGAAATAATCCCGCCCGCAGTCGCCACCGACCTCACCCCCGGCCGCTCTGCGACCGACCCTCGCATGATGTCGCTGCCGGACTTCATCGATCAGACCATGCAAATCCTCCAGACGCAGCCCACCCCTAGTGAGATCTGCGTCGAAAACGTCAAATTCCTCCGCTTCGCCGAAGCTAAGGGAAACTTCGACAAAGCGCTTCAGCAATTGAGCGCCGTAAAGCTTTAAATAGCTAGGACAACCGTTCACCAAGACCAGATCGGTCAATTTCCCGTGAGGAGACAAACGGAGCGAATCGATCGTGAGACTCTTTTCTCGCCCTCCGCAGCACTGGTCTTCTGCATCTTTTTCTGCGACTTATTACTGCTACGAGGGTCTTCACAAATAGATGAGTATTACTGAACATCAGGAGTTCTCCCTGCAGGCCATCACGGGGCAGTTCCGCGCCGAAATTTTTGCCTACATCCAAGGTAAAGTTCGGAATGCGACGACGGCGGAGGATCTGACACAGGAAACGTTTATCAAAGTCGGTCGTGCGTTGGCTAAAGGGACCGCGCCGGAGCATTTTCGTGGATGGCTTTATCAAATTGCCCGAAACACAATAATCGACTCCCTTGCAGAGTCGCGGCGATTTGTCCCCTTGCAGGATTCGGTTGTCGATCGGGAGGTTAGTAAACCCGGAGCCTCTGATTTCGATGATGGCGAATTCCGCAAGAACCTATTTTCTTATACGCTCAAGGTAATTGAAACCTTTCCCTCTGAGGATCGCGAGGTCCTCACGCTCACCGAAATCGACGGCCTGAGTCGAGAGGAACTTGCGGCCGAATTGAAGATTTCGCTCACCGCTGCAAAATCCAGGGTTCAGCGGGCTCGAGCAAAACTTCGCAAAACGGTAGAAGAATGCTGCCGTTTGGTGACCGATCCCTACGGTCGGGTAATCGATTGGCGTAAGCGATCTCCTCGTTCTTGCTCTCAAAAAGATTCTCCGATCTAATCCGCTGGGCACGGTCTTATACGATTACGGGACAGGAATTACGAAAGTCGATCGGGAAAATAGAGCGAGCATTACGAACACGTTAGCCAGCGCAACACCAAAGAGAACGAAAAGAATTTCTCCTGCGCCGCCGGATTCCAGAACCGCCGCGCCCACCAATGGTGAAATCGCCTGCGCGAGCAGGCTTGGTAGAGCGAGGCGTCCCATTAGGACCGCATAGTCCGAAGCCCCAAATAGGGCGAGGGGGACCGTTCCTCTGGCGATCGACATGATACCCATCCCTGCTCCATGGAATATGAGTCCCAATGCAATGACTGGTAGGTGAAGCCGCAAAAGCACCAGGCCGCCAGCCACGAGCGTCGTAGAGGTCACCATCGTCCAAATCGGGTGAAAGCGGCGGCCAACGATCATTTCGAGTACCCGCGCCAAGACTCGACTCAGACCAACGAAGGTCCAAGGCCACGGCTGTCGTCTGTCCGACGCCTCGCTTCTGCAGAATGGTCAGAAGATGGATCGACGTCGTTGATTGGATAACCGCGCTCAGAGTGATTGCGGCACCAACCAAAGCGAAGAGAACGAACCTGTTCTTTCCACTTGGAGCATCAGTCGCTGATGCGGTTAGTTCGCCGGGATCGGATTTTGATCGTGGAGCGTGGTCGGTGCTTTTGCGGTAATAGTAGCAAATAAATCGGTAAACTCACGATAAGCTGCAGACCCGCATAGACCAAGCACGCGGCTCGCCAACCGGTCGATTCGACATGTAACCAGCTGAGAGGCCAGCAGATCGCGCTCGAAAACCCGCCCAACAATGTAAGCATTGTGATTGCACCTCTGGCCCTCTCTCGATAGATCCGTCCGAGCGTCGCGAATGCAGCATCGTAAAGTCCCGCACCCATCCCGAAGCCGATAACGATCCAGCCGACTAAATACACCGCGATACTTTGACTAAGACCGACAGCAATGAGGCCCGCGGCCAACAGGATCGAGCTGATGGCTAAAATCGGACGACCTCCATAGTTCTGAATTGCGCGACCAACAGCCGGCGAGACGAGCCCCGCAATAAGTAGGCCGAGAGAGAGCCCGCCAACCACCCACTGAAGCGACCATCCAGTTCCGGTGGTGATCAGCGTAGCTAAAACCGCCAGCAGGTAGTACGAACAGCCCCAAGCGAGGATTTGCGTGATGCCCAGTGCGGTGATTACAACGCCTTGGCGCGGCTCGTCACGCGTGACACCATTAGCACCGGCGTAGGTGCAATCAGTCGCATCGTCCACAGGTTACCCGCAGCAGTTCGCCTTTGCCCTGTCGCTGTCGGCCTGTTTTCGGTCTCTTGCCTTGCAGGTGACAACGGGAGCCCGGAGATGTACCAAGATCAACTCTCCTCCCGCCTCAATGTTGTGGACGTGATAGCTGCAGGCTGGTTGACCAATGTCGCCGTACTCGAACCGCAGCTCGGCCTCGTTTGAAATGGGAACATGCCTTGCCACTCGGTCATAGATGGCCAAAAACTTCCGAACTGTCATGTACTCGCGTTTCGGCTCGTCGCCGGGATTCCAAAGCTGGATTACCGTCTCTTGCCAGCTGTCGGCGACTCCGCCGCAGTCCATCGTGTTGTAAGAGACCGCCTTCACTTCCGTTACGTGATAGCCAGGAGCAACCAACGGCGATTGATTTAATTGGAAGATCAGTCGTTGATCGAGGCCTGCACCACGCAACGTGCTTAGAAACCTTCCGGTGCTGACTATGCGCCCGGTGGTTTGGGAATTCAAAGGGTGAAAGCTAGCCGTACCTTTGTCGGTCATAGCGTAATGTTCTTTAATCCCCGTATCCTGAATGATTTTGCTCATATTTCGATTCTCCACAAAAGAAGACTTCCGATGCCGCGTGGGGTCGCAAAACTTTTGGGAGTATCGCCAATACCCTGCAGAATTCGTTCTACTATGACCTCACCGTTCCGGCTGGCACCAGATGTTGGTAAGCGCGGGGAAGCGATAGAGAGATGATAGCGGCACAGAGCGTGAAGACAACGGGCGCCCAAAGGCAATCTGGGAGGGCACCGTAGTGATAGAGCAATGAGAGGAGTCGATCGAAAAGGTTGCGCTTCAAATTCGATCCTCCAAAGAAAACTAAATGGTTTGATGCACTCGTTCGTACCACGGTCGAGAACGAGTGCAAATGCTGCATACAGAGAGCATTACAGGGACCTCCACCAGTACACCTACAACCGTTGCCAAAGCCGCTGGACTACTCGCGCCAAAGAGAGTGATGGCGACAGCGCCCGCTAGTTCGAAAAAGTTGCTGGCACCAATTAACGCTCCTGGCGTTGCCACATTATGCCGGACCTTGAAGAGCCGCATCAAGCCATAGGCAAGACTCGAATTGAAATACACTTGAATGATGATTGGGATCGCCAGCAGAATGACCGCAGCCCAGTTCCTGACTATGTTTTGAGCCTAAAACGCGAAGATGAGTATCAGGGTTACCAACAACGCTACAATGGTCACCGGTCGGAAGAAAGGTAGAAATTGCCTTTCGAACCACACGCGTCCTTTTTTCCGAATCAAGAAGGCCCGACTCAGCCACCCAGCGAGCAACGGTATCACGATGAAAACTAGAACGGAAACGAGAAGAACCTTAAAGGGAATTGGAACACCGTTGACACCGGCCAAGATCGCAACAATTGGCGCAAAAGCGAAGATCATAATGAGATCATTCATCGCCACCTGAGCCAGCGTGTACGGTCCATCACCGTCGGTGAGATAGCTCCAGACGAAGACCATCGCCGTGCATGGAGCGGCTGCGAGAATGATTAGTCCAGCGGTATAGTTCCTTGCTGTTTCGGGATCGATCCAGCCTAACGCGTGGGAAAACAGAACTTGAACAAAGAGCCAACCTAAGAACGCCATGCTAAACGGTTTGATTAACCAGTTTACGAACAGCGTTACAAAAAGTCCCTTTGGTCGCTGCGCTACGCCTTTGAGACCGCCAAAGTCGATCTTGAGCACCATCGGATAAATCATCAGCCAGATGAGAATCGCTATTGGTGCATTTACCTGAGAGCCGCTCAAAAATTCCCAATGGCTCAATCGGTCGATCGTTTCCGGGGCGCTCTTGCCAACGAGGATGCCAGCGACCATGCATACCAAGACCCAAAGCGACAGGTAGCGCTCGAATAGATCAAGTCGTTTTGCAGGCAAAGGTGAAATCGCAACAGCCGCATCCATGATTTTCGAGCTGTTAGAGCCCTTTCTCTTGTTCTCCGATTTGCCTTGTTGCGGACTCCAGTCTTAAACGGTCGAGTTTTTCGACTGGAAGGTTGCAGAGCAGATCAACGCGCCGGTAAATCTGGTGGGCAATCTTCCAGAAATATTGGTAGGTGTCATGTTCCGAGCCATCGAACTCAGCGGGATCAGGGGATGACCAGTGAGCAGTGATCGGTTGGCCTGGCCACACTGGACAGCTTTCTTTGGCGTGATCGCAGACGGTGATCACAAAGTCAAAAACGACGTTCTTGTACACGTCCCAAGACTTGGGTTTGACTCCGGAGACATCAATGTTGAAAGACTCTCGCAGGACGCGCTCGGTAAAGTGGTTGATGTGCGAACTTGGATCTGCGCCGGCGCTATAAGACTCAAAGCGGCCTTTGCCGAGTTTGCGGATCAAGTACTCACCGAAAATGCTGCGGGCGCTGTTTCCGGTGCAGAGAAACAGGATTTTGAATGGCTTATGAACGTTCATCGAAATGAATGAGTTGCGGCACGCCGATGAGGACGACCGGGCAGGGGAATGCTGACGCAAGCTGAGAATCTTGAATCCTTGAGGGTCACCCTCAATCGAACGAGATCCTCTTTAAATGTCGGATCAAATTTGGCGCATTCGATCAGTGCCTCAAGATTGACCTCGAGTTCAGGTGGGCAGGGGGAGACGATCCGATATATCTTCCAGGTCTGGGCTCTTTCAAACTCCACGAGACCAGCTTTTCGCAGGTATGCTAAGTGCTGAGAAACATTAACCTGTGGTAGTCCGATAACTTCTTGGATATGGCAAACACAGACTGGCTGTTGAGTGAGCAAATACAAGATCCGAAGACGTGAAAAGTCCGAGAAAGATTTATAAATGTCCGTTAGCTCCAAAGCCATACGGGACAAAACAGTACTTCGTATATAAGTCAATGCGTATATAAATGCGTCATATTGGATATGTCTTGCCGTGCTGATGTATAAAAATAACTCTTGACCAACAATACGTACGAACGTAGTGATGCCAGCTCGTGGGTAGACCTTCCCTTCGCGAAAATATCCTTAATGCCGGGTTGCAGGTAATGTTTCAGTCCGGTTACCAGGGAGCTAGCGTCCGCGATATCTGCGCCGCTGCCGGTGCACCATAGGGCTCCTTTACGAATCATTTCCGATCCAAGGAAGCTTTCGCCCAAGAAGTGCTCGACCGTTACTTTGCTCATACCAAGATCTTGGTGAACGAAGCCTTGAACGATCGCTTACCGGGCGACAGCGGCTGAGGCGTTATCTCGACATCATCACCGGAATATTGAAGGGCGCAAAATGGAGCCGCGGCTGCCTGATTGGTGACTTCAGCCTTGAGGCCAGCTCTCAGAGCAAGCTCTTGCGCAAACGTCTCGAGGCCATTTTCCGCGAATGGCGTATCCCGTTCG
>Ga0209526_10001024_pt1 | contig 18513 bp, 15 predicted proteins | sample JacPinW_OM2H0_M1_FD_188566 | JGI IMG/M metagenome (GOLD analysis project Ga0209526, IMG submission 188566) | Forest soil microbial communities from Algoma, Ontario, Canada - Jack Pine, Ontario site 1_JW_OM2H0_M1 (SPAdes) (version 2) | ecosystem: Environmental > Terrestrial > Soil > Boreal... | reverse complement strand
TCACGGTCGCCGCCCGTCCTTCGGTGCGGATTCTTTCGCCCGTGCCTGGGGTGCCGGTGACGTCGCTGGTGGAGATCGCCGCCGAGGTGACGTTCAGCGCGTTCGCTGCCGCGGGCAAGCTGGAGATCTTCGCCGACGAGGCGCTGGTCGACACGGGCCGGGCCTCGGCTCGCGTCAGCTGGACGGGAAGTTCCGGTACGCACACCCTGCTCGCCCGCGCGACCGATGCGCGCGGAGAGATTGCCGAGACGGTGGTGCGGATGGAGTCGCGGCCGCCGGCTACGCCGGGCGATCCTGCCCCGGATGATCTGGCGAAGTCTCACGGGTGCGGGTCGGCAGGCGCGGACCTGCTCGCGATGCTCGGTCTCGCCGCAGCGTTCAGGGCCCGGCGTGTACGCAGAGCGCCCTCGCGCGTGCGAAGTGGTTGATTAAACGTTCCGGAATCCCCGGGGCGAGTCCAGGAATGCTTCCCGACAAGACGGCGCGCGGATCGCGCCTGGGGCTCCGTCAACCCGGGCCGGTGATGAGACGCGTTCTACCCGAGCGCGTTGCCGAAGTCCTCGATCAGGTCCTCCGCGTTCTCCAGGCCAACCGAGACACGCACCAGGGAATCGGCGATGCCGATCCGCGCGCGCTCTTCCGGAGCGAGACCGGCGTGCGAGCTTGCCGCCGGGCGCGTCACCAGGGTTTCGGGACCTCCCAGGCTGGGAGCGTGCAGCGGCAGGGTGAACCGCGAGAACATCCGCTCGGCCGCCTCGACGCCGCCCCTGGGCTCGAAGCTGAGCATGGCGCCGAAGTACGCGAACAGCTCGCGCGCCCGCGCGTGCTGCGGATGGCTCGCCAGCCCCGGGTGGTTGACGCGCGCGACCGCGCGGTGCTTCTCGAGGAATTGCCCGATCTGCAGGGCGGTGCCGCACTGCTGGCGGAAGCGCACGCCCAGCGTCTTCAGCCCGCGCTGAAGCAGGAAGCAGGCGTGCGGATCGAGCGAGCCGCCCAGGTGGTCGAGCGTGTGCTTCACCTCCCGCACCCGGGCCGCGGCGCCCATCACGGCGCCGGCGATCAGGTCGCTGTGGCCGTTCAAGTACTTGGTGGCGCTGTGCACGACCAGGTCGAAGCCGTGCCGGAGGGGACGAAACGAGAGTGGAGTGGCGAAGGTGTTGTCGATGACGGAGACCAGGCCGCGTTCGCGCGCGAAGGCCGCCACGGCCGGCAGGTCGGCGATCCGCACCAGCGGGTTGGTCATCGCCTCCACGTAGAACAGGCGCGTCCGTGGCGTGACGGCCTTCCGCCAGGCCGCGGGATCGTCTCCGGAGACGAACGTGACCTCGATCCCTAGGCGCGGCAGGTCCCGCGTCAGCAGATCGTGGCTGCCGCCGTAGAGTCCGTCCTGCGCCAGCACGTGGTCGCCCGCGCGCAGCGTCGAGAACAGGACCGCGCTGATGGCCGCCATGCCGCTCGCGGTGGCCAGCGCCGCTTCGGCCCCCTCGAGCGCGGCGAGCTTCGCGTGCAGCGCCTCATGCGTGGGCGTGTTGGAGAGCCGGGCGTAGCGGATGTCGTGGTATCCGCGGCCGTCCGTCTCCTCGAACGTGCTCGATTGATAGATGGGCATCGCCACCGCGCCGCCGTCGCGCGGGCGGGGCTCTCCAGCGTGGACCAGCAAGGTATCGGGCCGCATGCTGCCAGCGTGTAGCGCAACGCGCTCGATCGGAACAGATGCAGTCGGAGGTATCTGTGACCGGTACAGTTTCCGACGTTGCGGGCTGTACTGGTTCCGGTCACACTGCCGCGCATGCACCAGACCAGGCTGTATGAGCGCGTCTGCGGCAAGCTGGAGGAAGCGATGCGGGTGGGCGCGCTGCGGCCCGGAGATCGCTTGCCTTCGGTACGCCGGCTGTCGGAGCGCGAGCGCGTCAGCGTCTCCACCGTGCTCCAGGCGTACCTCAAGCTCGAGTCGCGGGGGCTGATCGAGGCCCGGCCGCAATCGGGGCACTACGTCCGCTGGCAGCGGCCGCTTCCCCCGGAGCCGCCGCCGACGAGTCCCGCGCCCGGAGCCACTCCGGTGACCGTGAGCGCGCTGGTGGCGAAGGTGGTGGACAGCGCGCGCGACCCGGACCTGGTCCCGCTCGGGTGCAACCAGCCGGATCCGGACCTCTTCCCCTGGCGCCGCCTGGGCCGCATCGTGGCGGGCATCGCGCGGGAGGGCGGCGGATTCTCCTACGAGCTGCCGCCCGGAGCGCGCTCGCTGCGGCGGCAGCTCGCGCGGCGCTCGCTCGACTGGGGATGCACCCTCTCTCCGGAAGACTTCATCGTCACTTCCGGCGCGATGGAGGCCGTGCAGCTCTCGCTGCTCGCGGTGGCCCGGCAGGGAGACGCGATCGCCATCGAGTCTCCCGCCTACTTCGGATCGTTGCAGCTGATCGAGGCGCTGGGGCTGAAGGCGGTGGAGATCCCCAGCTGCCCCCGCCAGGGCATGGACCTGGATGCGCTGGAACGCGCGCTGAAGTCCAGGCGCATCGCCGCGGTGCTGGCGGTCACGAACTTCTCGAATCCGCTCGGATGCGTGATCCCGGACGCGAACAAGGAGCGGCTGGTCGAAATGCTGGGAGCGCGCGAAGTGCCGCTGATCGAGGACGACCTCTACGGCGACCTGTACTTCGGGGACTCGCGGCCGCGCGCGGCCAAGTCGTTCGACAGGCGCGGGCTCGTGCTCTACTGCAGCAGCTTCTCCAAGACGCTGGCGCCCGGCTGGCGCGTGGGATGGGTGGTTCCGGGCCGGTACCGGGAGCGGGTCGCGCTCCTCAAGTTTGCGCAGACCGTCGCGACGGCGTCGCTGCAGCAGCTGGCGTTTGCGGAGTTTCTCGCCGCCGGCCATTACGAGCGGCATCTGCGCGCGCTGCGGAAGTCGGTCGCAGCCACGATGCGGAGCCTCGGCGATGCGGTGGCGGCGCACTTTCCGGCCGGGACCCGCGCGACGCGCCCGGAAGGCGGCGGAGTGGTCTGGGTCGAGCTCCCGGGCGGCATCTCCGCCCTCGAGCTGCACGACCGCGCGCTGGCGGCCGGCATTGCCATCGCGCCCGGTCCCATCTTCTCGGCACGGCAAGATTACGAGCATTGCATCCGGATCAGCTGCGGACTGGTCTGGTCGCCCCGGGTCGAAGCGGCGATCGCGACCCTCGGCCGGATTGCGGCGGAGCTGCGCTCTGGCGCGGAGGCGCCGCGCGTCCGCCATGGGTGACCATCGGCGTTCATCGAAGGCCCCTGCTCAGACGAGCTGCAAGCAGGCTGCACGGTAGCCGCCGCGGCGCCCGCATGTGGAGGCCGGAGAGGCGGGCGCCTCCGAGGCCGTGGGTTGTCGGCTTGCGCGAGCGAACAAACCGTTCCTGGAGACCACTTCCGGGAGACCACCATGTCGAAGACCCTCGCGCTCGCGCTGGCGTTCGTGGCCCTGCCGGCAGCCGCCCAAACCACCACCACCGTGACCACCGAGCAGCAGCAGCCGGCTCCGCCGCCCGCGACGACCACGGTGAACGTGAACCCGAGCGATTCCAATAACGTGCCGCCTCCGCGCACCACCGTCCGATCGGACGAGGACGTCGGCGGCGTCACTACGGTCCCGAGCGGCCGCTCGGCGGTCGCGATCATCGCGACGGATGCGCTCTACGGCGGCATCGCGGGCACGCTGGTCGGTGGCGGAGTCACGTTGATCGATCAGGGAAACAACTGGGCGAGGAACCTCATGATCGGAGCAGGCATCGGCATTCTCGCCGGAGCGGGCTACGGCGTATACGAATCGGCGACACAGCCTCCCCCGCGTCACGCGTACGCGGAGCGGGACCCGGGCGAGTCCAACGTGAACGGCTTCGCTGTGACCGCCATGTCGGGACGGTTCTGATCGTTCAGGGCGGTCGGGCACACTGCATCGCCGCCCGCGCTTCCTGCGGCGTCAGGCGCGGCAACCCGATGTGCTCGACCGCCCGCGCTCCGCACCACGCGCCCACCCGCGCGGCGCTCTCGAGGGGCAGGCCGCGCGCCAGCGCCGCCGCGAAACCCGCCAGGAAGCAATCGCCTGCGCCGGTGGGGTCCTTCTCCCGCGCGGGATAGGCCGGCAGGTGGAACCGGGCAGATCCGCGCAGCACGGTGCAGCCCTCTTTGCCGTCGGTGACCACGACCGTCAGCTTTCCTTGGAGCGCCCGCACGTCGAGCAGCTCGGCCTCCCTGCGGCTCGCCTTCAGGACGTCGATCAGCCCGAGCACCTCCTCGGAGGGCCGGCGCAGAACGACCTCGCCGCGAGGCGAGATCTCCCGAAGGATGGACTGCGCGTCGGCGACCACAGTCCTGCTGATCCGCCGCAGCCGCTGGAGCGTCCGCAGCGGAACTTCGCCTACGACGGCGCCGGCCAGGCCTACCTCCCAGGCGCCGCGGAGGTCGTCAGGCTCGATGGCGGGCGTCAAGGCCTCGACGCGCTCCAGCCGCTCCGGGCCCCGGTAATCGTCGATGAACGAAGTCGTGGGCCCGGGGACCACGATGGCCGGACGCGAGACCGCGTCGGCGTAGAGGAAGTCCTCCCCGACCTTGGCGACCACCTCGTGCGACTCGCCCAGCGCTTCCAGGATCGCCGAGGCATACGCCGCCGTTCCGCCGACGGTCCGGTGCGTTCCAGCATTGCCGAACAGCGTGTCGTGCAAATAGTGTCCGACGACGAGGATCGACACGGAGCCGCTTCTCGCATCCCGGAGCGCGCCATGCAAATCTTTCCTCACCTCGACGTCCTCTTCGATTCCGCCCGGGTCGGCCTCCGGATGGGCCTTCCGGCGGCGCTGGAACGGGCCTACGGCAGCGATCTCTGGCTTCCGCCGGAGTGCGTGGTGGCGAACTTCGTCGAGTCCGTGGACGGGGTGGTGGCGTTTCCAGATGTGAGCGGAGAGTCTGGCGCCATCGTCAGCGGCGGCTCGGTCGCGGATCGATTCCTCATGGGCCTGCTGCGGGCGTGCGCGGACGCGGTGCTGATCGGCGCCGGCACGTTGCGGGCGACGAGGACGGACTTCTGGTTCCCGGAGTCCATCTTTCCGGACGCCGGGAACCTGTTCGCCGAGCTGCGGAAGGTCCTGGGGCTTCCCGAGCGGCCCACGCTGTACGTCGTCACCGGATCGGGCCACGTCGATCGCGCGCATCCCGCGCTGCGCGCAGGTGGCGTGCTGATCGAGGGCAAGTTCCAGCCGCGGGAGATCCTGGCGCCCATTCGCGGCGCCGGCCACCGGCGGATCCTCTGCGAAGGAGGGCCGGGATTGTTCTCCGAGCTGCTCTCGGCCGGGCTGGTCGACGAGCTCTTCCTCACCGTTTCGCCCCGGCTGTTCGGCCGCTGGACAGGAGACCGACGAAAGGCTCTGGCCGAAGCGCGCGATCTCGCCGGCATGCCGCTGGCGCTGCTCTCAGTGCGCCGGAACGGAGGGCACCTGTTCCTCCGTTACCGATGCGGGTGACGGTGGTGCGGGTCGGAGACGTGCGGGTGCGCGTGCGTCACCGCGTCGTGCTTGTGCGGGTGCGCGTGAGGCTCGGCGACGCCGGGTTGATGCGCATGTGGGTGATGGTCGTCGTGCACGTGCAGGTGGTCGTGCTCGAGCGGGGCGTGGGTGTGCAAGTGCGAGTGCCTCGCCCGCAACAAGCCTGCGATTCCCAGCGCCATCAGCGCCGCGGCGGCAAGATCCACGGCCGAGGGTCGATCCCCCAGCAGTGGCACCGAGGCCAGCGCGCCCGCGAACGGCGCTGCCGCGAACAGGACCGCTTGCCGCGCGGCGCCCAGCGCCCGCTGCGCCCGCAGGTAGAGCAGCAGGCTTGCTCCGTAGCTCACCGAGCCGAGGGCCAGAGCGGCGGCGCAGGTGGCTATGGGCGGCAGCGACCCGCCGAGGGCGAGCGCCAGGACCAGGTTCGCCGCGCCAGCGCAGAGCGTCTTGATGCGCAGTACCCGGATCGGGTCCTTCAGCGCGAGCCGCGCGGAGAGGTTGTTGTCGACGGCCCAGCAGAGGCAGGCGAGCGCGATCGAGACCGCGCCCGCGGCGGATCCGGACCATCCGCCGCGGGCGCCGAGCAAGGCACCGCCCAGGACCACGATCGCGGCGGCGCCTGCTTCGCGCCGGCTCAGATGCTCCCCGAAGATCAGGACGGCGAGCGCGATGGTGAAGGGCGTTTCCAGGTTCAGGAGGAGCGATCCGGCCAGCCCGCTCAAGCGGGCCAGTCCAAAGAGCATGAAGACGGGGGCCGCGCCCGCCCCGGCGATCACCGACGCCGCGAGCCAGGGCGCATCGGACCGGGCCAGCGGCGCCTCCGCTCGGCTGGGCCGCGCAAGCAGGAATGCCAGGCCCGCGCCCAGGTAGAGCAGGGCGGCGAGGACGAGCGGCTGCGTGCCCGGGAGCAGCAGCTTGGCAGCCGGCGCTCCCAGCCCGAAGAGCAGTGCGGAAGCAAGCCCGAGGGCCGAGCCTCGCAGCCGGTCTCGCGTGTCCACGGCGCTCAGCTTACGCCGACAGCGCCTGCTGCAGGTCCGCGATCACGTCCTCAACGTCTTCCAGCCCCAAGGAAAGCCGGACGAGATCGTCGTAGATGCCGATCGCCTCGCGCTCCTCGGTGGTCAGCTCGAAGTACGACATGTATGCGGGTTGCTCGATCAGGGTCTCGGTCGCTCCCAGCGACGGCGCGATGGTGGCGAGCCTGCACGCGTCGATCACCCGCGAGGTCGCGCGCGCGTCGCCGCGGACCCGGAAGCTCACCACGCCGCCGAACCCCCGCATCTGCTTGAGCGCGATGGCGTGATCGGGATGGCTCGGCAACCCCGGATAGAAGACGCGGTGCACCCGCGGGTGCTGCTCGAGCCAGCGCGCCACGGCAAGCGCGGTTTCGTTCTGGCGCTGCACTCGCAGGGGCAGCGTCTTCAGTCCGCGGATGAGCAGGAAGGCGCTCTGCGGATCGAGGACGCCGCCGAGCACGCCGCGAAGGTCCTTGATCGCCTGCACCAGTCCGGCGCGCCCGCACACCGCGCCCGCGAGCAGGTCGTTGTGGCCGCCCAGGTACTTCGTGCAGGAATGGATGACCAGGTCGACGCCGTGCGCCAGCGGGCGCTGGTTCACCGGGGTGGCGAAGGTGCCGTCGATGATCAGGTTTGCCCCGGGGCAGGCATCCCGCGCCCGGGCGAAGAGCGACAGGTCGGCGACGCGCAGATAGGGGTTGGTGGGGGACTCGGCGAGGATGACCTTGGTCCGACCCGGCCGCAGGGCGGCCCGCAACGCAGCCTCGTCGCCGGGCTCCACCAGCGTGGACTCGACGCCGAGCCGGGAGAGGAACCGGGTGACGAACTGGCGCGTCCGGCGGTAGCAGTCGCTGGTGAGGACGACGTGGTCGCCGCCCTTGAGCAGCTCGAAAAGCGCGGTGGTGGCCGCAGCCATGCCGCTGGCGAAGAGGGCCGCGGACTCCGCGCCTTCCAGCGCAGCCACCTTCTGCTCCGCCGCGCGGACGGTCGGGTTGCCGTAGCGGCCGTACTCCTCCCGCTCGATCTCGCCGGTGAAGTACCGCTCGATCTCCGCGGTGTCGGCGAAAGCATAGGTGGCGGAGAAGACGATCGGCGTGGTGACGGAGTCGTGCGCCTTCTTGCGCGGCTCGCCTCCGTGTACGGCGAGGGTCGAGGGCTTCGGTTCGGGAGAGCTCGTGTTCGCCACCGCGGGCAACCTTTCCACCCACCACGATGGCTGAACAAAAGACCCAGCCGCTTAGAGTGAGATTTGTAAGGCGCGTCACTCAAGGTGGGCGAAAGTCCGCGCCGCCCGGGATGGCCGGGCGACTGCGAACCTAACCAGATGCGGCCCTGCTGTCAAAGAGGCCGGGGCGCCATGAGCACCAGGACGGCCGCCCGGGCCCCCGATCTGTTCTCGATCCCGTGCTCGCTGCCGGCCGGCGCCAGCACCGCCTGGCCGGCGCGCACCTCCTGCTCCTCGCCGGACACCCGGGCGTGCACGGCACCTTCGAGGACGGCGTACACCTTGTCGCTGCCCGCATGCGCGTGCGCCTTCTGCGCCTGCCCGGGCTCGAGACAATAGACGTCGAGGAAGAAGCGCTCGGTCTCGAACAGGTTGATCTTCTGCAGTTTCGCCGCATCGAACCGGCGCTGCGAGAAGGAGGCCACCTTCATGGCCGCGGCTCCAGCGGCGCGATTCCCGCCGCCTCGAAGAGCGCCATGTCCTGCTCGTACTCCGGGTTTCCGGTGGTGAGCAGCTTCTCGCCGAAGAACACGCTGTTCGCCCCCGCCATCATGCAGAGGAGCTGCGCTTCCTCGCTCATCTGCTGCCTCCCGGCGGAAAGCCTCACCATCGCCCGCGGCATCAGGATGCGCGCGGTGGCGATCATCCGCACCATCTCGAGGGTGCCGACCGGAGGCGCCTCGGCGAGAGGAGTGCCGCGGACGCGCACCAGCATGTTGATCGGCACCGACTCGGGGTGGGGATCCTGGGCCGCCAGGGTGCGCAGCAGCTCGCACCGATCCTCCACCGACTCGCCCATGCCGATGATGCCGCCGCAGCAAACGCCGATTCCCGCCGCTCGCACCTGCTCGAGCGTGCGCAGGCGGTCCTCGTATGCGCGAGTGGTGATGATGTCGCCGTACTTCTCGCGGCTGGTGTCGAGGTTGTGGTTGTACGCGTCGAGCCCCGCTTCCTTCAGCCGGCGCGCCTGGTCGCCGGTGAGCATGCCCAGCGTGCAGCAGGCTTCCATCCCCAGCTGCTTCACGCCCCGGACCATCTCCAGCACGCGCTCGAACTGCGCGCCGTCCTTCACCTCGCGCCAGGCGGCGCCCATGCAGAAGCGCGTCGCGCCCGCCGCGCGGGCCTTGCGCGCGGCGGAGAGCACCTCGCCGACCTCCATCAGCGGCTCGGCCTCGACGCCGGTGTGATAGCGCGCGGCCTGCGGGCAGTAGGCGCAGTCCTCGGGACATCCGCCCGTCTTCACCGACAGCAGCGAGCAGAGCTGCACCTTGTTGTCGCCGAAGTGCTCGCGGTGCACGCCCTGCGCGCGGTGGACGAGGTCGAGGAGAGGCAGGGCATGGATCGCGGTGACCTCGGAGAGCGCCCAATCATGGCGGATCATGCGCCGCTGAGTATCACGCAGCGACGTCTTCGACCACGCGGTTGCGGCCAGCCTGCTTCGCCTCGTAGAGGGCGGCGTCGGCCCGCTTGAAGAGCTCTTCCGGGTTGCGGGTGGTCGTCTCCATCGCCGCGACGCCGACGCTCACGGTGACGCCCACCGGGCCTGCGTCGGTGTGGATCAGCTCCTCCGCGACGCGATGGCGGATGCGCTCGGCGAGGATGGTCGCCGCGTTGCGGCGCGTCGTGCCCGGCAGCAGGATCGCGAACTCCTCACCGCCGTAGCGGCCGAGCACGTCGATGGTGCGCAGGGTGGAGCGGCAGCGCTCGGCCAGCGTGCGCAGCACCTGGTCGCCGACGTGATGTCCGTACTCGTCGTTGATGGACTTGAAGTGGTCGACGTCGAGCATCACCGCCGTCAGCGGTTGCCCGAATCGCCGGGCGCTCTCGAAGGCGAGGTGCGCCAGCTCCATGAAGTGGCGCCGGTTGTACGTGCCGGTGAGGCCGTCGAGCGTGGCGAGCCGCTGCACCTCGTCGAACAGGCGCGCATTCTCCACCGCCATCGCCGCGGGCTGGGTCAGCGACAGGGCGAGGCGGACCTCGGCGTCCGAGTACGGGCTAGAATGGCTCTCGAGACAGACCACGCCGATGACCCCGCGCTGGATGAGCGGCAGCGCCATCATCTGCCGCCCGTCGTTCAGGGCCGGCTGGTGCGTGTTCAGCGCCTTGGCCACGTGGGCGGCCCTGGGCACCATCCGCCGCGACTCGTCGTTGCCGCGCGGGCCGCGGCTCACGATCATGTCCATGCCGTCGCGGGTCTTGATCAGGACCGCCGCCTCGTCGAACCGCACCGCGCGGCCCAGCCCGTCCAGGAGGCGCTCGAGCACCTGTCCCAGCTCCAGGGTCTCCGAGAGCGCGAGCGTGACCTTGAGGCCTTCGCGCTCGCGAAGCCCGCGGGTCATGGTGTTGAACGCGTCGGCCAGCTCGCCCAGCTCGTCGGCCCGCTTGACGTCGACGTGCGTCTCCAACGCGCCGCCGGTGACGGCCAGGGCCGCCTCGCGAAGCTGCCGCACGGGCGCCGTGACCGTCCGCACCGAGCTGAATCCGAGCAAGACCGCCGCCAGCAACCCGAGGCCGAGCCACAGGTAGGCGTCGCGAGCGAGATGCCGCAGCGGGCGCAAAGCCTCGTCCGCGGATTCCTGCACCACCGCCTTCCATCCCAATAGCGGAACAGGTGCGTTCGCGCCCAGCCAGTCGTCGCTCTGCACGCCCCTGACCAGCGGGTGATCGCGCAGGCTCGCCTGCTTGAACATCAACTCGCGATCGGGGTGGAAGATGACCTTCCCCTCTCCATCGACGAGGAACGCGGCGCCGGATTCGCCCGGCCGGAAGCGGGCAAAGCTCTCCGCCATGCGCCGCAGCGAAACCTCCACTGCCAGCACCCACCTTGCCTCGTTGACGCCGGGGACGGCGACCGCGAGGACCAGCCGCGGGATGGGCTTGGCCTCGGCGTCCGGCAGCACGTACACGGGTCCGATGGCGAGCCCCGCCTGCAGAGCGCCCTGCAGCGGCACCTTGCCGGCGAACACCGAGAGCGCGGCATCGTCGATGGACTCGTGCTCGGAGGCGAAGGCTCCCTGCAGCCGCGCGAACCGGATCGTGTTCCCCACGGCGTCGGCATGAGCATCGAAGAGGCCGACCACGTCGGCACCGCGGGTCTCCTTGTAGATCAGCAGCAGCGCCTGCTCCCGCGCTTCGGGGTCGAGCTCGCCCAGACGCAGGGTGGAAGAAGCGAGCGTCAGCGAGTCGAGCTTGTCCACCAGCGTCCGGTGGACTTCGGAGGCGAGCGCCCGCGCGTCCTGGGCGTAGATCTCGTCGAGCTGGCTCCGCAGCGCCTCGCGTCCTCGCGGAAGCGTGAACGCGGTGGCTAGCAGCAGCGGAAAGCAGGTGGCCGCCGCGAGGAGGAGCGACAGCTTGACCGGAAGTCGCATCAGGCCCCGTGGAAGCGGTAGGTGGCCCCCCGGGCCAGGAAACAGCTCGACCCTAGCACGGCCGCTTTCCCGTGGGAATTCAGGGGTGTGCGAGCCTGTGGGCCGCAAGCGCCAGCGCGTCGTCGACCTTCTCTGGAGCCCCGCTGCCCTGCGCGAAGTCCGGACCGCCACCCCCCTTTCCACCCAGCACGCCCAGGGCGTCCTTGAGAAGCGCGCCCATGCCGGGTCCGGGGACACCCTTCGCCCGGGCGAAGACCAGGTGGGCGCGGCCCTCTTCCACCGCCGCCAGTAGCGCCGTTCCTCCGTCCTGGGCGATGGCCTGCGCCACGGCGCGGGCAAAGGCCGCGCCTCGACCCAGCTTCGCAACCACCGGCGAGCCTTGCGCTTGGAGTCTGGCCGCCTCGAGCTGCGCCAGCTCTTCGAGGAGCGCGTCTGCGGCCTTCCTGCGCGCCTGCGACTCCAGGGCGATGCGGGAGGCGGCCTGTGCAACTTCGGCGGGCGCCGTCTTCAGCACCTCGGCGGCGGCGGCGAGGGTATCGGTGGCCTCGCGAAGCAATCGCACCACGCGCCCGCCGCAGACGAATTCGACGCGCGACCTCCCGTCGCCCCATTTCTGCGTTTTCAGCACGGCGACGGAACCCACCTCGCCGGTCCGGGCCGGGTGCGTGCCGCCACAGGGCGAGGCGTCCACGCCGTCCACCAGCACGACGCGATCCCCTTTCACCGGCTCCTTGCGCAGGGGAAGCTTGGCGCGCTCCTCGCCGGTGAAATCGCGCGCGACCACCGCCAGATCGCGCCAGATGCTCTCGTTGGCGATGGCCTCCGCCCGGGCGCCGTCTACCTGTGCGGGCGGCGCATCGAGGTCGATGGTGCAGGTGCGCTCGCCCAGGTGGAACGAGACGGTGGGCGCTCCCAGCTTGTCGAATGCGGCGGAGAGCAGGTGCTGGCCGTGGTGCTGCTGCATGTGATCGAACCGGCGCGTCCAGTCGATCTCGGCCGCGACCTCGCCGGGCTGCAACGCCTGGTCGAGAACGTGGAGCACGGCCCCGCCCCGCTCCTGGATATCGAGGACCTTCACACCGCCCAGCGTCCCCCGGTCGCCGGGTTGGCCGCCCCCTTCGGGATAGAACGCAGTGCGATCGAGGATGGCGGCGGGCCGTCCGTCCAGCTCGCGGACCTCCAGCACGCGGGCGCGGAAGGACCTGAGGTAGGAGTCCTTGAGGTAGAGGCGCTCCGTCATCGAGACGGAACGTAGCGCATTCCGCGAGATGTTGCCGGACCTCAGGAGGCGGAAAACAGCGACAGTTGTTGCTTGTTCTCAGGTTGCGCCGGGCCCGATACGTCGCGGCCGCCGAACTCGTGCGAGCGCGCGCGCTCCATCTCGATGTGCTCTTCGAGTTGGGGGCCGGCGGCGTTGCTCTCCAGACGGCGAGCCTGCTCGTCCAGCCGGCGAATGGCGTCGATCTTCTCGGTCCGTCCCAGGCGGGCGGCCGACACCGCCTGCTTCAGCACCGAGATGGTGCGGTCGTACACCCGGAGCGGCACCGGAAAAGGATGGCCGTCCTTGCCCCCGTGCGCGAGCGAGAACCGGGCGGGATCGCTGAAGCGGCAGGGGGCGCCGTGGAGCACCTCGGCGACGGCCGCGAGCGCCTCGACCGTGCGGGCGCCGACGCCCGGCTGCAGCAGAAGCTCGGGAAAGTCTCGCGGCCCGGCGTCCCGCGCCGCTGCGAGCGTGCCGTGGAGTCGCCGGAGGAAGACGTCGCTCTTGCGGACGTCATGGTGGGCCGGCATCCGCAGGCGCGGCAGCTCGCGCAGCACGCGCTCCGGCTCGCGCGAAAGCTCGAGGGTGGCCTCTCGCGAGGCAGCGGCGCGCCGGTCGGTCAGGTTCACGACTTCACCCAAGGGCGTGCCTTCGATGGCAGCGTGCGGCTCCTCCACGAAGCTGCGCACGCTCTCCGACAGCCAGTGATACCGGCGCGCCTGGCGCCGGCCCGTGTTCATGCCTTGCTGTACGACGGTCCAGGCGCCGTCGTTCGCGACCACGAAGCCGTGCAGGTACAGGTCGAACCCGTCCTGCACGAGCGCGCTGTCCACCTTCGCCACCAGCCGGCTGGTCCGGGCCAGCGCTTCGCCGTCCACGCCAGTGCGCTCGCCGAATCGCACCAGCTCGCCCGGCGTCTTGCGCGAGTGCCGCCCGCGGCCGCCGCACACGGTCAGCCCCAGCTCGCGCTCGCGGCCGAGAAGTCCCCGCTTGAGGGCCCCGAGCACACTGGTGGTGATCCCGCTCGAGTGCCAGTCCATCCCCATCACGCACCCGAGCGCCTGGAACCAGAACGGATGCGCCAGTCTCCGCAAGACGCCGTGCGGGCCTTCCTCGAGGACTAGCGCCTCCACCATCACCGAGCCGAGGCGGGCCATGCGCGAGGCCAGCCACTCCGGCACCCGGCCTCCGTGCAGGGGAAGGTCCGCGCTTCCGGTTCGACCCATACGGACGTTCAGTATAGCTCAGCGTCGCAGCCGGCGCGCGCGGCCGAGGCGCACCAGCGAGCGGGGCGCTGGCTGTCCGATGGGGTCCGGGCAGACGCTCCGGAGTCTGCACGCCGCGCATTCCGCGCCGCTCCAGACCGCCTCGAACAGGGCCTTGATCCGGTCGACGGTCTCGAAGTCCTCGGTGCAGAGGCCCAGCTCGAAGTTGCGCTTGCCCTCGCCCTTCGCGCCGAGGCCGGCGCCGGTGAGGTTCGCGCTGCCGAAGTAGACCCAGGCCCCGTCCACCACCACCGCCTTGAAGTGCACGCGGGGACAGATCTTCAAGGACAGACCTCCCGCGATCAGGCGCCGGCGCTTCTCGAAGGAGGCGCGGAAGGGGCGCGAGGGCAGCTCCGCGTGAAGCAGGCGGAGCTCGACGCCGCGGCCGGCGAGATCCGAGAGGAGCGAGAGCACGGAGCCGAACTTCCCGCCGCGCTCGACCTGCATGTCCTTCACGTTCGCCGTGGCGATCAGCACCGACTCGCGCGCGTGCGCGAGCTTGTCGAGGATGACCTCGCGGTACAGCTCGCTTCCCTGCAGCACCGACGCGTCGATGGCGCGCATGGCGCAGCAATGCCACGCCAGGCCGGGCCGGCAACTTTACTGCGTGCAGCCCGAGGCGGTCCGGATGCCGTACTTCAGCGCGCCGGCGTTGCCGGTGTTGCGCGAGTCACGGCGCAGCGAGGGCCAGTGCGTGTCGGCGAGGCCGTGGTCGTCGCTCAGGAAGGCATAAACGGTGGCGCCGGCGGCGGTGAACAGGCGACCGGCGCAGTCGATGGTCGCGAATCGCAGGATGGCGTTGGGCGGATCGAAGGTCCAGGAGAGCTGGTTGCCGTCGTACGCGGAGAAGAGGCTCGTGCGCCGGGGGATATAGATGTGCCCATCGGAGCCTTGCAGTGGGGTCAGGCCCGGTGTGGTGCTCCCCAGCGTGAGGAACGGGCTCGCGGCGCCGGTCGCTGGAGCGAACGTCAGCACGTTGCCCGCGAGGTTCGCGCCGTAGAGCTTGCTGTCGATCCCGAAGGTCGGTTCCGCCGTCAGCCCGGAAGCGATCGCGGTGCTCGTCCAGCCCGGGAGCAGTGTGAGCGAGGCGTCGAGGCCCGCGAGGACGCCGGCGCCGCTCGTTGGCCGCGTCGCCGCATAGAGGTTCATGCCGTCCGTGACGAGGCCGAGGTAAGGGGCGCCGCCGTTCGGACCGGGACTGGTGAATGGGCCAAGATCGCCGTTCGAGGCGATCGAATGTCTCGTCACGTGAGTCGTAGTGCCCGCGCTGTTCTGGACCGCGAAGTAAACGCCGCCGTCGAGGATCAGCGGCGCGGCGTGGAAGTCGCGGTCATCGCTCGCGACCGAGGTCACGTCGGCGCCCGAGGTTCCACGCCACAGTTTGGAGTTCCCGCCGCCCACGCCGTCCGGGACCACGATCTGGTCGACCCCCCCGTCCAGCTGCATGACCGCGGGTCCGACGGCGAAGTTGCTGGCACTGGTCACGAACGTCCATGCTTCGCCGCCGTCCGGGTTGATCGCGTACAGGTCTCCGATCGAGCTTGCCACGTAGATGCGCGCGCTCGCCGCATCGCCGGCACCGATGGCCGGAGTGCCTGTGACGCCAAACGATGGCAGCGTGGCTGCCAGGGTGTGCCGCCAGTGCGTCACCGGCTGGTCCGGTGCGAGCGCGTAGACCGTTTCGGCCGTGCCGCCGTCCATCGTCACGATCACGTCTCCGCTCGGATGCACGGCAAGTCCCGACACGGCACTGCCCGCGAGGGTCTGCTGCCAAAGCAGCCGGGTCGCCCGTGCCGCCGTTGCGATGGACGCCGTATGGGGTGCGGCCGTTCCGCCGTACGCCACCGCCGTGTCCTGCGCTTCGATGCTGACCTGCAGCATTCCTGCCGGAACGTTGCCGACCGTGGTCCCTGCATCGAAGGTCGACGCGCCGGTGTGGAACGTGCTCCCCGCATCGTTCAGGACGACGTCGATCGAGAACGGGCAGGTGAACGATCCCGGCGCGCACCCGAGCGGCCGCGACGTCCCCAGCGAGACGCCGCCGTCGAAATCGATGCCGTCGAGATGAAGGGTCGCGGATCCAATGCCGCTCTGGTCGGTGATCGTTCCGTGCACGTGGACGGTATCGGAATACACGAACGTCGCGCCGGTCCATCCCGTGTTCGCCACCGCCGCCGGATACGTCACGCCGCCTCCGTCCGGCACGTCTTTGTAGACCTGCACTCCGGAAATCACCGGCGCTTTGTCGTCGACCACCCGCGCGGCGTCGGCGCCGCCGTCATGGCCGAGGTGGTCGAGCGCGCGGACGTGGAACGCGTACGGACCCTCGGCGCCGGCGGGCGCGTCACGGGGATCGAGTTGGAAGACGTAGACGCCTCCGTCCGAGCTGGCCGGGGCGACCACCGCAGATCCCGACAGCAGCTGCGGCGAGACGACGCCAGTTGGATCGACGATTGTGACCGAGACGTTGATTGCCGCCGCGCCGCCGTCGGGGAGCGTGCGCGCGTAGGGCGTGGAGTCGGGGGCGACGGAGATGGCCGGCGGCTGGTTGTCGAAGTACACGTTTTGCGCGGCGCTCGTGACGGCATGGCCGCTCGTGCTGGCTGCGGTGATCGTGAACTGGAGCGGCGTCGTCCCATCCGAGGGCGCCACCGGCCGCGGCAGCATGAACGCGTACGTGCTCCCGCTCCCGGCTGTCCCCGGGTGCGCGCACGCGCCGGTCTCGCCGCTGATCCTCAAGCAGACGCTGGACGCGTCCACTCCCGCCTGACCCGCGATGGTGGCGGACACGGACAGCGGGGCGCCCGTGGTGTCGAAGAAAGCGCGCCCTTGCGGATCGGTGTAATCGGCGGGGGTCGTGACGGCGACGCTCGAGATCCCGGGTGCGTCGGTGGCCACGCAAACGCGCTGGGCCGGGTCGCAAGCGGCACCGCTCGAGCAGTCGCGGTCGCTTGCGCACGCCCCCAGGCTCGAGCTGCGGCAGGCAGCCAGGGAGATGCAAAGGATGACGATGTGGATGGCGCGCATGGAGTCAGAAGGCGAATGTCAGGACCGCGCTGGTCGCGAGCAGGACGCCCGAGGCGATGAAGAGCGCGTTGGCCGTGTGCGCCGCCGAGTTGCCGGACTGCAGCGTGTTCAGGTCGCCCGGCTGGTAGACGCCGCCGTTGGTGCGGTAGGCGGACTCGGCCGCGTTGAGGTCCGATCGGCTCTTCGCCCCGAAGTAGAGGCCGGTCGCGGCGGCGGCCACGGCGACGCCCGCGGTGACGTATCCGGCCGTCCTGGTCCAGGTGCGCTGTGGCGCGGGGGCTGGAGCGGGGACAATTGCGGCCACCGGAGCTGCCACCGGAGCCGCTACCGGAGCTGGGGCCGGCGGCGCGGGCGGCGCCCCGAGCGCCAGGGCATTCGTGCGCTCATGAAGGACGGGCAGTGGCCGCGACGACAGCGTGTCGCCCTCCTTGATGCGCAGCGTGTGCACGCCGACGGGCACCATCCGGGACTGGCCGCTCCTCAGAGGCTGCCCATCCAGGGACAGCTCGACTCCTTCGGGAGCGTCCACGACCACCTGCCCGGTGCAACCCGCGGGCACCAGCAACTGGCACGCAAGCGCCTCGGCCGAGGCGGTCGCTTCGTCGGGATTGGATGACACGCGTTCCCGCTGCGCCTGGGCGAGCTGCTTGCGGGTCGCGACGTGCACCACCTTCATGCGCAGCGCGCCGCCCTGGAAAGCAGCGACGATCACCTGGTCCACGTTTGCGGCGGCTCCGGCCATGATCCAGCACGCCTTCTTCGTGCAGGGTCGGGGCGCGTCCAGGACCACGGCGTCCTTGACGGACGGCGACAGCTTGAGCACGGCGCGCAAGCCTTCCACCACTTGCGAGGACACGCCGTCGGGAAGGGCGCCCAGCACCAGCACGCCCAGCAGAACGCTTCCGCGCGCGGGGGGCGAAAGCGGCTCGATCGGCGGGAGTTGCGGCTGCGAGGGCTCCCTGGGCACGAGTGGCTCGAGCTGCGGTTGGGTCTGGGCGAGCGCCGGAAGCGCCAGCGCGAGCACCAGCGCGCACAAGGACCGAGGTTTCATGTGCAGAACCCCTAGAAGGACTGCGCATGCTACAGCCAGTCCCGTCCGACCGGCGATGTGGCCTTTTTCCGCAGATGAGGCTACATGGCGTCCCCGCATGCGCGCCCTGCGTCCCGACTACCTTTTTTCCGGCGGCCGCGTTCTCTCGGGGGCCTCGCTGGTGGTGCAGGACGGGGTCGTCCAGGGCGTGGGAGACGCTCCCGCGGGTGCGGAGGTGGTCCCGATGCGCGGGCGGGCGTTGCTCCCCGGCATGGTGGTGGCGCACAGCCACGCTTTCCAGCGCGCCATCCGCGGCCGGACCGAGCACCGCAGCCCCCCGACGGACGACGGGTCCACCGCCCGCGCGAAAGACGACTTCTGGAGCTGGCGCGAGGCCATGTACGCGGCGGCGGAGCGGCTGACTCCTCAGGATCTCCACGCCGTCTCGAAGTTCTGCTTCCTGGAGATGGCGCGCGCCGGGATCACCGCGGTGGGCGAATTTCACTACCTGCACCGCGATGCCTCGGGAAAGCCGTACGCCGACCCCAATGAGCTCGATCTCGCCGTCGCTCGCGCCGCGCGGGAAGTCGGGTTGCGCATCGTGCTGCTGCGGGTGGCCTACGCGCGGAGCGGATTCCGGGTCCCCGAGAACCCGCGCCAGAAGCGCTTCATCGAGGGCTCCGCGGAGGAGTACTTGCGGAACCTCGACGCGCTCTCGCGGCACGTGGCCGTCGGCGCCGCGCCGCACAGCGTGCGGGCCTGCCCTGCGGAATGGATCCGCGACATCTCCCAGGAGGCGTTCCGGCGGGGCTGGCCGCTC
>Ga0209526_10001023_pt1 | contig 18514 bp, 11 predicted proteins | sample JacPinW_OM2H0_M1_FD_188566 | JGI IMG/M metagenome (GOLD analysis project Ga0209526, IMG submission 188566) | Forest soil microbial communities from Algoma, Ontario, Canada - Jack Pine, Ontario site 1_JW_OM2H0_M1 (SPAdes) (version 2) | ecosystem: Environmental > Terrestrial > Soil > Boreal... | reverse complement strand
CCTCGTGGCGGCGAAATATTGACGCACCGCTTCGAAATACCACAGCGCGGCATCCACGCTGTTGTATTCCGGCTTTCCGCCGGCGTCCGGGAAATTATTCGGCAGCATGCCGCCGTCGACGTAGCGCGAAAAGGCTAGGAGAACCTGGCGGGCTACGTCCGTACGTCCGGTAGTAAGGGTTAGGCCGGGCAGCGCGATCATGGCGTCGCGCCCCCAATCGCCGAACCAGTGATAGCCGGCGATGATGCTGCGGCCGTCGGGCTGGTCCGGCAGACTGCGTTTCACGATGAATTGATCGGCTGCGAGCACCAGTTGCGACTGCCAGCTTGGACACTCCGCAGCGTACTTCTCATTCCCCACGCGCCACGCTTCCAACAGCATGGCTTCGTGCTCGGAACGTGCCGCCCGTGCGGCCTCTCCGTCAAGCGCCGTTTTGGCCTCCGTAGTGGCCACCAACGTAACGTTCCCGCCGACATTCAACTTACTCCGAAACACAGCCGCGAAGAGATGGTCTTCGTGGTCGTCCAACCCGCGTTCTCTTTCGACTGGCAAAAAGCAGTTGCGATACCACTCGTGGCGCGGTTCGCACGAAGCTCCTGCGCACTTCAGATAGAAAGGCACGGCGCCGTCGAACGCCACGATCATCACGCCATTTTCGACGAGATCGATCCTCATGCGCCAGTCTCCGGCATGGGTAGATGCGTGGAAATCACGATAGTTGACCAGCGCCTTCAGCTCCATTTCGACAGGGCCGCTGCCCCGGACAAGCGTGTACTCGATGTAGGTGCTATTTTCGCCCTGGCGCATCCAGACGCGCTTTTCCAACAGAGCGTCGGCCAACGCGTAGGTCCAAACCGGCGTCATGCCTTCCAGCCGAAAACTTTCGACACTTAGAAATCCCTTCGGATCGACCGCGCCGCTCGCCCACTGGTGGGTGGCCAGCGGATACTCCGCGCCGGCGTATCGCACGATTTCATCCAGGGACGCCACCAGGTGGGTGCGCCCCACCGGCGGCCGCAGCGCGGCTATCAGCAGTCCGTGGTAGCGCCGCGTCATGTTCCCGGCAATCGTTCCCGACGCATAACCTCCCATACCGTTGGTCACCAGCCATTCGCGCGCTTCGGCCGCTTCGAAATTTCCGCAAACCTCTCGACCAAACTTCACGATCGACCGGTTCGCCGTCATGTTGACCTCCGCCGGCGGTAAGCGCCTCCCTGGGCGACCCCTCTCCCGACCGCTCGGGTCCTTCCCGGCCGGCCCTTGCCGCTCCGCCACGCCGTGCGCCGCTGCCGGCTCCAATTTGTTCCGAGTTTCCTTGGATCGGACGCTCGTCGTCGTTCCCCGAATCAAACGTTTGGTACCTTTCCCGCGATTCATGTGGGTCCCCTGGTGAGCCATTTCGTCATCAACCGCCGGTCATGATCGACAAAACCCGCGCGGCGGTAGAGCTCAATCGCCGTAGTGTTCGCTTGGCTCGCTTCTAGATGGATCGCGTTCACACCCAGCCCCCGAGCCGCTTCTTCAACGAACTCAACCGTCTGCCGCCCAATTCCCCGCCCGCGAAGTTGCGCCTCTAGGTACAGCTCGTCGATGTATGCATCCCGTCCCCGATATTCGAAGCTGAATCCCAGGGTCAGAATGACGTACCCCGCGAGTTTCTCGCCGGCGAAGATAAGCCAAGCTCTGCCAAACGAAGCTTCCTTTACAAAATCCTCGAAGATCGCACGTCGCCGGAGCTCGTCGAAAGGGGTGGTTCCCGGATCGGCCTTTTCCAGCGCGCGCATCATCGACAGAACTGTCTCGACGTGCTCGGACCTGGCCGGTTCGAATCGAATTGTCTGCTCGCTACTCACCACTTTGTTCGATCAGCTTGGCCACCAGGCCGGTCCAGCCGGTCTGGTGACTCGCCCCGATGCCCGCGCCGTCGTCGCCATGAAAAAATTCATAGAAGAGAATCAGGTCTTTCCAGTGCGGATCGTTCTGGAAAAGCTCCGTTCCTCCAGCCACGGGCCGTCGGCCATCCTTTCCGCGCAGAAAGATGTGCACCAGTCGTCGCGAAATCTCCGCGGCCACCTGCCAGAGATCCGATTCCGTGTGGGAGTGCGTGGGGCACTCAACTTTAAAATCCTCGCCGTAGTAGTGGTGAAACTTCTGCAGCGATTCGATCAGTAGATAGTTCACCGGAAACCAGATCGGGCCTCGCCAATTGGAATTCCCGCCGAATAGTCCGGTCGTCGACTCCGCCGGCTCGTAATCCACGCGATTGACGTGCCCATTCACAGTGACCTCATAAGGATGATCCAGGTGATAGCGAGAAAGAGCGCGCACCCCGTATGGCGACAAAAACTCCGTCTCGTCCAACATGCGCGCGAGCACGCGCTTGAGCTGTTTGCGATTCACTAGCGACAGCAGTCGACGCACGCCCCGTGCGGAGCGCTGCGTCATTTCGATGTGCTCCGGCACGTCCGCGTGGTTGTCGACGAACCACTGCATGCGGCGCTTAAACCCCGGCAACCGCTCAACGATTTCCGGCTCCAATGTTTCCACGGCAAACAGCGGAATCAGCCCCACCATCGAGCGTATCTTTAGGAAGTGCTCTTCGCCGTTCGGCAATTGCAATACGTCGTAGTAAAAACCGTCGGCATCGTCCCACAACGAACGCCCATCGGTACCTACATCGTTCATCGCATGCGCGATGTGCACGAAGTGCTCGAAGAATTTGCTAGCTACGTCCTCATAAGCCGGATCTTCCTTGGCCAATTCCAGCGCGATGGCCAGCATGTTCAGGCAATACATGGCCATCCAGCTCGTGCCGTCGGATTGTTCCAGGTGACCGCCCGTCGGAAGTGGCGCGGATCGATCGAAGACTCCGATGTTATCGAGCCCAAGAAACCCGCCCTGAAATATGTTCATGCCCTCAGGATCCTTGCGGTTCACCCACCACGTGAAATTCAGGAGCAGTTTGTGAAAAACTTTCTCCAGGAAGCCGCGATCGGCAACACCGCGAAGCCGGCGCTCGATTTTGTAAACGCGCCACGCCGCCCAGGCATGCACCGGCGGATTCACGTCGCCAAAAGCCCACTCGTAAGCGGGCAATTGCCCATTGGGATGCATGTACCACTCGCGAAGCAGCAGGATGAGCTGCTCCTTCGCAAAATCCGGGTCGACGAGTGCCAGAGGAATACAGTGGAACGCTAAGTCCCAAGCCGCGTACCAGGGATACTCCCATTTGTCCGGCATCGAAATGATGTCGTCGTTATACAAGTGCGTCCACTCTTTGTTGCGGCCCTGCAGGCGTTCCTTGGGCGGCGGCGGCCCGGCCGGATCGCCCACCAGCCAGGAGCGCACATCATAGTGATAGTACTGCTTGCTCCACATCATGCCGGAGAACGATTGCCGCATGATGAGCTTGGCGTCATCGGACAATTCCTTCGGGATGCGCGAGGCGTAGAACTCGTCGGCTTCCTGCTGGCGCGTCGCAAACAGCGTATCAAACCCAGCGCCAAAATCATTCGAGGCCGGGACACCTTCCGCTCGTTCCGCGCCCCCTGGGGAGCTGGCCGTTCCAACCATTCCCGGATTGCCGTCCATCGCCGCCAGTGGTTCCATGTCCGTGAGCCGCAGTTTCAGCGTCACCGATTCGCCAGACCCAAGTTCCGCCGGATAGAGCGCCGCCATCTTCGTTCCCATCTGCTTGGGATTGACGGTTGCCTGGTCGCCTTGAATCACATAACCATGAAAGGCATCTTTCACGTACGAACGATTTCTGCCGCCGAAAAGCTTTTGGTTATTGGTCTCGTTCTCCGTGAAAAGCAGCTCGGGCTGGCCCGCGCACAAGAGCCAGCGCTTACCGTATTGCCAATGTTGGAGCTCCGCGCAAACGCTGCCTGGCACACTGGTGGCTTTCCTGACGATCGGGCGGCGCAGATCCTTGCCCCAGGACCAAGTATCGCGGAACCACAGCGTCGGGAGAATCTTCAAGGCGGCAGGTTCCGGACCACGGTTCACCGCTGTGATCTTAATCAGGAGGTCCTCCACATCGGCTTTCGCATATTCCACGAACACATCGAAATAGCGATTCTCCGCGAAGACTCCGGTATCAACCAACTCGTACTCCGGCGCTTCCTTTCCACGACGCTGGTTTTCTTCCAATAACTGCTGATAGGGAAAGGCCGCTTGCGGATATTTGTAAAGCATACGCATGTAGCTGTGCGTGGGCGTGGAGTCGAGATAGAAGTAATACTCCTTTACGTCTTCGCCGTGATTGCCTTGATTGCCCGTCAGCCCGAACAGGCGTTCTTTGAGAATCGCATCCCGGCCATTCCAAAGCGCCAGACCGAAGCAGATCATCTGATGACGGTCGCTGATTCCACCCAGGCCATCCTCGCCCCAGCGATACGCCCGCGACCTTGCATGATCGTGCGGAAAAAACTCCCAGGCCGTGCCGCCGGCACTGTAGTCCTCGCGCACCGTTCCCCACTGCCGTTCGGACAAATACGGGCCCCACCGCTTCCAGTGCCTCTTACGCGTGCGCGCCTCTTCAAGCCGCCGGTCTTCGGTGGTCTGTAGTCGTGCCATGGGTTCCCGCCCTCTGAAAGGAAGATCGAGCTATGGTCGCATCTTTTCCCCGACCCGATGAGCCTGGCATTCCCAACCCGTGCCCGTCCATATACGTACCCCGCAGGCTGCGGGAACCTAATGGCTTGCGAAACATCGCGAGGGATTCAGGCGGTGGGTCAGACGTTCCGTTGGCTTGGCGGCTTCACAACCAGCTTCTTCGGTTTGGCCAGTGAAGACCGACCAGGAGACTGCCGCAGTGAGATCCGAGGTGAATTGTCGCAGATCGGAGCAATCCAAATCTTGCGGTTCACGTAAACAACGTGAGTTATGCATCGAGTAACCTCCGGGCCGTCAAATCAGCCTATGCCGTCGATCTCTTTGCTCCTTTGCTCTCCTCCATCATATTGCGATCTAAGTCTTTTTTTGTCGGTCTTATGCACCATAGTCTGGCTCTCGTAAGTCGTTTGCTTGCCGGTTCTTAGGAAAACTACCCGGGCATTCCCCTCTTCCGACATCTCGCTGTTCTCAAACTGCTCTAAGTGCCATCTTTTTCGTCACTTAGCCATTCTCGCCAAGGGAAACCCACGTAGATCTCTGGCCCGTTCTGCCGCCGTGCGCATTTCATTCCTCGTTGTAGTCTAATGAGCAGTCGTGATACGAGTCATCCGGCCGTTCGAGGAGGTGGATTGCATGGCTGCAAAAAAAACATTCCGGCGTTTCGCCCGGCGCCCCACTTCGACCATCCTCGTCATTTCCGTCGCTGTGGCATTCTGGGCCGCATCGGCTCGTGCACAAAACCAATCGGCGGACACGCTCCACAAACTCAACGAGTCCGTTGACGCGCTCATCAAGAAGGTCTCTCCGAGTGTCGTGCAGATTTTGGTGACGGGTTATGGTCCGCTCGAGTCCGGGGAGCGAAGCAACACCGGGGTAGTGATCGGCCGACAAAGGGCTATCGGCTCGGGCTTCGTCGTCGACCCCAGCGGGTACATCATTACCAATGCCCATGTCGTCTCCGGAGCGCAGCGCGTTCAGGTGATATTGCCTTCCGGCAATGCGGACGGATCGCTCCAAGCGATTCTTGCCGCCCGGACAAACATCGTCCCGGCCCGCGTCGTGGGCGTGGCGCGCGAAGTCGATCTCGCGCTGCTGAAGATAGATAACGTGAAGCTCTCGGCGCTTCCGATGGCCTCGTACCGGAACATTCGCCAGGGTGAAATGGTCTTAGCATTTGGGAGCCCGGAGGGTCTGCGCAACACGGTGACTCTGGGCGTCGTTTCCTCGGTCGCACGGCAAACCGATCCGGATTCTCCCATGGTCTATATCCAGACCGACGCGCCTATCAACCCCGGCAACTCCGGCGGCCCGTTGGTGAACGTCGACGGCGAAGTGATTGGAGTCAATACCTTCATTCTGTCGCAGTCGGGCGGAAACGAAGGGCTCGGATTTGCGATTCCCAGCAGCGTTGTAAACATCGCCTATCAACAGCTGCGCAGATTCGGCCACGTTCACCACGCTGAAATTGGTATCGGAGTCCAGACCATCACTCCCATCTTGGCCGCCGCGATGAATCTACCGCACAGCTACGGAGTCATCGTCTCCGACGTTGTTCCCGGCAGCCCGGCTGCGGCCGCGGGCATGCGGATTGGAGATGTGTTGCTGACCGTCGATGGGCGCATGGCGGACAGTGTGCCCTACGTGTCTTTCCGCCTGATGTCGGTCGGCGCCGGCGACAAGGTGCACATCGAAGTGCTGCGTGGGCAGGAGCGGTTGGCCTTTGATGTCCCGGTGAGCGAACGGTCGGACAACATGGATCAAATCACGTCGCTGGCGGATCCGGAGAAGAATCTCGTTCGCCCACTCGGCATTCTGGGCATCGAAATCGATAAGAAGGTGGCGGAGATGGCCCCTGATCTTCGCGATCCCTATGGGATCATTGTGGCCGCGAGGTCCAATGACGCCGACCGCGAGATTCCCCTTACTACCGGAGACGTAATCCGCACGCTCAATGGCCAGCCGATGACGACGCTCGAGCGCCTGCGCGCTGCGCTGAAAGCTCTTCCGCCCGGCGCACCGGTTGCTTTGCAGGTCCAGCGCGACCAAAAGCTCCTCTACGTGGCCTTCACCATGGATCAGCCCTTATGAGCTCGCGGCGAAGCCCTCTCCCTGTAGGGGTTCAGCATCGCAGGACCCTATCTGTGGCAGCCACGTCACCGCCAAGCCCAACCGGCCTTTGGTGAGCGAACCACTCAGGAGAACACACCATCGAACCCCTTCGCCTAAATCCCATCCTCAACACCGACAGCTACAAACTCACGCACTGGTGGCAATACCCATCTGGCACGCGGTACATCTATTCCTACGTGTGCTCCCGTGGCGGCTTCTTTGACCATGCGGAGGTGGCCGGTCTGCAATACATTCTCAAATCCAACTTTGCGGGAAAAGTCTTCACACCGGAAGACATCGAAGAAGCCCGGAAATTTGCCCACCAGCATTTCTCCGGAAACCCGAAATGTTTCAACCATGAAGGATGGAAAAGGCTCTACGCCAAGCACGGGGGATTCCTGCCGCTGCGCATCAAGGCCGTGAAAGAAGGATCGCTGGTGGCGGCGCAAAACGCCATGATTACCATTGAAAACACCGACCCGGAGTTCTACTGGCTGACAAATTGGGCGGAGACCGTTCTGCTGCAGGTGTGGTATCCGGTCACCGTGGCCACGCTAAGCCGTGCGATCAAGCAAATCATTGGCGAGGCGCTGGTTCGCACCGGAGATCCTTCCCTTCTGGGTTTCAAGCTGCACGACTTCGGGTTTCGCGGCGTGAGCAGTCGCGAATCCGCAGCCATCGGCGGAGCCGCGCACTTATTCAATTTTCTCGGCACGGACAACCTGGCAGCGATTGAATTGCTGCAGCAATACTACGGCGCGGATATGCCGGGCGTGAGCATTCCGGCTTCCGAGCACTCGACGATTACGGCGTGGGGCAAAGACCACGAAGTGGACGGCTACGAAAACCTCCTCGACAACGTTCCAGAAGGCGTCGTGGCCTGCGTCAGCGACTCGTACGACATCTTCGACGCGGTTCGCAATCTGTGGGGTGGTAAGCTGCGCGACAAGGTGATGCGGCGAAACGGCACGCTCATTATCCGGCCAGACAGCGGCGACGCCATCGCGGTGCTGGAGCAAATCTTCCACATCGCCGCCGTCAAATTTGGTTACGAGGTCAACCGCAAAGGCTGGAAGGTCATCTCGCCGCAGGTGCGCTTCATTCAGGGCGACGGCGTCAATTACCACACGATTCAAAACATGATCTCGCAGTTGACGCGCAAAGGCTGGTCCATGGACAACTGGAGCTTCGGCATGGGCGGCGCGCTGTTGCAGCAAATCAATCGAGACACGTTGCGCTTCGCGCTGAAATGCTCGGCGATCGACATTAATGGCCGGTGGCACGACGTTTATAAACAGCCGGTGACCGACCCCGGCAAGGATTCGCGTGCCGGGCGCTTCGTACTGTTGAAAGATGGGGACGAATTCATCACTGTGAAACAGGAAGCCGGCAAAGCAACGGAGGGAACCGACCAACTCGAAACTGTTTTGGACAACGGAGTTTTGCGGCGTGACCAAACGCTGGATGAAATCCGGGCAATCGCCGCGAGCTACGACACCTACGAGAAGAAGTCGGCGAAGTGATATCTGCTGGCGGGTCTTCCCTAGGATCCTGCAAAGCGCGAAGCAGTTGAATTGCCATAGTTCCCGACAAATCCACAGCCTCGGCGTCCGGCCTGCCGACTTTGTCTTTCAGTTCATCCGTCCGTCGCCGTGCTGTAACACAACCAGCATACACATGTGGCGCGCGTAGCCGAACCTCCAGCCATCGGGTTGCGCGACTTCGTTCCCGCATGGAGGGTGTATAGATGCGTTCGCGCTTATCTGCCTGGCGAGCCTGCTTCCCGAGTGTGAAGCAGGTTCTCGCCATGCTCGTTGTGGTTCAGTTGCTCGCTGGAAGTCCCGTTCGCGCTCAGGACGAGCCCGATAACTCCGGTAACACCACGTCGCCGATCAAGCATGTCATCATCATCGTCGGCGAAAACCGTACTTTCGATCACCTCTTCGCGACCTACCAGCCGAAGAAGGGTCAACACGTCGACAACTTGCTCTCGAAGCACATCATCACCGAGGACGGCACTCCGGGTCCCAATTTTTCATCGGCGATCCAATTCACCGCAAAGGACACGGACAAGTTCCAAGAGAGCCCGCAGTCGAAGTCGCTCTACGACGTGCTTCCGGCGCCGCTCGTCGGAGGCCCGAAGAACGCGCCGATCTCGACGCTGGCCGACGCGGAAGCTTCCGAAAATGGCCTGTCTCCCGCATTCTCCATCTTCCTTACGACCGGAGGAACCGGGCAGACCTCGAGGACTCCGGATCAGCGCATTCCGAACGTGAATGAAGTGCTGCCGGGTCCCTTCCAACTGACCTCCAAGACGTTCCCCTATGACGCTTACGCGGCGAGCCCGGTACACCGCTTCTATCAGATGTGGCAGCAGTTGGACTGCAACGTGGACTATGCCACATTCCACAATCCGAGCGGCTGCAAAGCGGACCTGTTTCCGTGGGTGGAAACCACCGTTGGCGCCGGTGCGAATGGCAAGCCTCAGCCCGCGGGTTTCAACAACCTGAGCACGGGTGAAGGCTCGACGGCCATGGCGTTCTACAACATAGCGGATGGGGATGCTCCGTATACCAAGTTTTTGGCGGACCACTACGCGCTAGCCGACAACTACCATCAGCCGGTTGCGGGCGGTACGGGTGCCAACAGCGTCATGCTGGGCTTCGGAGATGCCATCTTTTTCAGCGATGGCGATGGCAACGCGGCCACTCCGCCACACAACCAACTCGTGGCGGCCGGATCCGCGAATGCGGGCATTGTTGACGAGATCGAGAATCCCGATCCGCAACCCGGCACCAACAATTGGTACACAGAAGACGGCTATGGCGCGGGATCGTTCGGTTCGCCTTCCTCTGGCGGCGGAACCTACAGCAACTGCTCGGACTCCGACCAACCCGGTGTTTCCGCAATTCTGAGCTACCTGAGCACGCTGCCGTACCAAGTGGATCCGAAATGCGATCCCGGTCACTACTATCTGCTGAACAACTACAATCCGGGCTATTTCGGCGACGGTTCGAATGCGTACACCGATCTCAACAAGAACAACACAGTGTTCACGATTCCGCCGACCAAACAGCGCAGCATTGCGGATGTGCTGCTCGAGAAAAATGTCTCCTGGAAGTACTACGGGGATCAGTGGACTTCCTATCTAGGTGATAAATACCAGCTCAATTACGGAGCCGTCGGAGCGAAGAGCGACCAGTACTGCAACATTTGCAACCCGTTTCAATACCAGACGCAGATCATGACCGACGATGCTGTGCGCACAACTCACATCGTGGACACCACGGACCTCTATACAGACATTCAGAAAGGCACATTGCCAGCCGTTTCCTACGTCAAGCCCAGCGGATGGGTGGATGGCCATCCGGCTTCTTCCAAGTGGAATCTGTTTGAAGGATTCACGAAGAAGATCGTGGACGCGGTGAAGAGCAACCCCAGCCTTTGGAAGGAAACGGCTATCTTTGCGACGGTTGACGAGGGCGGCGGATACTACGACTCCGGTTACATTCAGCCGCTAGACTTCTTCGGCGATGGAACACGCATCCCGCTCCTGGTCATCTCCCCTTATTCGGTGGGCGGCCGGGTGGTTCACGTTTACTACGACCACGCTTCCATTCTGAAGTTCATCGAACGGAACTGGAGCCTCCCGACGATCACGAAACGCAGCCGCGATAACCTCGCGGAACCCAAAACCAGTCACAAGAATCCATACGTGCCGTTGAACAGCCCAGCAATCGGAGATTGCTTCGAGATGTTTGATTTCGCGCACCCGGACTTCAACTAAGGGACCAGCAGCCGACCGAACGGACAGCCGGCCAGGACCTAGGGGTTCTGGCCGGCGATCATTTTGTAAGTGGCGACCGAAGATTGCTCGAGAATCGGAAAGACCCCAAGAACGTGTTGTTGGGCAAACTGGAGTGCTGCGATCCTAAGGGGCAGAATAGGCTTGGCGGCGGAGAAATTGGCCGGCGCCGGGCCGGCCTACGAATTTACCGGCATCGATCACCGTCCGGCCGCGGGAGAGGACGGTCTTGGGCACACCGGTGATGTGAATGCCCTCGAACATGGAATAGTCGACCCTCATGTGGTGGGTTTTTACGCTGATGACCTGCTGTTCGTTGGGATCGAAAATGACCAGATCGGCGTCGGAGCCGACCGCGACGGTGCCTTTGCGGGGAAAGAGGCCGAAAAGTTTTGCGGGAGCGGTGGAGACGACTTCGACGAAGCGGTTGGGAGAAAAGCGCTTGCCGTGGACTCCCCCGGTGTAGATGAGGCTCAGGCGGTGCTCGATGCCGGGGCCGCCGTTGGGAATTTTGGTGAAATCGTCTTTGCCCAGCTCTTTTTGTTCCTTGAAGCAGAATGGGCAGTGATCAGTGGAGACGACTTGCAGGGTATCGCGGGCGAGGCCCTGCCAGAGTTTTTCTTGGTGCCACTTTTCGCGCAGGGGTGGCGTAAAAACGTACTTGGCGCCTTCAAAGCCTGGGGCGTCCATGTTTTCAAGGGAGAGGTACAAATATTGCGGGCACGTCTCCGCGTAGGCTGGCAAGCCGCGATCGCGGGCTTCGCGGACCTTTTCAAGGGCCTCGTTGCAGGAGAGATGGACAATGTAGACGGGGGCTCCGGCCATTTCCGCCAGTGCGATGGCGCGGGAGGTGGCTTCTGCTTCGGCGGTGGTGGGGCGGGTGAGTGCGTGATACTTTGGCGCGCGTTTGCCTTCGGCCAGGGCTTGCTGGACGATGACGTCGATAACGCCGCCGTTTTCCGCGTGCATGCAGATCAAGCCGGAATGCTTGGCGGCTTGGGACATGGCGCGGAAGATCGTGGCATCGTCAAGCATGAATACGCCGGGATAAGCCATGAAAAGCTTGAAACTGGTGACGCCCTCGCGGATGAGCTGGCCCATTTCCTCGAGCTGGGCGGAGCCGAGGTCGGTGATGATGCAGTGGAAAGCGTAGTCCGCCACTGCTTTGTCATGGGCTTTTTTCATCCAGCCGTCGAAAGCTTGGCGCAGGGTTTGTCCTTTGTATTGGATGGCGAAATCGATGAGCGTGGTGGTCCCGCCGAAAGCAGCGGCGATGGTGCCGGTTTCGAAGTCGTCTGCGCTCGTAGTCCCGCCGAAGGGCATGTCGAGGTGGGTGTGGACGTCGATTCCGCCGGGCATTACGAGGTGGCCGGTGGCATCGATCACCCGGCCGGCGTTTTCGACCGGGAGTTGCGCAGCGATGGCGGAAATTTTTTCGCCGTTGATACCAACGTCGGCGGCGCATGTATCCGTTGCCGTGATGACCGTACCGTTTCGGATTACCGTGTCAAAACGCATATCGAGTTCCTCCGAAGTTGGTCTCGACGGCGAAAAACGGCGGAGTTGGCGACGTCGTGCGGAACCAGAGCGCAGCATGCTAGGCCCCTACGGTTTGTGTTGGGAGCCATCCTCACGCGAGATTCCGCTTGTAGTGGGGTAGCACATCGCGGCCGTAGACTTCCAGGGTCTTTTCTTCTTCACCGCACATGAGATAGATGTTGAACTGAGTTACGCCGACCTTGCGTAGGGTCTCGAGTTTTTTGCGGTGCTCTTGGACAGGACCGATGAGGCAGAAGCGGTCCACGATTTCGTCGGTGACGAACGAGGCGTTGTCGCTGCCTACTTCGCAGTGGTGGAGATAGTCGTATTTGCCGCGGTTCTGCACATAGGAAACCAAGCTGTCCGGCAGCTCCTCCGGCTTGTACTTGGAGATGAGATCCAAGACGTGGTTCGAGACCAGCGCGGGAAACCAACGGACCTTGTCGCGCGCCACGGCCAGGTCCTCCGAAGCCCAGACCGGCGCGGCGGCCATCACTTCGATTTTGTTGGGATCGCGGCCGGCCTCCTTCGCGCCTTCGCGAACGAATCCGAGGCACCAGGCGATCAAATCGGGATCGGCAAATTGCAGGATCACGCCGTCAGCGATGCGTCCTGCGGTGCGTAGAGCCTTGGGGCCGTAACCGGCCACCCAGACGGGTGGAACACCGGCGTTCGCCCAAGGCAAACGCGTGTTGACGCCTTCGTGCTCGATGGCGCGGCCGGCGTTTAGTTCGCGAAAGGTTTTCACGAATTCTTCGAGATTTTCAAGCGTTGTGGGTTTTTTCCCCAGTACCCGCCGTGAACTATCGCCTCTACCGATGCCCATCTGCATGCGTCCGTGCGAAGCGACATTCAATGTAGCAAACAAACTCGAAGCGACGGTGACGTCGCGAACCGCGGGATTTGTCACACAGGTCCCCAGGCGCATCTTTTCTGTGTTGGCGGCCATCAGGGTGAGAAGCGGAAACGGTTCCATCCAGATGACGTGGGAATCAAAAATCCAGCCGTGGCGGAAGCCGGCGGATTCGGCCTGGCGCGTCAGGCTCACAATACGATCGATGGTTATGTCCGGCTTGATGGTGATGCCAAAATCCATGAAGGACCCCCTCAGTCAGCGGCTTGGGTGACCGGCTGAACGCTATTCATCAAAGCGAAGTAAGCGAAGAAACTTACCACGAAGCCGACAAACCAGGCGTAATTGTACAAAACGCGCAACGGCGGGACGACCAGGCCGATGAACGCGACACCAGCACCCGCGGCGAGGGCGGCGATGGCTTGCCAGTTGAATCCGTGGCGGTACTCGTAGAGGCCGCCGCGCCGGTAAAGATCTTCGACCAGCAGAATCCTTTTGCGCACCAGGAAGTAGTCGCAGATCAGGACGCCGGCGATGGGGCCGAGAAAACCGGAGTAGCCGACCAGCCAACCGAAGATGTAGCTGCCGTAGTTGGCCATGAGCTTCCAGGGCTGCATGGCGATGCCCATGAAACAGGTGATCAGGCCACCGATGCGGAAGCTGATGCGGCGCGGGGAAAGATTGGAGAAGTCGTTTGCAGGAGAGACGACGTTGGCGGCGACGTTTACGTTGAGGGTGGCCATCAAAAGCGCGAGCATCGCGAGAACGACGGCCCAGGGATTGCTGAGGCGCGCGAGAACGGCGACGGGATCCCACAACGCCTGGCCAAAAATGATCAGCGTGGCGGAGGTAACGGCGATGCCGATGAAGGAATAAAACGTCATGGTGGCGGGTAGACCCAACGCCTGGCCAACGATCTGATCGCGCTGGCTGCGAGCATAGCGGGTGAAATCCGGTATGTTGAGAGAAACGGTAGCCCAGAAGCCGACGACTCCGGTCAGGGACGGTATGAAGAAACGGAAAAATTCAGAGAAGCTTTGGAACTTGGATGGCGTAGCGAGCATCGGGCCGAAACCGCCGGCTTTGTCGCGGGCCCACAGAAGAAGCGCGAACCCAATCAGCAGCAGGAACGGTGCGGAGATGCCTTGGAGAAAGCGGATCGTTTCGATGCCGCGCAGGATGACGAAAACGTTGAGTAACCAAAAACCTATGAAACAGAGCGCGGCGCCGTAGTCGCTGTGGCTCCAACCGGGCGCCAGGGCGACGATCATGGCGTTGATGGCTTCGCCGCCGATCCACGTCTGGATGCCGAACCAGCCGCAGGCGACCAGCGCGCGGAGTAGTGCGGGGACGTTTGCGCCGAGCACGCCAAACGACGCGCGCGCAAAGACAGGAAAGGGGATGCCGTATTGCGCGCCTGCATGAGCATTGAGCAACATGGGAATGAGGACGAGTACGTTGCCGAGAAATACAGTGAAGAGAGCTTGCTTCCAATTCATGCCACCCGCAATCATGCCGCTGGCCAGCATGTAAGTGGGAATGTTCACGCTCATGGAGATCCACAGGGCGGCGTAGTTGTAGGTGCTCCAGGTGCGGCGGGCAGGCGCCACCGGCGCGAGGTCCTTGTTGTACAGGGAGCTTTCGTTGATCGTTTCGGCGGCCAGCGAGGCCGTATCGGTGTCAGGCATTGGCCAAGGCGCTCAATAGACGTTGGAGTCGCGTTTACGACCGGTGAAGTCGATGTAGACGGCTTTCAGCTCGGTGAAGAAATCAATCGCGACGCGGCCCATTTCGCGCATGCCTACACCGGTGGCCTTCATTCCGCCGAAAGGAAGCTGGGCTTCGCCGCCGACGGTCGCGGAGTTCACATGGGTAATGCCGGTTTCGATGCGCTCGATGAATTCGAAGATTTTGGCGGCGTCGTTCGAATACAGGGAGCTGGAAAGGCCGTAGCGCACGGAATTGGCGACGTGCAGCGCATCCTCGAAATTGCGGACGCGAATGACGGAGAGGACCGGGCCGAAGATTTCGTCTTGCGCGATGGTGCTGTCCGGCCCAACATGGTCGAAGACCGTCGGAGCGACGAAATAACCGCGATCGTAGGCGCCGCCAGTCAGACGTTGTCCGCCCAGGATGAGCTTGGCCTCCTTCTTCCCTACCTCGATGTAGTGAAGATCGGTCTTGAGTTGCGACTCGTCAACGGCAGGTCCCATATCGATCCCGGGCTCGAGGCCATTCCCGGTGCGGAGCTTGCTGGCGCGCTCAATCAGCAGCTGGACGAAGCGATCGGCGACCGATTCTTCGATGATGACGCGGCTCGTAGCGGTGCAGCGCTGACCAGTGGACGCAAATGCCCCAAAAACGGCCGATTCCACGGCGAGCGGGAGATCCGCATCCGAAAGAACGACGAGAGGATTCTTGCCGCCCATTTCGCACTGGCACTTTTTCATGCGGCGCGCGGCCTGGGCGTAGAGCTCGCAGCCGACTTCGTTCGAACCCGTGAAGGAAATGGCGCGAACGTCCGGATGCTGGAGGAGCTCGTCGCCGACTTCCCCGCCGGAACCTACGACCATGTTGAGCACACCGGCGGGGATACCTGCTTGCTCGAAAATCTGCACGACTTTCGCCCCGGTGAAGGGCGTAAGTGTAGCGGGCTTGAAGACCACGGTGTTTCCGGCGATCAACGCAGGCGCGATTTTCCAGGCGGGAATGGATACCGGGAAATTCCAGGGTGCGATGGCGGCGACCACGCCCAACGGTTGCTTGAGGGTGTAGGCGAAATTCTTGGGCAGCTCGCTCGGCAGGGTCTGACCGCCCATGCGGCGGCCCTCGCCGGCCATGAACTCCAAAATGTTGACGGATTTTTGGACTTCGCCGAGAGCGTCTTTGAGAGTTTTGCCCTCTTCGCGAGTCATCAAGCGAGCGAGTTCATCTTTTTGCTGCTCCATGAGTAGGGCGGCGGCGGCAACGACCCGTCCGCGGACCGGCGCAGGTGTGTCGCGCCACGTACCGAAGGCAGCGCGCGCCGCAGCGACGGCTGCGCGCACCTCTTCGCGGGTCGAGAGCGGGGCGAAGCCCACGATTTCGTCCAGGTTGGCCGGATTGCGGCGCTCCGAGGTACGCGGGGAGCTGGACTCCACCCAGCGGCCATTGATGAAATTGCGGCAGGTCTGCGATGTGGAGATTGCTGTCGCCATGTGTCGCTCCGTCCTCCGGAAAATCGATTTCGGAAGTCTACTCCGCGCTCTTGAAGGTCACAAGTAACTAGAAAGGGACATGCTGCGCATGCGGCTACGGCTACTCCGCCGGCGGCGTGTCGCGAACGCCGGAGGCTTCAAGAATAGGAGTCCCGGAGTGTGAATGCACAGCTTGACATATCGCCGTCGTGTCACTATATATCGCGCCCTATGCCGCACCTCCGACCGAGGCCGCGCAACTGTAGAAATTATGGAGCTTGGTCATTTTTGGAGTTTGGTGAGTTGACTGGACCCAAGGAGACTCTCGGATGAAGATCGACATCTTTAATCACGTTTTTCCAAAGAAATTTTTCGAGCGAATGCTGACGATCCGGGAAAAAGGCTCCAACATGCAGAGGAGGGTCAGCGAAATCCCGTCGCTGGTGGATTTGGACCTGCGCTTTCGCATGATGGATGCATTCGACGAGTACGTTCAGGTGATCAGCTTGCCTTCTCCCCCCGTCGAGGCCTTCGGAGACCCCGAAAAATCACCCGAATTGGCGCAGCTTGCCAATGACGGGTTGGCAGAGTTGGTGAACAAGCATCCCGACCGCTTTCCGGGCTTTGTGGCCGCTCTCCCGATGAATAATCCGGATGCCGCCGTCGCGGAGATCGAGCGCGCGGTGATGAAATTGGGCGCGAGCGGCGTGCAGATCTACAGCAACGTGAACGGACGGCCGCTGGATGAACCGGCGTTTTTGCCTATCTTCGAGAAGATGGCGGAATTGAATCTGCCCATCTGGGTCCATCCCACACGCGGGGCTAACTTTGCGGACTACTCGACCGAGCAGAAATCCAAATACGAACTTTGGTGGGTGTTCGGTTGGCCGTACGAAACGAGCGTCTTCATGGCGCGGATTTTGTTTGCGGGATATTTTGACCGCTGGCCCAATCTGAAGATCATCACCCACCACATGGGAGCGATGGTTCCATATTTCTCCGGACGGACGGGCCCGGGCCTCGACCAGCTTGGCGCACGGACCGAGGGGGAAGACTTGACCGTGTTTACGCGCCGGCTTAAGAAGCGTCCGCAAGATTATTTTAAGATGTTTTATGCGGACACGGCGACGTTCGGGTCGCGACCGGCGATGGAATGCGGGCTGGCGTTTTTTGGCGCGGATCAGACCCTTTTCGCCTCGGATTCACCGTTCGATCCAGAAAAGGGCCCTGGCTACATTCGAGAAACCATCCGCTGCATGGAGGAATTGTCGATCTCCAATGAGGACCGCAAGAAGATCTACGAAGGTAATGCGCGCCGGCTGCTGCGGCTCAAGCTCGTCTAGCTGGCGCCCAGCGGGTCAGTAGAATCCAGTCGGCGCAAAAATTGGAAGTGCTTCGAATTCCGGTCACCCTGACGGACGAGACCTTGCTGTGGCTGTGGCCTACTTGGTTGTAGCGGGCACGGCGGTCATGACCGGCGACGCCGCGATGTAGTTGTGGTAGCTCTCTGCCATTTGCCAGAGGCCATTTGTTTTTGCGAATACGCGGCTTGCCCAGTAAGCCTTTTCACCATAGGTGGGCTGGCACGCGATCATCACCACCGCGTCGCCGAAGTCCCATGTGCGCATCCACAAAGCCGGGACTGCCGCAACCTTGGGCTCGTTGGGATTTTCCTGCATGTGCTTGTTGCGCGCGGCGATGATGTCTTTCGTGGCGGGCCGGGGACCGATCCAGGTCATGACCGCGCGTTGATCCAAATTGGTGGCAATGCGGCGGTCCCAGCCTTCGGGGCCGGATTCCTGATCCTGCCAGCCCGCGAGGGCCTCTTTCTCGCTTTTGGTTATGGGTTGGTAGGGCACTTCTTTACAGGGGTTCACGCAGGGTACGTCGAAATTGGGGCGGACAGAAGTGTAGTCCTTAGGGCGCACAGCAATTTCGGTGGTGTGCAGCAGGCGCCAGCCTTCTGGGCGCTCGACCCAGAAATGGGCGACATAGTTCTTTCCTTGGTTTTCTTGAATCCAAACGACCTTGCCGTATTTATGCTCGGTGATCTTGACGTCGCTGCCGTTGGGAATCAACGGCTTGAGGCCCGCGCGGAAAGCGTCGTCTTTGTACCACAGGATTCCTTGGGAATCGATCCAGGTAAAGTCGGGGTCGAGCAGTTTATTCGCCGCGGCTTTGTCACCTTTCTCGAGCGCCTGCACCAGAGAGTGATCCGCCTGAACGATTGCGTCGTCGGCAGCGCGAGCTGGTCCGGCCGACATCGCTGCAGCCACCCCGAGAGATACCATTCCGACGACGTTCACGATCCATCGCTTCATAGACCCTTCCTCGACTGAGATTTCTCTTTCGCCCGAGAACCCGCCGCCCAAAGCGATCGCGGCACCGCCCTACGGCTTCGTAGGTGGCACGGCG
>Ga0209526_10001021_pt1 | contig 18521 bp, 19 predicted proteins | sample JacPinW_OM2H0_M1_FD_188566 | JGI IMG/M metagenome (GOLD analysis project Ga0209526, IMG submission 188566) | Forest soil microbial communities from Algoma, Ontario, Canada - Jack Pine, Ontario site 1_JW_OM2H0_M1 (SPAdes) (version 2) | ecosystem: Environmental > Terrestrial > Soil > Boreal... | reverse complement strand
CCAAGGCGCCTGCTCCTAAGCCGCAGCCGCAAGCCAAGGCGCCTGCTCCTAAGCCGCAAGCGAAACCCGCACCAAAAGGAAGTCCAACCCCGGCGAAGAAATAGTAGCCAGCAGATAGCACAAAATGATCGAGTGGAGGAGATTCATGGGGTAGTCTCCCTGGCGCGTCCAATAAAGCGGACAAATGTGATCCGTTGCTATCAAGAAAAGGGGCGCTTCTAAACCTCGTTCAACACACAGGAAAAGCCTGTGTTAATCGGGTCTGACCCTCTTTTCTCGAGAGATCGAGCAACTGCTGGCCCAATTACGCCTCCCATTGGAGAAACAACAATTGATAACATTGTGTGGCTAAGCGCTATGCCCTGGGACCCGCGAGGAGTTTGAGGAGAAGGGGCAATCGTAGGCTGGTGAAAGTGTGTCCGAATCCGTTCGGCTCATAGTTATGTCTGTTCTTTTCAGTTCTAACGGTTCGCCTGGACATTCGTGACGTCGCAACTCAAGAGAGGGCAATAGTCCCCCCCTGAATTCCATGAGACCAATCATCCCTGGTCGATCGAAGGAAATCGCCTGCGAACCCAAACCGGTCTGCCTTGGCTGGTGCTACATCATTATCCTCCGGCGTCTTATCAAAGCGCCGGGTCCGAAGAATTGTCTGCGGGAAGTTGGCGCGGGAATTTGAACCCACCTTTTCCCTATCCGGCCGTTTCTACGAGGACCCAGGCGCGGAGAGCGTTTATCATTGGACGAAAGAAAAAAAGAACGTGAACCGGCGCGGCGCGGGCCCGCTTGATGCGCCGGTTGGCGCTGGAGGCGGCGGAGGTGTGCACATCTGTACTGGTCCAATCTATGTCCGAGATGCTGAGCCCGGAGATGTCCTCGAAGTCCGAATCCTGATATGTATCCTCGCCCATGTGCGAACCCGGACTATAAAAATAAGACGTTCGGTACGAATCTGGCAGCCAATTGGGGCTTCCATTACCATGACCTCATCGAAGATCCGAAGCCGCGCGAGGTGGTAACAATTTTCGAAATGGACCCGACTGGATCGCGGGACTGGGCCCGACCGCTTTACAACTATCGTTGGGGGCCGGTGACTGACCCCAACGGAGTTACACACTGAATCTACGATTATCCCGGGCTGATTGTTGATCCCACTCAGGTTCATAAAAACGAAGGAATCCTGAAAAACGTACGCGTCCCAATCCGTCCCCATTTTGGAACGCTTGGCCTAGCGCCAAAGGAAGTGGATATCGTGAGTTCGATTCCGCCTAATTATACCGGTGGGAACATTGATGATTGGCGAATTGGAAAAGGGGGGACGGTGTACTACCCGGTCTCGGTAGATGGAGCGTTGCTCTCGGCGGGTGATACTCATGCTGCTCAAGGCGATTCCAAATTATGTGGGACCGCAATAGAATCCTCCTGGACCGGTCTATTTCAGATCATTCTGCACAAAAAGAACGAATTCGAAGGAACGATTCTCACCGAGCTAAACTGACCATTGCTTGAAACCAATGACCAATGGGTGGTGCATGGATTTAGCTATCCGCAATATCTCACGCAACTTGGCCCAGATGCGCAGCACGAGATTTATAAGAAATCCGCAGTCGATCTAGCGATGCGGGACGCTTATCGCAAGGTGAGAGACTTCTTGATGCGAACGCAGCAGCTCAGCGAAGATGAGGCGATCTCGTTGATCTCCATTGCCGTGGACTTTGGTGTCACACAAGTGGTAGATGGCAACTGGGGTGTTCACGCGAGCATCAAGAAAAGTCTATTCGCCGGCACCAATACCTGACGCGACCCCGACTGTGACGAAAGCGTTCTGTAGTGAAACAAGAAATGCAAAGGGTCGCGGCTAAAGAATCAAGTGACGCGGCTTTATGCTGGTCGCGTATAGAAGGCTCGAGGGGATTTGGTATCGGGCGCATGCCGCGCCCGCATCCCCTGCGAGTATAGGATGAAGACGCAAATGTCCAATGTTAAGATCCGTCCCTTTTTGGAAGACCTTATCTGAGATGTTTTGCAGCGGATGCCTGATAGCGCTGATCCTGCTCGTAAATCGGCCTCAGCCCGGCGACCTCCATCCATTGCAGGCGAGCGCCTTCTTTGTCACCCATGAGGTCGAGCGCATGTGCATACTCGGCGTGATGAATGATCCGTTGAGGGGCTAACTCGATGGCTTTCTTAAAATGATAAATGGCCGCTTCCTTGGATGCGTCGGGGAGCTGTCCGTACAAAACCTGAGCCATTCCCTTGACCACGGCATTAACTGTCGCCATGCCTAAGTTCCACTTTGCCAGAATCAGGTGGCCGAAATCACTACTCGGATCCAGCTGCAGGCCGACGGTGGCTTCGGCATAAATTTTCTTTGAATACTCCACTTTGGTCTTGGAATCGACGAAGTCGCACGATTTTCCATAAGCCGCCGCAGCGCCTAACTGCGCCTCAGAATCCTGCGGCAACTTATCGAGCGCCTTTTGTGCGAGATCCAAGGCCATTTGAGCGTACTGCTTTTTACCAGCCGTGTCTGCGACATCATCAACCTTGGCGATATACTGGCGGGCCAGCACTTTTTGGATCAGTGGATTGTCAGGGGAAAGATTATCGGCCTCTTTCAGCTCTACGATGGCAGCGTCCGTTTGTCCGCGATGTTCAAGTTGCTTGGCGTGTACGACAAGGCTATTGGCATCCTGAGCCAGGAGCGGCACAAAGGGGAATGAGAGAACTAAAAATCCAATCGTTCTTAGTCGGCCTTTTAAAATTGCTTTACTTGCCATCGTTACTGATGCCGTCCACCGAGCTTATTTAGCGGGCAGCGAACCTCATGCGCAAACTATATCACGCTATTAGGGTCACGCCTAAATGAGCAGCGGAAAACACCGATAACAAGCAGGAGGAGAAGGAGCGATCTTTCCGGAAAGCAAGGTTCTGCTGCAAGCTCGAAAGAACAATCGATGCTGGCAGATTTATCCGGACCGGCTACGACGGGCTCAGAAAAAGTAAAAGAACCCGGCCTGAGCACCCAACGTATTTAGGCCGGCGTTGTGAGGGTAAATGTCTGCATTAGAAATGTGCTGATAGCCGCCTTCGAGCAGGAGACCAAAATGACGGCTGATCAGGAGAAGCGCCCCCAAGCTTACGCCGGTAGTAAATTCGAAGCCTCCGCCGATGATCTTTTGGGTGTGATCTCGATAGATGTCGTTGCCGAGCGCACCCCCGTAGACCTGCAGGTAAGGGACAATGCGAGCTCCAGGCTGGGTAAAATTATAGCGGCCGAACACGCGGCCACCGACCAGCCAGCTCCCGGGTCCGTCGGTTATTCCAGCACCAAAGCCATCCAGCAGGATCTCGAAGTTGCCGCGATAGAAACTGCATCCAATAGTGTCAGAAACTATCAGGCCGACGCGCGCGTCGCCCTCCACGAAAGTAATTTTGGGGCGACGCGCGCCAGGATACAACGAGGAACTCGCTCCGCCTCCAAGAAATTCAAGTTCAACGTTTCCCTTAGAGAAGGGATCGCGTAACGACTCTTGCGGGCTTTTTTCGAAGAAAGAGATACCAACCACCGAGTCGTCATAACCGGTCTTACTGCTTTCTTGGGCGCGAACCGCTGTGCTGCTTGAGTAGAAAAGGGCCAGGAAGACAACGAGCCGGTAAGTCCAACGACTGAGTGAGATATCACACCGAAAAATCACATCACTTCTTGCCTCCAGGAAATTCGCTGTGATTAAGCCAGACTCTTGCTTCCATCAGCAAGCAGATTCCGACAAATCCGAGCTGAACTCACGCCATACCAGACTTGGTGTTCCGGGTTCTGCAAATTCTTCACTCTCAGTTCGAATGCCTTGCAGGAACTTTAGCGCGGGTGTTCGGCTCGGTGCTACAAAAGACATTCGCGATCGCGCTGTGGCGGGTAGCTCATTTCGGACAAAAAACGGTTGCATTGGAATGGATACTCTATTAAAGCGATAGACATTTAGATTTTCGGAGTGATCTAATGTCTGACGACATGAGCAGCAGCGTTCGAAATGAACCTCGAAGTCGTGACCTCAGCGGAATTGACGAGGTGGACAAGTGTCGTCTGCGGCTTTTTTGCCAAAGAGCGATGTTTGGAGCACTGGGAAGGACAGGTTCTGCGCACTTGGTTGCATAGTCAGAGGAGAGTTAGCTAAGTAAACTTTGGGGGCAGAAATGATTGTCAGCCGATGGCACAGGCGATGCTAACTAGAGCTATATAGCTCTTAAGCTTTCAAATATGAGCCAATTGTTGGATATATCTTCGTTGTTGAGTAAACGCGTTACTCCCCAACTCTTGATCGAGGCGGTAGCGCAAGCGGCCCAGCCCGGCTTACCCAAGCATATCCAGCTGAGCAACGGGATCGTTGATCTGATCCGCCGAGGATCCTTAAAGGTCGGTGATCAGATTCTCCCGGAACAACAGCTCGCCCAAGTTCTCGAGATGAGTCTGGGAACGGTTCAGAAAACACTGAACCGGCTCGCCATCGAAGGATGGATCGTCCGCGAGCATGGCCGCGGCACATTCATCTCAGACCCAAATCGTCCCACGACCGATCTATGGCATTACCGTTTCCTTGACCATTTCAGGTTTGTTGATCCGCGGAGTGGCGAGCCCTTGCCGGTCTATTCCTCGTTGCTAAGCCGCCGGATCGTTGAGGGGGACACCACCTGTCGCGCGCGGCTTGGAGACGAGTCGCAATTTGTTGAGATCACCCGTCGAATTGATGTCGGCGGAAAGTTTACCTGCCGGAGCGATATGTACCTGAGCGCCTCTCGTTTTGGCAAGTTGCTCGAGTTGCCGACGCATGCCTTTGAAAACGTGAATTTGAAGAGAATCTTTGCCGAGCAGTTTGGCGCCCCAACACTCGGGCTAATGCAGAATGTCCGGTTAGAGAGGCTGTCGGCAAAAGTTGCACGTGCGCTGGGTCTGCCAGCGAAGACCTGCGGATTAGTTCAGGAGATTTTTGCCTGGACTCATGAGCAGCGTCCGCTTTCCTTCCAGCGAGTCTTTATTCCTCCTTCTCCCTACTCGCTCGACGTTTCGCCGCAGCCTATCATTCGCACCCGCTCGTGCTAGTGCATCGTATTAACAAATCGAGTCATACTGTTATGGAATCTACTTTAGAACTTGTAACCGACGTACTTGTGATTGGAGGCGGCACTGCCGGCAGCGTCGCTGCAATCAAAGCCAAAGAGCGACTACCCGATGGAACCGTACTGTTGTTGGAGAAGGCAAATGTGAAGCGCAGCGGTGCAATTGCCCTCGGCATGGACGGAGTTAACAATGCGGTGATCCCGGGTCACGCTACGCCGGAACAATATGTGAAAGAAATCACGATGGCGAACGATGGAATCGTTAACCAGCGGGCAATCCTGGCTTATGCCCAACAGAGTTTCTCCATGATCCAAGAGTTAGAATCATGGGGGGTAAAGTTTCAGAAGACTGCTACTGGCGAGTACGACATCAAGCGGGTTCACCACAAAGGGAGTTATGTCCTACCCATGCCGGAAGGCTATGACATCAAGAAACTGTTAACTCGAGCGATTCGAAGGGTGGGCGTAAAAACAGAAAATCGGGTGATGGCGACCCGGATTTTGTTAGACGAAGGCAGAGCAGCAGGAATCGTCGGGTTCAATGTTAGAACTGGGGAACTTGTAGTCGTTCGGGCAAAGACCGTGATTCTTTGTTGCGGAGCCGCGGGACGCCTGGGATTACCAGCGTCCGGATACTTGATGGGGACCTACGAAAACCCGTCGAATGCGGGTGACGGCTATTCGATGGCCTATCACGCGGGCGCCGAGCTAACCAACATTGAATGCTTCCAGATTAACCCCTTGTTGAAGGACTACAACGGACCGGCTTGCGCGTACGTCAGCGGACCATTCGGCGGATACACCGTCAACGCGAAAGGGCATCGATTCATGCTGTCGGACTATTGGAGCGGTCAAATGATGCTGGAGTTCTATAAAGAGCTCACCGGTCCGAACGGACCGGTGTTCCTGAAGATGAATCATTTGGCCCCTGAAACCGTCAGTGAGATCGAGCGAATTCTGCACACGACCGAGCGACCGAGCCGTGGCCGCTTTCACGCTGGTCGAGGAACCGAGTACGGAGAGAAACTGGTCGAGATGGCAGTTTCCGAGATTGGGTTGTGCAGTGGGCATAGTGCGTCGGGGGTTTGGATCAACGAACGCGGTGAAACGACGGTGCCAGGGCTTTACACCGCCGGCGACATGGCATCGGTGCCGCACAGTTACATGCTTGGCGCCTTTACCTACGGGAAGATATGTGCAGCCAACGCGATAGAGTACATCGGGCAAGCCGGCACGCCGGGGCTCGATGATGGCGCCGTTCAGGCGGAGCGACAACGGATCATGGCACCATTGGACCGACCTACCGGCATCCCGCCGCATTTATTGGAGTACAAGCTGCGCCGGCAGGTTAATGATTACCTTCAACCTCCGAAGAGCGCGAATCGGATGAAGGTTGGACTGGAGTATTTTCTCCGGGCGCATGAAGAGTTGGAGCAGCTCGGCGCAACCGATCCGCATGATCTGATGCGGGCAGCAGAATGCGCTTTCATTCGCGATTGTGCAGAGATGGCGGCGCGAGCCTCGCTGTTTCGAGAGGAAAGCCGGTGGGGGCTCTATCATTACCGCCAGGATTACCCGGAGATGGACGATGTGAATTGGTTTGTGCACGTCAATCTCAGACGGAACGAGACGGGTGAAATGCAACTGTTTAAGCGGCCGGTGGAACCGTATGTGGTCACGCTCGATGAAGAGGAGCTGCGTGGTTATCACCGGCTGCGAGTGGCATCAACAGCGGTCGAGGCAGTCAACTAAGCACTAATAACATGAACCCGGAAACCACCACGAAAAAGGTCGTTGCAGGCAAATTAAAGTTCGAAACTGAAAGGGCGGCGGCGGAAGCCGCCAGGCTGGCGCCCCACCGGCAGACCACGAAGGTATTTGATGTGCCGGTGGTGGTTGACGAAGGGAAATGCATCAGCGGGTGTCACGTTTGTGTTGAGTCATGTCCGGTAGATTGCCTGGCGATTCAGCCGGAGCATCGCAAGGCGTTTATGAAATTTGATGACTGCTGGTACTGTCTCGCCTGCGAGGTGGACTGCCCAACGAACGCCATCACCGTCAAGATCCCGTTCCTGGTTCGTTGAGACAATGCACCAGAATAGTTTCAGTCCGATGCTCGACCGCTTGCAGAGTGCCGATGTGAATGTTCGCCGGGTCGCTCTGACCGAACTGGATGAACTGCTAACAACGGTGTCGGTAAGCGATATCTTGCCGCTCCTTCAGGACAAGGATGCCACCGTCCGAAAACTAACTGTTCAGGCATTGGAAGAATTGGGGGAGCCGGAAGCGATTCCAGCATTGTTGGAACGAATCGGGGACGAAGAAAACGAAGTCGCTACGGCCGCCTGGATAGCGCTGCGAGAGTTTCGCACGCCGGTAGCAATTGCACCTTTGATCGAAGGTGCGGAGCATCGGCTACCCTCGGTCCGGGCTGCCGCTATCCTGGCGCTTCGTGAGTTCCGAACTCCCCGGGCGTTCTCGGTACTAAGCCGGAGGGCCACGGATGCCAGCGCAGAGGTACGACGAGAAGCTCTGTTAGCTCTTTCCTATCTCCGGTCCGATGCGACTCGGGAATTATTTAAAGAGGCCCTGACAGATCCGGACACAGAGATTCGGAGAATCGCCGTCGACGCGTTGAGTCAATTTGATCAGAGCGTGGTGCTGCACTTGATCGCCGGGGCGTCTGACAAAGAGTGGCAGGTAAGAGTTCAGACGGTAATCGGTCTAAGTCGATTCCCAACCGAGCAGACTGAGCAAATGTTAGTCATCCTTCTAGAGGATGACCGATGGGAAGTCGTCAAGGAAGCCCTGATTGGTTTGGGAAAGCTGAGCACACCGGTGGCGAGTCGCGTGACGGGGTTTCTAACCCACGAAATCGCGGATGTGCGGATCGCGGCGGCTCAGGCATTGGGCGGGATCGGTGGCAATTCAGCAGTAGAGGCGCTTAGTGCTGCCCTAAGTGATCCGGATACAGGTGTTCAGAAGGCGGCAAAGCGTGCAATCGAAGAAATCAAACTGGCAGATCGAGAGGGATAAAATCCATGAGGAAGTTTGCGACAATCGTAGCGGCATTTTTGGTCAGTGCGTCCTTGGGATGGAGCGAGCAGGTGATTCGGATCGGAATCGGCACCCAAGACACTACCATCAATTGTGCGGCCGGTGGCGCGGTAGTCCGAGAACTGCATCTGCTCGAAAAATATTTGCCGCACGACGGGAAATATCAAGGAGTCAAGTACGACCTTGTCTGGCATAACTTTACCAGCGGGGCTCCGGCAAACAGCGAGTTGCTGGCAAATAAGCTAGATATAACCAACATGGCCGATTTTCCGGCTGTTCTCGGAGCATCGGCGTTCCAGGCTGCCGACAATGGTGTGCATACTTATTATATTGCGACTCTGTCTGGAAGCGTACGGGGTGCCGGGAACGCGGTAGTCGTACCGATTGGGTCGCAAATCCAATCCTTCAGTGAGTTAAAGGGGAAACGCATTTCCGTTCCGTTTGGATCAACGGCACATGCAATGTTGCTTCGTGCCATTCGAGATCAGGACTGGGATCCCGAACGAGACGTGACAATTATTACTCAGGCGCCGGAGGTAGCAGGTTCGGCGTTGAAAGCCGGTCAAATTGATGCTCATGCGGATTTTGTTCCGTTTGGAGAGCTTTTTCCGTTCCGCGGGATCGCGCGGAAAATCTACGATGGAACATCTGCCGGTGTACCGACGACGCATGGAGTCCAGGTTCGGTCGGATTTCGCGGAGAAATATCCCGAACTGGTGATTGCCTATCTGCGAGCGACGCTCGAGGCGAGTCGGTTAATTCGAGAGCGTCCGGAAGAATTGTCTGAGAAATTGGCTGAGTGGACCGGGGTAGAAGCGGAGATTTGCTATGCATTTCATGGGCCGTCCGGGATTCAGACACGTGATTACACGCTCAAGCCCGAGTACATCGACGCAATCCGGCGGGCAGAACAGAGTCTTCGAGAGCTGAAAAAGACAGATAGGCCGCTCGATGTGAACTCGTTGGTAAATGATAAATACATCCGCGAAGCCGCCAAGGAGCAAGGCTTGGACTACGAAGCTCAGCTAAAAAACTATGCGCCTGCACCGTTTACCAAGAACGCCGAAGACACCAATTCGCCGGTTACTGATATTAAGCTCGCAGGACAGATCTGGATTCTAGGCGAAGCGACGGTACGGCTCTACAGCACTCCAGAAGCCGCGCTTACTGCGGCTAGCAAAGCCGAAGCGGACGGGAAAAAAGTCCGAGTAGTGTACGTGCACGATCGTGCCAGCGGAACCAAACTTTTTGCTGATAAGGCCTGGTTTGTTAGTGGGGGAGGCAGATTAGATGCGTTCCTCTTAAAGACCGATGCGGACGCATGGGCAGCCAAACGCGGTGGAATCGTATTGAATTACCCGGATGCGCAAAAGGCGGTTGGAGCTCGGCTGGCCGGAAAAATCTAAACCTTTGGTACTGACTTGAATACCATCGCGGCAAAAGCTCTGGATCGGGAAGGTTTACCGGAAAGCACCGTCGTTCATCCAAACGATCGGCGAGTTCGCCGGTCGATACGTTCGTTGATCGCCCGGACTCTATCGATCTTGGTCTGCATTACCCTTTGGCAGACCGCGTCTGTTCAGAAGTGGCACTTTCTAGTAAACTTCGAGAATGTTCCTGCGCCGAGTGCAGTCGGTTTGGCCGGTATTCGGCTGATCCAGTCTCCCAAATTCCAAAATCACGTACAAAGCAGTGTTATTCGTACCTTCGCCGGATTCGGGATCGCCGCGGTGCTGGCGGTAACGACTGGACTGCTAGTCGGTCGATCGAAGCTGCTTGGCGACTTTTTGATGACACCTTTGGAATTGTTACGGCCAATTCCGGCAGTTGCTTGGATTCCGTTGGCAGTGCTGATGTTTCCTGCGTCAGAAGAAAGTATGATCTACATCACTTTCATTGGTGCGTTCTTTCCCATCCTGCTTAGTACCATCCATGGGGTCACGAACGTGGATCAGCGACTGGTGTTCGCCTCGTTAACCTTGGGAGCGTCTCCGTTTTCGGTTTTTTCGGAGGTGATTGTGCCTGGAGCGTTACCGTCCATCGTGACCGGTCTCAGTATCGGGATGGGCAATGCATGGTTTTCTTTGGTGACCGCGGAGATGGTCTCCGGCCAATTTGGGATCGGCTATTACACTTGGGAATCGTACACGTTACAAAACTATCCAAACATTGTCCTTGGGATGATCTCGATCGGGCTGTTAGGAATGGTCAGCAGCGCGCTGATTAAGCGGATAGCGATGCAGTTCATGCCTTGGGCCAGAAAAGGAGGAGAAATGAAATGACGAATCAGGGAGCTGAGATTCAGGTGCGAAAGGTCAGCGTTTCCTTCGCGATCGATTCCAAGCGGGTCGATGCAGTCCAGGATGTATCTGCCGATATTCGGAGCGGAGAGTTCGTAGCTCTCTTAGGTCCTTCTGGCTGCGGTAAGTCGAGTCTGTTGGGTGCGATTGCCGGTTTCACTCCGATAGTAGATGGAGAAATCCTGGTCGCAAGCAGGCGGGTTCAACGACCTGATTCATCTCGCGGAATCGTGTTCCAGCATCATAATCTCTTTCCGTGGAAGACCGTCCAAGCAAATGTCGAATTCGGCCCGAAGATGCGACGGAAGCCGAAGACAGAAAGGCGCCGGATCGCCGCTGAGATTTTAGGTCGAGTTCAGCTGTCCGAATTCGGACGCCATTATCCCGATCAGCTTTCCGGCGGAATGCAGCAGCGAGTTAATTTGGCCCGCGTTTTGGTGAATCGACCCGAGGTTCTTTTGATGGATGAGCCGTTCGCAGCGCTCGACGCTCAGACTCGGTTGCAGATGCAAGAAATGCTGCTTGAGCTATGGCAAGAATTCGGGATGACCGTGGTCTTTGTCACTCACGACATTGATGAGGCGATCTTGCTGAGCGATCGCATTTTGATCATGAGTCAGCGGCCCGGTCGAATAAAGGCCGAAGTGCCGGTGTTTCTAGATCGGCCGCGAAGATCGGAACAACTGACCAGCCCGGAGTTCATTAGCTTGAAACGGAAATGCATGGAATCGATACGCATCGAGCCCTACCCCGAGTCGATCAGTTTGCGATCGGCTAACGAGCGTCACAATGAAGTATCGCTGGCGGGAGTATCGATCAATAGGGGGCACGTGTAAAGCTTCTATTCGGCTAAAAAATCATAGGGTCACGTCTTAACAAGCAACAATCTGCTTGACGGCTTTAATGCCTCGGTTAAGAAATCTTTGGCTCGCGCAGACAACCGATTCCCTGAGGAGGGTCGACATCGTAAATAAAAGGGTGTGGATACTCTGGCCAGAAAAACCATTGTCGGTCTCGCGCAATTTATTTGTAGATGTGGCACATAGTGGATCTTAGACGCGATCGCCGACCACCCCCAAGACTGCGCCGAAAAAACGATGTCCTAAATACCCTGCCTCGTTCGTTGTATGCCTGAAACAACGAAAAACTCATAAAAATATGAGCACAAAAAATAATAATCGTATTGTTCAACCTTACCTGTCGTTCGAGGGCCGCTGCGAAGAGGCCGTCGAGTTCTACCGCAATGCGCTTGGCGCCGAGGTAACGGCGCTCGTGCGCTTCAAAGACAGCCCCGATCCCGCCATGTGCGTGCAAGGTGCTGATGATAAAGTCATGCATGCAAGCTTGCGAATTGGCGAGAGCACGGTGATGGCTTCCGACGGCCGATGCCAAGGAGAGCCGAGCTTTCAGGGCTTTTCGCTGTCACTCACCTTGCCCGACGATGCCCAGGCCGATCGGCATTTCGCCGCGCTGGCCGAAGGCGGTCAGGTGCAAGTGCCGTTGGGCCAAACGCCTTTTTCATCGCGCTTCGGCATGGTCGCCGACCGTTTCGGAGTATCATGGATGATCACCGTCGCACCTCCCGTACAGAAATGAACCGGGCGTTCGCATACTCTTGAACAAATAAGGAAACTTTATGAGTGAAAACCCCCATTCAGGCCATTCGACCACTCAAACAGCTCCCGTCTCGAAAGGGAAACTTTGGACCGGTCGCATCATGAGCGCGCTGCCCGTGCTGTTCCTGCTTATGGACGGCGTCATGAAATTGATGAAGCCGGAGTTTGTCGTGAAAGCAACGGTTCAACTCGGATATCCCGAGAGCGTTATTTTCCCTCTCGGGATCGTCGTGCTGATTTGCGTCGTCCTCTATGTAATTCCACGCACGGCCATTCTCGGCGCGATCTTGTTGACTGGTTATCTCGGCGGTGCCGTCGCCACGCACGTGCGCGTTGGCGATCCGCTCTTCTCCCACGCGCTCTTTCCGGTTTACTTCGCGATCTTGGTGTGGGGTGGACTTTACCTGCGCGAAGAGCGACTGCACGCACTCATTCCACTGCGCAGTTAGCCAGCGCCTCGTAATCCACCAACATAGATCGGAGGGCTGTTCTGGCATTAAGGTCAAAACAGTCCGCCTCGAACTAAACTTGAAACACAACGAGCCGGATAATACCTTACGAGAACGAGCCGAATCCGGAGAAATGCAATTCCTGGCGGTGGCGAGTGCGATTCGGCGCTTTGCCGGATAGGTGAGCTATAGCAGCTCTTCCTTCTCCAGCTCGGTGCGCAGGATGGGCGGTAACGCATGCGTCCGGCCTACGATGATCACTGCGTCGCCCTCGCATAGCGATTCCTCGAGAAAGCCGTTTTGCAGGATAGTTCCATCGGCTCGCTGGATGGCCAGGACGAGCAAATTTCCTTCGGCGAGGTTCTGCAATTCCTGGACTTTTTTCCCAACGAGAAATGTGTGTCGATGCAGGCGCAGTTCATCAATTTCCACACCGAGCCGCTTAAGTTCCTCACCAACAATTCCCCGACTATCACCGAGGAATTTCATTGTCGCGGGTCGCGTGATGAGGTGCGCGATGCGCAATCCGCCAATGGCGGCGGGCAAAACAACTTCGTTCGCACCAGCCTGCAGGAGCTTTTTCTCGGTACTAGGCTGCTCGCCTCGGGCGATTATCAGAAGGTTGCGGTTTAGATTCCGAGCGGTCAACGTGATGAAAACGTTCAACGTATCCTGCGGAAGAACTGTCGCCAACACGCGCGCGCGTTCGGCCCCGGCTCGGATCAACGTTTCTTCCTCGGTGGCGCTTCCCTTCACAAAAAGGCAACCCGCTGCTTCGGCCATATTCAAGCGCTCATCGTCCAAGTCCACGACGACAAACGGAAACCCGTTTGCGGCGAGATCGCGCGCAAGAATTTGTCCGATCCGGCCGTAGCCACAAATGATCGCGTGATGGCTGATCCCTTCGACTTGACGGCTCTTTTTGAGTTCTCCGATGGCTTTCATAATTTCTCCTTCTGTTATGAAACGAATGACTTCGCCGATGACGAAAACGACAGCGCTGGTGCCGCCAATAATAACCAGCATTGTGAAAATTTTCTGCCAAACATTGATCAGGGGATGAACTTCGCCAAAACCGACGCCGAACATCGTGATAACCACCATATAAACGGAATCAATTAGCGACCAACCAAACGTCAGAAAGCCCACAACTGAGAAGACAAAAACAGCGAGCAAATAGAGCAGGCTCCGCTGAAGCTTTCGAAAAATCCCGAAATTGAGGGGCGCGGGCATAAACGAACGGAGGTACCAAGCAGCTTGTATGCTGAGGCCGTCGTCTAGGCCAGTGGAAAACCGGATACCAAAGAAATAAAGCGCGTTGCCGGTCCGTGGCCTTGGCTCGCCGTTGGTTGCGACGACCAGATTTACCGAATGACCCGCGTCAGTTTTTTAAACTAGAGCTAACGTATCGCCGGGGCGGGCATAAGCTAGGACAGCATTGGGCCGACAATCCGAATACCGAATTTCTCCGAAAGGGCCATGACGTCAATATCACCCCCTTTGGCAATCAATCGGAGTATTTCTTCGCAGCCTCCGGGCGAAGCAATCGCCACCATGCGGAGCGGAGAATCGGAAAGATTGCACCAGGCATGGGGAATGCCCTTGGTGAGGGTGACAGCTGTGCCCGCTGCGGCGTCAAAGGTTTTGTCGCCGCTCGCGATGCGCGCCGTGCCTTCTAGAATAATGAAATGCTCATCCTCATTTTGATGAATGTGGATGGGCGTGCCGTCACGATGGTCAGAGACGATCTCAACGACCGAATATGCGCCATTCGTGTCTGCGGCGGATATATGGATTAAGCAACGCTCTCCCGGCCTTGTTTGTAACCATTCGCTCTTGTTTTCATGAATGATCGATTGAACTTCGAGCTCTGTTGTTGGTGTCGCTACTTGCCTGTTCATGAGATTCATTTCTTGGTATCGTTTGAAGACGTTTAGGCGACTGGCGCCCCGCGCAATTTGGGCTGTCGCCGTTGCTGTCCGACATGGGAAAGTGCGAGCAATAGAGTCTAGGATTTGAGAAGGGCATTTCGGCAAGTTCCTAGACGGCCACACCCTCGACAACGCCCATGCTGGCGGTCCGGCTGTACGTATTTAGTTAGGAGTTACTAGAACTCAGTTATTTGAATACCGGCCGTTTTTGTTCCGACTACCGGAATTATTGTCTAGATGGCGGCACCGAGCATCTGCGAACATGCGCCCAAGCTCAGAACGCCAGTGAGAAACGAGGCAATTTCACTCCTGGGCACAGATATGGCCGGTCGAAAGCGCTGCATCTAAACATTCAGCACACAGGGAAGGCTTGTGTTGAGTGTTTAGATCTGACCCCTTTTGCGGCGTGAAAACAAAAACGCGAGGAATGTGCACCCGTGGGCATCGCTGCTGGACTTGAGATTGTCCTGTCGTTAGGCCAAGCGCAGGAATCAGACGAGCATCGAAAGTCGTGGTCCCTGCGATGACTTTGTCTTCTCCGACTCTTTTAAAAATTCTAGAATTTCTAGAATAATCTGTATTTGCTAGGCTCGGGTTTGTATGATTTGGGTTGGTGAAGTTTGCAGCGATACTTCTGGTTGCGCTGTTCTTATCTGTTCCCGCTCTTCGGGCCCAGGACATTTCTACCCCGTTGCTCGCTCAATTTGCGTACGTGGCAAATGCCGACGTAGCGGTAGGAGTTTTTCCGGTTCATGTTTCCATCAGTCCCAACCGTGCGCATGCTTACGTGACCAATGCTGGCTCGAACTCGGTCTCAGTCATCGACACCAATGCGGTGAGCGCCACCGTGCCGGTTGGAGTGCACCCGTCAATGCAGCCATCTTTTAGTCCATACCGCTACAAACGGGCTGGGCACAGTGCCAAAATAACGGAGCCGGAAGCTAGAAGCCAGAAGCAAGGAGCTACTGAAGACCGAATCCGAGGTTAGCGAGAAAAATCAAAAGCCGTCGATGTTGCTTGTTGAGGCGTGACCCTAATTCGGGATCGCTCAACATTGACGTCTTGTTAGAAAGATCGAGACATTTACAAAGGTCCGGAAAGAGCGCGCCGCAATCAACTAGGGCCTATTTAGTCCGCGAGCTCAATATCAAGGATAGTGTCCGCCAGCGAGATAGCCTGAGCGGGTGTCGGACTGTATCTCTCTTTAAACGCGATTTCGTAGGCTATCGGCTGACCAAGCAGCGTCTTTTTCTTGCAGATTCTTAATCTCCAGAGTCGGGCGGCGGAATCGAACAGGAGAGAAACCTCGGTAACTCCTCCTCGGATAAAGGACCCGTGAGGTTCGTGTTCCCAATTGAACTTAGATGACCTTCCCTCGGCGTCTTGCATTCCGGATACTTACATTGATTTGCTTACCTATATCGGCGGAAAGCTCGCCGGCTTAAATGATTGGAAACCGGGCTCCTTTGGTGAAGGGATGAGCGTGCTGACGATTGCTGCGGAGAGGCCGCCGGAGTAACCGCGTTGAAGACGCTGCGTGAAATGACAATTTCACTGTTTACTTTCGACCGGCGGCGCTTAGGTTCTTTTGTGCGGAGTGGTCACCCGCATGGATGTGCTCCGCGCGAGGGGAAGCCTAATATTGATTGTAACTTGAGGCTTGGCCAACCGCTTGGGTTGTTGGCTATCAGGTTGTGCAGAGCCTCTCAACCAAATGAAATCAGTCTATGGCCAGTAATCGTGGCATCGTCTATATCGGACCAGGAAAGGTAGAAGTACAAGGGATCGACTATCCCAAATTCGTTTCGCCGAACGGTAAAGAAATCGATCACGGCGTGATTGTTCGCATCGTATCAACCAATATTTGCGGAAGCGATCAGCATATGGTGCGCGGACGCACAACAGCTCCATCCGGTCTGGTTCTCGGCCATGAAATTACCGGAGAGGTGATTGAGAAAGGACACGACGTAGAGTTTCTGGAAATCGGCGATCTGGTTTCGGTCCCGTTCAATGTCGCTTGCGGGCGATGTCGAAACTGTCGGGAACAAAAAACCGGCATTTGCCTAAATGTAAATCCGGCCCGGGCCGGCGGTGCCTACGGATATGTCGACATGGGCGGATGGGTCGGTGGTCAAGCCGAATACGTGATGGTTCCGTATGCCGACTTCAATCTCCTGAAGTTGCCGAACAAAGCGCAAGCCATGGAAAAGATTCGAGATCTGACCTGCCTCTCGGACATTTTCCCCACTGGCTACCACGGCGCGGTTTGCGCGGGCGTCGGACCCGGGACAACAGTGCTAGTGTCTGGGGCTGGTCCCGTTGGCTTGGCTTGCGCTGCGTCTTGTCATTTATTGGGAGCGGCCGTTGTGATCGTCTCCGATCTGAATAAGGAACGTTTGCAACAGGCCCGATCGTTCGGCTGCGAGACTGTCGACGTCTCTGCCAAAGCTTCCCTGGGTGAGCAGATCGAGCAGATCCTCGGTAGCCCCGAAGTGGATTGCGCAGTGGATTGCGTTGGTTTCGAAGCTCACGGTCACGGTGCAGATGCAAAAAAGGAGGCTCCCGCAACGGTATTGAATTCGCTGATGCAGCTCACCCGGGCAGGCGGCTCGATCGGTATTCCTGGACTTTACGTGACGGATGATCCGGGCGGCGTGGATGCAGCCGCGAAGGTCGGAGCTCTCTCGATTCGTCTGGGGCTCGGTTGGGCCAAGAGCCACTCCTTCCAAACCGGGCAGACCCCGGTATTGAAATACAATCGCCAACTCATGGAAGCGATCCTCCACGACAAAGTCCAGATCGCCAAGGCGGTTAACGTGACCGTGACAACGCTGGACGATGGACCAAAGGGTTATGTTGACTTCGACAAAGGTGTTGCCAAGAAATTCGTGATCGATCCTCACGGGTTACTAGCGGCTTGAATCCGATGCGACCGAGCCTAACGGCTCGGTCGCCCACCCGAGTGGCGGAAAACCGATGCGACGTTGGCCAGGAAGATCAAACGCCTTCGAGAGACTCAAATATGCGGAAACAAATTATTATCGCCACTGAACCAAACCCTTCCGGGACGTCTGAGGAATGGTTGAACCTTGAAGAAATTGCTCGGGTGGAAGTCTCATCGGAAGATCCCCAACGTCCAATCGAATCGGCATTCAAGCACGGCGACAGTCTTGGTTGGCGTGCTAGCCAACCAGGTGAGCAGACGATTCGGCTGTTATTTGATGAACCAAAAGACCTTCGACGGATATGGCTACGTTTTTCGGAGCCAAAAGTTGAGCGAACGCAGCAGTTCACCCTGCGCTGGGCAGATAGCCAAACCGGTCCTTTCAGAGAGATCGTTCGACAGCAATGGAACTTTAATCCCCGAAGTTCGACAATGGAGGTAGAAGATTACAAAGTTGATTTGCGTCACGTTTTAGCCCTGGAATTAACAATTGATCCAGATCTAGGTAAGAACCAGGCATTCGCGGTATTGGCGGAATGGCGCATGGCTTAGCCGTGCCTAGCGAATTACGGTCTGCATGGAGGGCGGTAAGCATGTTGGTTTGTGTCGTCATGAATCGAACACTGCCCCGCCTCGAATGTGTGGGCATGGTCTGTTATTGTTCAGGTTTGGGTGCGCTCGGAAATCCGGAGAGCACAATTCCCGCTGGGATCCGATGAACGTTGCGGCGGTCCGGGACGGACCGCCCTACTTCTCAACCTTCGGCGGCCCGCAGAACCTGCTCCACGTTGACTTGTGGGCTCGCTTCGCACAGCCCGGCTGGGCCTAACAAACCGGCAAACTCAGAAGGGCGCTCAATTGCGCTAAGTCTCTTTCACGGTCCTTCGAAAGGACCTAAAAATATGGTCACGTCTTAACAAGCAACATCCGCTGAGGCGTTTGATCTTTCTCGCCAATCTCGCATCGGTTTCCAGCCGCTTGGCGCAACGCCGAAGCGCTATCGTCACCGCTGGGTATAGCAATTCTCCGGCCAGTTCGCCCAGTTCTCGCAGGGTCTTGTCCGAGTAATTGCGTCCAAGGTATGGCCTTCATCCGTTTTTGCCGGTGTT
>Ga0209526_10001020_pt1 | contig 18522 bp, 17 predicted proteins | sample JacPinW_OM2H0_M1_FD_188566 | JGI IMG/M metagenome (GOLD analysis project Ga0209526, IMG submission 188566) | Forest soil microbial communities from Algoma, Ontario, Canada - Jack Pine, Ontario site 1_JW_OM2H0_M1 (SPAdes) (version 2) | ecosystem: Environmental > Terrestrial > Soil > Boreal... | reverse complement strand
AGGAAGGTGATGATGCCCACCAGGCCAAGGAATCCCTGCAGGTCGGGGGTGCCCGATTCGAGCATGTGCTTGAGAACGCCGGCCAGGAACATGGCAACCGTGAGGCCCGCGATCAGCACGGCCGGGACTGGAAACCGGGAAAGAGCCGGAGCGAGGCGTCGCTTCACGTGGCGCTCACCCCGACATGAACCGGGATCGAGCCGGCGATGCCATCGGCAGATCGCTCGAGGCGGCCCCCCAGAGCCTCGACGCGGTCTTCGATGGCTTGAATGGAGTCGCGGGACGAACCGGGGGCGCTCACGGCGAAATGCACGGCCCCGTTGCCCCCGATGACGGTGACGCGGCTCGTGCTGATGGCATGGCGAAGGGGCTCCAAGCACGCGAAATAGACGGCAGCTTCGATTTCAGGGGCGTAGCGCCCGACGGAATCAGCCACCACCTCCACGGTGGCCGCCGATTTCGCAGCCTGGGCTCGCAGCGCGGAAACGAGACCCTGGTCGCGTAGCAGCGGCGGGTAGATGCCATGGGCCAGGTGGCGAAGCGCGTCCAGCGTTACCTGGATGTCCGCGGTCAGCTCATTGAGGGTGGAGCTGGCGTGTTGGGGATCAGCCACGAGGACTGGCTCGACGGCCGCGAGTTTCGAGGCCAGCGTGGCCAGCTCTTGCTCAGCACCTTGCCGAATCGTTGCCTCCAGCCGCTCCCGTTCTGCCGTGGCAGCGGTAACCAATCGCTGGCGCGACGCACGGATCGTGTCCGCCTGCTCCGACAGCTGGGTCAGGCGTGTTTGCAGTTCGGCCGTCAGCCGCAGGTTGTGCAGGACCAACCCCGCCTGAGTGGCTAAATCATCCAGCAGCTTCGACTCGCCCGCCGTCGTTGTGGCACCGGCTGATTTCGTCACCGCGATTTCGCCCACCACCTGATCGTGGTAGTTCACAGCAACCCGGTGTTGCAACGAGGCATCCGGATGCTCGTGCGGCCACCAGACGGCGCGCTGCGAACCGTCCGGAAACTGGACCGCCACACGAGCTGCGTCGGCGGCGACACCACGCGCGGCCGCTTCCGCCATCCGCGGGAGAACTTCGTCTGGAGCGAGCGTTTCCGACATCCGCTCGGAGAAATCGGCCATGACCTCGTAAGGCGTGGCGCGCTTTCCGTAAACAAGCCGGTTCGCGAGGTGCTGCACGCGCTCGCGAACGGGTTGGAAGGCGATGGCCACGACGGCAGTCGCAACGATCGAGAGCAGGAGGTTTGGTTTACCTTGCGATCCGATCAGGCTGCCGATCCCAACGACGATGCCCACGTAGACCGCCGTAATGAACGCGGCCAGCGCGCCGAAGACGACGGTCCGGTTGATGACGATGTCGATGTCGTAGAGGCGGTACTTCAGGATGGCGACACCGATCGCCGCTGGGAGCGCTACGCCGAACCCGCCGATAATCAGGAGGTTCGAGACAACATTGCCGATGACCCGGCCTTGCGGGCTCGCTGGAATAACCAGGGTCGACAGCGTGAGCAGCACATTGAGGACGATCGCGACGCCGAGCGCATAGACGACCCACCGGATCTGCTGCTTCGTCTCGCCCTGCGCGCGGCGCAACCGGAGCACCAGCGAGACAACCCCGAGCAGGACCAGTGGGATAATGCCGAGGAACGTCACCCAGCCGATGGGGCCGTTTTCGAGTCCTTTGAACATCGCAAGGCCGGTCGGGTTGTGCACCGCGGGCACGCCTGGCCACTGTATGGGCAGCGGATCGATGATCCCGACGACGTTATTGAGCGCCGTCATGGCGACCACCGCCCAGATCAGCCACCGCCACCCTGGCGAGGACAACCGGCCGTCGGGAAAGAACAGCATGAGCAGAACGACGATCCCCGGATAGATCAGACTATTGAGCAGCGACTCAACCCAGGCGACCCACTCCACGCCCGGGAGCGACCCCGGGGCAGCCAGCAACGTGTGAACCAGATACTGAGAGAGAAGTGCGGTCAGCCCAGTGACCATGCCTGCCGCCAGCAAGATCCAGCCGACGCGGTTGCCGGGGTGCCGCGAGGCGATCAATGCCCCGACGAAGGTGATCGCCATCGTCGGGATCACTCCCTGCGCGAAGGAACCGACGATCTGCGGGTCGCGGAACGCTGGCGCGTTGCTGATGGCCAGCCCGATCGCCCCGGCTAGCAGCAGATAGACGATCCCAAGCCCGGCCCAGCCGAGGCGCTGACCACGTTGACGCGGCGCGGAGGCGATCGAGCTCACTGTGCGACTCCGACGGTCGCCAACGGCAGTGAGCCGGAAACCGTCGTTCCCTTGCCGGGCTGCGACTCGAGGGAGAGCCAACCACCGAGCGATGCGACCCGGTCTTTCATGTTTTGCACGCCCGTGCCGGTGCTGGCTGTCTTCGGATCGAATCCCACGCCGTCGTCGATCACGGAAAAAGTGAGGTGGCCGTTCTGCTGACGCAGATCGACCCGCACGCTCGAGGCTCTCGCATATTTGGTCGCGTTCTGTACCGCCTCCAGGCATGAGAAGTAGACGCCGGCCTCGGTCTCGGGATCGTACCGGCCGATGGCATCGGCCGTGACCTTCGCATACGGTGCCAGCGCCGCGACCAGTCCGCCCTCCCGCAAGGCCGGCGGATAAATCCCTTGTGCCAGGTCCCGCAGCGTTTGCTGCGCTTCAGCCACCTTCGCCTCAAGCTCCTTGAGCGACACGCGCGCCTTCTCGGGATCGCGCCGCGCCACGGCGGCGGCCAGGCGCAGCTTTACCGCAAGCGCGACGAGGTGCTGCTGGGCGCCGTCGTGGATGTTGCGCTCTAGCCGCTGCCGCTCTGCGTCCTGGACCGCGACGATCCGCTGCCGCGAGGCCCGCAACTCGACCGCCTGGTTGGAAATCTCGTCGAGGCGGGCCTGGAGCTCCGCCGTGAGGCGCACATTGCGCAGCACTTGTCCCGTCTGCGCGGCCAGGTCATTGAGTAACTTCTCTTCTACCGGCGTGAACGGCTCTCCCGGCCGCTTCGCGAGGGCCAGTTCCCCCAGCGGCTCACCCTGATGACGAACCTCGACGACGCGGTCGGCGAGACCGATCGGGAGTGGAGCCTCGGCCGATGGCCAGATGGCGGCGGCAAACGGGTCGCCTGCACGCCGGATCCAAACAGTAGTGCGGATTGCGCCGGTTCCTTGAGCCAACACATGGGCGAGTCTGGGAAGAACGTCCTCGGTCGCATAGGCCCCGGCCACCCGATGGGAAAACGCGGTGAGAGCCTCGTAGGGGGTGGCTCGGTAACCGTAGACGAGCCGGTTCGCCAGCGCTTGGACCCTGGTCCGGACGGGTTGAAATGCGACCGCAACGATCGCCGTCGCCACGATTGAGAGCGCCAGGTTTGGCTTGTTGGCAGACCCAACCAGACTCCCCAACCCAACCACGATTCCGACGTAGACCGCCGTAATGAACGCGGCGAGCGCACCATAGACGAGCGCTCGGTTGAGAACGACGTCGATCTCGTAGAGCCCGTAGCGGAAGATTGCCAGGCCGATGGCGATCGGAAAGGCAAGTAGCACCGGTGCTGTCACGCTCCCGATGGCATTCGACAGCTCGTTGAGACCGAGCGCCGATGCAACCGTCGTTACAAGCCAGGCCAGGGCGAAAAAGGCGCCGGCCGCCGCGAGCCACTTCAGCTGCTGGCGTGCCTCGCCTCGCGACCGGACAAGGCGAAGGACCAGGGCTACGGCCGCGACGAGCAGTCCGAGAGCAATGGCCAGCCAGCCGACGACGCGTGCGACAAGAAAGAAGGATCCGGCCGGACCCGGCAGCGCGAGCGGTGAACGCAGCCACGTGAAGCTGTTCGGCAGGGTATCCGGAGCAAAGGCAAATGCCGCAACCCACAACGTACAGCTGATGCCGAGGGCCCAGGCGGCCGGCCGCCAGCGTCGCGACGGCAGCTGTCCATCCGGAAAAAGGATGACCAGGAAAACAAGCAGAACGAGGAAAGCTGGAAACACGAGGTTGTCGACCAGCGCCGCGTAAGCGGCTCCAATGGGTGGCGGGTGAAATTTGAACGCGTAGGCGCCGTAGGCACCCGCCGGGATTGACAGCAGCAACGCGAGGCCGCTGCAAATCCAGCCAATGGTATTGCCAGGAAATCGCAGGCTGATCAATAGCCCCACGATCGCGAAAGAAATGACCATCAGCAAGACCGTGACGAAGGTGGGCCAGTCGCTGATCTGCGCCGGCAGCGTGCGGCCGACGACCACGAGGATGCCGTTTCCAGCCATGCCGGCCATGGTCAGTCCGAAAGTCGCCCAGGCGAGTGGGCGCAAGCGGCCCGTCATGGGTCGATCGTGAACGATCTTGGATCATTCGTCGAGGGGGTTGCCCGCTGGCTGCGGGTTCGGTTTTTCACACTCGGAGGGTGGTATTTGTCCGCCGAATTCAGGCGGCAGCACACTGGCCCCTTCGGCTGGGCAACCCTATGCTGGGCTCGCCATGATCTCGAGTCGCGCCGCGATCGGGTTCGGGATCGCAGCGGTGACCCTTGAGCTGGCAGCCGGGTTGATGTACTCGGCGGCGGCTGGCCCCTCAAGCGGGCTGAGTGTCGATCCATCCAAGCTGCTCGGGTCAGGTCCGACCGGCGCCTCGTTGATCCGCTGGGGCAGCCTGATCGACATGGCGGGTTACCTAAGCATTGCGCCAGTCGTTATCTACCTGCGCGCTCGCTATTCCACGGCGAGGTACGCCGATCTCTACGCTCTGGCAGGCTTGGCGCTGGTGGTGGTCGGATCGATTGGTGCGGTCGCGATGGCGACCGCCGCCCCGCCTTTGATCGATGACTACGCCACGGCGAGTGCGGCTCAGAGGCAGGCAGTCTTGCCAGCGTTTGCGACGCTCTATAGAGCCGTGGTCCTGGGATTGTGGCAGACGCTGGAGACGATCCCCGCGGCCGTCTGGCTTCTCGGCGTCGCCTCAGCGGCGAGGCGAGAGGGGCCACGGCCCCTCTTTCTGATCCTGGTTGGGCTCGGGCTCGTCAACGGAGCCATCGCCATCTACCGCCTGGTCGCAGGCTAGGGAGATGGCGAGGGACTAACGGTCGGCGTCGGCGTGGGGAGGATCGAGGGAATCGGTGTCGGCAACGGGCTGATCGTCGGCAGCGCGGTCGGGAGGATACCCGTTGTGCTCACAGTCGGACGAGCCGACGGCCGTAGTGTCGGACGCGCTGAGGCCGTCGCCGCTGGTGCTGCCGTCGCCGGACCTGCGGTTCCAGCCGCGGCTGATGGTGGCGATGGGCTCGGCGATGGCGTGGGGTTGGCCGTTGGCTGCGGTGTTGGGCTCAATGCGGCAGCGGCTGGAACTCGGCGGTGGGAGCTCCATTGCAGTGCGACGAAAGCGAACGCGGCGACCATGACGACAAGCGCGAGAGTGGAAGCGCCTTCGGCGCTCCGCAACGATGTTCTAAGCGAAAGCCATAAGGCTTTCCTTGGCATGGCATCAGTCCCTCCTTGCGAGCCGTTGCCCGCCGGGGCATTCTAGCCGCGTCTCGCCGAAAAAAGCGAATCTCGGGGACCGTCAGTGCTCAGGAATGGACAAAGCGCCACCGAGATCTATCGGCTGAACCAGGCTTCGATTTTGGCGGGGGTATCGAAGTACCCCGTGGGAAAGTTGCCTGGCGGCTCGGCAGCCGGCGAGCCCGAAGCTCCTGCCGAACCTTCGGGGAGCAAGAAAGCGAACTTGGTCACCCCGGCCCGGTTGTATCGCGGAATGATGTGCTCATCCCGCCACGCCGCGACTTCGGGGCCGGGCCGGTGGCGAAACTCGCGCACGTTGATCACAAGGTATGGCTGCCGCCTCGTCTCTGCCTCAGCCGAAAACCGGTCGAGCCACGCCTTGAAGTCGTCATCGGTCATCGAGGCGCTGCCTTCGAGCCATTTCAACTCGAGCATCCGGTGATTCAGATCTTGGAGCAGCACTCCGAATTGATCGCGATACAGCTCCGTACGAACGCCAGCCTTGCTGCTTGCCATCACGCGCCCTCCTTTCCCGCTCTCAGCCGATGCCACAACGATACGCGGCTCCACGCTGGACCGCGCGTTAGCTGCCTCCAACGGCTGGAGGAGGCCCGGACCGTCCGGGCCTCCCATCGCCTGGAGCGAATTAGCTCGCCTTGTTGGCGAATTCGTTCGTGTAGGTCTCGCTCAGGTTCGCGTTCTTGCCCTTGAAGCTCGAGACGAAGTTCTGCTCGATACTCAGGACGGTCTGCGGCCCGGCGGCCGGCATCTTGCAATCGGTGCCGAAGATGGACAGCTGATTCTGGAGCGCCGCCACATACAGGTCTTTGCTTGGAACCAGGTAGTCGGCCGGCATCTTGTCGGCGATCTCGGTCGCCGTATGCGCCTTCATCCACTTCAGCGTCTTGACGTAGACGTTGACCAGCCGCTGGGCGACGTCCTTGTGGCTGTTGACCCAGTCGTTCTTGGCAAAGATGCCAATGAACGGGTAGTCGCCTCCGAGAGCCGCCTTGGTGGTTGTCGGCGTCCGCAGGTCGATCAGCACCTTGGCGTCGCCGCTTTGGAGCAACCGGGTGATGGTCGGCTCCGTAGTCATCCCCGCGTCGATGGTGCCGTTCTTGATGGCGGCGATAAAGGTGTTGCCGGCTCCGACCGCGACAAAGTGCGCGTCGGATCCGCTATAGCCCGCCTTGCCCAGTAGCGCCAGCGTGATCGTATGCGTGCCTGAGCCGATGTCGGTGACCCCGAGGTTCTTGCCCTTCAGGTCGGCCGCAGACTTGATCGAGTCCGCCTTCTTACTCGACACCATCTCGGCTTCACCGGGCGCGATGCCGAACTGGCAGATGGTCTCGATCTTCTTCCCTAGCGCGTTGAGCTCGACGGGGTGGCTGTAGGCGCCCGAGCCGGCGTCCACGTTGCCCGCGACGACCTCGAGCTCGGTCCCCTGCCCGGAGCCTTCGTCGATCAGGGTCACGTTGATCTTCTCCGCGTCGAAGTAGCCGAGCTGCTTGGCCAGCATGTTCGGCAGGTAAATCTGCTTGTTGAGGCCGCCGACCATCATCTTTAGGTCCACCGGAGTCACCGCGGCAGGCGAGCTGCCGCCACCGGCGTTGTTCGGCGTCCCACCGCACGCGGCCAACGCAATCGCAAGGGCCGTCGCCCCGCCCACCGCAAAGAACGCCCGACGTCTAGATCCGTACATCAATCGTTTCTCCTCCCTAAATCGGTATTTCGCCGCTGACTCGACTGGGTCGCCATTTGATGAGCCGGTTTTCGAGAGCGCTGATCAGGCCCTCCGCGATCAGCGCGAGGACCGCCAAGACGAACATGCCGGCGAACACGCCGTTGACGTCGAAGGTGTGCCCCGCGTTGTAGATGAGCTGGCCGAGACCAGCGGTGGCCCCGAACAGTTCCCCGACCACGGCGCCGACGATCGCCAGCCCGAAGCTGATGTGGAGGCTGGCCAGAATCCACGACATCGCCGACGGGATGATGATCTCGGTCGTCAGACGGCGATTGTCCGCCCCGAGAATCCGTGCATTCGCGATCAGGTTGCGGTCGACCTCGCGGACACCCTGGAAGGCGTTGAAGAAGACGACGAAGAAGACGAGCACCACGGCGGTCGCCGCCTTGCCCCAAACGGACAAACCGAACATGATCGCGAACAGCGAGCCGAGTACGACGCGTGGGATCGCGTTCGCCGCCTTGATGAAGGGCGAAAGCATCTCGGCCAGCAGCTCGACGCGACCGAGGAGGATGCCGAAGACGATGCCGAGACCCGAGCCGATGAGGAAGCCGAGGACGGCCTCCTCCATGGTCACGGCGGCCTGCAACCAGAGTGGACCCAGTGCCGTCCCATCAGTGATCCAGGTCCAGAGCCGCGTGACGACGCCGGACGGCTGGCCCACGAAGAAGGGGTCAACCCAGTTCATGCGGGTCGATAACTCCCAGCTGCCGATCCACAACACCGCGAAGGCCAGGCGCAGCGCATAGATCGTCAGGCGCCGGCGGCGCGCCGTTCGTGAGCGCCGGGCCAGGAGATCTGCATCGATCCCTGCGCTTTCCGGCTTAGCCCCGAGGGGGCCAAGCGGCGCTCCGTCCACTCGGCGGACGTCCGCGCTGGTAAACGGCGGCGCGCCACCCTGCGTGGACAAGCTAGACCGCGGCAGCGTGCTTCTGACGCTCATAGCTCACCAGCACCTCGTCACGTAGCTGGTTCCAGATGGCCTCATAGATTTGCGCGAAGCGCGGCTGGAAGCGGATTTCGGCGACATTACGCGGACGCGGCAGGTCGACCTCGAAGGTGCCTTTGATGGTTCCGGGCCCGGCGGTCAGCAAGAAGACTCGGTCGGCGAGCGCGATCGCCTCCTCGAGGTCGTGCGTGACGAAGACCACTGAGGCGGAGGTCGACGACCAGAGTGTGAGCAGCTCGTTCTCCATCAGCGTGCGCGTCTGCACGTCGAGCGCGGAAAAGGGCTCATCCATGAGGAGGATTCGCGGACCGTTGATCAGGCTCTGGGCAAGACCAACGCGCTTGCGCATGCCTCCGGAAAGCTGATGCGGAAAGCGATCCTCGAAGCCCGCGAGGCCGACACGGGCAATCCAGTCCCTTGCCTGGGCACGGGCCTCGCTGCCGGGCGCACCACGATAGCGGGGTCCCGCCGCCACGTTCTCGAGCACGGTCTTCCAGGGAAAGACCGCGTCGGTCTGGAAGACATAGCCGATCCCGTCCGGGATGCCTTCGACCGGTTGGCCCATCACCGCCACCTCGCCGGCGCTTGGCCGCTCGAGCCCGGAGATCAGCGCCAGGGTCGTCGATTTGCCGCAGCCCGTGGGCCCGACGATGGCGCAGAATTCTCCCGGAGCTATCTCCATCGTCAGGTCCTGGAGCGCGGTGTAAATGCCGCCATTAGGCGTGGCAAATCGCTTGGTGACGCCACGCAGCTCGATCGCCGGGCTGGCCATTGCCGCAACCGTAAATGGGCCGGACGGCCGCTGAAAAGCCTTGCGAAGTTTGCGACCGTTTTGGTCGTTGTGGTCGCTTCCTATGAACGGCGGGACCGGATACGATGAGGTCGGTGCGCGGTCCACGCCTCAGCCTGGCATCACGGATCCTGGCCTTCCAGCTCGCCATCATCCTGGGCTCGCTGCTGGTGGGCGCAATAGGCTCGATCGTGGTCGAGCGGCAACGGCTCGATCAACGGTACGAGCAGCAAGCGCTATCGGTCGCCCAGTCGGTCGCCAGCCTGCCGTCGGTGCGCGATGGGCTGCGTGACTCGGATCCGTCACGTACCCTCCAGCCACTGGCGGAAGGCTTGCGCAAGGCGTCTGGCGCCAGCTTTATCGTCATCGCCGGTCCGGACGGCATTCGATTCTCACATCCGAACCCGGCCATGATCGGCAAGCCGATCGACGAGGATCCCAGCGCCATTCTCGCTGGCCAGACTTTTGTCGGCATCCAGCGCGGTACGCTCGGCGTCTCGGCGCGCGGCAAGGCTCCCATCTTCGATGGCACGGGCCGGGTCATTGGAATCGTCTCGGTTGGATTCCTGGAGCAGCAGGTCTCCGCTCAGCTGGCGGCCGACCTGCCGCAGTTGAGCCTGTATGTGCTGGCGGCGGTTGGCCTCGGCGTGATTGGATCGCTGTTGCTGGCTCGCCACCTCAAACGTCAGACGTTCGGCCTGGAGCCTCCGGAGATTGCGACGTTGCTCGAGCAGCGGGAAGCGAGCCTGCACGGGATCCGCGAAGGAACTATCGCGACGGATAACGAGGGACGGATCACGCTGATCAACGACGAGGCCCGCCGGCTGCTGCGACTGTCGAGCGACAGCGTCGGGCGACCACTCACTGAGGTCCTGCCTCCGGGCCGAGTCCGCGACCTTCTGATCGGCGAGGTCACCGGCGCCGACGAGGTCGTGCTGGCCGCCGACCGCGTGCTCGTCGTCAGCCGGATGCCGGTGGTCGTCCGCGGCCGGAACATCGGCTACGTCGCGACCTTCCGCGACCGGACCGAGCTCGAGAGCCTCCTTCGCGAGCTGGACAACGCCCGCAGCGTCAGCGAAGCCCTGCGCGCCCAGGCGCATGACTTTTCCAACCGTCTCCACACCATCGCTGGCTTGATCGAACTCGGGCGTCAGGAGGAGGCGATCCAGCTGACCACGGAGTCGTCCTCCGTATCGCAGGAGCTCACCGAATCCCTCCTGGAGCGCGTCGGCGACCCCGTCCTCGGGGCGTTACTGCTCGGCAAGTCCGCCGTGGCCACCGAGCGCGGCATCCAGTTCCGGCTCTCGCCGGACAGCCGCCTCGACGGCGACGCTGGGCACCCACGCGACTTGATCACGGTCGTCGGCAACCTGATTGACAATGCGCTCGACGCGGCGGCCACCTCCCCGAATGGCGGCGCGCGTTGGGTCGAAGTCTCGATTCACAAGTCGGACGGCGACGTCATCATCAAGGTGCACGATTCCGGCCCTGGGATCGGAGAGGGTCAACTGGCACAGATCTTTTCCGAGGGCTACACCACCAAGCTGGCCAGCCCGGGTTCGCGGCGCGGACTCGGCCTCGCGCTCGTGAAACAAGTCGCGGCGCGCCGCAACGGCGAGGTGACCGTGCTCAACCAGGGTGGCGCGATGTTTACGGTGCGGCTTCCCTTGTCGGCCAAACCGCAGCCGGTGGTGACGGCGTGATTCGCACCCTGATCGTCGACGACGACTTTCGCGTCGCCTCGTTGCACCGGGCCTATGTCGAGAAGGTCCCGGGGTTTACCGTCATTGGTGAAGCAGCGACCGGGGCCGAGGCGCTGCGCCTGGTCAACTCCGCCAACCCGGACCTGGTCCTCCTCGACATCTATTTGCCGGATATCTCAGGCCTCGAAGTGATGCGGACGATTCGCGAAGCGGGCGTCTCGCGGGTTGACGTTATTGCCATCACCGCCGCCCGCGACGTCGAGAGTCTGCGCGCCGCCATGCAGGGCGGCGTCGTTCACTACCTGATCAAGCCGTTTCGATTCGCCGCGCTCCACGAGAAGTTGCAGAGTTACGCGGCCATGCATCGGCGCCTGAAGCAGCTCTCCGAGGCAGACCAGCACGCCGTCGACACGCTCTACAACATCCTCCGACACGGCGGCGCCGAGGAGACCTTGCCGAAGGGACTCTCGAGACCGACGCTCGAGCTCGTCACCCGCATCCTGCAAGAGGCGGGAGGCGACCTCACCGCGGTGGAGGTGGCGGAACTCGCCAATCTCAGCCGGGTCACGGCCCGGCGCTACGTCGATCATCTCGTGCAGTTGGGCCGGGTCGAAGTCGTGATGCGCTACGGGTCACCCGGACGCCCGGAGCATCTCTATCACCTCGTCGCGCTGAGCCTGAACCGGCTCACCAAGCTCAGCCATTAGGCGGCCACCGAACTCGACGCATTGACAGTAGCGTCGATTTGGTGGTCGCATAAGAAGTAATCGGCAAGCTGCCACTCGACGCCTGTCCGTATTCGCGTCCTTTTGCCAAGGACTTTGCCGACTGCAGCGCATTCCAGCCGGTCGAGTTCAACGCGGCCTCGGATGATGTCCCACCGCAGATGCTGACAACCTGTGCGAACCTCGTGATCGGCACCTTCTGGAATGACGCCAAGCACCACTACGGACGGTGCAGCCTCGGCGACAGCGTCGCCCGGTTGGCCCGGCTCAAGGCGCAGCTCGAGGTGAGCGAGTCGTACGTTCTCCAGCATGCCGATCCCGACGACGACGCTGGCGCTCCGCCGCCGATCATGCCACCTCGCTAACGCCCCAGCCGCTCGTGCTCATCCCTAAGATTGGCCTGAGCCCAGATGCCGGTCACTCATGGCACGCCGACCATCACGATCAACCACGATCACCAGTTCATGGTCAGCGAGCCGAACGCCACCATGGTGCCAACCGCCGGCGTCGGGTTCTTCGCGCGGGACACGCGCTTTGTCTCGAGCTACGCCGTCACCATCAACGGCCGAGTGCCCCTCCTGCTCGACGCCAGCACCATCGACCACTTCTCCGCGCGCCACGAATTCACCACCCCTGAGCTGCCGCTAGCTGCGACGCGCGACGGCGCCGAGCACGACATCATCCTCGAGGAGCGCGCGATCGGCTTCCGCCTCGACCGCACCATTTACGAAGGGGTTCACGAGGACTATGACCTCGTCAGCTTTGCGCGACACCCGGTCCGCCTGATCCTGGAGGTCGCGATCGAGTCGGACTTTGCTGACATCTTTGACGTGCGGCGCCGGCGGTTGGTGCGCCGGGGAGACTTGCAGAGCTCCTGGCACGAGAAGGCAGGCGAGCTGCGCACGACGTACAGCAACGGCTCGTTCAAGCGGGAGCTGCTTGTTCGGGTTGAGCGCGGAGGCTCGCATCCGGAGTTCGCCAACGGCCGCATGCAGTTCGTTATCAATCTCGCGCCCAAGCAGACCTGGCATACGTGCGTCGAATGGTTGCCTGTAATCGATGGCAAGCGCGCACGGGTGCTCCCCTGCTCTGCCGTCCGGAATCGTATTCCCGAGATGGCCGATGGGATGCTGCCCTCGGTCGACGTCGCCACCAGCCACTCGACGCTGCCGGCCATCTGGCGCCAGGCGGTCGCGGATATGGAGGCGCTGCGGATGTCCGACTTCGCGGTACGTCGCGGCGTTTACGTGCCCGCCGCCGGCATCCCCTGGTACGTCACGCTCTTCGGTCGGGACTCGCTGGTCGTCGCGATGGAAAGTATCAGCGGCTTTCCCGAGTTCGCCTTCGGTGCGTTGGACCGGCTCTCGCGAGTACAGGCGACCGACGCCAATGCGGAGCAAGACAAAGAGCCGGGCAAGATTCCGCATGAACTGCGCTACGGTGAACTCGCCAGTCTCGGACTGCTCCCCTTTACGCCCTACTTCGGCACGGCGGATGCGACCTTGCTCTTCTTGATCGTGTTTTCCTATGCGTACCAATGGTCGGGCGACAGGGAGATCCTGGACCGTTACCGGCCAAACGCAGAGGCCGCGCTGAAATGGATGCTCGAGTACGGGGACCGGGACAACGACGGGTTTCAGGAATACAAGACGCGGTCGCCGGTCGGCTATTACAACCAGGGCTGGAAGGATTCGCACGACGGCATCCAGCACGAGGACGGGACCATCCCGCCGCTACCGATTGCCTTGTGCGAGCTCCAGGGTTATGCCTTCGACGCCCTGCTCCGGATGTCCGAGGCGTTCGCCATCTGGGGCGATGCCGAGCGGTCGGCGGCATTGCGACAGCGAGCCATCAACCTGTACGAAGCGTTCAACGAGCGCTTCTGGTGGGAGGAAGAGGGCACCTACTATCTGGGCCTCGACGGCAACAAGCGGCCAATCCGATCGGTGGCGTCGAATGCCGGGCACTGCCTGGCCAGCGGCATCGTCCCGCCGGATCGCGCCAGCCGCGTGGTCGACCGGCTGATGCAGCCTGACATGTGGAGCGGATGGGGCGTCCGCACCCTCTCGACCAAGCACCCTTCGTACAATCCCCACTCGTATCACCTGGGATCGGTCTGGCCGCACGACAACGCCACCATTGCGGGCGGGTTTCGGCGGGCCGGCCGCCACACCGAGGCCCAGCAGATCGCCGAAGGCATCTTTGCGGCCGCCGAGCGCTTCGACCACTTCAGCCTGCCGGAGCTGTGGGCGGGAGTGGCGCGCGAGCCCGGCGCCTACCCGGTCCCCTACCTCGGGACCAACGTCCCGCAGGCCTGGTCCGCCGCCTCAGTCTTTCGCCTGATCGCGATCCTCTGCGGGATTCACAGCGCCGGCCACGCGAAGGTCATTTATGTCAACCCCGATCTGCCCGACTGGCTGCCGGACCTGACGTTAAAGAATCTCCGCGCCGGCAAAGGCGCCGCCGAGCTGCGCTTGAGACGTGACGAGGTCGACGTGATCAGCAACACGACCGGGTTCGAGATCATTCACGGCCGCGTTCCGCGACCTCCGCTCACGGAAACGCCGGGCTACCGCGCTTAGGGAGTCCCGAGCGCGCCCGTGACGTTGCAAAACATGTTCTTCACGGTGTTGCCCATGATGATGAGGATGACGATCACCACGATGACCACCAGCACCATGATCAGGGCGTACTCCACCATCGCCTGACCCCGTTGGTCGTCGCGACTCAACCACCTGACAAGCTGGTCGGCAATTGCAGTAACCACCCACGGCTCCTGCGATCCAGATTGATCCCGACACGTTGCGAAATGCCTTCTCCTTACGGGCGCCGTTGCTTCGTTGCGCCGGCGTCACCCCGAGTCAGGGCGGCTTGACCCTCCTGTGACGCCGCGGCACTGTGCTAGGTTGGCGCCATAAAACCGAGCCCGCCGTGGATGGCCCTGCTTGTGCTCGTCGCCGCCAAGGTAGGGGTGACGATGGCGGTCGCCGACCGCTATGGCTGGCACCGGGACGAGCTCTATTACCTGGCCTCGGGCCGGCATCTCGCCCTCGGCTACGTCGACTATCCCCCGATCACGCCGCTGCTCGCCAGGATCGACCAGGCGGTCTTCCCGGGCTCGTTGCCGGCGCTGCGCCTGCTCACCGTTCTGGCCGGCGCGATTGTGATCATCGTGGCCGCCCTGATCGCCCGCGAGCTCGGAGGCAACCGGCTTTCCCAGGCACTCGCGGGGCTCGCGGTGCTTATCTCTCCGATGTTCGTGGGGGCCAACATCCTCTTTCAGACGGTCAGCTTCGACCAGCTCATCTGGGCCGTCGTCTGCCTCCTCCTGGTTCGGCTGGTGCGGGGGGGCGATCCGCGAGAGTGGCTGCTCCTTGGTGTGGTGTTCGGCATCGGCCTCGAGACGAAGTACACCGTAATCGGGTTGGGTGTGGCCATCCTGATCGGGCTGCTCGCCACCAACCAGCGAAAGCAACTCGCCAGCCGGTGGCCGTGGCTCGGCTTCGGTCTTGCCATCGTCGTCTTTGTGCCGAACCTCGCCTGGCAAGCGGGGCATCACTGGGATAGCGTCGCCTACACGTTCGCCCACCGAGGCGCAACCGACGGTCCCATCGCGTACTGGGTGCAGCAATTCTTACTGATGGGCCCGCAATTGATCCCCCTCGTGGTCGGGGGCGTGTGGTGGATGTGGCGACGTGAGCAATTTCGCGCGGCGGCCGTCACGATCGTGGCCGTCGAGCTCTTCTTCTTCCTCGTGGGCGGCAAGGCCTACTACCCGGCGCCGATTTATCCGCTTGCCTATGCCGCCGGCTGCGTCTGGCTCGTCGAAGCCGTGCGCCAGCGATGGATCCGCCGGGTGGCAGTGGCGGTTGCGGTCGCGATCACCCTCGTGCTCCTGCCGATCGGTCTACCCATCCTGCCCGCGAAGGCGATGGCGGATTCATGGGTGTGGAAAGCCCGGAAGGACTTCGCCGACATGTACGGCTGGCCGGACCTGGTGCGAGAGGTCACCACCGTCTACCAGCAGCTGCCGTTGGCCGATCGGAGCTCAGTCATGATCCTGGCGAGCAACTACGGCGAGGCCGGCGCGCTCGATTATTACGGGCGCGGCCTGCCGACGGTGGTGTCGGCACACCTTACTTACTATTACTGGGCGCCGGCGCACATGGCGCCCTCGGTCGTCATCGTCGTCGGGTATTCGAGGCAGTACCTGGGCGCGTTCTTCGGCGACATCCAGCAGGCCGCCACCATCACGAACTCCTACGGACTGCGAAACGAAGAGTACGGAAAGTCCATATGGATCTGCCGCAGCCCTCTGGTCCCCCTTGACAAGGCCTGGCCGCAACTTAAGGCCCTCGACTAGGTAAAACTGCCGAGCTCGTCGTAGAATGGCTTCGTCCGGCGAGGTAGTTGGACAGGTCCGCGAGGTCTCAGGGTTGCAAGAATCGCGGTTAGCGCTTGCTCGACTTGCGTCGCTGTTGCAGGCGTCGCCAAAATCGGACGCCCTGGTCATCCTGGGCCGGTTGCTTGACTCCCTCCCGATCGGCTTCCACGTCACGGATTGTGGAGATCCATTTCACCTTCGCTATGCCAATCACGTCTGGGAGCGCTGGCTCGAACCTGACAAGCTGCCGATCGAGGGAAAACCGTTGAGCGACGTCTTTCCGACGGCTGCCCAGAGTGGCATCCTGGACATCATGCGCGAGGTCTGCCGCACGGCCAAGCCCCGTCACCTCAAGGGCTTCGAGTTTCGCGAGCTTGGCATCCTGGCGCGGAGCAAAGCTGGCGAGACGAGCCGTTGGGACTGGGAAATCTACCCACTAAGCGGCCCGGATGGCGATGTCACGCATTTGCTCAACGTCGTGATGGACGTAAGCGAGCCGGCACCCAGAAAGGGCCGGCCGGCAGCGGCTGACCGGCAGGCCGCCAACCTCCAGCGTGAAGCGGCCTCAGGTGTTCTTCGCATCTTTGGTGTCGCGCCTGACTCCGGCAGCCGAAAGCCACCCGAGGCCCTGAGCGACCGCGAGCAGCAGATCGCAGATCTATTGGCGATGGGATTTACCAACGCGGGTGTCGCGCGACACTTGAACCTGAGCCCCAACACCGTGGCGTCCCATGTCGGACGCATCCTCGCCAAGCTCGGATTTCGCTCGCGGACCCAGATTGCCACCTGGGTCATCGAAGGCCGTCTCGCCGCCGCGCCGATCGTGCCGTCTGAAGTTCATTAGAAGTAATGATTACAGCCGCCGGGCTTTAGCCGCATGCTCTGGTCACCCTCGGAGGTGGGCCCGATACATGGCGCTACCTTCTACCGAATCTCGGCTCGCCCGGCCGCGTGACACCGCCGATGAGGCGGTGCGTGCGCTCTACATCGGCGCCGACCATGGTCTTGCCGACCTGTACAAGCTCAAGCTCGAAATGGATGACTACTGGGTCACGGTGGCGGCCACAGGCACAGAGGGGTTAGCGCAAGCGCGGGAACGGGTTCCCGACATCGTGTTTCTTGACCTCCGACCGGCCGACGAGGCGTTACTCCAGTTGTATCGGACCCTACGCCGGGATCCTGAATTGAAAGACATTCCGGTTGTCTTACTGTGGCGCGGGGACGCCGACGAACCGACCATCCGGGGCCTGCGCCTGGGCGTCAAAGATTTCCTCGTCAAAAAGAACGGCACTCACTCCGAAGGTTACGTCCAGTAAGGGGAGGTCGCTCGGGGGGTCTCGTTCGATAGAGTTCGAGGATCGCACGCGAGCTCACGATCGGCTACCAGGGGGAACCCGGCGCCTACTCCGAAGAGGCGCTCCACGCCACCTTTCCCACCGCCACACCGCAGGCCTTCCGCACGCTGCGGCATGCCTTTCACCGGGTGGCCGACCAGTCGGTGGACTTTGCCCTCGTCCCGGTCGAGAACTCGCAGGGCGGCAGCGTGCTCGAAACCTACGATCTGCTGCTCGAGTATCGAGCGCTCGTCGTGGCGGAGGTCGCGCTGCAGGTTGACCACTGCCTGCTGGCGGTGCCCGGTACCCGTCGCGACCAGTTGAAGCGGGTCCTCTCACATCCGCAGGCATTGGCGCAATGTGAGGCCTTCATCGTCCGCGAACACCTGGAACCGATCCCCGCATACGACACCGCAGGCGCGGCCAAGCTGATCCAGCAAGAGGGCCGTGACGATCAGGCGGCCATTGCCGGGCGGCGAGCGGCCGAGCTTTACGGCCTGGAGATCCTGGCCGAGCGCATCCAGACGGTGCAGGAGAACATCACTCGCTTCTTCTTGATCACACGGCGGGGACCGCGCCGGCCCAAGCCGCCTTCGATCAAGCGGCCCCGCTACGGAAAGAAGACCTCGGTCGTTTGCGCCGTCGACAACGAGCCCGGGGCGCTCTTTCGTCTGCTCAAGTGTTTCGAGGAGTTCGGCGTCAACCTCACCAAGTTGGAGTCGCGGCCCCGTCGCGACCCACCATGGGAATACCTCTTCTATCTGGACCTCGACGGCGGCCGATCCGAAAAGCCGATCGCAGCCTCGTTGCGTGCGGCGCGGCGCGCCACCACCTTCTTGCAGGTGCTGGGCACGTACACCCGCGCCCTTCCGCCGTCCGCTCCGCCGAAGCGCCGCAGCCGCAAGCGACGCTCACCGGCCGAACCCTAAGGCAGCGAGCGCCGCTGGCTGCGGGGAGGGACGCCCTCGGGCGCGCCGCAGACGGGCCGGGCGCCAGGTTGACGTCGAGACTGTGCGTGACGGCGCTGGACAAAAACCGGAGAGGCGTTCACGCCGGCTGAGCCTGTACCGATTCGAATTTAGCTGGCCGGCCCGTCGAGCACGCTCGAGGGTGTGCCGACCTCAGCTGACAGCGGTGACCGTTGCCCTATGGACGTGTCAGCGCGGACAGCGGAACGGCCGTCGGCGGAACGGCGGTCGGCGGAACGCCGTCGGTCGGAACGCCGTCGGTCGGAACAACAGCTAACCGGTGTTCTGAAGACCGGCCGCAATGCCGTTGATGGTTCGCAATACCGCCTGAAGGTGCGCGGCACGGCTTGGATCGCCGGCAGGAAGACGGCGCAGTTCGCGCAGCAGGCGCACCTGGAAATAGCTCATCGGATCGATATAGGGATCCCT
>Ga0209526_10001019_pt1 | contig 18523 bp, 16 predicted proteins | sample JacPinW_OM2H0_M1_FD_188566 | JGI IMG/M metagenome (GOLD analysis project Ga0209526, IMG submission 188566) | Forest soil microbial communities from Algoma, Ontario, Canada - Jack Pine, Ontario site 1_JW_OM2H0_M1 (SPAdes) (version 2) | ecosystem: Environmental > Terrestrial > Soil > Boreal... | reverse complement strand
GGCGGCCTCGTCGACTTCGCGCTCGGCACTGACACCGGCGGATCGGTGCGTATTCCCGCAAGCTTCTGCGGGATCTTTGGCATCCGTCCAACCCATGGGCGCCTCCTGCTGGACGGGATGGTCGGGCAGGCGCCGAGCTTCGACACCATCGGTTGGTTCGCGCGCGAACCACACCTTCTCGGGCGTATCGGCGAAATCTTGTTGGGCACTGATCTCAAATCGGCGAACAGGCCGCGTCATGTGATTGTCGCCATTGATGCCTTTGCGATCGCTGACCCTACAACCGCCGCCGCCCTTCTGCCGGCCGCGGAACGGATTGCGGCGCTTGCCGGCAGCGGCGAGAAACGCGCGCTCTCGCAACAGGTGCCGCTGGCCGACTGGTTTGCGCATCAGCGCGCGATTCAGGGGCGCGAGGCCTGGGCGACATTCGGAGACTGGATCGATGCGCACAACCCGCGCTTTGCCTTCGAGATCTCCGACAATTTCATCCGCGGCATGCAGATCGATGATGCGACGGTTGCCGCGGCCCGTGAATTTCAGCGTGCGCGCCGGGCAGAGCTGATGGAAGTGCTCAAGCCCGACGTGATTGTTTGCCTGCCGACGGCGCCCTTTCCTGCCTCGCCTCTGCGCCAGCGGCGCTCCGCAATGTGGGCGCGCCGCACCGCCATCAGCACGCTCACGACCATTGCCGGCACGCTGGGCGCGCCGCAGCTCAACCTGCCGCTTGCGCGCGTTGATGGTCTTCCCGTCGGGCTTTCCATTCTGTCACGTCCGGGCGCCGACGAGATGCTGCTCGCTTTCGCGCGCGAGGTGGCGGCCAGCTGAAGGATTCAAGCGGCCCGGCGAGTAGTCCTTTGTGTGGGAACGTAGTGCGCAGCGAAAAGATGTCGGTCTCGCGCAAGCGCCCGGCAGGCAATTGCGACAACCGGCGGCAGTTCGTCCTTTTTCAAATAACCCATAATTGTGCGGCGCCCCACACCCAGTAGTTTGCCGGCTTCGCTCAGAGAAAGCCCCAATTTTCGCCGCCATTTTGAAAAGTCCGCACCGGTCATGGGCAGCTGCTCTTGCGCGATCCTGCGAAGCGTCGACCCGGAAAGATCGAGCCGCCCCCATTTCGTTTGAACCGGCCAAGCAATGCCGATGCCGCCTTCCATAATCTCGACCTTTGCGAAGGTTGCGGCATCCTCCATTAGCGGCGCGAAATGCTTGCTGCGCGCTATGAGGCCCGTAAGATCGAGATCATAGTTGCGCCGGTCGCCTGCAAAACGAATTCGGAGTCTTCGACCGCCGGCTGGCGGACCGTCCGGACAATTGGGATATCATCCACCAGATCGCTCACGTGTTGAATTCGGGCATTCAGGTGCCGCCCACCCGACAGCAATCATCTAGGGCAAATTTTGCCCCAGGTCGAGAGACTCGCCGGAACTGGCCAGTACTGACCTTCAGGATGCCAGTCCGCGCACTTCTGCTTCGATGCCGGTGAGCAGCAGTTCGATCCAACGCCGTGGAATATGCCGCCCAATTACAACAATGCGGCTGCGGCGATCCTCCGAGGGCCAGCGCGGCAACCATTCCAGGGGATGAAAGACGTGCTGCACCCCATGAATGACGGCGGGCCGGCCGGGACTTTCCGCGATATGCACGATCCCCTTGAGCCGCAACATATCGGCCCCGCAATGCTCGGCAAGCGCTTCGAGAAACAGGCTTAGCGTTACGGCGTGGATCGGCTGATCGCGCACAATCGCGCAGGTCTGGATCTCGCAATCATGCCCGTGGTGCAAATCTGATCGATCGGGGAGAAGCTCACGCGCCCACTTTGCGTTCGTATTGGACGAATCGATTGCGAAGACACCCGGATCGACGCAGCCGTGATCGGCAGTGTGCAGCGATGCCACGCGATTAAGCCCTAGCAGGCGTGCACGCAGTGGGGCCGAGCCGGACTCCGCGAGATCGCATTTGGTCAGGATGAGACGATCAGCGAGCGCGACCTGTTTCACCGAGATCGCTTCGCGTTCGAGCGTGTCGGCACCGTTGAGCGCATCGACCGTCGTTATGAGCCCATTGCACTCCAGCCGGCCGGCAAGATTTGCGTCGATCATCAGCGTCTGCAGAATCGGGGCCGGATCGGCAAGCCCGCTGGTTTCGATCACCACGCGCGCAAAGGGAGGAACCGTGCCCTCCTCACGCCGCCGCAGCATGTCCTCGAGGGTCTCCACGAGGTCGCTGCGCAGCTTGCAGCAAAGACATCCCGTCGTGAGCGCAATGAAATGATCCGTGCTCGCTTCCACGAGCTCGTGATCGAGGCCGATCTCGCCGAATTCATTGATGATGACGGCGGTGCGCGAGAATTGCGGCGCAGCCAGCAAGCGCCGCAGCAATGTGGTCTTCCCGCTGCCGAGAAAACCGGTGAGAACCAGCACCCCAATCACGAAGGCACCCGTGGAAATGCGATGCGCGCCCGGTTTGCCGCATAGTCCGGGTCAAGCGCGGTGCGGACCGCACGCAGCACGGCAATGAGCGAGATTGCGCCGCGCGTGCGATCATTGATGGTCACCATCCAGCGAAACGGCAGATCGGGCGCCGCCGGTTGCACGCGAATGTCGGTTCCCTTGCACGCGAGGAGGACCGATCCGTCGCTCGAGTTACGCACGGTCCCGTCGAGCCGCCAGGCGATCAGGCTTTGCGCCAGCAGCTCGCCAAGCATCGCTTTGCTGGTGTCGCTCAAACCCCGGGCCCGTTGCGAATTGCCGCCGGTATCTTGCGTTTGAGATAACGCCCGTCGCCCGGATTTGCGTGATAACGGCCGTCCTCGACCATGATCTTGCCGCGCAGAATAGTGGTTACCGGCCAGGCGAAAATGTCGTGGCCCTCCCAGGGCGTGTAGTCGGTCTCATGCAGGTCGGCGGCGCGCACTTTGCCGCGCCTCGTGGGATCGAGGATCGTGATGTCGGCGTCGCTGCCGGCCGCGATTGCTCCCTTGCGGGGATAAAGCCCCATGATTCTCGCGGCGTTCGTGGAGACCAGATCAACGTATTGCGACAAGGAGTAGCCGCGGCGGGCGACCATTTCGGTATACATCACGCCAAGGCGCGGCTCGACGCCGGAATTGCCGCCGGTGACATCATCGATGCGACTGCCGAGCGTCTTGTCGCGCAGCGTACAGCAAAGCTCGTCGGTGGCGATACATGCAATCGAACCGTTCGCGGTGCCGTCCCACAACGCGTTCTGGTCCTCGCGCGACTTGAGCGATGGATAGGTGTGATAGATCTGGCCGTTCGGGCGCCTGTAATCATCGCACGAGTAGATGAGATACTGGTGCAGCGTCTCGCCGTAGACCGGCAATCGCTTGCGGCGCGCCTCGCTGATGGCAGTCACTCCCGTCCCGGCGGACACGTGCATCATGTAGACCGCCGTCCCCGGCACGCTCTCGGCAAGCCGCAGAACGCGCCGGAAGCTCAAGTCCTCAGAAAGCTGATTATGCACTTCGGCGAGGTGCTCGAATTCGACGCGGCCCTCGCGGATGAGCTTGGCATACATGTGCATGACGATGTCGTTATCCTCGGCATGGATGACGCCGAGGCCGCCTTCCCTGGCAAGGACCTGGAAAGCCTCCCAGATATCGCCGAAATCGATCATGCGGCCGCTCCGCGACGGCACAATGTTCGTGGTGAAAATCTTGAGCGTCGGATAACCGGCCTGGATTGCTTCCGCGAGCTGGCCCGAGAATTGGGGCGGCGGCTCCGAGTGCAGCATGAGGTGATAAGCCCAATCGCACGGAGACTTGCCCGCAAAGTCCTGGTCACGCAGCTCGATCGCTTCGCGCGCACAGGCGCCATCCCGCCAATAGGCAAAATCAATGTAGGTCGTTGTTCCTCCGAACAGCGCCGCCCGCCCCACCTGCTCGGGTCCCGCTGTGACGAGCGGTGTTCCGTCGGGCTTGATCCAAACGTGATGCAGATGGACGTGCGGATCGATTCCGCCCGGCATGACGATGTGCCCCGGTGCTTCAATGATGCGTTTGGCAGATGGGAGCGTGTCGGGAGCGGCAACCGCGGCGATGGTTTCCCCGGCGATAGCCACGTCTGCGTTGATGACTCCCTCTGGCGTCACCACATCGCCGCCGCGAATGATCAGATCGAGCATCACGCCTCCCGAGCGTTTTCTTCCCACAGCTCTTGATCGACACAGTCCTCGTATCTCGGCATCGCAGAGATGTATCCGCCGGAGAGCAGGCTTTGGGCAAGTCGCTTGAACCCGCTGCGCGAGACCTCAGGAGTTCGCGACCAGATACCGCCGGCGCGGTAGTGCCGAAACGAGCTCACCAAAATGCCGCGGGAAATGGTCGGGTAGAAAGGGGCGGTCACCTCCGCCAGTTCCTCGGCGCTGCATTGGGCGAGCCAGGCCTGCATGCGCGTAACGGCGCGCGTCATCGCCATGAATGCGATGCGATGGCGCTCAATACCATGCCGGGTCGCAAGAAAGGTCGTGTAGCTCGTTGGTCCTCGCCCGCTCGCCGCGTAGAGAATGTCGCCTGCAGCCGTTTGCAAGGCGATCGACGCATACGGCTCAAACATCTGCGCGACATCCAGATTGCCGGCGCGAAGAGCCTCCAGGTTGTTCTCCATCGTTCGATCTCCAACACGGTCGAGCCGATCGGGATCGACCCCCAGGTCACGGAGATCTTGCTGCAGACAAAGCCAGGGAGTGGGGACTTCGGACACGCCGGCGAATCTGAGCCGGGTAAGATCGGTCAAACGGAATTGTGAGGCATTGCCTCTGCCGACCAGAAAGAAGGGATCGCGTCCCACGACTTCGCAAAAGCAGAGGAGAGGTGAAGCTCGATCCTGGTCGCGCGCCTTCATCACCCGCATGGGTCCGCCCCACATGGCGTCGATCGTGCCATCGAGGAGTGCGGAGGCGGCCGCACCGGGAGCGGGCGAACCGATGAGCTCGATTTCGAGGCCCTCACGCGCATAGAAGCCGAGCGCATGGACGGCGTAAAATGGCGCATAGAAGACCGCGCGAAAGTTTTCAGCGAGCTTGATCCGCATGCAGAACAGTCGTAGGGGAATTTAGTGACAAGCAACAGGAAGCGCGTTCTTGTGCCCAACACCTTGGGCGAGGGTGGCTGGAAAGTCCTCAATGCGCGCGATGATCTCGACCTTATCCGGTTTTCCAATCCGATTGCGACCCCCGATTTTCATGCGCTCCTGCGAACCGCAGCGGACACCGACGCCGTAATCCTTGGGCTCACGCGCTTCGGCGAGACCGAATGCAGCCTCGTTCCTGGGTTGCAGGTCGTGGCGCGCATCGGGGTGGGCTATGACGCGATCGACGTGCCGGCTCTCACCCGGGCGCGCATCCCGCTCATGCTGGTCGGCACCGCGAATTCCTCCGCGGTGGCCGAGCACGCGCTCCTCCTGATGCTTGCTCTTGCCAAGCGCGCCGGCGAGCTTCACGGCCTCGTTCGCTCGGGGCGCTGGGCGGAACGGCTGAACGTGGTGCCGGTCGACCTGTTTGACAAGAGCGTGCTGGTCATCGGGTTCGGCCGCGTCGGCAGCCGGGTCGCCAAGCGCTGCCTCGCGATGGAAATGAAAGTTCTGGTTTACGATCCGTATCTTTCCGCCGGCACGGTCCGGGCGGCAGGCGCCGAGCCCGTTGCCGATCTCGATGCGGCTTTGCCACGGGCCGACTTTGTGACCATCCATTGCCCGAAGACGGCCGAGACCACCGGCATGTTCGACGCACGGCGGTTGGCGCGCATGAAGAGGAGCGCGTTTCTCGTCAACACGGCGCGCGGCGGCATTGTGGATGAGGCGGCACTCCATCGGGCGCTTACGGCAGGATCCATTGCAGGCGCGGGCATTGATGTCTTCGATCCCGAGCCGCCGGCACCTGATCATCCGCTCTTGCTGCTGCCCAATCTCTTGTCGTCGCCGCATATGGCCGGGGTCACGCGCGAATCCATCGAGCGCATGGCCATGCAGGCCGCTTACAACGTGCTGAGCGTGCTCGACGGCAAGCCGATACGGGAGAACGCGGTCAACCCGCAAGTGTTCGATTGAGCAAGGAGCGCGCCATGCGCAAGAACGAACTGAAGAAGATCATTTCCAGCGGCGGCAATGTGGTCAATGCGTGGCTTGCAATCGCAAGTCCATTCTCAGCCGAGCTGATGGCGCACCAGGGCTTTGATTCCGTGACCATCGATCTCCAGCACGGGCCCGTCGATTTCCAGGCCGCTGTCGCCATGCTGGCCGCCATCTCGACCACATCCGCTGTGCCCATGGTACGCGTGCCATGGAACGAGCCGATCCTGACCGCGAAACTGTTGGACGCAGGCGCCTACGGCGTCATTTGCCCCATGATCAATTCGAAGGCGGAAGCCGAGGCGCTGATCACCGCCTGCCGTTATCCGCCGCGCGGGTCGCGTAGTTTCGGCCCCAACCGTGCCGTTCTCTATGGTGGGGCCGACTACTGGCAGCACGCCAATGAGGAAGTTCTGATCTTCGCCATGGTCGAGACGCAGCAAGGGGTCAAGAACCTGGAGGAGATCGTATCCGTGGACGGGCTTAACGGTGTTTACGTCGGACCATCGGATCTTTCCCTGAGCATGGGAGTGACCCCCAGCCTTGACCCGCAGGATGGCAATGTGCTCGCCGCCATGCAAACCATCTGCGCGGTCACTCGCAAACACGGAAAAATAGCGGGCGTTCATACCGACAGCGCAAAGACCGCGCTGCGCCGCTTCAGCGAGGGCTACCAGCTCTGCACCATCCTGAGCGATGCGCGGCTGATGGCAAACGCCGCATCCGCCGCGGTGCGCGAGGCGCGCGGGCAGATGGCACAAGCCGGCGCCAAGACTTATTGACACCTGACGCTGCCCCGCGGCGTGCCGCATTGCATCGCATCCGCCGCTGGTTCATCATTGTTCCCAGATAATCCCAAGGAGCATTTCGATGCACGACATCGTCATTCGCGGCGGGACCATTGTCGATGGGACCGGCAAATCACGCTTTACCGGTGACGTAGGCATTTCCGGAGATCAAATCAGCGAAGTCGGCGGCATGCTCGGTCCCGGCCGGCGCGAGATGGATGCCAGCGGGCTATTGGTCGCCCCCGGCTGGGTTGACGTGCATACCCATTATGACGGGCAGGCAATGTGGGACCCCATGCTTTCGCCTTCGTGCTGGCACGGCGTGACCACGACCATGTTCGGCAATTGTGGTGTCGGCTTTGCTCCCGTGCGCGCGGAGCATCGTGGTGCGCTGATGGACCTGATGGAAGGGGTGGAGGAAATACCGGGTGTCGTGCTCAGCGACGGCCTGAGCTGGGAATGGGAGAGCTTTCCCGATTTTCTCGATGCGCTCGAGCGCCGGCCCCATGCCATCGACATTGCCGCCCAGATCGCGCATCTGCCGTTGCGCGTCTATGTCATGGGCGATCGTGCCGTTCGGTTTGAAGAGGCAAAGCCGGACGACATTGCGCAGATGCGCCGCCTGACTGTGGAGGCGCTGCGGGCGGGCGCGTTCGGTTTCACCACTTCGCGTACCGATTCGCACAAGACGACAACCGGCGACATGGTGCCCTCGCGCTACGCCGGCAGCGAAGAGCTGGTGGGGATCGGCAGCGCGCTCGGCGAGGTGGCCGCGGGCGCTTTCGGCATGAACAGCGATTTCGACGATGAGGCGGCGGAGCTGGCGTGGATGACGAAGCTTGCCAAATCAACCGGCCGGCCGGTCTGGTTCCTGCTCACCGACCGCTATGACGATCCCGAGCGGTGGCGGCGGCTCCTGAACGCCGTGCATGCCGCACGCGCGCAGGGGGCGAACCTCACCGCCCAGATTGCCGGCCGGCCGATCGGCGTCATGCTGGGCATCGGCACCGCGCTTAATCCGTTCACGGTGCGGCCAAGCTATCGCGAGATCATGGGGCTGCCTATTCCCGAGCAGCTCAAGCGCCTGCGCGATCCGGCGCTGCGGCGCAGAATCCTCGATGAGAAACCCTCGCAGGAGGAAGTGAGCAAGCTCGCACAGTTCCGTCAGCTGATCACCACCCGATGGGACAAGTTCTTCATCATGGGGGACCCGCCGGACTATGAGCCGGCCGACGAGATGAGCGTGGCAACCATTGCCGCGCGCGAGGGGCGCATGCCCGACGAGGTTGCCTACGATTATCTGACCGGTGCAGAGAACCGCTACTTGTTCTTTCCGGTGGTCAATTATGTGTCCGGCGACCACGAGGCGATCCGTGAAATGCTGGTCGACTCGGGCACGTTGCTCGGATTGAGCGACGGCGGCGCGCACTGTGCATCCATCGTCGACGCGGGCGTGCCGACCTACATGCTGATGCACTGGGGCCGCGATCGCCAGCGCGGGCCGCGCTTGCCGCTCGAGCTCCTGGTCAAGCGCCAGACCAGCGAGACAGCCCAATTCTTCGGCCTGCATGACCGCGGTCGACTAATGCCGGGGATGCGCGCAGACATCAACCTGATCAACTTCGAAGGCTTGCGGCTCTATCAGCCCCAGCTGGTCAACGACCTTCCCGCCGGCGGGCGCCGATTTGTGCAGCGGGTGGACGGTTACGAGGCCACGCTGGTGGCGGGGACCCCGACCTTCGAACGGGGCGAGCACACCGGCGCCATGCCGGGACACCTCGTGCGCGCAGGACACGCGTAGGACACACGCGTAGGACACACGCGTAGGGCACGCGTGCCCTTTCATAACCGGGACTGCGCACTATGGCGTGAGGTCGTATCCGATCATGGTCCGGCCGAGCGGCTTGCTCGCAGGCGAAATATCGCACTTGAGGAATTGGCCCCGGCCCGCCTTTCCCACGAACTCCCCGCCCTCGGCGACCGGTTCTCCCCGCACCAGCGTTATCACCGGCCAGCCCTTGATTTGCTTGCCCTCGTACGGCGTGTAGTCCATGGCGTCGTGCATCATCGATTGCGTGATGGTCACCTCCTTATCCGGATCCCAGATCGCCAGATCCGCGTCGGCGCCCACCGCGATCGTGCCCTTGCGTGGATAAAGCCCGTAGAGCTTGGCGGCGTTCGTTGCCGTGAGTGCGACGAATTTCGGCAGATCAATGCGCCCTTTGCCGACCCCTTCTGAGAACAGGAGAGCGGTACGCACTTCGAGCCCCGGCACTCCGTTCGCCACTTTCTTGAACGGAGCATTGCGTCCATGCTTCATCTTCCCTTCGGGATCGTCATAGCGATAAGGCGCGTGATCGGAGGAAAACACTTCGAACACGCCGGTCTCGAGGCCGCGCCAGATCACTTCCTGGTTCGCTTTATCGCGCGGCGGGGGGCTGCACATGTATTTGGCGCCCTCAAAACCCGGCCGGTCGAGGTCATCCGCCGTGAGAAACAGATATTGCGGGCAGGTCTCGGCATAGACCTTGAGCCCGCGATCCTGTGCCAGCCGGATCTGCTCCATCGCCTCGCGCGCGGACACATGAACGATCAGGATGGGCACATCCATAAGCTCGGCGAGCGAGATCGCGCGCGAAGTTGCCTCGCGCTCCGCGATCGGAGCGTGCGCTACGGCATGGAAACGCGGCGCTGAATGACCGGCGGTGAGCAATTTTTCGCTCAGCCAGGAGATGACGTCGTGGTTCTCGGCATGAACCATGACCAGAGCGCGCTCACGCCGCGCTAGCGTCAGCACTTCCAGAATTTGGCGGTCGTCAAGTTTGAGAAGATCGTATGTCATGTAGATCTTGAACGACGTATAGCCATCCTTGATCAGCGCCGGCAGCTCCTGGCCGGTCACCTGCTCGGTCGGATCGGAGATGATCAGGTGGAAGGCGTAGTCCACGACCGCCTTGCCCGCGGCGCTCGCGTGATAGTCCTGTACCACCTGACGCAAGGACATGCCGCGATATTGCGCGGCGAATGGAATGACGGTCGTCGTGCCACCGCATGCCGCCGAGCGGGTGGCAGTGAAGAAATCATCCGCCGTAATCACGCCGAGCGAGGATCGTTGGGCGATGTGGCAATGGCTGTCCACCCCGCCGGGTGTGACGATCTTGGCTTGCGCATCTATTTCCCGCCGGCCGCGGCCGAGCTTTGCGCCGATGGTTGCGATCCGGCCGTCCATCACCCCGATATCGGCGCGAAAGACATCGGCCGCCGTTGCGACCATCCCATTGCGAACGACAAGATCGTAATCGCTCATGCTGCCCCGCTAGGCCACGGCGCGCTTGCGGCCGTCACGCCGGGCGGCAAGGCGCGCGGTGAGGCGAGCGAGAAGATGATCGAGCTCGTCCAAATCGCCGGCGTCGAGCTTTGCACCCGGGGCACGCACCGTGGCGGACCGGATCGCCCCTCGCCGGCGCAGGATTTCCTTGCGCACCGCCAGACCGAACCCGGGTTGCTGCTCATGCCGCACCAGCGGCAGGTAGAGGTCGAACAGATCTTCGGCTTCATTGGCTTTGCCGGCCGCAAACAGGGCGCACACCTCAACCAGCATCTCGGGATAGGCAAATCCCGTCATGATTCCATCTGCGCCGCGAGCAAGCTCCTGAGGAACGTATAATCCGCCGTTGCCGACCAGAATGCTGACATAGCGTCGCGCGCTTCCGTCGCACGCCTGGCGCAGTTGCGAGAGCTTCTTGAGACCCGGACAATCCTCGTGCTTGAACATCACGACGCCCGGGTGGCTGTCGACGATTTTCAGAAAGCTCTCGACCGAGATATCCGCCTGCGTCGATTGCGGATAGTCCTGATAAACCACCGGTACATCGGCCCCAAGCGCGGCTACCACCTGATCGAAATATGCCACGATTGCCGATTCGGTCTTGAGCCCCGTGAGAGGTGCAATCATCACCCCACAAGCTCCGGCATCCATGGCTGCCCTGCTGAGCTTGATCAGATTGGCCGTGCCTGGATTCGATACGCCGACAATGACGGGCACGCGGCCGTCCACACGCCGCAAGTAATGGCGCGTGAACTGCACCGATTCCTCATCACTGAGTTTTTGCGCCTCGCCCATCATTCCCAGGATGGTGAGGCCGGCCACCCCGCAGCGGAGGTAGAACTCGATCAGCGTATCGACGCTTGCCCAGTCGATCTCGCCGCTCTCGGCGAACGGGGTCGCCGAGATGGTGTAGACGCCTTTTGCACTCGCATTGAGCAGCGCGGTCATTTTTGCTGCTTCTCCATGGTCGGCGTTATCTATAGCGTGCGGCTTGGCAAGAGCAACGCCTTGTTCAGCCTCGCGCGCTTGCTATAGTCGCAAGCAGCTATCTGTGCATCGAGGAAATCGCATGCGAAATGCCATCCGGGTTGCAGCCGCCGCGCTGATACTTCCGTTCTCCGTGTCCGCTCAGGAGCTGCCCCCCTTGCGGACCGCGATTGACGGCACCTTCGCTCCTCACGCATTTCCAAACATGTCCGGGGGCTACCAGGGTTTCAACATCGATCTTGGCAATGAAATCGCGGCGCGGCTCAAGCGCAAGATCACGATCGATGCGGCGCAGTTCTCGGGCCTCATACCGGCGCTGCAGGCTGGAACCTACGACTTTCTCATCGCGCCGACCACGGTGACGAAGGAGCGATCCGAGAGCATGCTGTTCACGGAAGGCTATCTCAATACGGATTACCAGTTTCTGATCAAGAAGGGCGCGCCCAAAATTACCAAGCTGGAGGATCTCAAAGGCAAGACCATCTCGGTCAACAAAGGTGCGATCTATGATTCTTGGGCACGCGAGCTTGAGCCCAAGATCGGTTGGAAGGTGGAGTCATTCGGCACGCAGCCCGATGCGGTACAGGCAGTGCTGGCCGGCCGGGCCGATGCCAATGTCGCAGGCAACACCGTCATCGCATGGGCGGTGAAGAACAACCCGCAGCTTGAGCTCTCGTTGCTTTATTCGACCGGTCTCGTCTGGGCGGCCCCGCTGCGCAAGGATTCCGGTGAGCTGCGCAAAACGATCGACAGCGCCATCGAATGCCTCAAGGCCGACGGAGTCATCGCAAAGCTGCACGAGAAGTGGTTCGGCGTGGCGCCCGAGCCGGGTTCGCCCGCGGTGATCATCTATCCCGGTTACGGCGTTCCGGACATGCCGGGCTACGATCCGACTCCGCACCCGCCGTCCTGCGGCTGACCGGCGCTTGATGACCACCGCGCAGGCGCCGATCCTGGAAATCCGCGGCCTGCGCAAGAGCTTCCATCATGTGGAAGTGCTGCGCGGCATCGACCTTATTGTCTGGCCGCAGCAGCTCGTCTTCATCATCGGGCCGTCGGGCTCGGGCAAAAGCACGCTGCTGCGCTGCTGCAATCGTCTGGAGGAGCCGACTGCCGGCTCGATCCGGATCGACGGCATCGACATCATGGCACGTTCAACGGATATCAACGCCATGCGCCGCCGGATTGGCATGGTGTTCCAGTCTTTCAATCTTTATCCTCATATGACCGCATTCGGAAACGTCGCGCTGGCGCTCACGAAGGTGCTGCGCAAATCCCGTGCGGAAGCGGAGAAGATCGCGCTCGCCGCGCTCGCTCGCGTGGGACTTGCCGAAAAGGCGCGCGCCTATCCCGCGGAGCTGTCGGGCGGACAGCAGCAGCGGGTCGCAATCGCCCGCTCGCTCGCGCTCGAGCCGAAGATCATGCTGTTCGACGAGCCGACATCCGCGCTCGACCCGGAGCTTGTCGGGGGCGTGCTCAAGGTCATGCGCGAGCTCAAGCAATCCGGCATGACCATGCTGGTCGTGAGCCATGAGATGCGATTTGCACGGGACGCAGCCGACCGCATCATCTTCATGGACCACGGCGCGATCGTCGAAGAGGGAGACCCCGAGCGCATTTTCTCCAAGCCGCGAGAACCGCGCACACGCGCCTTCATCGCCGAGATCATCCAGCCCCCACCCTTCCCTCCCCCGACGCAAGTCGGGCCTGCCCGACTTGCGCATGATAGTGCGGAACCCGGGCAAGCCCGGGTTCCGTCGGGGGAGGGATAAAGGGTGGGGGCCTGAGGCGACCGTGCATTCGCGCTTCCTCGAAGTGTTTTTCAACTGGGAGCTGATCCAGCGCTACTTCCCCGCTATTCTCAAGGGCGTCGGGGTGACAATCGAGATTGCAGCCACCGTGGTGGTCACCGGAATTGCAACCGGTCTCATGCTCGCGCTCGCGCGCTCTTTTCGCGTGCTGGCGCTTAGCGCATTGATCGTTCTATTTGCCGATATCTTTCGCGCCTTGCCCCCACTTGTCCTGCTGTTGCTCGTTTATTTCGGCCTGCCCAACGTGGGCATCAACCTTCCTTCGTTTGCGGTGCTGTGGTTGGTGTTGTCACTCGTATTGGCGGCGTTCTGCGAGGAGATTTTCTGGGCCGGGCTTTTGTCCATACCAAAGGGACAATGGGAAGCGGCACGCTCGACCGGCTTGGGTTTTCTCGGCACGCTTGCCTACGTCGTGCTGCCCCAGGCGTTGCGCCTGACCGTCCCGCCGATCACCAACCGCACCATCGTGATCACGAAGAACACCGCTTTGGGCATGGTGATCGGCGTAGGTGAAATTCTCAACCAGGCGACGACGGCGCAATCGTTTTCGGGCAATGCCACGCCCCTGATGATGGGAGCAGTCGCCTACGTGATCCTGTTTATTCCGGTCGTCGTGCTCGGACGCTTCCTCGAGACGCGTTTCGGCTGGCGGAGGATCTGATGGAAGCGCTGCGCCAGCAGTTCTTCAATCTATCGATCATGCAAACGGCGCTGCCGCTTCTGCTTCTGGGCCTGCGGCAGACCCTCGTGCTTTGCCTCCTGGTGATTCCGCTCGGGCTCGCCGGCGGGCTTGCGGTCGCCCTGCTCTCGCGCTCGTCATTATCCCCGGTTCGCTGGGCAGCGATCGTGGGCATTGATTTTTTTCGCGCCATCCCCCCGCTGGTCCTGTTGATCTTCGTCTATTCCGGGCTGCCATTTGCCGGCGTGCGGCCGTCATCGCTCGCCGCGGTTGCAATCGCTTTCCTGCTCAACACATCGAGCTATTACGGTGAGATCTACCGCGCCGGAATCGAAAGCGTGGGTCTAGGGCAATGGGATGCCGCCCGCTCCACCGGCTTGGGCTATTATCAGACACTTGCATATGTTGTGCTTCCCCAAGCCGTGCGTAACGTGCTGCCCGATCTCATTTCCAATACCGTCGAAGTGGTAAAGCTCACCTCGATTGCCAGCGTGGTCGCGCTGCCTGAGCTTCTCTATTCCGCCGATATGGCGCGATCGGTGACCTTCAACAGCTCCCCGATCATCCTCGCCGCGGCAATCTACCTGGTCATGCTTTGGCCAATCGTGCGGCTGGTCAGCCGGTTGGAACGGCGGATTGCGGCATAGAAAGAGAGCATAGGGAGGAGTTTTTGGCTCGCATATTGCGCATCGGCGGCGCCCAGATGGGCGCGATACAAAAGACCGACAGCAGGCAAGTGGTCGCCCGGCGCATGCTCGACCTGCTCGATCGGGCGAAGGCACAGAATTGCGATCTCGTGGTCTACCCGGAGCTGGCGCTCACCACGTTTTTTCCCCGCTGGTACATGACGGACCAGGTGGACGTCGACAGCTGGTTCGAGCGCGAGATGCCAAATGCCGCAACCCGGCCGCTGTTCGACGAGGCCGCCCGACACGCTATCGGCCTGACATTCGGCTATGCCGAGCTCACCCCGGATGGGCATCATTTCAACACGTCCGTTCTGGTAGATCGGGATGGAAGGATCATCGGCAAATATCGAAAAGTGCACCTGCCCGGCCATTCGGAATACGATCCGCAACGCGCCTTTCAGCACCTGGAAAAACGCTATTTCGAGCCGGGCGACCTCGGATTTCCGGTGTGGCGGACGATGGGCGGCATTCTCGGCATGTGCATCTGCAATGATCGCCGCTGGCCGGAGACTTATCGGGTCATGGGACTGCAGGGCGTGGAGCTGATCACGCTGGGCTACAATACGCCCTCCACAAATGCGCAAAAATCGGACGAAGGACCGCAAACACGACTCTTCCATCACCGCCTGACATTGCAGGCCGGCGCTTATCAGAACTCGACCTGGGTGGTGGCGGTGGCCAAGTGCGGCATCGAGGATGGCCATCCCCTGGTCGCGGGCAGCATCATCGTCAACCCCGGCGGCGAAATCGTTGCGGAATCTCAGACCGAGAACGACGAGCTCATTGTTGCCGATTGCGATCTTGACGCCACGGTGTTCGGCAAGGAGACCATATTCGATTTCAAGCGCCACCGGCGCGTCGAGCATTACGAGCGTATCACCAGCCAGACCGGCGTTATTTTGCCGGAATAGCCCCCCGCTCGCTTCGTCATTCCGGGGCGCCGAAGCGAAGCGGAGGCGAACCCGGAACCCATAAACACAGGCCTGGGGTTATGGATTCCGGGCTCTCAGCCTCCTTCGTCGGCCTCGCCCCGGAATGACAACTTTCATGGAATCACTCCACTAGACTGGTAAGGTCAGGTCCGAGTTTCAGCCGCGACCGGGCGCCACACGAGAAGCCGTCGCTCGGCAAGCGTGACCAGCCAGTCGATAGAGAGCACAAAAACCGTGAGCACCACCATTCCGGCGAACACGCCCGCAACATCGAACACCCCTTCCGCCTGCTGGATGACATAGCCAAGCCCGGCCGCCGAGCCGAGATATTCCCCCACGACGGCGCCGACGACCGCAAAGCCGACTGAAGTATGCAGGGAGGAAAACATCCATGAAAGCGCCGAGGGCCAATAGACGTGCCGCATCAGCTGGCCCTCATTCATGCCCAGCATGCGCGCGTTGGCCAGCACGGTGGGACTGACTTCTTTCACGCCCTGATAGACGTTGAAAAATACGATGAAGAACACAAGGGTGACGCCAAGGGCGACCTTCGACCAGATGCCGAGCCCCAGCCAGAGCGCAAAGATCGGCGCCAAAACGACCCGCGGCAGCGCATTGATCATTTTCACATAGGGATCGAAAATCGCCGCGACCAACGGCTGCCGCGCGAACCAGAATCCGACCATGATGCCCGCAAGCGACCCGATAGCGAAGGCGAGTACGGATTCGATGAACGTGATCCACAGATGCCGCCAGATCGTCCCTTCAGCGAACCATTTGACGATGCGCAATGCGACGTCGGACGGGGTGGAGAAAAAGAACGGCGGCAACAGTTTGACCCCGGCGATCGGGATGGTGGTGAACACGTGCCAAAGCAGCACGGCGACTGCCGCGACCAGAAACTGCAGGATCAGGAGCTTGGAGTGCGACATGAGATATTCCCAACCTAACCGCCGCCGGTCTGGGCGTAACCCTTGAGCACCTCGGCCTTGAGCACGCCCCAGATTTCGCGGTGCAATTCCTGAAATGCCCGTTCGGTCTTGATCTCGGCAATATCGCGCGGTCGCGGCAGTGCGACCTTCCATTCGTCAATGACGTGGGCCGCGGGACCGGCCGACATGATTACCACGCGATCGGAGAGCGCGATGGCTTCCTCGAGGTCATGGGTGACGAACAGCACCGCCTTGCGATCGGCGCTCCAGAGATCGAGCAGCAGATTGCCCATGATCTGCCGCGTCTGGGCATCGAGCGGACCGAAAGGCTCATCCATAAGCAGGATCTTCGGATCCCGAATGAGCACCTGCACAAGCCCGACACGTTTTCGCTGGCCGCCGGAAAGCATGTGCGGATAGCGAGGAGAAAAATCTGCCAGTCCCACGCGCGTAAGCCAGTCCTGGGCGCGCGCGCGCGCCTCGCTTCGCTCGACGCCGGCCGTTTCAAGCCCGATCGCGACGTTATCGAGAACACTCTTCCACGGAAACAAGGCTTCGGCCTGGAAAAGATAACCGGCTTGGCGGTTAAGCCCCGCAAGCCGCGTGCCGAAAATATCGACATGACCCGCAGAGGGCGCAATCAGCCCGGCCGCAATGTTGAGCAACGTGGACTTGCCGCACCCGGTCGGCCCGACAATGGCGACAAATTCCCCATTGGCGACTGCAAGCGAGGTGCTGCGCACGGCGGGGTATGTCCCCCCATCGGCGAGCCGGAAAGTCACAGCAACGTGCGAGAGCGCAACCGCAACGTGCGTGCCGATTTGGGCGCGGGTGTCCACGATCTTTTGCCTCGTAAACGGCCGTCGGCAGTGAAAGGCTAATAGCCCGACACGCAGTTGCAAAGCTTGGTGGCTCGCGAGGCCGCCGTCATCGCAGCCACCGGCGACGTCGCATCCGCCCGCGCCGCACAGGCTGCCACGTCAAAAATCCCTATCGTTTTCACGGTCGGCGCAGATCCGGTGAGAGTCGGGCTCGTTACGAGCTACAACCGCCCCGGAGGTAACATCACCGGAATCAGTTCACAAACGCCGGATGGCCTAACAGCCCGAATTTACAGTCGCTTTTGAGGTACTGCGGACATAGGCTCGGGATCGGGGCCGCTGCTTATGACCCCGTTGCGGAAGTGGAGTGTGCATCGCAGCAGTCGAGGATGGTTGAGGCTGCCCTCGTTATACCCGCTGACTGACCCCTCCTGGTTCGATATCCTGCAATCCGGCCGTGGCTGGCAGAGACCAAATGCATTCCGATCTATTGAAGCGACGCGAATTTCTCGGTGTCCTCGGCGGCGCGGCGGCAGGGTGGCCGCTCGCGGCACGCGCGCAGCAACCGGCGCTGCCTGTGGTCGGGTTTATCCGAGACGGGTCGTCCGATGCCAACGCGCGTAATGTGGCCGCGTTCCGCAAAGGCCTCAACGAAACCGGCTACGTCGAAGGCCAGAACGTGACGGTCGAGTACTACTGGCTGGAGGGCCAGTACGATCGCCTGCCAGCACTGATGGCCGATCTAGTTCGCCGACAGGTGGCCGTGATCGCTGCGCCCGGCACCGGGCTCGCGCTTGCGGCCAAAGCTGCAACAGCGACGATCCCGATCGTCTTCAGTGTCGGCGATGACCCGGTCCGACTTGGTCTTGTCGCCAGCCTCGCCCGGCCTGGCGGCAACGCGACCGGCATCAATTTTTTCGTCAACGAAGTGACGGCCAAGCGGCTGCGGCTCCTGCATGACCTGGTGCCCAAGGCCGTTCGTATTGCCGTGCTGCTCAATCCGGCTAATGCCACTGTCGCCGAGTCTACGTTGCGGGAGGCACAGAAAGCCGCCCCCACCGTCGGGCTGCAAATCCAGATCCTCAACGCCAGTACGATCGGCGAGATAGACGCGGCCTTTGCCACACTTGCGCGCGAGCGCCCCGATGCCCTCCTCGTCGCTGGCGACGCATTCTTGACCTCCCGCCGCGTGCAGATTGCCACCTTGACGGCGCGCGACAGGATTCCAACGGCTTATGCGGTCCGTGATCCTGTGGTCGCCGGCGGGTTGATGAGCTACGGAACCGACATCACGGACGCATTTCAACAAGCCGGCATCTATACCGGCAAAATCCTCAAGGGCACCAAGCCCGCCGACCTGCCGGTGCTGCAGTCGACCAAATTCGAGTTCGTCATCAACCTTCAAACGGCGCGAGCGCTCGGCATCGAGGTGCCGCCAGGGGTGCTCTCCATCGCCGACGAGGTGATCGA
>Ga0209526_10001018_pt1 | contig 18523 bp, 12 predicted proteins | sample JacPinW_OM2H0_M1_FD_188566 | JGI IMG/M metagenome (GOLD analysis project Ga0209526, IMG submission 188566) | Forest soil microbial communities from Algoma, Ontario, Canada - Jack Pine, Ontario site 1_JW_OM2H0_M1 (SPAdes) (version 2) | ecosystem: Environmental > Terrestrial > Soil > Boreal... | reverse complement strand
CGACGGGCGTCCTTCCGGACGCCCTTTTGGCTCGCGTCCTTGACAACATCGAGTCCACCTCGCCGATAATGCCCGCCGTTGAATGAATGACGTAATCTGACATTGACTGTTGGATCAAATCCAGACTTGTACACATAACGTAGCTCGCCGCATGAATGTTTAACGCGCTTCCCGGCCAAGTATCATTCCGTTCAAAATTTAATGTATTTAATCGACGCGGGACCCGTGTGATGAGCGGGAAAGATCCGGCGCCTGGTATCGACGAAAATGCCGGCCGCACGATTTTCCAACCTTTGCCTTCCCCTCGACCGGGCGGGACGCCCTATAGCTTTAACCGGTGGCCGGAACGCGCCGCGCGGACGAGCCCTGGTCTCAAGCCCCTCGACTTGGCCCGGCTTAGCCGCTGCTGCCCCGGTGGAGCCTGAGATCCATGCGGTGCGGCCTTTACGGAAAGCTCCCGGCCAAACGCGATTTCGTCGCGGTATCGGCGCCGAGACGATTCGTCCGCGTTTGGGAGTCGTGGATCGAGCAAGGCATGGCGGAAAGCCGCGCGTGCGTGCGCGAGGACGAATGGAAACGCGCCTTTAGCTCGGCCCCCATCTGGCGGTTCTGGCTCGGGCCTGCGCTTTGCGACGAGGCAGTCACCGGCGCCTTTATGCCGTCGATGGATACCCTGGGCCGGCTGTTTCCCCTCACTTTGATTGGCGTCGCGGGGAAAGGCGAAGCACTCTCGTCCCCCGACGTCGACCGCCGCGATTCCTGGTTCGAAGGGGTCGAGCGGTTTCTTCGTTCGACACGCGACGGGCATGCGTCGTTCGAGACAACTCTCGAGGCGCTCGGCGATCTCGGCGCATCGCTCGCGCAAGCAGAGGCGTCCAGACAAGGGGACACGCGGGTCACCTTTCGCGCAGCGGTCGTTGGCGGCGGCTTGTTCTCGCTCGCGCGGAATTTTGCCGCTTTGCGGGGCAAGCGGAATAACTCCCTGCCCGCGAAGGCGACATATTGGTGGACGCTCGGAGGCGATGGCCGCGAAGCCCTGGCGTGGACGCAAGATTCCATGCCGGATCCGGCCGTTTTCGGCGATATGATGACGCGCGGTTTCGAGAACCGGCCCGAGGCGTGCGCGCGACCGGAATGAGCTCATGAAGGACCACTTGCACAAATTCGCCAGCGGCGCCGCGACCGATATCGGCAAGGTGCGCTCGGAAAACGAGGACTCCTGTCTGCTCCTGCCGGAAATCGGCGTGTGGGCCGTCGCGGACGGGATGGGCGGTCATGAAGCCGGTTCGCTGGCGAGTGCCACTGTTGTCGACGCCTTACGCAAGGTTGCGGCGCCCGACTCGGTGAACACGCTCTTGGCGTGTTGCCGCGAGCGGCTCGCGAGCGCCAACCAGAGTCTCCTCCAAGTCTCCCGCGACAGAGGTGGAATGGTCATCGGCGCGACGGTTGCGGCTCTGCTCGCTTGCGAAGGCTATTATGCCTGCGTCTGGTCCGGCGATAGCCGGATCTATCTCCTTCGCCAACACAAAATCGTGCAAATCTCACGCGACCATACGGAGGTCGCCGAACTGATCGCCGAAGGTGTCTTGAGCACGGAGGAAGCGCAAACTTGGCCGCGTCGCAACGTCATCACGCGGGCGGTCGGGGTCTATCCGGAGCTCGATCTCGAAATCGCCCAGGGGATACTCGAAAAGGACGACATCTTCGTCATCTGCAGCGATGGACTGACCGCCCATGTTTCGGATCAGGAGATCCTCGCTTTTGCAAGCGAAAACACGCCGCAAAGCGCTTGCGATTTGCTTGTCGCGCTGACGATTGAACGGGGCGCGATCGACAATGTGACGGTCGTCATAGTCCACCATGCCCCGCATGGCTCGACCGTGGTCATTCCACAATCGCCGCAGCGCGCCGCGCCGCGGGAGCGGTGACGGATCAGGATGACTTTGGCCCCGCTACGCAGCGTTCTCGTTCGCCAGCATTGTCTCTATCCGGTAATTCCCTTACATTGGCACTCGGTTTTTGCTGTGCGATCTTCGCTGAGGGCGCCCCGCCCTTAAGAGGACTAGACCGGGATGAAAACAAAAAGTCATCTCGCGGGGATATTGACGGGCCTCGCGTTGGCAGGCCTACAGCTCATTCGGGCGACGCCGGTCTTCGCGGCGAACAATGTTGTCAAGGAATTCGATGCCGGCTTTGGCCCCAATTCCGTCGGCGTGGTCGATGCCAGCGAGGATACCGAGATTGCCGGACCGCAGGCCATTTACGCTGGCGACGACGGCGAGATCTATTTGCTCGATCAGGTCAATGCCCGCGTCGTTGGATTCGACGCCAAGGAACCCGGCGCTCGCACCAGGTCGCTGGCGCTGCCCGAAGGCATGGAACCAACCGATCTCATCGTTGCCAAGGGCAGCATATATGTTTGGGATGGGAAGCCAATCCCGCTCGAAGCTTCCGAAGGCGGCCTGTCGCGTAGCGTCGCACCGGGCGGCGGCGCGCTGGCGCCTGACAATACGGCCTGGTCAATGTTCGGGCAAATGGGCTCGGAACAGGTTTCAGATGATGCAAGCGGAACGCGGTCGCTCACGCCTGCGCCCGGGCGTCTCGTTGGCCGCCAGCTCATCGCCACTCACGGCAAGGGACCCGTCACCGCCGATGTCACGCGCGACAAAAACGAGACGGCGGCACGGGTGGATGTGCGGCAGAGCGCGGCAACGCTGCTCGCCAAGTTGCAGCTCAAGGTTCGCGACAAGCTCGGCTCGGTTGAGTTTCTCGACATCGACCAGCAAGGCCGCATGTTTGTGCTCGCCGAGAACATTCCGGCCGTAGCAATGGAAGGGGCGTCGACCTTCGTCGCCCGTTTTTCGCCAATGGGCGCGCTCGAGGGTATTTATGAATTGCCCTTGACGCCAAGTGTCGCGCTTTCCCGGCGCTTCGTAACGGTCTCTCCCGGCGGGGATGTTTATTTTCTGCGCACCCGCAAAGGCGTAGTTGACGTGATCGGGGTCGGCTTCCGGGTTATGAAAAACGGGAAAGGCATTGACGTGCGCGGGCCCGCCCCAAATTATGCGGACCTCGCCAAGGACCGGAAGGGCGCGATCGCCGCGGTGCGGCCACTGACCCGCGCACGGGTGCTCGAAACCGCGCGTGGCTTCGAGGGCATAACCTGGCGGCTCAACGCGAGATCCTATGGACCTGATCCTGACGCGCGATGCTCCGGATTCAATCGCGTACGGCGTCCAGGTTACTTGATCGGGCGGGCCGGTCAAGACGTGCGCGGGATCCCCTATTGTTGGGGGTGCCAGGGTTCCTTGGGCCAGATCGCCAACAAGATCGGGCGCGGCGCGCTCGCTGGAAACGTCTGCACGCGCGACAATCCCCGCTACGACGTGGTCGGCGTCGACTGCTCCTCCTTCGTCAGCGCCGCCTGGGGGCTAACAACCCATTTCACCACCGCCGCCATCCCGTCGATCGCTCCGCGGATTTCCAACCCATGGGACCTGAAGCCGGGCGACGCATTGAATAAGCCCGGTTCCCATGTCATGCTCTTCCTCGGGTTTACGCCAGACCGGAAAGCCGAGGTGTTCGAGGCTTCCCCGGGAGGCTGCAATGGGCGCGTTTGCCATAACGTCTATCCGTTGGCCGCTTTGCTCGCACGCGGCTATGAGCCGCGCCGTTTCCGGGCGCTCTTAAATTGATGTCAGGTCCGGATCACTCAATCATCTCGATGCGACAACCCTCCGCCTCGAGCAGATGCAGAAGCCCCTCCTTGCCGGGCAAATGCGCTGCTCCCACGGCAATGAACGCGCTGCCTTGCCTCAGAAGAGGAAGGGCGCGATCGCGCATCCGCTGGTTTCGCAGCGTAATCAGCCGATAAAAGAAGTCCGGCGGGATCCGCGCTTGGGCAACGCCAGGAACCCATTCAGGCGACCGCATCCACGCGAGGAGGCCGCCGATGTCGCCCTTTTGGTAACGCGCGATCATTGTCTCCGCGATATCTTCCAAGTGATCGGCTTGGCGCAGCGTCGCGATCAAGAGGTCGCGCTCGGTATTGCGCGACAGACCGTCTAAAATTGTAACCTGTTCGATGATCGTCTCAAGTCCAACTACCGGGATCTTGTTCTCGCGCGCGAAATCATCGATTGCCGCGTCCAGCCCGGGCTTTCTTCCCGGCCCGAGACCCGCGCAAGCGGGTTGATCGAGGAGAAGGGCGAGAGCCGAAGGCTTAAACTTGTGCGCTGCCGATTTTCGCAGGCCGTGGCGGACAATGACCGCTTCCAGTTCCGCGAAATCTGCCTTGCTCAGCATGCGGTCCGGCCGTTGTTCTTCCCGCGCGAGCATTGCCGCCCGCATAGCGGCACGTTTAGCCGGGATGGCCCGAGCCAAAGCGTCTCCGGTCTCAGTTGCTTCCAGCGCGATAATTTTTGAGTTCGCGAGAGCCCCCCGCAGCTGCGGCGAGAAATCGGTAATGCGCGGATCGGAGAGGTGGATAGTGCCGAACAGATAAGAGGGAGTGGTGCCTTCCTGCGACAGGCGAAACAGTTTGCCGTGTCCGAAGGGCATGGCACTCGCCGCTGCCTCCAGGGCAGCATAAGTCTCGGGAGCCTCCGATTCAAGGGCCTGAAAAAGGTTGTGTCCCTGGCATTCCGCCGCGAAACCGCTCGATGCGGCAAGGCAGAACGCGCCTACGAGAATAATCGCACGGTAATTGGAACCCATAAGCCGCCCGTTGCGCACTGACGTGCTATGGCAATTTGTCGCTTGCTCCATCCTGACCTAAGTGACGGCCTTCGTTGCAAAAGACGATCATTGCCAGAGAGGGCAGCGGCAAAGCTACTACGAGCAGCTTTTCTAAAACTGGAGTGCACTACAAGCGCGCGCCGCGCAAAACGAGCTCACACTTAGGATGCGCGAGACGCCAGGGTCACGCTTTCACCACTGAACGCGAACCCCGGCCTTTCCACCGGCGCCAAACAGGCCTTGTCCTCCGCGCGCCTCGCCTTGGACAAAAGAGCTGATTCCTTGACCGAAATCGAAATTGAACGCAACAACGCCCCGGCCCCGCACCTGACCTTGATCGGCTTGCCTTAAAATGTTGTTGCCGGCAAATCCCGCACCCGGAATAAAACCGCCCGCGACCAAAACGTCATCATAGGCGAGACCGGTTAAAATCGCGGTCGTGCGAACCCAGCCGCAGAGGAGGAAATTAGTGCCAAACCGCGCGCCGCCTTGCACCATCACCAGGTTGCCGTCCTCCAAGCCAAGAAGGTTGGCATTCGATCCATAGCTCGTGTTGGTATACTGGGCTCCCACGGTCGGCTCGATCCAGAAATTCGGGTAAATATTGAACCTGTAGTTCAGGTCGCCCATGACGGTCGCATTGAGCAAGTCTGTTGAACCAGAGTTTCCGAATAAGACGTTGAACGGCGCACCGACGACCGGTACTCCACCTATTACTCCTACTGCGGGAGTGAAGGCGAGCGAATCCGTGAATGTTTCATTGAGAGTAAGAACATCGACCTTAAGCAGAAAATCGGTCGAAAACCCGCCATTGAAATAGGTCGCGTAGAGGCCCGCCGTCGGTCCGGCAAGATTGGCGGTCGTATGGCTCGAGCCATTGCCCACGACGGCTAGATTAGTCGACAAGGACGAACTGTTCAGGGTCAGATCGGAATTTACATATCCGGCCATTGCCCCGAAAATCAGCCCGTCATTGGCGAACAAAACACCGCGGGACGTGAAATCGCCGCCGGCCTGGAAGCCGACAGTGCCCGTCCGGCTCTGTACGCTAGTGTTGAGAGGCACCAAAGGCGGCAGACCTACGCCCGGATCCGGGGTGACGAAAGTCGGGGCACTGGCATCGCGGCGCTCGTAATCACCAAAGACCTGGGTCCAGGCTCCAAACCGGACAGCCGGTTCGATCGGGATAGGCGCTGGGATGGCGGCCAACGGTTGAGTCCGGACGATTTTCCTGGCCGGCACCTGTTCCTCATGGGGCAAGATCACGGCGGTCTTCGGCTTTTTCGCTTTTTTGAGCTTGGGGCTTGGCGGCGGCCCGGCCTCCTCGACCGCGGCTTCCTCTTCCCGGACCGGAGGCGGATTGCGCTGGCAGTCTCCATCCACCCTGGAAAAACCCTCCGCGCAACGTTGTTGTTCCTGCTCTCGCCGGTCGGAAACTTTGTTTGCTGTGGTCCTGGAGGTTTCCTGAGTTGTGCTTTGGGAAAGTTCGCTCAGAGCTTGACTGGCAAGAGCGGCGCCAGAGAACGCGGCTGGATCTTGGTCGGTGCATTGGCCGTTTTTCAACGTGAACCCGGCGACCGGAGTGGGTACATTCTGGACGGTACAAACCTCTCCAATACAAACTAGTGTTGGAACTGGTGCGACAACGGTTGACGGACATAAGAGCGTTCCGGCGCGGACCTCCGCGGAATATCCGGCGGCAAAAACAGCCACCAAACTCGACCACACGACTGTTCCGAAAAAGTTTGATGTTCCGGTCCGCATATCTGCCCCACCGATAGCCTCAAGCAGTGGCTCGTCCCCTTCAGGATCCCACCTGAAAATAGCAGGTAACGGCCATGTGGTCCGTGACATATTTATTACACCCCACATTAATCGCCCGTTTGCGGGGTGATGGCGTCAGATCGCCCGGGGCCCTCCGGTAACGGCGCAACCGGCTTCGCTTCCGCCTGGATCTTGCAGGGTTAATTTTTCTGGTCTAATTTCAAGCCAGTTTAGAGCTAGATTTTGAAACGCCGAGATGGAATGTGCGAACGCCAACGCGTGCGCGGGGGGCCCGCGCCGGCGCTGCCCGGATGTATTTTGATATTTGAACGGCATCGCACGGGACTTTCGCCAATTGCTTGGACGCATGTCCGTGGGGTCCGTTTCCGCTGTAGTTTATTTCAATGTATTGGAACATGAAAAATGTATTGGAAAACAAATATGTTTGGCCGCCGCCAAAATCCAAATTGCTTCCTCGCCTTGATATTGAGCTTGCTGCTGGTGGCGCCCGCGCTGGGAAAGGCTAGGGTGGTCGGCCGCAATCAACAGGGTGCCGACCGCGACTATGAATTGTGCGATCACTCATTGGCTAATCCTGACGCCGGCATTCCTGCTTGCACCCGCCTGATCGGGCGCGACGGTAACGGAGAAACAAGTCCGGGATATTATAACAATCGGGGAGTCGGCAAGGTTCGTAAGCACGACTTCGAAGGCGCGATCCAGGATTTTGCGAGCGCGCTCGACCGGAAGCCAAACTTCGTCGATGCGCTCAAGAATCGCGGCATCGCGTTCCACCTTCTCGGAAAATACGACGATGCCATCGCGGATTTCAATCAAGCGCTCCAAATCGACCCCAAAGCGGCGGCAATTTACAATGCACGGGGCGCCGCGCTGTTTCAAAAGGGGGGGATTAACCGCGCCATCGCCGATTACGACAAGGCGATCGAGCTCGATCCCAACTATACGAACGCCTATGTCAATCGCGGGCAGGCCTATGTTTCAAAAACGCAATTTGACCGAGCCATCGCCGATTTCGATGCCGTCGTCAGACTTGCTCCAAAGGATCCACGGGGTTACATCAATCGCGGCGATGCGCGACTAAGCAAGGGCGATTTCGATGGCGCCGTCAGCGATTACGATGTGGTGGTTGGCCTCGATCCCAGGAACTGGGAAGCTTACACCCACCGCGGCGAGGCGAGGCGGCTCCAAGGCGATCTCGTGCGCTCGCTCGCCGATCACGACAAGGCGATCGCGCTCAATGCCAAGGCGAAGGAAGCCTACACAAATCGCGCCCTGACCCTCAAAGACCAGGCCTTGACCCTAAAAGACGCGGGAAAGTTAGAAAAGTTAGACAAGGCTGCCGCCGACTGCGACGAAGCGCTTCTCATCGATCCGAATTATCTCCCGGCCTTTTTGGATCGAGGGTGGATCCGGCGCCTCAGCGGCGACCTGAAGGGATCCGCCAACGATCTTGACAAAGCGGTAAGTCTCGATCGGCAATTTCCCCTTGCACTGAGCTTCCGCGGCGATACGCGCCGCGAATTGGGCGACACCGATGGCGCCGTGACCGATTTCACCGAAGCGCTCGGTATCTGGCCGGAGTTTGTTCCCGCGTACACGGGTCGAGGACTGACCTACGAGAAGAGAGGCGATTTCCCGAAAGCCAAAGCGGATTTTGAAAAAGCCAAAATCCTTCCACCTGCACCGGACGGGCTCGCCAAGCCAGCGCAGGACGTGGCGCGGGCGCATCTCGCCGCGCTTGCCGAGGCAGTGTCGGCGCTTCCCAAGGAACCCACTGGAGACACTGCGAAGACAGAGCGCGACGCAGCGGCGAAAGCCAGAGCCGAGCTCGAACGGGCAAAGACCGAAGCCGAGCGCAAGGCGCAAGCAGCTGCCGCAGCGGCTGAAAAGGCCATAGAGGAGCTCCAACGCTTCAAGCAAGAGGCCGAGCGCAGGGAAAAAGCAACTCCCGACGTCGTTCCCGATCCTGGGACCCGGGTCGCGCTCGTTGTCGGCAATTCTCGATATCGGAATGTGGAGTTCTTGCCGAATCCGCAGCGGGATGCGGAAGCTGTGGCGGACACGTTCCGGAAGCTTGGCTTCCAAGTTCTGGCTGCACAAAACCTGACCCTTCAGCAATTTCGTTCCGCCGTGGACGCGTTCGAGGAAGAGGCGAAAAAAGGAGCAGATTGGGCGGTCATTTACTATGCGGGGCACGGTCTCGAAGTGGGTGGCGTCAACTATCTTGTTCCGGTTGACGCAAAATTGGTCGCGGATAAGGACGTGAAGTATGAATCCGTGCCGCTAGATGACCTTCTGCAGGCCGCCGGAAAAGCCAAAAAACTCCGGCTCGTGATCTTGGATGCCTGCCGCAACAATCCATTCGTGCCCCGGATGCAGAAAACCATGGCGTCTCGTTCGATTGGGCGCGGCTTCGCGAGGGTCGAGCCGGAAGCTGGCACGCTTGTCGCTTATTCTGCTGGAGACGGTCAGGTCGCGGAAGATGGTGATGGCGAGCACAGCCCGTTTACCCAGGCCTTCTTAAAAAACGTCGCCCAGCCGCGACTGGAAATCGGCATGCTTTTTCGCCGGATATACGACGACGTCAGGGCCGCGACTCACGGTAACCAGGAACCTGCCACGCATTATTCGCTGCCGGGGGAACTCTTTTATTTCGCAACAAAATGACCGCAACTCGGAACTCCGGATCTCACGAATTTCAGCCGCCATGGCGGTGACCTGACGATCTGCCGAGACGGGTCGGGTCGCCCGGAGCCTTGCACCTGCTCGTCTCTATGCTTGGCTCCGGCGATTGTCATCGGCGGCATGACTCGCTCGCAGGCGAGCCGATCGAGTGTATCGCTGCAAGTCCCCAATGAGCATTGGTTCGAATAGCCCCGATAGCGTCGTCCGGATAGGTCTCGAGGGAATTATGGAGCTAGCAATGGTATCCGCAAAATGCTTGTGTAGGATGGTCCGCGGACCTTTCCGAACTACAGCACTAAGGTGTCATCGTTCATTCGGGATATCAAGACCATGCCTCCTGCCGCACGGTTGACCGACCAACACGTTTGCCCAGCCGTTACCGGAGTCGTTCCGCATGTCGGCGGGCCGATCGTCTCGCCCGGCTGTCCGACGGTTTTGATCGGCAGCCTGCCTGCCGCGCGTGTCACCGATATCGCGACCTGTGCCGGCCCGCCGGACGTGATCGTCATGGGCTCCACTTCGGTTTTCATCGGCGGCCTCATGGCGGCGCGAATAGGCGATCCGACCGCGCATGGGGGCGTGATCGTCTCGGGATTGCCGGCAGTACTGATCGGCGGGTGAGGATCGGAAGCGCAGCCGGGAAGCCGTGGACATGGTCATCAAGAACATGGGACCGCTCATTTTTGCATCGCTGTTGCTTGTCCCAAGGCAAATCGCTACCGCAAATGACAGCGTCGTCGAGCTGGCCGTCGGCGGCGTGACGTTCACGCAGTCCCAAGACGTGTCCATGGAAGAAGAAGTTTTGACGATCACGCCGGAGACCGTGACCGTGCTTTACCGCTTCCTCAATCAGACGCAGGCTCCAGTGACGTTGACCGTTGGCTTTCCGCTGCCGGAGCTCGATCTTTCGCAGCAGGATGTCTTGTATGCAATCCCAGGCAGCGATCCGGTGAATTTTGTCGATTTCAAAACCAAAGTGGACGGCAAGGCCATCAAGTTCGACGTTGTCCAGAAGGCACACCTCGACGCCAAGGACGTCACTGCCGCCATTCGTGGCAGCGGTCTCCCGATCCTGTTGTTCGGCGGCGATGCGCAGACTCGCATCGCGGCGTTGACGCCGGAGATCCGTGACAGATTGATCAGTGGTGGTCTTCTCATTCCGGCAGGCTCCAACGAGAAGGGCGAACAGATTTTTGGACCGGCCTGGTCGGTCGTGACATACTTCACGCGAAAACAGGTGTTTCCCGCTGGACAAGCAGTGACGGTGGAGCACCGCTACAAGACGAGCTTGGGTGCGAGCCAAGACACAATCCTGCGCAAGGCGTTGCGCAACAGCGATGGAATGGCTGAGATGCTCGATAGCTATCGCAAGGACTATTGTCTCCCCGAAGATTTTTTTGGAGGCCTGGACAAACTTGCTGGTGGCGATCCGGCGAATAGCGCCGGGTTGCAAGAGCGCCGCATTGACTACGTGCTCAAGACAGGCGCGAACTGGGCCGGGCCAATCAAGAGCTTCCGCCTCATCGTCGATAAGGGCCGGGTGGATCGGCTAGTCAGCTTCTGCTTCGATAATGTAAAGAAAATTTCCTCGACCACGTTCGAGGCGAGGATGGAAAATTTTGTGCCTATGCGGGATTTGAAAATCTTGCTGATCGGAAGGTATTGAACGAGAAAGACCGGTTCACGTTCGCTGTGTGGCAGAGCGCGGAGGTCGCGGCGCGCAATGGCAAACTCGCCGGTTTAGGTACAGTCGCCTTTCGGAACGGGATCGTCCGGGAAGCAAGGCGGGATCGTTCAGGAAGTAAGGAAGGAATATTATATGCCATGTTTTGCTCCGAGCGAGGTTGTAACTCCAACGGCAGCTTCGGCCCGAGCAATCGCTCTTTGCCAGCAACTTCGTTGCAGGCTGACGTCGACGGTATCCTAGTCATTGTTTAAGTATACTTTAATTCGTTGGCCCCGTCTAAATACGGTCGAGATCGTAGTTTGAAGCTTTGGGTTAGCAGTCATGAAAGACTCGTTGCAACGCCCCTGTTGGCCCCGCTCTCGCTCCATGGTCGCGAGTTTTCTGTTCACCGCGACCATCGGTCCGGCATTGGCCGACGTGTGTTCAGAACCGGTTGCGGCATTTAATCAAGCTGTGAATGGTGCCCAATATCAGGTGGCGCAACGGCAAATCGACCAGATGGCTGGCGACACAACATGTGAAGGTTATTTGATTCCGGCGCAACGCCGGCTTGCGGCTTCCCGTCTGGCGTCGGCGCAACAGCTAATGACGCAAGGCCACCCCCTCGGTGAATACATAAATCTACTTGTTGATTCCGATCGACCTGGCGTGATCTGGCAGTCGGCGGCGACAATTGCCGAGGTCCGCTTCGGCCAGCGTCAGTTCGCCGAGGCGGCGCGAAGCTTTGATCGCGCGATTGAGATCGTGAAGAACGAGACCTTGACGCCAAATGCTCCGTCGCGACCGGAAATCGAAGGTTTGCTCTCACGCGGGGCTCAGGCCCGCCTTCTCGCCGCCAATGTCCAGCACGGCGCTGATGGTGGCGGTTTCGTCGCGACGACGGTCCGCGACGGTCGCCTAGGCGGGATTTTTTCAGCCCGGGTGCGGGGCGTCGTCCCGCGTGTCGTTCCAATGCCGATCACATTCGATTATCGATCCGCGAACCTTACGCCCGAAGGCGAACAGGCGGCAATGGAACTTGCCCGCGCGATTAAGGAGCAGCAACCCGCGCATGTCACTCTTGTCGGGCATACTGATGTTCGTGGCGGGCGCGACTACAACATGACGCTCTCCCTTGAGCGGGCGCACGTGGTCGCTGGCTTCCTTAGGCAGCAGAGCATAGATGTGCCTGTCGAGGCGAACGGCGTCGGCGCAGACGAGCCCGTCCACTTGAGCGACACGACCGGCCTCGATCAGGAAGACATTTATGCATTAAATCGGCGTGTTGAATGGCGGCGTGAATAAAATATAGGTAAAGCTCATGTTGCAGGCTTTCCACCAGTGGCGCCGCGGCTACCTTTGCGTGGTTTGTGTCATCCTGTGCGTTACGGTTGCACGCGCCGAACCCAGGCCACCGGTCCATGTCGAGAATGCCAGCGACATCCACGCTCTTCTCATTGGCATCGACGCATATCAGCACGTCACACCTCTCAAGGGTGCGGATGCGGATGCTCGCGATATCGAAACTTCATTGCGCCAGATCGGGGTGGCGGATATCACCTTGCTGCTCGACGAAGAGGCAGACCGCGAGTCGCTATTGCGCGCCGCCGATAGCCTCCGTTCCCGGCTTCGGCCGGGGGACCTCGCGATTTTGTCGATCGCGGGCCACGGCGCGCAAGAGCCTGAACGAATCAGGGGATCGGAACAAGACGGCAAGGACACGGTGTTCCTGCTCGCCGGCTTCGACACGGCCGGCGAGGGAACGAAGCAACGCATTCTTGATCAGGAGTTCAATCATCTTATCAAGAGTTTCGAGGCGGCGGGCGCACGCGTTCTCTTTGTGGCGGATACATGTTCGGGCGGTGGCTTGGCGCGCGAGGTGGATCCTAGAGCCGCCGAAATGAGCTATCGCTCGGTGCCCGCCTACAAGATCACCGGCGACGAACTGAAGCCGATTACGACACCTGCGGATGCTTTTACGACCGTGCTTAATTTCGATAGGACCATCTTTCTCGCGGCTGCGGATAGGAACAGCAAGGTTCCAGAAATCAAGGTGCCCGGCATAGACGGTTATCGCGGCGGACTAAGTTATGCTTTCGCGCGCGCGCTGGAAGGCGCGGCCGATACCGATGGCGACGGCAACATCACGATCAAGGAATTGTTCGATTACGTTCACCAGGTCACCTATCAGCTATCGGATCAACGTCAGAACATTGTTTCAGCGACCGCACCAAATCTTGACGCCGCCACCGAACCGGTCATATCTCGCTCCGTCATTATCTTGAATCCGCCAGACTCAAGCCCCGAGCATCCTGCCGCACCGCAACCTCGCGATGCGGCGCAAGCATGGGGACTCTCTCTGCCTCTCTCTCCCGTGCGTATCGCGGCACTCGACAATAATAACGCGCGATTGGCGGGGTTGACGCCTTTGGAAACAAAATATGAGACGGTGCTGTCGACGCAGTACCCAGAATTGATATGGGACGCGCGATCTGGGGATGTTATTTCGGGCGCTGATGTCGTCGCGCACAGGGTCGACAAAGCCGATCTCCCAGCGATTATCGATCGCGCCGCAACTGTGCGCGCGCTGAAGCAGATTGCCGCGCGATCGGTGCAGCCTGTCAGGCTCATTCCGGACGCAAGGTTGCACCATGGTGGCACACAGGTGGAGGTGGAAGTCGACCAATTGGACGATCGCTCCCTCTTGCTGTTCAACATCGCTGGTGATGGCACTGTTCAAATGCTCTATCCTCACAACGAATCCGACGCGCGCGTGTTTGACAGGTCGAATTACCGGATACAAATTTACGTCCTGGGGCCATACGGTGCCGACCAGATCGTCGCGGTCACAGCGCCCCATTACATGAGCAATCTCGAACTGGCATTGAAAAAACTCGACAAGCGGAGAACTTCGGGGCAGATTATAAAGCTTTTGTCACGTTATGCTGATGATCGAATGAGACTAGGTACAATCGGTGTCTTCACGGCGCCTTGACCGAAGAGGAGGATGGCTTGGCCATGAATATGTGGCAATTCGTGCCATCGCAGCGTGTTGTGCGATGGCCGCGAGCCTGTTGGTCAATGAGGTCCAAGGTCAAAGCCCCACCCGCCGGGTTACCGTGATTAGTAGCGCTCCGGCGGTTCAAGCGAAGCTGAATAATCCGGCGAGCCTCAACATCGAAATTATGCCGGAGCCAGAGGTCAAAATTGGCGCTAAGATCTTTTTCAAGGTGAGCACGAAAAAGCAAGGATATCTGATCCTCGTCGATGCCGACGCATCGGGCAAGGTCACCCAGATTTATCCGAACCTGCATTCAATGACGATTCCCAGCGGGGCGACCGAAAGCACGAACCTTCTGAAATCCGACAGAGCCGTGTCGGTTCCCGACCCAAACAACGCCTTCGCGCATTTCGAATTTGTCGCCGAACCACCCCCGGGAAAGGGCATGATCCTTGCCCTTCTCAGCGCCAAGCCGGTTCACGTCGTCGATCTTCCCGACGTCCCGCCGGATTTACTTGGAAGCGACGAGGCGGTGACTTTTCTCTATAACGCCGCCTGCGCTCTCCGCATAGCTCCGCATGAAGCGAACGCGCCATTGGCCGATCCGCAATGGTCCTTTGCGGCGAAACTCTATTCGATTGAAAACTGAAATTCATGCTGCGCGAAGCCCGCGCCCCTGCCAGTCACGATCGGGAACGGCGGCCATGGCGAATGTTTACGATGTCGTCCGCTATCCAAACTGGCCGGTCCCGGAAACGCATCCAGCGACACTCGGCGCGTTCGCGGCCTTGGTTGGCCGAAGCTTCGCGCCTTTTCGCGCCTGCCGTGTGCTCGAAATCGGCTGCGGCGAGGGCGTCAATCTGATGAGCATGGCGCTCGGCGCGCCAGCGTCTGAGTTTGTTGGAATCGATCTCGCCGAGGCCCCGATCGCGCAGGGCCGCGCGACGGCGCAAGCATCAGGCCTCGCTAATGTCACGCTTCGAGCGCAAGATATCATGCAAGCCGGTGTCGTTCCCGGAGAGTTCGACTATGTCGTCGCGCATGGCGTTTATGCCTGGGTTCCGGCGCCGGTGCGTGCGGCTTTGATGCGGCTTGTTGGGAGGTGTCTACGTTCGGATGGGCTCGCCTTCATCAGTTACAACGCTTTCCCCGGCTGCCGCATGCGTGAGGTCTTGCGCGATCTCCTGCTCGATGGGACACGCGGCCTCGATGATCCGGGTGAAAAACTCAGCGCGGCGCGCGCGGTTCTCATCCGCCAAATCGAATTCTGGTCGGAGGCCGATCCTCTCCAGAAAGCTTTGATCGACGAGGCGCGAGACATGTTGAAACGTCCGCCGGAGGTGCTTTTCCACGACGAGCTTGGCGCAATCTACGAGCCGCAGTATCTGCGCGATGTGATCGAAGCGGCACGCGCCGAAAACCTCGAATATCTCGGCGACGCCAAGACTGATCTCAGCACGGAAGCCTGGTTTCCTTCAGCGAAATTCGCCGTGGCCGAGCCGGATAGTCTAGGCGATTGGGGACGTTTCGAGCAGCTGATGGATTTTGCCAGCATGCGCCGTTTCCGCAGATCAATTTTTTGTCGCGCCGGAAAAGACATTGATCGGCACTTGGTGCCACACCGTCTGAGCAGGCTCTGGGCGAACGCCGAAATAGAGCTTCTGGCGCCCGAGGCAGACAGGCCACGCACTTTCGTCTTTCGCGCGGGCAACGGCGCGGAAATAGAGACGCGCGATTCATATTTCGCGGATTTTCTCACCCGGCTCGGCGCGGCCTTTCCATCGAGCATCCCGGTCGATGACATCGAAAGCCATCCGAATCTCGCCGAGCCTTTGCTGCGCCTTTTCGTGGCAAGGATCGTTAGCTTTATCACCGAGCCATTGCGCTTCAGCCTGATTCCCGGGGAGCATCCGATTGCTAGTCCATTGGCGCGTGTCCAGGCGGCGCAAGGCGAAACGGTTCTTGCTTCGCTCCGCCACAAGCCGGTTAGGATTGACGATGCGACGAGTCGCACCTTCATAACTCTGATGGACGGAAGCCGCACCCGCGCAGCGCTTGCCACGGAGATGGCAAAGCAAACCGGCGTCGCTGAGGAGGCCGCGGCGGCACGCATGCCGCAAGCGCTCGCGGAAATGGCGAAATTCGGATTGATGATGAAGTAGGCGAGCCATGCCGCCACGCGAGACGACGCTTCACGTCGCTGTCGAGCGGTTCGAGTCCGAGATGATCTTGTCAACCTGCGCGCTTTGTTCCTCGATCACATCGGTTGCGACGAAATCGGGAGAGAATCTCGCATGCACGTCTCGTTGTAGTCCGATAACAGTATAGGGTGAATAGGGATCCTCGCTGGGATTGGTCGCCATGCGGCCATCGTTGGGGCCGCCAATGGTCCCGGCGCATCGAGGCGGTCGATGTCCAGGCCCCGATTATCTCCCATGCGGCGAGGGTTTTCCGCGGTGCGCTCCGCCACGTCACCCCCAAGCATAGGAAAAGGCCCGATCCGCGATCGTCACCCGCGCTTCCTTAAGCTCCTCCTTGGCGAGCGAGCGTTTTAGGAACTCGCGCGACAACGCGGGCAACAGCGTGTTGGTGATGATATTGTCGATGATGCGGCCGCCCGAGTCTGGATCATTGCAGAGCGAGACGATATGTTCGACGACCGCGTCGTCGTAGGCGAAGGTCGCGGCGTGAGCCTCGCGGATACGCTTGCCGATCCGATCGAGCTGCAGCCGCACGATGCCGCCGAGAACATCCGGCGACAGAGGAAAATAGGGAATCGTCACGATGCGGCCCAACAGCGCGGCGGGGAAGACACGCAGAAGATTGGGGCGCATCGCCGCCGCCAGCGCCTCCGCATTCTCCCCATAAGCCGGATCGGCGGAAAGCTCCATGATGCGGTCGGTCCCGACGTTCGAGGTCAGGATGATGAGGGTGTTCTTGAAATCGATCCGCCGCCCGGTGCCGTCCTCCATGACGCCTTTGTCGAAGACCTGAAAGAAGATCTCGTGCACGTCGGGATGTGCTTTCTCGATCTCATCGAGCAGAATGACGCTATAGGGCTTTCGCCGCACGGCTTCCGTCAGGCGTCCGCCTTCGCCATAGCCGACATAGCCGGGCGGCGCGCCTTTCAAGGTCGAGACGGTATGCGCCTCCTGGAACTCCGACATGTTGATGCTGATGATGTTCTGCTCGCCGCCATAAAGCGCCTCGGCGAGCGCAAGCGCCGTCTCGGTCTTGCCGACGCCGGAGGGGCCGCAGAGCATGAAAACACCGATCGGTTTACCGGGATTGTCGAGCCTCGCCCGGTTCGTCTCGATGCGCTTGGCGATCATCGCAAGCCCATGCGACTGGCCGATCACCCGCTTGTTCAGGATTTCGGGCAGGCGCAACACATTCTCGATCTCGTCCTTCACCATCCGGCCCACCGGAATACCGGTCCAATCGGAAACGACGGAGGCAACGGCCTGTTCATCGACATGGGCGTGAATCATCCGCTTTTCCGGATTGATCGCAGCGAGCGCCGCGAACTTGTCCTGCAGGGTCGAACGTGTTGCTGCGATGCCCTCTCCCGCCCCGTGCAGCTCGTCGCGAAGGCCGCGAATGTCATCGACAAGCCTTTGCTCCCCGGCATAGCCGGCTTCGAGGCCTGCCAGCTTTTCGTTGAGCGTCGCGGTCTCCGCGCCGATCGCGGCGATGCGCTCGTCGTTCGTCGCGCCGAGATCGGCATCGGCGACGAGGGCGGCCTTTTCGTTCGCCAGCGCCGCAAGCGCGACCCGGGTGTCCGCGATCGCGGCAGGTGTCGCGCTTTGGCTGATCGCGACGCGCGCGCAGGTCGTGTCGAGCAGGCTCACCGCCTTGTCGGGTAATTTTCGCGCCGGAATATAGCGATGGGAGAGCTGCACGGCGGCGACGATCGCCGCGTCGGATATGCGAACCTTGTGATGGGTTTCCATCGGACCGAGGACGCCGCGCAACATGATGCAGCAGCGCGCGGCATCGGGTTCGTCGATCTGCACCGGCTGGAACCTTCGGGTCAACGCAGGGTCCTTTTCGAAATATTGGCGATATTCCGACCATGTGGTCGCTGCGATCGTGCGCAAGGTGCCGCGCGCCAGAGCCGGTTTCAAGATATTCGCCGCGTCGCCGGTGCCGGCGGCGCCGCCCGCGCCGATCAGCGTATGCGCTTCGTCGATGAAAAGAATGATCGGCTTCGGCGACGCCTGCACTTCGTCGATGACGGAGCGCAGACGCTGCTCGAATTCGCCTCTCATCGAGGCGCCGGCCTGCATCAAGGTGATGTCGAGGCCGTGAAGGCGCACGTCGCGCAAAGGCGGCGGCACATCGCCCGCGGCGATTCTCTGCGCCAGGCCTTCGACCACGGCGGTCTTGCCGACGCCGGCATCGCCGGTGAGAATCGGATTATTCTGCCGCCGCCGCATCAAGACATCGATGATTTGACGAATCTCGCCGTCTCGTCCAAGGACCGGGTCGAGCTCCCCGGAAGCTGCCTTGAGGGTGAGATCCTGCGAAAAGCGGTCGAGCGCTGTCGTCCCCTTCGCGGCAGCGGCAGCGGCGCCGGGAGCGGCAGCGGCGCGCAGCCCTGAGCCGTCGATGGGCTGAAGGTTTTCCTCCTCAGAACCGGCCCAGAG
>Ga0209526_10001017_pt1 | contig 18531 bp, 14 predicted proteins | sample JacPinW_OM2H0_M1_FD_188566 | JGI IMG/M metagenome (GOLD analysis project Ga0209526, IMG submission 188566) | Forest soil microbial communities from Algoma, Ontario, Canada - Jack Pine, Ontario site 1_JW_OM2H0_M1 (SPAdes) (version 2) | ecosystem: Environmental > Terrestrial > Soil > Boreal... | reverse complement strand
ACCCGCGCTGATGACGGTGCTTCGCAATGATGACCGCTGGGACGCGAGCAACACGATCTACGCAGATGAAATCGTCGTGCTGTACGACAAGTCGCGGCCAATACAACGGCGCTCTGAGATGCGCTGGATCGACTACGGGCTGTCCGTCTTCACGCACGACCTGGTGGCCACAAAGATCCCCACCGCCGCCAAAGCCGACCTCGCCGAGCTGATGCGGGACTTGAGCGTGGCAGGCAGCCTGGCGGGCTTCGAGGTACGCGAGCGCTTCTTCGAGGTCGGATCTCCAGCCGGGCTGAGGGATCTGGAGAATTACCTGTTGCGGTTGGAGGGTACGTGACTGAAGTAGACAACCATGGGCGTCCATGTCCAACGGAGGTCGGACTGAGGCCCCAGGCGTCACCTTTCTGGTACAAGGGTGGTGTGAAACGATTGGGTTCCGAGTAGTAGGCACTCACACTGACCAACGAACTCAAAGTGGATCACACGATGGATCGACTTAGTGCTTTCGACGAAGCCGAGTACCTCGAGGCCAATCCCGACGTTGTCCACGCCATCGAGACTGGGGTCGTCGCGTCGGGTAGGGAGCACTACGAGAGGCACGGTCGCCTCGAGGGCCGGCCTCTGAGGACGCGTCGGGCCAAGCTGCGGGGGGGCCTCGATGTGAGCCGCATGACCGGACTGGAGATCGGAGCCCTCGACAGCCCAACCGTGGGCAAACACGAGGGTGACGTTATCTTTGTGGACTACGCGGACCGGGACTTCGTGAGACACAGGTATCGGGACGATCCGCATGTCCACTTGGATCAGATCGTCGAGGTCGATGCGATCTGGGGCGAGAACACGCTCCGGGATGCGGTTGGCGGAGACCGCCGTGTTGACTACGTGCTTGCGTCCCACGTCGCGGAGCATGTGCCCGATCTCATCACCTGGCTGAACGAGATCCACTCGGTCCTCAACCCGGGAGGTAGCGTGCGTTTGGTAGTTCCGGACAAGAGGTACATGTTCGACTACCTCCGTGCAGAAACCCGGTTGCACGACATCCTTGACGCGTACATTCGCAGGGCGCGGACCCCACTGCCCAGGGCGATCCTTGACTTCTGCATGCTTGCCCGGGTCGTCGATGCCCGTGCAGCGTGGAGCGGTGAGCTCGACGTCGAGACACTGCCGAGGATGTCTTCTGAGCAGGACGCAATTTCCGCTGCGCGAGATGCTTACGAAAACGGCTCTTACCATGACGTGCACTGCTGGGTGTTCACACCAGCGTCCTTCGTAAACTTGATGCAGGAAGTAGGGCGGCTCGGACTTGTCCGATTGCGGTGCGAGGAAATCGTGTCGACTGAGTACTGCCAGGCCGACTTCTTTGTCGTAATGGCGCCTGGCGACGATCCCGATGAGATCGCAGCGAGCTGGACGCAGGCATCCGAAATGCTGCGCACCGAGCCGGTTGGCGATGTATCGCCACCGCCCCTGGCTGCCGAGCAGATCGGAGGCCGGGCAGCGGCGAGTGTATTGGCTAAAGCCTTACTGCGACGGCTGCGCGCGGTCGGCGGCTAGTTGAGTTAGACTCCTGCACCCGAGCTCGCGGTGACTTGCGATGGGGCTGGGCCAGTCCACTTGCTTACCGTCCTCTTTCACAGCCTATGACCGTCCGTCCGTCCGTCCGTGAGCGGACAGGCCAATCGGAGACAGCGAATCGCGTCCTTTTGTACGCCAAGTCGCGGCCAAAACAACGGCGCTCCGCGATGCGCCGGATCGACTTTGGGCTGCCCGTCGTGGCGTCCCACTCACTAGTTGCACTCCTGCTTGGTGGTGGGCCCGCTGAACGTCATGGGTGTCGCTAGGATATGTAGTCGTGGTTGATGGATCGTTGACAAACACGCGGAGCCGGATGGCCGCATGGCTGAGCGGCGAGGGCATCGAAATCGGCGCGCTCCACCATCCCCTGGCGGTGCCGGCGAGAGCCAAGGTCACGTACGTGGACCGTCTGTCGGAGCCGGGGCTGCGCGAGCACTACCCTGAGCTGGCCGGTGAGACTTTTGCCCCGGTCGAAGTCGTCGGCAGCGCGGAGGACTTATCCGCCTTCAGCGACGGCTGCCTTGACTTCGTCATCGCCAACCACCTTCTGGAGCACCTCGAGTACCCGGTCCGAGGTCTCCTCGAGTTCCAGCGAGTGCTTCGGCCGGGGGGCATCGTTTACATGGCGCTGCCCGATATGCGGCTGACATTCGACCGCGATCGCGACCCCACATCAGTCGAGCACCTGCTGGAAGAGCATCGCGACGGCGCCACTGTCAACCGCCGGGAGCATTATCTGGACTGGTCCACGCATGTCGAAGGCAAGCGCGGTGCAGACGCTGAAGCGCATGCAGAGCAGCTTATGGAGAGGGGTTACAGCATCCACTTCCACGCCTGGCGGGCTGACAGCTTCCTCGACTTCTTCGTGGCGGCTCGGCGCGAGTTCCGGCTCGACTTTCAGCTTGTCGGTTACGCAGTACCGGAGCGGCCCGAGGACAACGAGTTCATCCTCCTCCTTGCGAAGCCGGACGGCGGCAAGGTTCGACTGCGGCCGGAAACAGAAGCCATTCATCAAGGTCCGTCCCGTCCCCTTGAACCGCCGGCTGTCCAGCAGCCGCCACGTCCGTCGCTTCGGGCGTTGCTGGCGAGCAGCCCGTTGGGACCACCTGTGAGATTGGCGAAACGCGGATTGAGACTTCTTCGCGCCCCTGCCCATCATTGAGTTCCGGGTTCGGTCCCAGGTCAGGATCGTCGAGAGCGTGTCCAGCACCTGAACACAGCAAGGTGACACACGGCGCAATCGACTTTTACGCAAGGGTACCGCAATTTCGCATGCTGTCCTGACAGACGCGGAATCGTCATTGGAAATCAGCGCTGCGGCGGCGGAGGTGACGCTCGGGATGCGACTGGGTTAATTGCATCAGTAAGCGGCTACGGCTCCATCGTGTACTTGACAAACTCGCCCCTGGATTGTGAAGTTGGGCGACTACATGCGGGGGGTCGTCACGCAGGCCGAAGCTCGAATCACGTCCGTCGTCGGCGTGGTCTTGCTGCTGCTCTCCTCGCCGGGTGTGCCTGCCACGAACGCTCCTCAGCACAGCCCGAGTCCGCCGGTCCAGGCTGCCAGCGCCCCTCGCACGGCGCCCGCAGGCCCTGCCCCACAGGGCCCACCCGCCTCCATCTCAACGGCCCCGCAGGTGCCAGTCTTCCTAAACCCGGCTCCACCGGTCCCGGGCATGCAGGCGCTGGTACGCGGGTCCGACGGCAACTTCTGGGAAGAGGGCTGGGATGGCAACGCCTGGAACGGCTGGCATTCGTTCGCCGGTCCTTTCGTCTCGGCCCCCGCGATTGCAAGCTGGGGGCCTGGTCGCCTCGACATCTTCGGCGAGGGGACTGACAAGCAGCTCTGGCACGCCTGGTGGGACATAGGTAGATGGGGTGGCTGGGAACCTCTCGGGGGCGTCCTCGCATCGGCACCCGCCGTGGCCGCCTGGGGCACTCAGCGCCTGGACGTGCTGGTAAGGGGCTCGGACGACCAGACCTGGCATAAGTGGTGGGGACAGGGCGCCTGGGGCGGCTGGGAACCTCTCGGCGGAGTCATGACCTCGGCGCCGGCGGCGGCCTCGTGGGGAGCCGGACGCCTGGACGTCTTCGTCCGTGGAAGCGACTCGGGGCTCTGGCACAGGGGATGGAGCGGCACAGCCTGGGGCGGTTGGGAGCCACTCGGAGGCTACCTCGCGGGGGACCCGGGTGCCGCGTCGTGGGGCGATGGACGTATCGACATCTTTGTCCAGGGATCGGACCAAACGACGTGGCACAAGTGGTGGGCGGGAGCCTGGAACGGTTGGGAAACCGTAGGAGGCGTCCTGACGTCGGGTCCGGGAGTTGCCACGTGGGGTCCAGGTCAGGTCGACGTATTCGTACGCGGGAGCGACGGGGCGGAATGGCACAAGAGGTGGGGAAGCCGGGGCTGGAGTGGGTGGCAGAGCCTGGGTGGCGTGCTGAGCTCGGTGCCGGGTGCCAGCTCCTGGATGGCTGCGAGCAACGTGATCGCCGCCGTGCCTTACCAGCAGCAGATATACGAGCTCTCCTGCGAGGAGGCCGCCCTCCAGATGGCGCTGGCCCATCAGTCGCTGTCCTCTTCGCAGGGCAGAATCCTTGGCGACCTGGGCGTCGACGGCCGTCACGGGTATTACTCCGGCTCCGTCCTCCGCTGGGGCAATCCTTACGCCAACTTCGTCGGAGATCCCAACGGCAGCGAGGTCGCCCTCACGGGTTATGGAACCTACCATTCGCCCATCGCCCGGGTGGCTTCCGCCTACGGCGCAAATGTGCTGAGGCAAGGCCAGGGCGTCGGCGCCTCGGACGTCTACCGCGCCGTTCTCCAGAACCATCCGGTGATCGCCTGGGTCAGCTTCGACTGGCGGTACCATCCGCCGGGAGCATGGCTGAGCTTCGACGGAGCCTGGGTGCAGTACCAGGGCCCCATCGAGCACGCGGTGACCGTGGTCGGCGTCAACGACAGCTCGGTGTATGTCTTCAACCCGTGGTTTGGCCCTCAGTGGATCAGCAAGGGCACCTTTGAACCCGCTTATGCGACCTACTCCAGCATGGCGGTGGTGCTCCAGTGAAACTTCGCGCGCTGCTCCTCGGATTGGCCGCGATCGGGGCCGCGGCCGCCTGCGCCCCTAATGGGGCGCCGAGTTCGTCCTCGTCGCGGGCAGCGACGGCCAGCAGCGATTCGGGATCATCTACGCCGGCAAGCGCGCCGTCGCCCTCCGTGAGCGTCCAGGCCCCAAGCGCGCGCCAGCCGGCGACCTCGGGTGCCGCAGCGCAGCACGCTTCTGTGCAGGTCGATCTCATGTTGAGCGGGGCAATGTCCGCCCATGTCTTGAGCGTGCAACCGGCTGCGCAGTGCGGACCGGGCCCCACCGGCTTCGCGGCGGAGCTCCAGATGGTGGTTGGCGGTCAGACCTATCTGCTCCGCATGGAAATCCTCGATTACCACGGCCCGGGCGACTACTCGGTCCCGCCGACGCGCGCCTCGATGCGCCGGGCCGTCCCAGGCTCAGACGGCGGCTTCTTGCCGGCGGTGAGCGGTGACGTCTCGGTGGGCTCGAGCCAGAGCTCGGGGCATGTACAGCTGACCCTGGGAACCTCGAGTAAGACGCGAGTGCAGGGAACCTGGGCTTGCAGTTGAACGGTCCGGGGACCGCGGACAGATCCGGCCGGAATGGAACCGCCCCTGGCGGACTAGCACCTTTGCGTTGTCCTTAATCGCTGCAGCACGCCGTCTGGTCGGGCTCGCGGCAGTTCTTGCACTGGCCACCGGAAGCGTGGCGCAGGCAGCCACGACGCCGCCTCGCGTTGCGGATCCGCCCGCAGGCGTGCACGCGCGGGACGATGCCGAGCACGCAAAGGCACAGCTCACGTTCACGCCTGCGACGACCACGCCCATCTCACGGCAGCCCAGGAAGGGAGCCTTCCCGGCCACACGGGCAGGAGGAGCGCCGGTGGTCACTCGCGAGGTCCTCGGTTTCGCTCCCTATTGGAGTCTGGGGGCGGCGGACACTTGGAGATACAGCCTTCTGACGACGGTCGCCTACTTCGGCTTGGACCTCAGGGGTGACGGGAGCTTCGACACCTCGACCAGCGGATGGTCGGCCTGGAACAGCCAGCAGTTTGTAAACATGGTGAACGCGGCCCACCAGAGCGGCGACAGGGTCGTGATCGTCATCAAGTGCTTCGACGCGGCAACCATCAACCAGTTGGTGAGCAGCCAGTCCGCCATCACGACCGCCATTGACAACACCCTCAACGCGATCGCCTCAAAAAACCTCGATGGGGTGAATGTCGACTTCGAGGGGACCAGCGCCGGCTATCCGGGCGTCCAGAGCGGCATGACAAATTTCATGACGCAGCTCTTCCAGCGCGTGCACCAGTGGCGGTCAACCGGGTTCGTCAGCATTGATACATACAGCGGGTCGGCGAGTTGGGATGGCGGCATTTTCCGGATCGGCTCGCTGGCTCCAGTCGCGGACGCGATATTCGTGATGGCCTACGACATGATCTTCAGCGACCTGCCAAATCGCGCCGGTCCGAACGCGCCACTTCACCCCTACGCGCCCTACAACGACTCCACCGCGGTCGCCCAGTACTTATCGAAGGCGCCCGCTTACAAGATCGTCCTGGGCGTCCCCTACTACGGCTACAAGTGGTCGACATCCAGCAACCAGGCCAATGGGTCCGCTCTTTCCGGCGCCTCGGCGATCGGGTACAGCTCTGCAATCTCCGACCTGCAGTGTGCTCAAGCGAACAATCTTCAGTTGAGCCAGGGGTGGGATGGCGCTGGAGCCTCTCCCTGGGCCGCCTGGCTCAGCCCGTCTTCAAATGACCCCTGTGGAGGCAACTACGGGAAGTGGCGCGAGCTGTACTACGACAACGCGCTGTCGCTGGGATTCAAATACGACCTGGTCGCCGGAAACAGGCTCCAGGGAACCGGGATGTGGGCGCTCGGCTATGACGCGGGTCGCGACGATCTCTGGAACGAACTGGCCCTCAAGTTTGGCGCCGTGCCTGGCTGGGAGTCATTGGGCGGCGTTCTCACCTCCGGGCCAACCGCCGCCGCGTGGGGCCCCAATCGCAGGGATGTCTTCGGCCGGGGCTCGGATGGACAGCTCTGGCACCGTTGGACAGACGGTGGCGTTTGGGCGGGGTGGGAGCGGATCGGAGGCCAGCTTGCGAGCGGCACCTCGCCCGCCGCTGTTTCCTGGGGACCCAACCGCGTCGACGTGATGGTGACCGGGACCGATCACGGGCTGTGGCACGCGTGGTGGGATGGGACCGGCTGGAGAGGATGGGAGCCGCTCGGTGGCGTGCTGACGGCCAGTCCGGCCGTCGCCTCCCGCGGTAACGGGATTCTCGACATCTTCGCGAGGGGCTCCGACGGCGGAATCTGGCACAAATGGTGGGACGGTGCGCGGTGGGGAGGCTGGGAGAGCCACGGCGGGATCAGCAACGGCGCTCCGACAGCCACCTCGCGAGGGCAGGGCACTCTGGACGTGCTCGTCCGGGGAAGCGACAACGGACTGTGGCATGAGTGGTGGGATGGCGCTCGGTGGGTCCGTTGGGAAGCTCTCGGAGGCACGTTGGCTTCCGCGCCAGCCACCACGTCCTGGGGCGGAACCCGTCTGGACGTCGTCGCGTTAGGCCCGACAAACGACCTGCTGCAGCTCTATTGGCAGGGCCAGTGGAGCCCCTGGCTGTCTCGCGGCGGCGTCGGGACATCCGATCCAGCCGCCGTTTCAGGAAGTTTTGGCAACATCGACGCCTTCGTCCGCGGCACCGACAACGCCGCCTGGCACACAGGCCTCCCGCCCTAAGACGTCTCTTTAAAGTCCTCCCCCCGCACGCGGGGGGAGGGTCGGGTGGGGAGCGCTAACGCTGGCTTTGCGTGTTCAGGTTTGCACGGGCGAAGTGGATGAGAACCCCCGCCTACCTCCCCCCGGATTCCGGAGGGAGGACACAATAATGACGTTACCCTCGGTTGAGCTTCACGACCAGGCATTGGCCGGTTGGGAGACAGAGGGGGACCTCCGGGCGGCCGGCGAATGATTCGTCCACCGCGCGGCGAGCGCTGGCGCAGCTGGGAAACCCGTAATCGTCAAAGACCATGTAGCCGCCTGGCACCAGCCTCGGGTAGATGAACTCGATACAGTCGCGGACGCTCTTGTATATGTCAACGTCGACGTGCGCCCACGCGATGCGGTCGACCTCGAGCCCGTTGAATGTGTCCGGGATGTAGCCGGCATGGAAATCGACGCCCTCGTAGGGCGCGAGGAGGGCCTGCACCGACTCAATCGAGGTCCCTCCGAAATCACCTGATTCGAACCGATCGATCCCGCTGGTGGTCGCGGGCATGCCGGCAAAGGTATCGAACAGATGCAAGCGGCGTACGGCATCCTGACTGCGCATGGTCTCCGCTTCGAGAAGTGCGGTGCCGCCGCGGAAGACTCCGCACTCTACTACCTCTCCGTCGAGGTGCATGGCTTGTTGCAGAGTTCGCCACAACACGTAGCAGCGATCCCGGCTCACGAGTGTGAAGGGCCGTGTCCGCTGATAAACGCGCTCAAAACTCGGTTCACCCAGCCAGGGGGAGTAGAGCGGCTGGTACAGTTCCGCGTCAACCACCGGGTCACCATGAGCCCCAACCCACGTGCGCATTCGAAAGTAGCCCAGCGTTGCCAGAATGCGGCGAGGAGCATCCCTCGGGGGCTGAAACTCGGTCGGAATTACACGCCTGAACACAGACTTCATGCCATTGTGGTTCGGGAGAACCTGGGTGTTCGTCTGTGTCTGGGTCGCACTTTGAGGAGTCGTATAGTTCGGGTTCGTCATCTCTTTAGAATCGCTCCCAAGAGTCGTAAGCCAGCCATGTCGGTGGTGAAGATCACGAATCCGATAGTCTAACGAGCCTCCACCAGGGGGGCCGATATCAAAGCTGGCTCATAAGTCCGGCCTCTCCAACCGCGTGGGTCGCTCTCGCGCGACGTCGACCAGGCGCGACGAGCAAGATGGATGCTCACAAGCGATGCAAGAGAATCCTCCTGATCACCGCCAGAACCGACGGGTTCTCATCGACGCCCGCCCGCTCCAGGGACCGAGCGGCGCCCGTGGCATCGGCAGCTACCTGAGGGGCCTGCTCGCCGGACTGCTTGAGCTTGGCTTCGACCACCACGTCGCCCTCCTGATCGACGGTCGCCTACCGACCCCCGCGGTCCCCGCCGGCGCCTTCATCGCGCATGCCATCCGTCCTCGCTACAAGGGGCGCCTCGGCCTGCTGGAGGAAGCGGCCACTCTGGGTAGCAGCCTGGAGAGGATCAGGCCGTCCGTCTACCACGCCACCACGCTCGCGCTGCCGAGCCGGTCGCCGGTGCCGCTTCTGGTGACGCTGCACGACCTGATTCCCTGGGCGTTCGGCGGCCGGCAGATGTTGGGCGAGCGTTCTCGCTGGTGGTTGGGAAAGCGCCTGCTGCGCCGGGCCAACCTGGTGCTGGCGGTCTCAGAGCACGTCGCCTGGACTGCGCAGACTCTGGCCGGCGTCCCCGCCGAGCGGCTCCTGGTGGTGCCGGAGGGGGTCGCTTCCGGCTTCAAGCCGGCACCGGGTGCGGCAGCCAGGGTGTCAGAGCGCTACGGACTCGAGCGGCCTTACCTGCTCTATGTGGGCGCGCTGGACGCGCGCAAGGATCCGCGTGGCTTGCTTCATGCCTGGCAGACGGCAAAGGCTGCCGGCGCGGACGTCGACCTGGTCCTGGCCGGACCCTCGGGGAAGCAGGCGCCCGCGGAGCTGCCGGGAGCGCGGCGGCTGGGCCACGTCGATCACGCTGCGCTGGTCGACCTGTACACGGCCGCCGGCTGCTTTGTCTTCCCGAGCCGTTACGAGGGCTTCGGGCTGCCCCTTCTGGAGGCGATGGCCTGCGGCTGCCCCGTCGTCGCCTACCGCAACTCCAGCATCACGGAGGTGGTCGGGGACGCCGGCGTGCTCGTCGAGGACGGGAGCCCGGAGGCCCTCGGTCGCGCCGCGGCCGTCCCGGTCTGCGACCCCGACCAGGCGGCGAAGATGCGGGCAGCCGGCCTGGCCCGCGCGCGCGTCTACACCTGGCGCAAGGCGGCGGCGGGCACCATCGACGCCTACCGGCGCCTGGGATTCCAGTCCCGGCCCTCGCGGCCAAAGCCCAGGGAGTGAGCCCCGTCGATCCTGAGATAATCCAGCCGCCTTGAGCCGCGTGGCAGTGGTCGGGGCCGGCTACGTGGGCCTGACGACGGCAGCCTGCCTGGCGGACCTCGGAAACGACGTCTCTGTGGTCGATATCGACCACGAGAAGGTGCGTGCACTCCGCCGCCACCGGATCCCCTTCTACGAGCCGGGCCTGCGGGAGGTGGTCGAGCGCAACGCCCGGGCCGGCCGGCTTCGCTTCACGACCTCCTACTCGGAGGCCATCCCCGGCGCGGAGTTCGCCTTCATCGCCGTGGCCACTCCCGAGGGGGACCATGGCGAGGCCGACCTCTCGTACGTACAGCGGGCGGCCGCCTGCATCGCCGAGAGCCTCGACGGACCACTGGTCGTCGTCAACAAGTCCACCGTCCCGATCGGTACCGGCGACGTCGTTTCTGAGGTGATCGACCAGCACGGCGCTCAGTTCCCGGTCGAGGTGGTCTCCAATCCCGAGTTCCTACGCGAGGGATCCGCCCTGCGCGATTTCATGTCGCCAGACCGGGTCGTGATCGGCGCGCACCACCGGGAGGCGGCGGAGCAGGTGGCCAAGCTCTACGAACCGCTGGCCGCTCCCACGCTGATCTACAACCTCTACACGGCGGAGATGGTCAAGTACGCCTCCAACGCCTTCCTGGCAGCCCGCATCTCCTTCATCAACGAGATCTCGAGGATCTGCGAGCGGGTCGACGCGGACGCAAAGCTGGTTGCCGAGGGCATGGGACTGGACAAGCGCATCGGCTCGCAGTTCCTGGAGGCGGGCATCGGCTACGGCGGCTCCTGCTTCCCGAAGGACGTGAAGGCCCTGGCCGCGATGGCCGAGCAATACGACTACCACCCCGAACTCCTGAACGCCGTCATGGACATCAACCGGGACCAGAGAATGCTGGCTGTCGAGAAGCTTCGGGAGTGCCTCGGCAGTCTCCGGGGGCAGGTGGTGGCGCTCCTGGGCCTGGCCTTCAAGCCAAACACCGACGACATGCGCCAGGCGCCGAGCCTCGACATTGCCCGGGCCCTGCTCAAGCGCGGCGCCGTGGTCAGGGGATACGACCCCGCCGCCAACGACAGGGCGAGGACGATCCTGCCAGAGCTCGACTACCGGGCCAATGCATACTCCGCAGCTCGGGGCGCCGACGCGCTGATCGTGGTGACCGAGTGGAACGAGTTCCGCCAGCTCGATCTGATGCGGCTCAAGCGAGCCATGCGGCGGGCGGTGGTCGTGGACGGCCGCAATATCTATGATCCCGCGCTGATGCGCCGCCTTGGATTCGTGTACCGAGGGATCGGCCGTCAGTAGCCGCCGTGCGGTCGTCTCCGGGGCGGCGGGCTTCATCGGCTCGCATCTCTGCGACCGCCTCCTAGACGGCGGCTACGAGGTGGTCGCGCTCGACAACCTGCTGACCGGGAGCCGAGCGAACCTGGAGCACCTGGCAGGCCGGCCAGGCTTCGTAATGCTGGAGCAGGATGTCTGCGCCCCGGTCACGGTGGAGGGGCCCCTCGACTGCGTGCTGCACTTCGCCTCACCGGCGTCGCCGGTCGACTTCCCAGCCATCCCCATCGAGATCGTGAAGGTAGGCACGCTGGGGACCCACAACATGCTGGGTCTGGCGCTGGCCAAGGGCGCGCGCTTCCTCCTCGCGTCCACTTCCGAGGTGTACGGCGACCCCCTCGTCCACCCCCAGCCGGAGTCCTACTACGGGAATGTGAACCCGATCGGGCCGCGAAGCTGTTACGACGAGGCGAAGCGCTGTGCGGAGGCCTTCACCATGGCGTATCACCGGGCCCACGGCCTGGAGACGCGCATCCTGCGCATCTTCAACACCTACGGTCCACGCATGCGCCTGGACGACGGGCGAGTGATTCCGAACTACTTTTCCCAGGCGCTCCGAGGGGAGCCCTTGACGGTCTACGGAGAGGGGACGCAGACGCGCAGCCTCTGCTATGTGGACGACCTGGTGGCGGGAGCCCTCGCCGTGCTCGACGGCCCCGATCCGCTGCCCTTCAACGTCGGCAGCCAGGACGAGGTGACGATGCTGGAGCTGGCCCGCATCGTCAAGCGCGTCGTGGGCAGCGCCAGCGAGATCCAGTTCCGGCCCCTCCCCGAGGACGATCCCAAGCAGCGCAGGCCCGACACCTCGCGGGCGAGGGAGGTGCTGGGCTGGAGCCCCCGGACCTCGCTGGAAGACGGCTTGCGGCGAACCCTGGAATACTTTCGCTCGGCGCTGTGAAGCTCGAACAGTTCATTCGGGACGTACCCGACTTCCCCATTCCGGGCATCCTCTACCGCGACATCACCCCGCTGCTCCGCGATCCTGGGGCGCTGGCCGCGTCGGTCGAGGCGATGACCGCTCCCTGGAGGGGCCGCCAGGTGGACCTGGTGGCGGCGATGGAGGCTCGCGGCTTCATCTTCGGCGCCGCCATGGCGCTCAAGTTGGGCGCCGGCTTCGTACCCGTACGGAAGGAAGGCAAGCTGCCCTGGAAGACCCGCAGGGCCGAGTACTCGCTGGAGTACCGTGAGGATGTCCTCCACGTGCACGAAGACGCCGTCGAGCCTGGTCAGAAGGTGCTGGTCGCCGACGACCTCATCGCCACCGGCGGTACCGCCGCGGCGGTGGTCGACCTGGTCGAGCAGCTCGGCGCCGAGGTGGTGGGGGTCCAGTTCCTGATCGAGTTGAGCGACCTGCAGGGTCGCGCGCTGTTGAACGGCCGTGAGGTACACAGCGTGGTCGTCTACTAAGGAGGCACAGCCCGCGACCTGAACGGTGGCGGGCGGTGGACCGTGAGTCAGACAGCTGTAGTCGTGTTACCAAGGAGGCGTAGCCGGTGAGCATTGGCACAAGGGAGAGCGACGTCAAGAACCCGAGTCTGGCCGGCCAGGGCGAGGGCCTCATCGAGTGGGCCGCCCGAGAGATGCCGGTCCTGGGCATCATCCGAGAGCGGTTCGCGCGGGAGAAGCCGCTGGCGGGGCGCCGCGTCGCAGCCTGCCTTCACGTGACGTCGGAGACGGCGAACCTGATGCTGGCACTGCAGGCCGGCGGCGCGGAGATGGTGCTTACGGCCTCCAATCCGCTCTCCACCAACGACGCCGTCGCCGCGGCGCTCGCGGGACCGCACGGCATCAAGACCTACGCCGTCAAGGGCGAGGACAACGCCACCTACTACGAGCACCTCGCCGCGGCTCTCGATCACCGGCCCAACTTCACGATGGACGACGGGGCCGACCTCGTGACGATGCTGCACAGGGACCGCAAAGAGGGATTGGCGGACGTGCTCGGTGGAACCGAGGAGACCACCACCGGCGTGGTCCGAATGAAGGCGATGGCGGCCCAGGGCGTGCTCCGCTACCCGCTGATCGCGGTCAACGAGGCGGACACCAAGCACATGTTCGACAACCGCTACGGGACCGGTCAGAGCACCCTGGACGGCATCATCCGGGCCACCAACGTCCTGATTGCCGGCAAGACGTTCGTAGTGGCCGGCTACGGCTGGTGCGGACGGGGCCTGGCCAGCCGGGCCAAGGGCCACGGAGCCGACGTTGTGGTGACCGAGATCAACCCGGTCAAGGCGCTGGAGGCGGCCATGGACGGGTTCCGGGTGATGCCGATGGAGAAGGCGGCCGAGGTGGGCGACATCTTCGTCACCGTGACCGGCGATGTGAACGTGCTCGACCGCGCGCACTTCGAGCGGATGAAGGACGGCGCGATCATGGCCAACTCCGGCCACTTCAACTCCGAGATCAACCTCAAGGCGCTGGACCAGCTCGCCGGCCAGGTCAGCGAGGTGAGGCCGATGGTCCAGCAGTACCGCCTCGCCGACGGCCGCCGGCTCCACGTGCTCGGCGAAGGCAGGCTGATCAACCTGGCGGCCGCTGAGGGCCACCCGGCAGCCGTCATGGACATGAGCTTCGCCAACCAGGCGCTAAGCCTCGAGTACCTGGCCAGGAACCACGGCGAGCTGGAGCGCCGGGTCTACGACGTGCCACCCGAGATCGACGCCGAGGTCGCCCGGCTCAAGCTCCAGGCCATGGGCGTCGCTATCGACTCTCTCACCGAGGAGCAGACACGCTACCTCGCTTCGTGGGAAGAGGGGACATAGCCGGGGACGGACGCAAGCGGACCTGGGTCCTCGGCGGCGGGGGCGGCCGGGGGGCCGCCCAGGTCGGCGCACTCCTGGCGCTCTTCGAGGCCGGCCTGGAACCGCCCTCCCACCTGATCGGAGCCAGTGTCGGCGCTCTCAACGGCGCCACCATCGCCGGATATCCATCCCTGGCCGGCGCAGGGATGCTGCGGGAGCTGTGGCTCTCGCCCCAGGCCCGCGACGTGTTCCGCGCCCACCCCCTCGGCGTCGTCCTCTCCAGGCTCCGCAGCGGATCGGTGGCCGCCCTGCCGGCGGCCAATGTGCGGCGATTGCTCGAGCGCGCGGTGCAGCTGATCGGGATCGACACCTTCGAGGGCCTGCAGGTTCCGCTCCAGGTCGTGGCGACGGACATCGGAGCGGGCCGGCCGCGGGTCTTTTCCCAGGGGCCGTTGATCCCGGCCCTCCAGGCCTCGACCGCCATTCCGGGCATCTTCCCCGCGGTGGAGATCGAGGGCACTCCCTACCTGGACGGTGGGATCGTGGACAACATGCCGATCTCGCTGGCCCTGGAGCTGGGCAGCCGGGAGGTACTGGGCATCGAGCTGATGGCGGGCGGCGAGCTGGAGCGCCATCCGCGCAGCTGGAGCGACCTGATGGCCAGGACCCTTCAGCTCACGCTTCATCACCGGGTGCTGGCCGACTTCGAGCGCCTGCGCCAGCGGTCCAGGGTTGTGCTTCTCTGCCCCGTGCTGCCGCCCTCGGCGGGTGCCGACATGCGACGCGAACCGGTGGAGACGTTGATCGAGGCGACGCGGTTGGCCACCCGGCGGCTGCTGGCGGCCCAGGGGCGGCGGCTCTTTCGCCAATCGAGCATCCATTACCTGCCGCTCGACGCCGCAAACAGCGCGGCGTCCTGACGCTTTCGGCAAGAGCGTTGGAGTTGCCGGCCCTGGAGCGGTTCCCTGATAACCTTGGCCACGATTCGTCCATAGGAAGCGCCCTGGCGCCTGGGCCGCCGCCCGGACATGGTGGCGTCCGGCTTGCCGGCGTGGGGCAATTCAGAGGAGGACCCTGGAGCCATGGCTCGCGATAAGCAGCGCTTCGCCAGTCGCTTCACCTCGGAGTCGGTCACCGAAGGCCACCCGGACAAGCTTGCCGATCAGATCTCGGACGCGATCCTCGACGCCATCCTCGCCAAAGACCCCCTGGCCAGGGTCGCCTGCGAGACGACCGTCACCACCGGCCTGGTGCTGGTGGCGGGGGAGATAACCACCGACTGCTACGTCGACATCCCGCGCATCATCCGGCAGACCGTCAGGGAGGTCGGCTACACCCGCGCCAAGTACGGCTTCGACGCCGAGACCTGCGGGGTCCTGGTGAGCATCGACGATCAATCCCCCGACATCGCGCAGGGCGTCGACGTGGGGGGCGCAGGTGACTCGGGGATGATGTTCGGCTACGCCACCGACGAGACCTCGGAGCTGATGCCGATGCCGATCATCCTTGCTCACCGCCTGGCTCGGCGGCTTGCTGAGGTCCGCCGCGGCAGGCACCTGTCCTACCTCCGTCCGGACGGCAAGGTCCAGGTCACCGTCGGTTATGACAAGGAGGGCGCCCCGGCCGCCATCGAGAGCGTGGTCGTCGCGACCCAGCACCACGACGAGGTGGACGCGGAGCAGCTGCGATCCGACGTCCTGGAGCACGTGATCCAACCCGCCAGTGAGGGCGTGCTGCCGATGGACGGCGCGCAGATCTTTGTCAACCCGACCGGTCGGTTCGTGATCGGAGGCCCGGTGGCGGACGTGGGCATGACCGGACGCAAGATCATGGTCGACTCCTACGGCGGCTACGCCCGGCACGGCGGCGGGTGCTTCAGCGGCAAGGACCCGACCAAGGTCGACAGGGCCGGCTCCTACGGCGCCCGCTACGTGGCCAAGAACGTGGTCGCCTCCGGCCTGGCCCGCCGCTGCGAGGTCCAGCTGGCCTACGCCATCGGCGTCGTCAAACCGGTCGCGATTCGCGTCGACACCATGGGCACCGGAAAGGTGGCGGATTCGGAGCTGGAGCGGGTCGTGAGCCGGATGTTCGACCTGAGCCCGCTCGGCATCATCAAGGAGCTGAACCTTCGCAGGCCGCTTTTCCGGGCCACCGCCTGCTACGGCCACTTCGGCAGGACCGACATAGACGCGCCCTGGGAGGGCACCGGCCGCGCCGCCGAACTCGCGGCGGAGCTCAGTTGAAGTCGTCGGGCTCGCTCTACGCCGTCATCCCGGCGGGCGGGGCGGGCTCCCGGCTCTGGCCACGGTCCCGGCGATCCTCGCCCAAGCACGTGCTGCCCCTCTCCGGAAGCGGCAAGCCACTGGTCAGGGAGAGCTACGAGCGCATCGCCCCGCTGGTCCGCCAGGTCTTCGTCCTGACCGAGGAACGGCAGGTCTCGCTGATCGAGGATCTGGTGCCCGGGTTGAACCGGGACTCGATGATCGTCGAGCCCTCTGCCCGGGGGACGACCAACGCCTTCGGGCTGGCCGCGATGCTCCTCCTGAAGCGCGATCCCGAGGCGGTCATGATCTGCGCTCCCGCCGACCACGTGATCCGCGGCACCACCGCCTTTCGCACCGCGGTCCGGCGCGCGGCAACCGCCGCCCAGCACTCAGGTCAGCTGGTGACCATCGGGTTACGGCCGCGCTATGCCGCGACCGGCTTCGGTTACATCGAGTCCGGGGAGGAGCTGCGAGTCAACGGCACGCAGGCCTATCGGGTGCGCCGGTTCACCGAGAAGCCGAGCCTGGCCACCGCCAAGCGGTATGCGTCGAGCGGGCGCCACTACTGGAACGTGGCGATGTTCTGCTGGCGCTGCGACGTGTTCCTGGAGGAGCTGCGGACCTGGGGCCCGGAGCACCACGCCGGGCTGCTGGAGGTCGTCTCAGCCCTGGAAGCCGGCGACGAGGCGGCGGCGGCGAGGGCCTACGCGGCGCTGCCGGTCGAGGCCGTCGACTACACGGTGATGGAGAAGACGAAACGGTTGCTGCTCGTGCCGGGTGGCTTCAACTGGGTCGACGTCGGCTCCTGGAGCGAGCTGGCCGACCTGCTCCGTCCGGACAAGGAGGGCAACGTGGTCGAGGGACCGGCGGTGCTGCTGGACACCAAGGACAGCTTCATCTCGGCGCCCGACAAGCTGGTCGCGGTGGTGGGGATGAGCGGCGTGGTGGTTGTGGACACCGAGGATGCCCTGCTGGTCTGCCCCAAGTCGCGCGCGCAGGACGTCAAGAAGGTGGTCGAGGCGTTGGGTCGCAGGGGCCAGACCGATTACCTTTAGCCTGGCGGCGCGGATCAAGTTCGGCACCGACGGTTGGCGCGGTGTTGTCGGCGACGACTTCACGTACGAGACGCTTCGCTACGCGGCCCAGGGAGTGGCCGAGTACCTGCGCGACACTGGCGCTGACCCGCTTGCCGTGGTGGGCTACGACTGCCGCTTCGCCTCAGAGTTTTTTGCCGAAGAGGCGGCCCGGGTGATCGCCGGAAACGGCGTGCGGACCGTTCTCTTCGACCGCCCGTCGCCCACCCAGGTGGCCTCCTGGACGGTGATCGACCGCCACGCGGCGGGCGCCGCCGTGATCACCGCCAGCCACAACCCGTACATATTCAACGGGCTCAAGTACAAGCCTGAGACGGGGAGCTCGGCGCCGCCTGAAGTGACAGGCGAGTTGGAGCGGCGGATAGGAGAGGTCGTCGCCAAGGGTCCCGAAGCGGTGCGTAAGGCGGCCGCCGGGGACGAGCGGATCGAAACTTACGATCCACGTCCTTCTTACTACGAGCAGATCGGACGCATGGTGGACCTCGAGGCGATCCGTGGAGCCGGGCTGCGCATTCTCCATGAGTGCATGCACGGCTCGGGCTACGGGTACCTGGCCGACCTCGCCGGCGGAGGCCGCACGACGGTCACCCAGCTGCACGCCGAGCGCAACCCCTACTTCGGTGGGGTCAACCCGGAGCCCATCCCGGTCAATCTCGGCGAGGCCCTGGCCGCGATGAAGAACGGTGGCAGCGATCTCTGCATCTGCACCGACGGCGACGCAGACCGGGTGGGCATCATCGACGAGACGGGCCGTTTCGTGGACCAGCTCCAGGTCTACGCGCTGCTCATGCGCTACCTGGTCGAGACGCGAGGCTGGAAGGGCCCGATCGTGAAGAGCATCAACATGACCTACATGGCCGACCGCCTGGCCGCGCGCTACGGGGTGCCGGTCCACGAGGTTCCGGTCGGCTTCAGGAGCATCGCGCCGAAGATGATGGAGGTGGGGGCGGTCCTGGGTGGGGAGGAGTCGGGCGGCTTTGCGATTCGCGGCCACATCCCGGAGCGCGACGGCATCCTCGCCGGCCTTTTCTTCGCCGACATGATCGTCAAGGAGGACAAGCCCTTGAGCCAGATACTCGCCGCCCTGGAGTCGGAGGTCGGGCCGCATGCCTACGCCCGCCACGACATCCAGATGCCGCGCGAAACCTACGAGGCGGACCGACGGCGGGTGATGGAAACTCTGGCCCGGAAGCGGCCGCGAACCCTCGCCGGTCTTGGGATCGACCGCGTGCGGGACGACGACGGCGTCAAGTTCTACCTGGAGGACGGCAGCTGGGTTTTGTTGCGGGCCAGCGGGACCGAGCCGCTGATA
>Ga0209526_10001016_pt1 | contig 18536 bp, 21 predicted proteins | sample JacPinW_OM2H0_M1_FD_188566 | JGI IMG/M metagenome (GOLD analysis project Ga0209526, IMG submission 188566) | Forest soil microbial communities from Algoma, Ontario, Canada - Jack Pine, Ontario site 1_JW_OM2H0_M1 (SPAdes) (version 2) | ecosystem: Environmental > Terrestrial > Soil > Boreal... | reverse complement strand
GGCGGGCGTGGCGGCCGGCCGGGCGGGCGGGTTCGGCTATGTGGTGGGGGTGGACCGCGCCGGGCAGGCCGATGCGCTGAAGGCCCACGGGGCCGACATCGTCGTGGCCGATCTCGCCGAGTTGCTGGACCGGCCGTGATACGGCAGGCGGCGTTCACGGTCGAGCCGTGGTCCCTCCGGGAGGCCACGCTGGACCTGGACCTGCTGGCCCAGACAGAATCGGTGTTCGCGCTGTCCAACGGTCACTTGGGCTGGCGCGCCAACCTGGACGAGGGCGAGCCGCACGCACTGCCGGGCAGCTATCTCAACGGGGTCTACGAGGTGCGGCCGCTGCCCTACGCCGAGGCGCAGTACGGCCTGCCGGAATCGGGGCAGACGGTCATCAACGTGACCGACGGCAAGCTGATCCGGCTGTTTGTCGACGACGAGCCGTTCGATGTCCGGTACGGCGACCTGCGCGCGCACGAGCGCCTGCTGGACTTCCGCGCGGGCGTGCTCAGCCGCAACGTCGAGTGGGTGTCGCCGGCCGGGCGGACGGTCCGGGTCTCCTCGTCCCGGCTGGTGTCGTTCACGCAGCGGGCGATCGGGGCGATCAGCTACGAGGTGGAGCCGCTGGATGGCCCGGCGCGGATCGCGGTGCAGTCCGAGCTCCTGGCCAACGAGCAGCTCCCGCCGCCGGGCGGCGATCCCCGCATGGCGATGGTGCTCGACAACCCGCTGGTCAGCGAGAACTATGCCGCAGACGGGACCCTCGTCGTGCTGGGACACAAAACCAGGCAGAGCGGGCTGCGGGTCGGCACGGCGATGGATCATGTGATCGACGGGCCGGGCGACACGCAGGTCGAGTCGCGGGCATTCGTCGATGGTGGCCTGGTCACGGCGACGACCGTGCTGCAGCCGGGGCAGCGGCTGCGCGTGATCAAGTTCGTCGCGTATGGCTGGTCAGGAGCGAGATCCCTGCAGGGCGTGCGCGATCAGGTGTGGGCCGCGCTGAGCGCGGCCCGGCAGAGCGGCTGGGACGGGCTGCTGGCCGAGCAGCGCGCCTACCTTGATGACTTCTGGGACCGCGCCGACGTGGAGGTGGACGGGGACACCGAGGTGCAGCAGGCGGTGCGCTTCGCGCTGTTCCACGTCCTGCAGGCCGGCGCCCGGAGCGAGAACCGGCCGATCCCCGCGAAGGGGCTGACCGGGCCCGGGTACGACGGGCATGCCTTCTGGGATACCGAGACCTACGTCCTGCCGCTGCTCAGCCTGACGGCCCCCGACGCGGCTGCCCACGCGTTGCGCTGGCGGCACAGCACGCTTCCGGCGGCCATCGACCGGGCCGCCCAGCTCGGACTGAAAGGTGCGGCCTTCCCGTGGCGGACGATCGCCGGACAGGAGTGCTCGGGCTACTGGCCCGCGGGGACCGCCGCCTTCCACATCAACGCGGACATCGCCGACGCGGTGATCCGCTACGTCGACGCCACCGGTGATGAGGCGTTCGACCGGGGACCGGGGATCGACCTGCTGACGCACACCGCCCGGCTGTGGCGCTCCCTCGGCCATCATGATGGTCGGGGGCGGTTCCACATCGACGGCGTCACCGGGCCGGACGAGTACAGCGCCATCGCCGACAACAACATCTACACCAACCTGATGGCCCGGCAGAACCTGATGGCCGCCGCGGACGCGGCGAAGCGGCATCCCGACCGCGCCCGTGAGCTCGGCGTCGACACGGAGGAGTCGGCTGGCTGGCGTGACGCGGCCGAGGCGATGTTCATCCCCTACGACGAGGTACTCGGCGTGCACCCGCAAGCCGAAGGGTTTACCCGGCACCAGGTCTGGGATTTCGCCCACACCTCCCCCGACCAGTACCCGATGCTGCTGCACTTCCCCTACTTCGACCTGTACCGGAAGCAGGTCGTGAAGCAAGCTGACCTCGTACTGGCCATGTACCTGTGCGGAAGCGCCTTCACCGCCGAGCAGAAGGCGCGGAACTTCGACTACTACGAGCCGCTCACGGTGCGGGATTCGTCGTTGTCCGCCTGCGCCCAGGCGGTCATGGCCGCCGAGGTCGGCCATCTGGGCCTGGCCTTTGACTACCTCGGCGAGGCCGCCCTGATGGACCTGCATGACCTGGAGAACAACACCCGTGACGGCGTGCACATCGCCTCCCTGGCAGGCACCTGGATGGCGCTGGTCGGCGGCTTCGGCGGCGTGCGCCACTGGGACGGGACCGTCAGCTTCGCGCCGCGGCTCCCGGAAGGCCTCACCAGGCTCGCGTTCACCCTCCTCATCCGGGGCAGGCGGCTGCGGGTCGAGGTCACCCACGCGGTGGCCCGGTACGTCCTGGCCAACGGCGAGCCGCTGACGGTCCTGCACCACGGCCAGGCGGTGAATCTCTCGGCCGGGAAGCCGCAGGTCCATCCGGTGCCGGCGGCGCCGTCCCGCCCCCGCCCGGCCCAGCCGCCGGGGCGAGAACCAGTTCACCGCCGGGTCAGCGAGGCCGCGGACTGACCGGTGCCCATGACCACCTGGAGGAACGCACCGATGCCGACCATCCCGCTTCGCGAGCGCACGTCGTGGAAGTCGCTTGAGCAGCACTATTCCGAGATCGGCGAGCGGCACCTGCGTGAGCTGTTCGCCGAGGACCCGGGTCGTGGCGAGCGGCTGAGCGCCGAGGCGGCGGGCCTGTATCTCGACTACTCGAAGAACCGGATCACCGACGAGACGCTGCGCCTGCTGATCCGGCTGGCCGAGGAATCCGGCCTCGAGCAGCGCCGGGACATGATGCTGGCGGGCGAGCGGATCAACGTGTCCGAGAACCGGCCCGCGCTGCACGTCGCGCTGCGGATGCCGAAAGGCAGCTCGCTGGTGGTGGACGGGGTCGATGTCGTCGCGCAGGTGCACGAGGTGCTCGGCCGGATGTCCGACTTCGCCCGGCGCGTTCGCTCCGGCGAATGGAAGGGCTTTTCCGGCAAAACGATAAAGAACATCGTCAATGTCGGCATCGGCGGCTCGGACCTCGGCCCGGTGATGGCCTACGAGGCACTGCGGTACTACTCGCGGCGTGACCTGACGTTCCGCTTCGTGTCCAACGTGGACTCGACCGACTTCGTGGAAGCGACCCGCGATCTGTCGGCCGACGAGACGCTGTTCATCATCTCGTCCAAGACCTTCGGCACCCTGGAGACCCTCACGAACGCCCGCTCCGCGCGCGACTGGGTGGTCGGCCGGCTGGGCAGCGAGGAGGCGGTCGCCAGGCACTTCGTCGCCGTCTCGACGAACGCCGAGCGCGTCGCCGCGTTCGGCATCGACACCGCGAACATGTTCGGCTTCTGGGACTGGGTCGGCGGGCGGTACTCGATGGATTCGGCCATCGGCCTGTCGACCATGGTCGCGATCGGGCCGGAGCGCTTCCACGAGATGCTGGCCGGGTTCCACGAGATGGACGAGCACTTCGCCGCCGCCCCGCTGGCCGAGAACCTGCCGGTGCTGCTGGGGCTGCTGGCCGTCTGGTACGGGGATTTCTTCGGGGCGCAGACCGCGGGCGTGATGCCCTACGAGCAGTACCTGAAGCGGTTCCCGGCCTATCTCCAGCAGCTCACGATGGAGTCCAACGGCAAGCATGTGACCATCGAGGGAACGCCGGTCGACTACCAGACCGGCGCCGTTTACTGGGGTGAGCCGGGCACCAACGGGCAGCACAGCTTCTACCAGCTGATCCACCAGGGCACGAAGCTGATCCCGGTCGACCTGATCGGCTTCGCCGTCAGCCTCAACCCGCTGGGCGACCATCACGACATCTTGTCGTCCAACGTCTTCGCCCAAGCCCAGGCCCTCGCCTTCGGCAAGACCGAGCCGGAGGTGCTCGCCGAGGGAACCCCGCCGCAGATAGCGCCGCACCGGGTCATGGAAGGCAACCGGCCGACCAATGTGCTGCTGGCCGCGAAGTTGACGCCGCGCCTGCTCGGTGTGCTTGTGGCGCTGTATGAGCACAGCGTGTTCACCCAGGGCACGATCTGGGACATCGACTCTTTCGACCAGTGGGGCGTCGAGCTCGGCAAGGTGCTGGCGGCCCAGATCATCCCGGAACTCACCAGCGACACCGAGCCCGAGCTGGCCCATGACTCGTCCACCAACGCCCTCATCCGGCGCTACCGCTTCCTGAACAGCTGACCGCCCGAAATAGGAGAGCAGACATGACAACCGACAGGCCCATGCAGCTTGGCATGATCGGGCTCGGCCGGATGGGCGGCAACCTCACCCGCCGACTGATGCGGGACGGCCACCGCTGCGTCGTCTATGACCACACCGAGGCGCACGTGAAGCAGCTTGAGGGCGAGGGTGCGGCCGGCGCGGCCTCACTCGCGGAGTTCGTCGCGAAGCTGGAGAAACCCCGGGCCGCCTGGCTGATGCTGCCCGCGGCCGTCACCGGCACGGTGGTCGACCAGCTGGCCGAGCTGCTCGATCCGGGTGACATCGTGATCGACGGCGGCAACTCCTACTACATCGACGACATCGCCCGGGCCAAGGCGCTCAAGCCGAAGCAGATCCACTACCTGGACGTCGGCACCTCGGGCGGCGTGTATGGGCTGAAGCGCGGCTTCTGCCTCATGATCGGCGGCGAGGACGGGCCGGTTGAGCGGCTGGATCCGATCTTCCGTACCATCGCTCCCGGCGCCGGGAGTGCCGAGCCCACGCCGGGCCGGACCCGGACGGCGGGCACGGCCCCGGAGGGCTATCTGCACTGCGGGCCCAACGGCGCCGGGCACTTCGTGAAGATGGTCCACAACGGCATCGAGTACGGGATGATGGCCGCGATCGCCGAGGGCCTGTCCATCATCAAGCACGCCAACGCGGGTCAGCAGGACATGGCCGCCGCCGACGCGGAGACCGCGCCGCTACGCAATCCGGAGGCCTACCAGTACGACATCGACGTCGCCGAGGTGGCCGAGGTCTGGCGGCGTGGCTCGGTCGTCGGATCCTGGCTCGTCGACCTGACCGCCGACGCTCTCGCCCGGTCGCCGCAGTTGGACGACTTCGAGGGTCGCGTCTCGGATTCCGGTGAGGGCCGCTGGACGGTCATCGCCGCGATCGACGAGAGCGTCCCCGCGCCCGTGATCACCGCCGCGCTGATCCAGCGGTTCGAGTCGCGCGGGCTGGGCACGTTCACCGACAAGATCCTGTCCGCGATGCGAAGCGAGTTCGGCGGGCACGCAGAGAAGGCGGACTAGCTGATGCGCGCGGATGCGGCGGCCCGCCCGTGAGCCCGGCAGCGAAGCCCGCCGCGGCGCCTCCAGCGGAGACGACCGAGCGGGAGACACAGCGGAAGACACGGCGCCGGGGCATGGGGATTGCCGTTCCGGACGACCACGTGATCGTCTTGTTCGGAGCCACCGGGGACCTCGCCCGGCGCAAGCTGCTCCCCGGCCTCTTCCACCTGGCCAAGGCCGGCCTGATGCCGGCGAAATACCGGATCATCGGCTCGTCCCGGGCTGCGTCCGCACTCAGTGACGACGATTTCCGCCAGCACGCGAAGGACGCCGTCCGTGAGTTCGGTTCCGCGAAACCGGCCGGCGCGGCGTGGCAGGCCTTCGAGTCCGCACTGCACTTCGGGGCGGCCGACCCGAAGGACCCGGGGCCGCTGGTCGCGGCGGTACAGGCAGCCGAGAAGGAGATCGGCGGCCGCCCCCGCCGCCTCTTCCACCTGGCCGTGCCGCCGGCCGCCTTCGAGTCGGTGGTCGGCCTGCTCGGCGACACCGGCCTGGCGCAGAATTCCCGCGTGATCATCGAAAAGCCGTTCGGTACCGACCTGGCCTCGGCCCGGGCCCTGAACGAGACGGTCCACGCGGTCTTCGATGAGTCCCAGGTGTTCCGCATCGATCATTTTCTCGGCAAGGAATCGGTCGACAACATCCTCGCCTTCCGCTTCGCCAACGGGTTCATGGAGCCCATCTGGCATCGCCACCACATCAGCCACGTGCAGATCGACGTGCCGGAGACGATCGGCATCGAGGGCCGCGCCCAGTTCTTCGAGGGGACCGGCACCTTCCGGGACATGATCGTGACGCACCTGTTCCAGGTGCTGGGCTTCGTGGCCATGGAGCCGCCGACCTCGCTGGGCGCCAAGTCGCTGCGTGATGAGAAGGCCAAGGTCTTCGACGCCATGCAGCCGCTCGACCTGGCGCACGTCGTGCGCGGCCAGTACCGGGGCTACCGCGCCGAGCCCGGTGTCTCCCCCGGATCGCAGACCGAGACGTTCAGCGCCCTGCGCGTCGAGGTGGACAACTGGCGCTGGGCTGGAGTGCCCTTCTACCTGCGCTCGGGCAAGTCACTCGCGCAGCGCCGCCAGACGATCACGGTCACCTTCAACGAGCCGACCCTGCGGATGTTCCCCATCGACGCGCAAGCCAGGCGAGATGGCCGGGGCAACCAGCTCGTGATCGACTTCGACGACCCGGGCTGGATCGCCGCCCGCTTCCTGGCCAAGGAACCCGGCCCCGCCATGCGCCTCGGCGAGGCGGAGATGACCTTCCGTTATGCCGACTCCTTCGTCCGCGCGCATGAACTCGAAGGTTACGAACGGCTGATCCTGGACGCGATGCTCGGCGACCAGTCGCTGTTCACCCGGTCGGACGGGATCGAGCGCCTCTGGGAGATCTCCACGCCGCTGATCGAGAACCCGCCCCCGGTGGAGCTCTACTCCCCCGGCTCCTGGGGGCCCGATTCGGTGCACCACCTGATCGCGCCGCACCGCTGGTACCTGCCGGACGGCCACTAGATCTGCGGGGTCACGAGCGAGTGGCCGCGTTCCATGGGTCAGGGCCGGGGTCGGCGCCGGTCGCGGCGGCCGCGAGCCGGTCCAGGAAGTGCATCCAGCCGGTGGCGTGCAGGGGAGCCTGGCTGCCGGGGAGGTCGCGGTGGACCAGGTGGAGGTGGGTGCCGCTGCTGGTGGGGGTGAGGGTGAACTCGACCCGGGTGGCGCCCGGCGGCAGGTCGGTGCTGCCGGCCACGCCCCAGCTGACCACGACCCGGTGCGGTGGGTCGATCTCCAGGTAGCGCCCGCGGACCGGGACGCCGTTGATGTCGATCTCGAACACGCCGCCGGCGGCTGGCTCAAGGGTGGCGTACTGGCCCATCCAGCGGATCATGGCGGCCGGGTCGGTCAGGTGCCGGAAGACCTCCTCGATGGGAGCGGGAAGGTCCATGCCGGTCTCGAACAGGTCACTCACGCTGCTGCTCCCCGTCCTGCTGCGGGTCGCCCAGGTCGGCCAGCGCACCCTTGAGCTGGCCGAGATGGCGGGTCCAGAAGTCGGCCAGGAACTCCTGCACCGCGCTGAAGCCGGCGGGGTTGACGACGAACAGGTGACGCGTGCCCTCACGGCGCTCGTCGACCAGCCCGGCCTCGTGCAGCACCTTCAGGTGACGGGAGACCGCCTGGCCGGTGATGTCGAGACGGCTGGCGATCTCACCGACCGAGCGCGGGTCGCCGGCGACGAGCTGGAGGATGGCGCGCCGGTGGGGTTCGGCGAGCGCCTTGAGGGCCGCGTCGGGGTTCACGGCTGCCGGCCGAGGAAGCCGGCTAGGCGGTCGGTGACCGGGGCATCGGCGGGCACCGCCACGGCGGGGCCGATGCGCCCGGCGCGGGTCTCCTGCGTGAGGGCCTGCTGAGCGAAGGCCAGCACGTGACCGGTGAGGGCGGCCTCGAGGCTGGCGGGCTGCCCGGTGGCCTTCGCCAGGTCCCAGCCGTGAACGAGGATGTCCAGGGTAGTGAATCCAGCCAGGACGGGGCCGGGCATGTCCCCCATCGGGGTGACGTGCAGCCGGGTCAGGGCATCGCCGGCGCCCGCGGCGGCCAGCGCCGCCCCCGACGCCTCGGCGTAGGCCGCGGCCGGGTCGTGGCCGGCCAGGTCGCTGCCGGGCAGGCCGCCCGGCGCCATCGGGTGGCGTGGCGCAGCGTCGGTGAACAGCGCCGTGCTCAGCCACAAGGTGCCGATCACGTGGTTGAGCAGCGCGCGCACGTCCCATTCCGTGCACGTGGTGGGGGCTGCCATCTGACTGGTGGGCACCCCCTTGACGATCTCTGCGGTCGAGGCGACGGCCTGCTCGAAGGCTTCATAAAGCTCCATCAGATCACTCCCGGGGAGTAGTGGCGGGCCGGACCCCTTGACCCTATTACAACAATCTTGTTGCACAACAGGTAGATTGCTAAATAGAAGTGTTTCGGATGACCGCCAGCGTGCCCGCAGCGCTACCTCGCGCTGCGTGCGGCCCGGCTGCGCCAGCTCGCACCGCCCGCCGACTGCTGATCATCAGCGATCGCGGCCACGACGTTGTACGGCAGGTGCCGGGGATGGACCAGCAGTGCCCTGGCCACCTGGCGGATGGTCAGCCGCAGGGGGGTCAGCGTGTGCTCGCTGAAGCGCCATGCGCCACATTCATCGTTGCCGAAGCGGCTGCCGAGGGACCGGCGGAAGTGCTTCGCGTCCCCGCCGTCGCCCTTCCACGCCCGCAGCCACGCGCTCAGTTCCTCATCGCGGTCGAGCATGGTCCAGTCCATCAGCCGTTCCGCGATCTGGCCGGCCGCGTCGATGACGAACGCGAGGTCACCGGCCGCCCTGATGCCATGGACCCGGCCCTCGTTGTCCCGGCCGTGGTGGATGCTGGCCGAACTGAAGCTCGCCCCTACCGTCAGCGCCGCTACCGCGTGACCGGCTTCGTGCCAGGCGGTCTTCACGGTCGCCGTCCGGGCCGGCCCGAGGCTGGGAAAGCAGCCGCAGTCGTAGCGTTGCCTGATCCATGTGTCGTTCACGATGGACTCGTCGTCGTAGCGGACGACCCGGCTCAGCTCGGCTTGGATCCCGGCCAGGGCACGTCTCTCCGCAGGCTTCATCTGGTATCTCATCCAACCAGGAAGCCCGGTCTCGGGGTGCGGGGCGTGGGATACCACGCTGGCACGCTCCGGGCACATCCCCGGACCCGTCGGGCAGGCGCCGCCAGCAGCAGGGCTGCCGCCCGACCTCCGGGCGGGTTCCCTAGGCCAGTTCGAGGTCGGTCTCCGGAAAATCGCCACCAACGGATAGCAGGGGCTCGTTGGCCAGCCGCGCGACCGCGTAGGTCAGGCAGTCGCCGAAGTTGAGCCGGGCCTTGTGCCGTCCCCGGCCGAACCGCAGATAGGCATCAACCGCTTCCCGCCAGTGCTGGTCACCGAACGGGATCTCTTCGATGCCGAACTCGCCGAGCAGGCGGATGACAAGATCACGCGAGTCCTGGCCGAGCCTCGACGCCAGCACCAGTCCGGTCTCGGCCAGGGTGGGGGTGCCGATTCCCGCCGAAGGCGCACCCGCCAGTTTGGCGATGAGTTCCTGGTGATCAGGTTCCCGGAAGGTGACGGCGACCAGTGCCGAGGTATCGACGATCACACGCCCTCCGGTCCGTAGCCGAGGATCTCGTCCTCTTCGCTCCTGCTGAGCCGGCGGCCGAGTTGGTCTTCCGGTATCCGGGGCCAGACCTCACGCTCAAGGAACCGCAGCGCGTGCCCTTCCCGGTCGCCCGGGTTGATCCGGTAGGCGAGACGCTGACGCCGCTCGGCGAGCGCGCGGCGGATGGCCTCCGTCTTGGACTCCCCGGTCATGCGGGCCACCTCGGCGGCGAGCCGCTCCACTTCGTCGTTCTTAATGTTCAACGCCACACCGCTAAGGCTACACCATATTTCCACCATGGTGTAATAGACGGTAGGTGGCTGGCAGCCTTGCGATCCCGCGCCCTCGTGATCGCCTCGAGCTGAGATTTTCGGAACGAAAGGCGCGGCGGACTGCCGTCAGCTGGCGGCGACGCCGACTGTGTGGCCCTGCGCGTCGGCGAACACCCCGAAGGTCACCCCGGGCACACTCTGGGCGGGCTGGATCGTCCGCCCGCCCAGCTCCTCGGCCCGGGCGAGCGTCGCCGCGACGTCCTCGACGCCGATGAAAAACAGGACGGAATCGGCGCCGCCCTGCAAGGGTCCTATCGCGGTCGGGAGCGCTCCCTCGGCCCCGGTGTCCACGAACGTGTATCCAGGGAAGGCGCCGTCGGAATACTTCCAGCCGAACAACTCCGAATAGAAGGCGCGAGTCGCATCGGGGTCCGCCGAGCGGATCTCGGCATGAACGACGGGATGAGCCATGACGACCTCTCCTTGAGCTGCGTTGTGGCCGGCGGTTCCGGCCTGTCGACAGAACGACGAACGGGCATGCCCAAATCGACAGACCGCTGTGTTCATCAAAGAAGCCGCACCGCGCGCGCTCGAAGTCACCGTGGCTGGTGACGCCGGAACTGAGTACGTTCGCGCACCGGGGTGAGTATTTGTACCGATGTGCGGCGGCCGGGCCGGTGGCTGAATGAGCCTTATGACTCAGGCCTATATCACCGGTGTCGGGGCGTACCTGCCCGGCGAACCGGTCGACAACGAACAGCTCGCGGCCCGGTTCGGCGACGGCACCAGGCGCGATGCCGCGCTCCGCAAACGGGCGCTCGCGGCGAACGGGATCAGGACCCGGCATTACGCCGTGGACGACAAGGGCATGACCCAGATGCTGAACGAGGAGCTGGCGGCCCATGCCGTGCAGCGTGCGCTGGCGGACCGGGGCCTGCCAGAGTCCGCTGTGCGCATGCTCGCTACCGGCACGACGCAGGGCGACGTGCTCGTTCCCGGCTTCGCCTCGATGGTGCACGGGCGGCTGGGCGGCGGTCCGATGGAGGTGCTGTCGGCCGCCGGAGTATGTGCTTCCGGGATGGCGGCGCTCAAGGCCGCCGTGTCCGCGGTGCGGCTCGGGGAACATCCCGTGGCCGTAGCGGTCGGTTCCGAGCTGGTCAGCCGGTCGTTCGCGACCAGCGCGGCGGACGCGCCGGACACCAGTTTCCTGCGGTGGACACTGTCGGACGGCGCCGGGGCGGTCGTCGTGGAACCCGAGCCCCGGCCCGATGGCCTGAGCCTGCGGGTGGACTGGATGCACCTCGTCTCGCACGCGCACGACCACCCGGTGTGCATGAGCGCCGGACTGCTGGATGACGGCGAGCCCAGGGCCGGGTCGACCTGGCTCGACCAGCGTGACCCGCTCGATGACTCAGCCTGCGAGGTCCCCCGGTTGCGTCAGGACATGGCCGCGCTGCCCGCGCTGATCGATGTGGGTGTCGCGGAGTTCAGCGCGCTGGTCAAGGCGGGGCGCATCGACCCGCGCACCGAGCACGTTCTTTGTCACTACAGCGCCGAACACTTCCGTGAGAAACTGCTCACCCGCCTGCGCGAGGCAGGGCACGCGCCTGATGACGAGCGCTGGTTCACCAACCTGCACACGGCCGGCAACACCGGAGCGGCCAGCATCTTCGTGATGCTCGACGCGGCGAGGTCCCGCCTGCGCCACGGTGACAGGATCCTGCTGATCGTCCCGGAATCCGGGCGCTTCTCCCTCGCCTTCGCGCAGCTGACCTGTCTGCGCCCCGGAGGCGGCCCGAGCCAGGCCGAACTGTCCGCCTCCCCGCTGGGCCACCCGCAGGCCGGCGCCCCGGCGACGGTCACCCGCGCGTTCGAAGAGCTGGCCGGGGTATGGGCGGAATTCCAGCGGGGACTGGCCCGGGTACCGATCATCCGGCGGATCGAGGACGGCGCGGCGACACCCGACGACTATCGCCGGCTGCTGCTCAACCTCCGCCAGCAGGTCATCGACGGCGGCCGGTGGATCTCGCTCGCCGCCGCGAACTTCTCGGCCGATCTGTTCTGGCTGCGCAGCGCCGCGATCCAGCATGCCGCGGATGAGCACCGCGACTACCAGCTCCTCGAAAACGACTACGCAGCGGCCGGCGGTGACCCGGAGACGATGACCACGACCGCTGCGAACATCGGATCCGCGGCACTATCCGCGTTCGTCTTCTACCGGGCCGGCCTGCCCGACCCCGTCGATCTGCTCGGCGCGATGTTCGTGATCGAAGGCCTCGGCACGCTGAAGGCGGCCGGGTGGGCGGACCGGCTGCAGGACAGCCTCGGCCTGCGTGATGACGAGCTCAGCTTCCTGCGCTACCACGCGGTCGGCGACGACGAGCACTTCCGGATACTGATCGCCGCGTTGCGCTCCGGGCTGTTCGACGATTCCGCCATCACCCGGATCGTCAAGACCGCCCGGGTGGTCGCGCGCCTCTACACCCTGCAATTGGAGGAACTCGATCATGTATGACCCATCCGGCCCCTCACTATGGGAGGTCATGGCGGTCGACCCGTCGATCCCGATCGACCAGGCCACCCTGCGCCTGATGATCCGCGACCAGCGCCGCTCCAGCCGCACGCTCCTCTACCCCTGGATACGGATCCTGTCCCGGGTGACGGTCACGCTGATCGTCGCCGGCAAGCGGGTCTGCCCGGTCCGGTTCTCCGCCCACGCCGCGATGGACCGGATGTGCCTGTGGTTCCTGCGCCGGTTCGTGTCCCCGGATGCGGTCAGCCTGCTGATCAGGCATTTCATCGTGGAGACGAACCTGCTGAACTTTTGCGTGCGCAACGCCGGCGTGCCTGGCGTGCCGGAGGTCAGCCTGCGGCCAACCACGCTGGCCGATCTCGGCCACGGCGCCGTGATCGAGCACGACCTGAATGTCTACCGCGTGCTGTTCGCCCTCGGCAGCGCGGGCGCGCCCGGCCAGCGGGCCCGCACCGACCTCGACTTCGGCATGCTGGCCGTACCCGACATCGATCCGGAACCGCGAACCCGCCGCCTCCTCCACCTCGACATCCAGACCGCGCTGTGCGTGATGAATATCCCGTTCGCGTTCTGCCTGACCCCCGCCCAGTACCGGCGGGCCGTGCACTCACTGCGGCTGGATACCTCGCTGCTCAGCATGCTCGCCGCGGTCACCGGTGACAGCGCGTTCCTCGGCTGGCGAGCAGGATTCCCGCCGGTGCGCGTCGACAGCAATGTCGATGTGCCACGGGCGGTGTACGAGCACGCCGTGCTGTGCGAATGCGCCCACGCCCGGCTCGGTCAGTCCGCGCGGGCCGGGCGGCCCGCCAGGACGGGCTACCGGAGCGACATGGTCTCGGCCGAGAGGTAGGTTCGGGCCGCCCAGGACACCGGGTCGCGGGCGAAGTCGCGCTGGAGGGCGCGGTTCTCGAGCGCGTTGTCCAGCGCGGCCATGATCATGGACTGGTCCAGCACGAGGTCGCGGTGGCCGACCGCTCCGGTCGTCGGGTTGACGGCGTCGAAGAAACCGTTGGCACCGTAGACACCGGGGTAGAGCGAACGCAGTGCCTGGATGTTGGCGTAGGCCTGCTGCGGCGCGACGTCCAGCGCGAGGAACGACGCGTGCGGGGTGACCACGTCCTCGGTCGCGCAGCCATGGCACTGGGACAGTCCCAGGTTGGGGTGGCTCGCGTCGGCTCCGGCCCCGTGGTACGGGAAGGTCAGACCCTCGACGCCGTAGCCTGCGTACCCGCCGGTGTCGTCGGGTGTGCTTGACGGCGACATCCCCCAGACCGGGTAGTTCAGCTGGTCGCTGGCGTATTTCATCTGGAGCTGGGCGGTGCGCGCGTCAGCCAGGCCGAAGCTGCGGCGCCCCCAGCTAGTTTCGGGCACCACCTCGTTCGGCATCAGCCCCTCGAACATCCCGCCCGCGAAGGTGGGGATGAATGTTAGGCCGGAGCCGGGATAGACGTAATGGCCTTCCCATACGTTGAACCGCTGGCCGGACTGCGGGTCGGTGTAGGTCTGCCAGGAGCCCGGCATCGGCCACTGCCCTTGCCAGGAGAAGTCCGGGTCCGTGCTCTGGCAGTCCGGGAACGGCGCGGGTGGCGGAAGCTCCCGCCAGCTGCGCCACCAGACGTTGCCCGGCATCTGATGCAGCCCCATGCCGATGTAGGCGGAGATGCGCGGGTCACTGTAGAGGGCGCCATTGTGGTAGTAGTGCGTCCAGTTGTCGCCTTGGCCGGGGGGCAGTCCGACGTAGTAACCGCCGTACATCTGCCCGGTCGGCTGGTTGCCGGCGATGGCCGGATTCGTGTTGCAGTGCGTCTCGGCGCGGCCGTCGTAGAACAGCCCGAAGTTCAGGGGGGCCATCAGGCTGTCCACGAGGCCTCTGAGTTCCGGCATCGCCTGCCGCACCACGATCAGTCCCGACGCGTACCAGCCGTTGTCGACGTTGGAGATGAAGAAGCAGTTGTCGAACGTCGGCGTCGTCTCGCTCGTGCAGTCGATGTCGCCGGGGTTGCGGATCACGTCACCGGTTGTCGTGTCGTACCACTGGTAGAGGAACCCGTTGTCCCGCTTCAGGCTGCCTACCTCGCCCAGCGTCGCCTCCAGCCGCGCGCGGGCCTGCGGCCTGCTGATCAGGCCGAGGTCTCGGGCGGCGACCACCGCCCACAGATACACCCCGATGTTGGCGGCCGAGGTGTACCGGCCGTAGCTGGTCGGTGTGGGAGAGCCGCCGGCGAAGGTGAGGTTGTCCAGCGGGAGGTGCGTCGTCGCGTCGACATCCGCGCGGTAGAACTTCCAGGTATCCCGGGCGATGCCCATCAGGTTCGCGCGTTGTGCGCTGGTGAGCCCCCCGTCATTGGTCACGGGGCTGGCCGTGCCGCCCGCGCTCCTGGCCACACTCCCCTGCGCCTGCTGCGGTAATAGCACCAGGGCGACGACAGCCGCGACCGCGGCCCAGAGCCTCGTCCTCCCGGACTCCGGCCATCTGCCTGTTCCCATGTGATCCACCCGCCTCGGGTCGGAAAGGCGATGTCGACCATCGTGCCCAGGCGCGGGTAACTGAACACACCTCGCCCTCAACTACGCCGACCGGAGCCGGCCGAGGACCTTCCGGATCAGGGCCAGGGCGTGGTAGGCGACGACGACGGCGATGGCCAGCGCCACCGCCGGGTCCAGCCAGTACCAGCCGCCCGTGGCCAGGATGATCCCGCCCGCCACGGCCACACCCGCTGCGGCGGCGGCATCCGCGATGGTGTCGAGCAGGACCGCCGCGACGGACAGGTCCCGCTCCTGCGCCTCACCCTCACCGTCATCCGCGTCACCATGCAGGATCAGCGCTCCGGCGGTCATCACCAGCGCGGCAATGCCGCTCACCACGAGCACCGGCAGGCCGTCCACCGCAGGCGTGCCGGTGATCAGCCGGTCCACTGCCGCACCGGCCACCACCAGCTCGAGTACCAGCAGCCATCCGGCGTTGACGAGCGCGGCGACGCTGGTGGCGTTCGGGTAGCCGCCCGGCCGGGCCCGGCTGGCCGGGCGGGCCGACAGGCGGATCGCCAGCAGGGCCAGGCCCACGCCGGCGGCGTCCAGGAGATAGTCGCCGCCTGCCGCGAGCACCGCGAGCGAATGGGCGCTCACGCCCACCACGACCAGGCTGGCCACCAGCGCGAGGTTGAGAGCCAGGACCACGGCCAGGCGCTGCGTCCGGGACACGTGCGGCGGTCCTGTGAACCGGCCGCGGGCGATGATCACTTGAGCAAACGGGTTCCTGACGGGTTGGATCGACCCTCCTGACCGCACTGTACGTGCCGGGCGGGCCGCCACGCATCGTTATGGCGGATGGCTTGACAGGCAGGACGGGGGTGGGGCACTCTATAACTAATCAGTTCTAGAACAAGGTGGTTATCAATGGCTGCCGACCAGCTCAGCCTCGTGTTCGGAGCGCTCGCAGATCCGACCCGGCGGGCGATCCTGACCCGGCTGACCGAGGGCGAGGCGACCGTCGCCGAGCTCGCCGAGCCGTTCCAGGTATCCCAGCCAGCGATCTCCCGGCACCTCAAGGTGCTGCAGAACGCGGGCCTCATCTCGCGCACCCGCCGCGCGACCGCCCGGCTCAGCCATCTGGAGGCCGAGCCGCTCCGCGAGGTGACCACCTGGCTGGCCCGCTACCAGCGGTTCTGGGACGAAAGCCACGAGCAGCTCGACGAATTGCTCGCGGCGCTGCAAGCCGACCAGAAAGACGACCCCGGCCGCGATCGAGCGGCCAACACGAAGGGAGACGACAATGAGTAAGACGCAGATCACCGCCGAGGCCGGCATCCCCCAGATCGTCATCACGCGGGAATTCGACGCACCCCGCGACCTGGTGTTCCGCGCCTACAGCGACCCGGAGCTGCTGGTGCAATGGCTGGGACCGCGCGACCTGGCCATGACCATCGACCATTACGACATCCGCGACGGCGGCACGTGGCGCTACGTGCACAAGGACGCAGAGGGTAACGAGTACGGCTTCCACGGCGTCTTCCACGGCACCCCGTCGCCGGACGGCATCGTGCAGACCTTTGAGTTCGAGGGCGTGCCGGGCCACGTGAGCCTGGACACCACCACCTTGGAGCAGCACGGCCGTAAGACGCTGATGCGCGCAGTCTCCAGCTTCCAGTCGGTCGAGGACCGCGACGGGATGGTCGCCTCCGGCATGGAGCAAGGCCTTCAAGACTCCATGGAGCGCCTGACCGAGCTGCTCACCAAGCTTCAGGCCAGCTGACGAAGGAAGGTCACGGCCGGGGGAAAGGTAACGGCCCGGAACCCGCCGGACCTTCCCACCACCGGTGACACCCGCGCCGGCCGTAACACCTGGGGACCTCCCGGAGCTTTATAGACAGTTCGGGGCACCACGGGGGACCCCGCCTGTTACCGAGGCAGGCCGGGCGCTCGCCACGGGAAAGGCTAGGAAGCCATGGAGTCACTGGTCGCCGAGATCATGGGGCTGATCGAGGCCAGCGCCGATGATCCCCGGCTGCGGTGGTCGCCTGACCGGACGACGGTAACGGTGGTCTTCAGCCGGCTGATCCTGGACGGCGGACCGATGCTGGCGGCCCAGGGTCGCCGCGCGCCGTTCGGCGACGCCTGGCGGGTGGCGATGGCCGAGCACGGCTGGGTACCGGCCGGGCACAGTGGCATGTTCACCCGTCCCGGTCAATTGGGTGACTGAAGGCCGCGCTTTATAGCGGCCTTATAGCGCGGCCGGCGGCCTGCCGGCCGCGCAGGCACCGGCCCATGACGGTGCCCGCCCCATCACCTGGCACATGACACGCCAGGAGCGTTCTAGCGCCTCATTCCGGGTTCCTGTGCTCACGCCGAGTTACCTTGGGAATTGTGTGCCCATACGCCGTTCCGTCCCGGCCTGTCGCGCTCGCTCGGCTCAACGCCGCGCACCGACCTGGCCGGCCACCGCACGATCAGGCTGTTGCGGGAGCCAGGGAGCATGTTCACGGCGGTAACCTCGGTCGCGCGGTGGCCGCATGACGTCCCGGAATGAGGCCAGCAAACCCCGGGCGGCCCCAGCCGACCATGCGGGCAGCGAGCTTTGCCGCCTTTTGATCGGCCACCCTGACGTCATCGACATCGAGATTCTCGGCCAGACCGAGATTTTCGAAGGAACCATCTCGTACTCGCTCGGTGTGTTTCTGCCGGGCGGCCGGGAACTCTACATCGACGTGGAGGATGCGCCCGCGCATCCTTCGGACGCGCGCCCGCGCATCCTTCGGACGCAGGCCGGTAGCGAGCAGCAGCAGCGCTAGCCTTTGTGGCACCGGCGCACTGCCCGGCCATATCCACAAGGGGGACGAATGCGCTCATCAGGCACCCGCGCAAGACTGCATCTCGCCGTGGCGGGCGCGCTGTGCGTCCTTCTGCTCGGGGCTTGCTCACAATCTGGCGGCAGCGGCGCTCCGGCCACTACGACCACCGGGACGGGTGCCGCGACGGCCGCCGCCTGCCGGCTGCTCACCAAGGCTGAGGTCGCTCAGGCGACCGGCCAGAGTATCGCCTTCAGCAAGCAGGCAAACTCAGGGCCGGTCTCAACCTGCACATTCGGCTCGCTCTCCGGCTTCGCCGTGGTGCTCTCGGTCACGAATTCACCGGCTGCCGGGCTCAGCTCCGACATCCCCGGACTCGGGAATATCGTTACCCAGTACCATTTGACGCCCGTGTCTGGCGTCGGTGATCAGGCCTTCGGTGGCCCAGACGCCATCATCGCGCGAAAAGGGAATACCGCTTTCGCCATCGTCTATGCCGCCATCGGCGGGGGCAGCTATGAGCCGGCACTGAAGACAATGGCGACCGACGTTGCCTCCCATCTCTGAGGCTGAGAGTTCCATAGCAGGCATCACCGGAGGCGCCGCCGATGGGGCACGAGTCTTCGGTGAACTGCCCCGGTGGCCGGGTCTGGCCGGCGGTAGCCAGGACAGCCACGGTCAGCAGTACCCCCAGCGCCGCGGTGGCGGTGTTGGGGATCGTGTAGGGGGCATGGAAGCCAGATGCGGCGGCTTGTGGTGCCGACACGGCGCCGATCAGCACCGCGGCCCAGCCTGACCAGCGCCGGCCGCCCTGGCAACCTCGCGCGGTGCACAGGCTCAGTGCGGCTGCGGCCAGGCCGGCCGCGACCAGCCCGGCGGCCGGCAGCGCGTGCCGCGCGGTCACGAGGACGATGCCGCAGCGGGTCAGGTCGAGCGCCGCCGCGGCGAGCAGCATCACGGCGATCAGCCGCCGTCCAGGCCGGATACCGGCCGCCGGCGCCGCCGGCACAACCGTCCCGGCCGCCCGGCCGGCGGCCGG
>Ga0209526_10001015_pt1 | contig 18543 bp, 22 predicted proteins | sample JacPinW_OM2H0_M1_FD_188566 | JGI IMG/M metagenome (GOLD analysis project Ga0209526, IMG submission 188566) | Forest soil microbial communities from Algoma, Ontario, Canada - Jack Pine, Ontario site 1_JW_OM2H0_M1 (SPAdes) (version 2) | ecosystem: Environmental > Terrestrial > Soil > Boreal... | reverse complement strand
GGTTGATGCCCGTCATCCGGCTGTGGACGGTGAGACTGTCCGCGATGCGGCCATAGATCGCCGGAGTCATGCCCAGCACCCGCTGCAGCTCGGCAACACTTTCGAACGGCGCGTTGGCGGGCTTGTAGCTCAGGCCCGCGGCCTGGTAGTCAGGCGCCTCAGCGCCGTTGGGCCGCCGCAAATCGTCGGCGTCTTTCCAATCTTCAATGACATCGATCAATCGCGCGGCGGTATCGGCGTCCAGCTCTGCCGCGGTTTGCAACAGTCCCTTGATCAACCCGTCCGGCGCGGTGTTGAGGTCGATCTTACCAGACTCGTCGAGTGCGTTGACCACGACACGGCTCCCGTTCTCATCCCATGCATGGACGGTTCCGTCCGCGGACCAGACGTCAGCTAGCGTTTTTGGCCGCATCAGCTCGAACACCGTTCTGTAGATCGCCCCGTCGGCGAGCGCTCGTGCCTGTGCCAGCGACAAGCTATTGCGCGCAGCCAGCGCCTCGTTACGCATCCCATACGCGAAGCTGCCGCCTATCACGGTTAGCAGGATGGTGAGCCACAACACCAGTATCAGCGCGATGCCGCGCTGCCGGTCGCGGCTCGCGTATCGCGCGCCGCGCGGAATCTGTTTTCGAAGGCCTGCGTCGTAATTCATGCGCGCGCTTCAGGAAACAAGACAACGATTGCGATTCGGATCCCAGGCACGACAACCCGCTTCCGGCGCCAGCCGGGGCTCGACGATCATGGTCGGCCAGGGCTGGCTCTTCTTCGGCGTGACGTCGATGCGAATCAACAGCGGCAGAATCTGCGGATCGTCCCAGCGGTCGCGCCATGTCGGGTTGTTGACCTCGTTGGAATCCGGATCGCGGCCAAAATAACCAAACCGCACCTCGGCTATGTCCTCGGCGAGCACCGAGCTTTCCGCGTCGCGGAATTCGGGAAGCGCATTCGCGCCATAATCCGGAATGACCCGCGCAAGCGTCAGGCGCGATCGATCGCCGTTAGGCGTGATCGCGACGCGAAAATAGAACATGCCGCCGCCGGCGCGGCCGGGCAGCGCCGCCGCAAATGAAAGCGAATCGGTCCCACCGGCGAAATACAGCGGCTGATCGACCACTTTGTGAAATCGCAGCGGATGCTGCGCCGACAGCGTCTGCCGCAGCATCTCCTCGGTCAGACGCATATCGGTCACCTGCTCGACCTTTTGCTCGCCGCGATCCCAGCTGTTGGCGGACAGCGACAAGGAGCCGTAGAGGAGCGCGCAAATCAGGCCGAGAAGCGCAAGCGCAATTAATAGTTCCAGCAGCGTAAAGCCATTGAGGATAAGCGAAGGACGACGCTCGAAGCACACGACTGCGACTTTAGTGGGCACGCTCTATTCCTTGACCGCGATGCGCACGGTGGAAAGCGCGACGGAGCGCTCGCTCCCGGGAGCGCCCGGCCAGGTCACGGTCACGGCGAGCTTCCATAAGCGCACCGCCATCGCGGTCGCCGCGTTGTCGAGGTCCGGTGTCGAGCCTGGGGGCGCGTATTGCGCGATCACCGCGGTCCACGCATAGCGCCCATCCTCGGAGTTGCCCTGCAGGGTGCTTTCCTTCAGCGGTGCTTCGACGCTGACCGCCGCGAGCCTGCTTTCCGCATAAAGCGTCGCGCGACTGTATTCGTCGGCCAGCGTCGCGTTGCCCAACGCGCCGGAGAACAATCGGAACAGCGCCGTCCCGACAAGCGCAAGAATGACGAATGCCGCCAGCACCTCCAGCAACGAGAACCCGCGCTGATTCATGCTCATTCGAGGATCGCGATGCGGCCGGTCAGCCAGTCGACGTCGACGTCGTACTTGCGCTCGCCCGCGGCAAGCGTTATGCGCCCGCCATTCGAGCCACCATCGGGGAAAAAGCGGATGGCCCCGACTTTATCGCTCAAGAGGTCGCGCTGCGCGGTGTAGAGCTTGAGGTCGATCTTCCCGGGCAGGCGATGCGAGTTCTCGTCCGGCGACACTCGAAACGTGCGCGCCTCGAGGTTGAGCTCGAGCAGCGATTCGGCGCGCTGCGATATGGCGCGGTCCCGCGCCAATCGCAGCCCGGCTGCGACATCGCGTGCCGCGCTCTTGAGGTCAGTACCGGAGACCCCGCCGCTGAACATCGGCAGCACCATCGCTGCGATCAGCGCCATCAAGGTGAGCACGATCAACAGCTCGAGCAGCGTGACGCCACGATGCGGGCCGGGCATCGCTCGCAGCGGCATCATTCCCAGCTCGTGATGTCCTTGTTCGTTCCCTCGCCGCCTTCCTTGCCGTCGGCGCCGTAGGACCACAAGTCATAGGCGCCGTGTTGGCCGGGCGACGCGTACTTGTACTCGTTGGTCCACGGATCCTTCGGCAAGGTGTTCTTTTTCCAATAAGGACCATTCCAATTGGGAACGCCAGTGGGTGCCGTGATCAATGCCTGCAATCCCTCCTGCGTGGTCGGATAGCGCCCGACCTCGAGTCTGAACAGGTCCAGCGTCTGACCGATCTGCTCGATCTCGATCTTGGCCGCCTTTTGCTTGGCCTTTTCTCCCTGACCCAGGTAGTTGCCGCCGACGATGCCCATGACGATGCCGATCAAGGTCAGGACGACCAGAATTTCGATCAGGGTCATGCCGCGAATCGCGGCGATGCTACTGGAACCGGATCGTCGCCCGACGAGCCGCTGCAAATGATTCTGCATGATCACACTCTCCCCCGGCCATGAAAGGTCGGTTCGTTTAGATGGCTCATCAGGCGACAAGTTCGCTCATTCCCATGACCCCGAGGAGAATCGAGAACACGATTCCGCCGATAAGCACCGCGAGCCCGAGTATCAACGCCGGCTCGAGCACCGCGAGAAAGCGCTTCACCGCGATCTGCACCTCGCGGTCGTAGACCTCGGCGACGCGGTTGAGCATCTCCTCGAGACGACCGGATTCTTCGCCGACCAGAATCAGTTGTGTCGCAAGCCTCGGATAAACCCCGGTCTCGGCCAGCGGCCTTCCGAAGCCCTTGCCTTCGCGCAAGCGCGTGACAACGCCATCGAGCGCCTGCGCGAGCACCGAGTTGGTCATCGTTTCCTTGGTGATCGCCAGACCGCTAAGCAGCGTCACGCCGTTACCCAGTAAGGTCGCGAGCGTTCGCGCGAAGCGCGCAACTTCGACCTTGGCCAACAAGTCGCCTAGCAGCGGCGCGCGCAGCAGGCGGCCGTCCCAGCGAAACCGCACCTCCGGCAAGCGCAAGCGCCGGCGCGTGACCCACACCAGCACAACGACGATGATCAGCAGCAGCCACCAATACTTGCGCAAGCCCGTTCCGAGAATGATCACGATCTCCGTTGGCAGGGGAAGCGCCTTGCCTGCCTGCGCGAACGTCTGCTGAAACTGCGGCACGACAAAGCCCAGCAACACCATCACCGAAGTCACCGCGACGGCGATGAGGATGGTCGGATAGATCAGCGCCGACTTGACGCTGTCGCGCAGCTCCTTGTTGCGCTCCATCGTGTCAGCGAGGCGCGTCAGCACCACGCCCAGCGCGCCACCCGCCTCGCCGGCGCGAACGATGTTGACGTAAAAGCGCGAGAACACCGAGCGATGCATGTCGATCGCCTGCGATAAGGACTTGCCGCCTCGCACCTCGTCGCGAACGGTCTGCAGGAGCTGCGCCACCGGGACGGTCGGCGCAAGGCCGATCAGAATCTCCATCGCGCGGTCGAGAGGAAGTCCGGCGCGAAGGAGCGTCGCCAGCTCGCGCGTGATTCCCAGCACCTGGTCGCGCGTAACGGTGCGCGACTCGAACCAGCGCGAGCGACGCAAGGCCGGTCCCGCGGCGCTCACCGTCCTGCCGGCAAGCGCCGCCTCGACGTTCATCGGCATCAGGCCTTGGTCGCGCAGACGATCGACGATCTCGGCTTCGTTCGCCGCCTCGAGCTCGCCGGCGGCGACGTCGCCCGCGGCGTTCACCGCGCGGTATCGGAAAAGCGCCATTTTCGAGCGCCGACCTTAGTTCTCGCGCGTGACGCGAAGAACTTCCTCGAAGGTGGTGACCCCGTTCATCGCCTTACGCATGCCGTCCTCGTACATCGTCACCATACCTTCCTTGATCGCCTCGGCGCGAAGCTCGGTCGACGTCGCGTGGCGCATGACGTGAGTGCGCAAGTGATCGCTCATCGGCAGCATTTCCATGATGCTCACCCGGCCGATGAACCCGGTCTGCCCGCAATCCTTGCAGCCTTTGGCGTGGTAGAGCGTCACGTCGGACTTGGTCGAGAATTTGCGCAGGCCGAGCTCGTCGACGACTTCCGGAAGGGCGGTATACGACTCCTTGCAGCCCGGACAGAGCGTGCGCACCAATCGCTGCGCGAGGATGCCGATCACCGTCGATGTGAGCAGATAATCCTCCACGCCCATGTCCAGCAGACGGTTGACGGTGCTGGCGGCATCGTTGGTGTGCACGGTCGACAGCACGAGGTGACCGGTCAGCGCCGACTGGACCGCGATCTGCGCGGTTTCCAGATCGCGAATCTCGCCGATCATGATCACGTCCGGGTCCTGGCGGACGATGGAACGCAGCGCGTTGGCGAAGGTGAGATCGATCTGCGGCTTGACCTGGATCTGGTTGATGCCCGGCATCTGGTACTCGACCGGGTCCTCGACGGTGAGAATCTTGACGTCGGGCTTGTTCAGGCGGTCGAGCGCGGTGTAGAGCGTGGTCGTCTTGCCGCTACCTGTCGGCCCGGTAACGAGAAGAATGCCGTGGGGCTCCATTAATACGTCGAGAAATCCCTTGAGGGTGTCGTCCTCGAAGCCCAGACGCTTGAAATCGAGGGCGACGCCGCCTTTGTCGAGGATCCGCATTACCACCGACTCACCGTGCATCGTCGGCACCGTAGACACGCGCAGGTCGATTTCCTTGCCCTGCACGCGCAAGCGGATGCGGCCGTCCTGCGGCAGCCTGCGCTCGGCGATATCGAGCATGGCCATGATCTTGATCCGCGAGATCACCGCCGCCGACAAGCGGCGCGGCGGCGATTCGACTTCATGCAGCACGCCGTCGATCCGATAGCGCACGATGAGCCTGTTTTCGAACGGCTCGAAGTGGATGTCGGAAGCGCGCATTTCCAGCGCGTTGGTGATGATCAGCGACACCAGGCGGATCACCGGCGCTTCCGAAGCCAGATCCTTGAGCTGCTGGACGTCGGCGTCGAATCCGATATCGTCGCGCTGCTCGACGTCGCCAAGTATCTGTCCGAGCGCGGACTTGCCCGCACCGTAGAGCCTCTCCAGAGCCGCGTCGAGCTCGTTGGGAATCGCCACCAGCGGCCTTACTTTTCGGCCGGTAACCATTTCGAACGCGTTCATGGTGTAGGTGTCGGTCGGATCGGCCATCGCCAACGCGAGCTCGTGCTCGTCTTCGGTCAGCGGCAGTGCGTGCGAATCGCGAAGGAAGCGCGCGGACACGCGCTCCTCGAGTATGGGCAGCTCCGGATAACCGGCGGCCTCGATAAGCGGCAGACCCAGCTGCAGTGCAAGCGCTTCGGAAACGTCGCGTTGCGCAACCACACCGAGCGATACCAGCAAGACGCCCAGCTTTTCGCCCGACTCCTGTTGCAATCGCAGCGCGCGCTCCAATCCCGCGGCATCGAGTTTGCCGCGCTCGATGAGGATTTCGCCGAGTCGTTTGCGTACTGCTGCGTCCACGTAATCCGCTGCGCAAAATCTGAGCCGATGATGATAGCATAACGGACGGTGTCGATTCGCTGCCGACCCGCATGTAACAAGGCGTTGCGGCCGACGGTTCGATCAAGACTGTCGCCGTCGGGCGACGTCATGATTCAATATGTCTCCCTCGCCCGACGCTTTATCGACCCGTTGAGCGCAATCTAGACTACGCGAGGCGGCGAAAAGCGTCCTCGGCAACCCGCACGGTTTCTTCGATGTCGGCGGCGCCGTGCGCCGACGAGACAAATCCCGCCTCGAACGCCGAAGGCGCCAAATAGACGCCCGCATCCAGCATCGAATGAAAGAACCGGTTGAAGCGCTCCTTGTCGCAACTCACCACGGCAGCGAAAGAATCGGGGACGGATGTCGCAAAATAGATGCCGAACATGCCGCCGATGGATTGCGCCGAAAATGCAATGCCGGCGCGCGCGGCCGCGCCGGTGAGCCCGTCGGTCAAAGCACGCGTGCGCTCGGACAGCCGCTGGTAAAACTCGGGTGCCTGGATGGCGCGCAAGGTGGCGAGTCCCGCGGCTACCGCGACCGGATTTCCGGATAGCGTTCCTGCCTGATAGACCGGTCCGAGCGGCGCGATCTTTTCCATGATGTCGCGCCGCCCGCCGAACGCGCCGACCGGCATCCCGCCACCGATCACTTTCCCGAGCGTGGTGAGATCGGGCGCAACACCGTACAGACCCTGGGCTCCGCGCAGATCCAGTCGAAAGCCGGTCATGACTTCGTCGAAGATGAGCACCGCGCCATGGCGATCGGCGAGCCGGCGCAGACCCGGAAGAAAATCTGCGGATGGAGCGATCAGATTCATGTTGCCCGCGACGGGCTCGACGATGATGCCGGCAATCGCTCCCGGATGCGCATCGAACGCGGCCGCGACCTGGTCGAGATCGTTGTACGACAGCACGATGGTCTCCCCGGCGATCGACGCAGGAACACCCGCCGACGACGGTTGCCCGAAGGTAAGCGCGCCCGAACCAGCCTTGACCAGCAGGCTGTCGCCGTGACCGTGATAGCAACCTTCGAACTTGACGATTTTCGGCCGGCCGGTGAAGCCCCGCGCGAGCCTCAGCGCGGTCATCGTCGCCTCGGTGCCCGAGGAAACAAGCCGTACCATTTCCATCGACGGCACCAGCCGGCAAAGCGTCTCCGCCATCTCGATTTCGAGCTCGGTCGGAGCACCGAAAGACAGACCATGACGCGCCGTTTCCTGCACCGCGCGCACTGTCTCCGGATGTGCGTGTCCGAGAATCGCCGGTCCCCAGGAGCCGACGTAGTCGATGTAGCGTTTGCCGTCGGCGTCCCACAGATACGGCCCTTCGCCGCGGGTGAAAAAGCGGGGCGTGCCTCCCACCGAACGGAATGCGCGTACGGGGGAATTGACACCTGCGGGAATGGTGCGCTGCGCGCGCGCGAAAAGCTCTTCGTTGCGAGTCATGATGGATGCCCGGAGTGTGCGATGTGCAGTGTCGGTAGCGGCGCGCGCAGCGATTCTCCGGTGCGTCGCATCAAAGCGTTCCCCAGCTGCTTCATCGCCGGTTGAACAGCGCGACGAACGATCGCGCCGCGGCAGTGACGTCGGCGGCGTCGAACAGTGCGGAAATCACCGCGACGGCGTCGGCGCCGGCGTCGATCAGCGTCCCTGCGTTGTCCGGCGTGATGCCGCCGATGGCGACCACCGGGACCTTCCAGCGCGCCTTCGCCGTGTACAGCAGCGGCAAGCCCGCGCGCACCGCATCAGGCTTGGTGTTGGAAGGAAAAAAACTTCCGAAGACGATGTAATCGGCCCCCGCGGCGACGGCTGCTTCCGCCAGCTCCAGCGAGTCGTAGCACGATGCGCCGACGAGCGCCGTGCTGCGAAGCCGCGCGCGCGCCAGCGCAATCGTCGCATCGTCGCGACCGAGATGCACGCCGTCGGCATCGACCGTGCCTGCAAGGTCGATGTCGTCGTTGACGATAAACGTCGCACCTCGCTCGGCGCAGAGCGCGCGCAATGCGAGCGCCTGCTGCAGCCGCAACTTCGGCGCAGCGGTTTTGTTTCGGTACTGGATCGTTGTGGCGCCGCCACGCAGCGCTGCGGCGACGCACTTGGTCATTGCGTCGATGTCGGAGCGCTCCGGCGTCAGCGCGTACAAGCCCGCGATCGACCGCGGCGCGCCCGCCTGAAGAGGCCCGACCATCGCTTGCGGTCAGTGTCGGTGCAGATTGGACGCCTGTGGCGGCACCGGATCTTCGACGCGCGGCTCCGCCTCTTCCTCGCGCGCCCAGAAAAGCCGGTCCGGCAGCATCTGGCCCATGCCGGGTCGATATGCCTTCTGCAGCGTGTGCCAAGTGTAATCCTGCGCTTCGCGCACCGCTTCGGGAAGCTCGAGCCCATTGGCAAGCATTGCCGCAATGGCCGACGCGAGCGTGCAGCCCGAGCCGTGATAGGTACCCGGAAGGCGCTGCCAGGTGTCCGTTCTGACCACACCGTTCTTTCCGTAAAGTGTGTTCACCACCTGCGGCGTGGATTCATGGGTACCGGTGATCAAGACGAACTCGCAGCCGATCTCGACTAACCGCTGCGCGCAAACCGAGAGCGACGGCTCTTCCTCATCGTCGGTATCGGCGAGGCGTCTTGCCTCAAGGCTGTTGGGCGTCAGAATCGTCGTCTGCGGGAGTAAGAGCTCGCGCATCGCGTGCAGCATCTCGTCATTGGCGAGCTCGTCGCCCCTGCCGGATGCCAGGACCGGATCGAACACCAGCGGCACATCCGGATAGTCGGAAAGGATTTCGGCAATCGCCGCGATATTCTCGACGCTGCCCAATGCGCCGATTTTGAACGCGTCGATGGGCATGTCCTCGAGCAGACACCGCGCCTGGTCAGCGACCCAGTCGGCGTCGATTGCCTGCACTGCCTCGACGCCCATCGTGTCCTGGACGGTAAACGCAGTCAGCACCGACAGCGGATGGCAGCCCATGCTTGCCAAGGTCAGGATGTCGGCCTGAATGCCTGCGCCTCCGGACGGATCGGAAGCCGCAAACGTCATTACCAGCGGCGGAAAATCAGGGTCCTGATCGGTCGGCGAGGACATTGCGGCGCGGGCTTCGAGGGCGCTATCGGAGCTGCATCCGAGGTGCATCCGGCGTGGCACATCGCCCGGATGGACTTGGTAAAATGAGAGTTTACTCCAATCGCTTTCGCGTCCAATGAAAAAATACATGTGCCTGATCTGCGGCCACATCTACGATGAAGCCTTCGGCGACCCCGACACCGGCATTCCGCCCGGCACTAAATGGGAAGACGTTCCGCCGAACTGGACGTGTCCCGATTGCGGCGCGCGCAAGGAAGACTACGAATTGGTCGAGTTCTAGTAAAGCAACGAACTATCGGAGGAAGGATGCGCATTCTTCACACCATGCTTCGCGTAGGCGACTTGCAACGCTCGATCGGTTTTTACACCGGCGTGCTCGGCATGACGGTGCTGCGGACCACCGATCGGCCGGAACAGAAATACACTCTGGCATTCGTCGGCTACGGCGACGAGGCTAAGCACGCGGTGCTGGAGCTGACCTACAATTACGGCGTCGATCGATACGATCTCGGCACCGGGTACGGACACATCGCCATCGAGGTTCCCAACGCCGCCGCGGCCTGCAGCGCGGTGCGCGAAAAAGGAGGCACCGTCACTCGCGAGGCGGGGCCGGTCAAGGGCGGCACCACGGTGATTGCCTTCGTACAGGATCCCGACGGTTACAAGATCGAGCTCATCGAGCGCTAGCGCAATACCAGCGGGGACCCAGTGGCGTTAGTGAAAAAGTCACTGGATTCTCGCCCCCAATCAAAGCATTCGAGGGCAAGCTTTTCGCGGGAATGACGACCAAGGTGGTGTCACGCACGTTGTGCCGATTACTAAGACGCGGTGCGCAGCAGTTCCCGTATGTCGTGTGCGAAGACTTCCGGGCCCTGGGCTTGGCTGACGAACAAGCGCAGCTTCCCCATCGGGTCGAAGATGAACGTACCCGCGGTGTGGTCCATGGAATAGCTGCCCGGCGTCGACCCGGCTTGCTTCTGATACAGGACCTTGAACTCGCGCGCAGTCGCGGCGGTCGCCGCGGCGTCTCCGGATAGGCCGAGGAACGTCGGGTTGAATGCGGGAACGTAGTGCGAAAGCAACTCCGGCGTGTCGCGCTCCGGGTCGACGGTCACGAACAGCACTTGCACTCGGGCGGCATCACCACCCAGTTTTTGCAGCGCAGCGGCGAGGTCCGAAAGCGTGGTGGGGCACACGTCGGGACACTGCGTGTAGCCGAAGAACATCACGACAACCTTACCGCGGAAGTCGGCGAGCGTCCGCGGCTTTCCGTTGTGATCGGTGAGCTTGAAATCGCGTCCGAAGGCCACGCCGGTAACGTCCGACGCCTGGAAGCGTGGGTTCCCCGGACCGCACGCCCCGACAAAGAGCGCCAGCAACGCCGCGGCGACAATACTGAATGGTCGCTTCACTGCCAATAGTGGTCGAAAAGCAGTGCTGAAAAAAGTCCGGCCAGGTAGGCAATGGAGTACCTGAAGGTCTGCCGCGAAAGGCGGTCGCTGTAACGCCTCTTCAACGCGACGGCGTAGCCGATGAAAACACCGCCCAGAATCACTGCGGTGACGAGGTATATCCAGCCGCTCATGCGGATGGCGAAGGGAAGGAGCGAAACAGCGAACAGGGCTATGGTGTACAGAACGATCTGCAGCCGCGTGTACGCCGGGCCGTGGGTCACCGGCAGCATGGGCAAGCCCGCATTTGCGTATTCCTTCGCACGGTAGAGCGCGAGCGCCCAGAAATGCGGCGGCGTCCAGACGAAGATGATCAGGAACAGGATCAGCGCCTGCGGTGCTACATCGTCGGAAATTGCGGCCCATCCGAGAATCGGCGGCATTGCACCGGAGGCGCCGCCGATCACGATGTTCTGCGGCGTTGCCGGCTTGAGAAGCACGGTGTAGACGACCGCGTAGCCGACAAACGTCGCCAGCGTCAGCCACATGGTCAGCGCATTGACCTGTGCGTAAAGGAGAGCCAAGCCCGCAGCGCCGATGACCGACGCAAACATCAGCGCCTGTTGCGTCGTGAGCTCTCCGCGCGGCAGCGGTCGCGCGCGAGTGCGTGCCATCTTGGCATCGATCTTTTGCTCGACGAGACAATTGATAACCGCGGCCGCTGCGGCGACCAGAGCGATGCCAAGGGTGCCGAACAGCATCGGCTTCAACGGTGGCAAACCGGGCACTGCGAGAAACATGCCGATCACCGCGGTGAATACGATCAGCGATACCACGCGCGGCTTGGTCAGCGAGAGAAACTGGCGCAGGCGATGTTGGTCGAGGGCGAGTGCGGTCATGGGCGGCCTCGCGCCGACGGTATGGGCGCGAGCGGGAATTTTACCATTTCGTCCCTCACCCGATCCGGGACGCGCGCAGCAGACGCTCGAGATCCTTGGCCATCCGCTTGATGTCGGGATCCGCGGGATAGCGAAGCACGACGTTGCCCAGCGGATCGATCAGATAGATGCTCCCCGGCGGACCGGCGAGACCAGGCAATGCCGCCCACTGGGCCGGATCGACCCGTGCGACGATCAGTCCGGGGTGCTCCGCCAGGAATTGCCGCGCAAGTGCGGGCGCATCGGTCGCCTGCAGCCACATGCGCACCACGCGCTCCTGTTCGCGCCCCTGGATCGTGCGCGCCTGCCGGGTCGCGTACAGCTTGCGCTGGCATGCGTCTTCGCACGAGCCCGCGTCGACCGTCAAAAATAACCATCGGCCGCGATAATCCGACAGACGAAATTTCCCGTCACCAGGCAGCGTGCCGACGATTTCCTGCGCGGGCTTTGCGTCGAGAAGCTCGCCGTAGTTCACCTGTCCCGGAGGACGGAACCAGTAGTAGGCAACGTAGGACGCAACGACCGGCGCGGCGCAAACCAGCGCGAGCATCAGAAGCGTGCGCCGGCCCCGGGCCTTGAGCGGCGACATCAAGCGTCTTCCAAACGACGCCGCCAGTTAAGCGCGAGCCAGAGCGCGATCGTCAGCGCCGCCAACGAGTACCACTGCAGCATATACGAGAGATGGCTCTCGACGCCGAAGTCGGGCCTCGGCCAATCGCGCAGCAGATCGTCGGGGGGAATCACCGGATCGGTCTGTTCGACAACAAACGGCAGCAGGTTCAAGCCGGATGCCGCGGCGATCCTCTCGATGTCGAGATTCTGTCGCAGCGCGCCCTCTCCGGTGTCGGCCTTGAGCTCGAGGTAGCGCTTGGGCGGAAGGGTCGCGCGACCCACGATTTCGATGACCCCAGCAGGCGTTTGCACCGACGGAAGCGCTTTGCGTGTCGGACCTTGCGCCACCCAGCCGCGGTCGACCAGCACATAGCGGTTGCCGGGAGCGAGCCTGAACGGCGTCACCACGTCGTAGCCAGGACGGCCACCATGCACCTTGTTGTCGATCAAAACGCCGTGCGCCGCGTCGTATTCACCGATACCGTGAACGATGCGATAGAGCACCGCGCTGGCATCGCTGTCCGCCCTGGCGAGATCGAACGGCGCTTCACGGGCCGCCGCCGACGCCAGCGTGGCGGTGGCGCTCTTTTCATCCGCGCGGTGCCGCTGCCAGTTGCCGAGCGCAATGGCAAGCGCAGCCAACGCCACCGTCGCCACGGTTAGCAAAAGCGTCGGGCGAAATCGATGCGTTGCAAAAAATGAACTGACACGCGTTGGCACCAGTCTATCCATTACACTGTGGGTGATTTCACCGCTCATTTCGCTTCAGCGAGATTGCCTTGGTTCGCATTGTCGTCATCGTCGGGTTGCTGCTTGTTGTGTTCAGCCTCGGGACGGCGCTTTATTACCTTTACCACGATCGCGGCCAGGGTACGCGGATGGTCAAGGCCCTCGCCATACGGGTCGCCCTGTCGGCGAGCCTGATCGCGTTTCTTCTCATCAGCTATCACTTTGGATGGATCGGAGAAAGGGGCCTGCGCTGAAACCCGGCGCGTCGTTCGATCAAGGCGCGTCGACACGCACGAGCCGCACGCCATTCCATGCGGCTTTCGCGTGCCTGTCCTCGCTCCGCGCTAGAGCCAGTACACGAGGATAAACAGCAAGAGCCAGACGACGTCGACGAAGTGCCAGTACCACGCGGCGGCTTCGAACGCGAAATGATGCTGCGCGTTGAAATGACCGCGGAAGGTCCGCAAGAGCATGACCGTCAGCATGATTGCGCCGATCGTCACGTGAAAGCCGTGGAATCCCGTCAGCATGAAGAACGTCGAGCCGTAGACTCCCGTCGACAGCTTGAGGTTGAGCTCGCTGTAAGCGTGGGTGTACTCGAACGCCTGGAAGCCAAGGAAGGTAAATCCGAGGACGATGGTGATGAACAACCATAACTTGAGCGCGCCACGATTACCGGCCTGGAGCGCGTGATGCGCAACGGTCAGCGTGCCGCCCGAGGAAACCAGAATAATCGTGTTCAGCAGCGGAATCCCGATCGCCTTCATCGGCGTGAAAACGTCATTGATATACGGTCCGTCGGTCGGCCATGTCGACGTGTAGTCCGGCCACAGGATCTTGGAGTCCATGCCTCCCAAATCCGGCACCGAGAGATTGCGGACGTAAAACAGCGCACCGAAAAACGCCGCGAAGAACATGACTTCGGAAAAAATAAACCAGCTCATGCCCCAGCGAAATGAAAGGTCGACCCTGCGGTTATAAAGATGCTGCTGCGATTCGCCGACAACGGTGCCGAACCAGCCGACCATCATCGCCACCAGCACGCAAAAACCGGCCAGCACCAGCCACGGCCCCGCGGCATACGCGTTGAACCAGAACGCCGCGCCGAAGGCCATCAACAAAAGCGCGCATGAGCCGGTGATCGGCCAGTGCGAGGGCTGCGGCACGAAGTAGTAGGGACCGGTGCCGTTCTGCGGTGCGCTCATTCGCTGCTCCTCGTCTTGCCTTGAATATTCCCGGGGCGCGTTAGCGCCGGCTATGACTCATTACCCTCGACCGCGAAAAAGGTATACGAGAGCGTGATCGTGGGCACGTTGGCTGGCAGCCTGGGATCGACCACGAACACCACCGGCAGTTGACGCTTCTCGTGCGGCCCGAACGATTGCTTGGCGAAGCAAAAACATTCCAGCTTCTTGAAATACTGTCCCGCGAACTGCGGTCCGTAACTCGGCACCGCCTGACCCGTCATCGGCCGATCGGTCGTGTTCTCGACTTCGTACATGACCTGCGTCAGCTCACCCGGATGGACGCTGACGACGGACGTCATCGGCCGAAAGCGCCACGGCAGCTTGTTCAAGTTGCCGTCGAGCTCGATGCGCACGGTGCGACCGGCATCGATCTGGGTGTTGAGCGCATCGTCGGCAATGTCGATGTTGCGAAGCCCGGTGACCTCGCAAATCTTGTTATAGAACGGAATCATCGCAAAACCGAATCCGAACATCACTACGACGACCGCAACCAGCCTTTTGAGCAGCGAGCGATTCGACCGCCTCCTGTCCTCCATTCCATCGTCGCTGCCGTGCACGCTCATTGGCGGCTCCCTTGGGTACTCATGTGCGGGCTCATTTCATACTCATTTGCGTGCTCATTTGCGTGCTCATTTTCGTACATTCCTGCCGATCGCTACGATCAGAAAGCCGAGAATGGCGAAACCGAGAACGGCGATTCCCACGCCGGGAGCGCCGGAATACTGCGCGAGGATGACGCCAGCGAAAAAGGTCACGGCGATCGAGCTTAAAACCAGCGCGGTTCGCCGGCTCGCCGCTCGCCGCGAGTCCGCGTCGCCGGCGGGGTCAAACCGAGTGTTGGCCATGTTCTTGGCTCATTGCATCTTCGGCGTCCATGTCACAGAGAATCCAAAGCGGCTGGCGCCTAGTGAACGTGCGGCGGCGTCTCGAAAGTGTGATAAGGCGCCGGCGACGGCAGCGTCCACTCCAGCGTGTCGGCTCCTTCCCACGGTTTCGCCGGCGCGGGCGGCCCGCTGCGGATGCACGTGACCACGTTGTACAGCAGCAATAGCTGCGACAGCCCGAAGCCGAAGGCACCGATCGAAGCCACCATGTTCCAGTCGGTGAACTGCGTCGCGTAGTCCGGGACCCGCCGCGGCATGCCTGCCAGGCCCAGGAAATGCATCGGAAAGAAAGTAATATTGAAAAATATCATCGACAACCAGAAGTGCCATACGCCCATCGCTTCGTTGTACATCCGACCGCACCATTTGGGCAGCCAGTAGTAGATGCCGCCGAAGAACGCGAACAGCGAACCGGCAACCAGCACGTAGTGAAAGTGGGCGACGACGTAATAAGTATCCTGCAGCTGGATGTCGACCGGCGTGATCGCCAGCACCAGTCCGGTAAAGCCGCCCAACGTGAACAGAAAGACGAACCCGATCGCGAACAGCATTGGCGTTTCGAAAGTCATCGAGCCTTTCCACATGGTGGCGATCCAGTTGAACACCTTCACGCCCGTCGGAACGGCGATCAGCATCGTCATGTACATGAAAAAGAGCTGTCCGGCGGCGGGCATGCCGACGGTGAACATATGGTGCGCCCACACCAGAAACGAGAGAATCGCGATCGATGAGGTCGCGTACACCATCGATGCGTAACCGAACAGCGGCTTTCTCGAGAACGCCGGGATGATCGTCGACACGATCCCGAACGACGGCAGGATCATGATGTAGACCTCGGGGTGGCCGAAAAACCAGAAAATATGCTGGAACATGACCGGGTCGCCACCGCCCGCTGCGTTGAAAAAGCTGGTGCCGAAGTGGCGATCGGTCAGCAGCATCGTCACTGCGCCGGCGAGCACCGGCATGACCGCGATCAACAGGTACGCGGTGATGAGCCAGGTCCAGACGAAAAGCGGCATCTTCATCATTGTCATCCCCGGCGCGCGCAGGTTGAGGATGGTGGTGATGATGTTGATCGAACCCATGATCGAGGACGCGCCCATGATGTGGATCGCAAAGATCGTCAGGTCCATTCCCATCCCGGCCTGCACCGACAACGGGGCGTAGAGCGTCCACCCGCCTGCGGCAGCACCGCCGGGGACAAAGAATGACGTGAAAAGCAGCGTTACCGCAAACGGCAGCAGCCAGAAGCTCCAGTTGTTCATGCGTGCGAACGCCATGTCGGGAGCGCCGATCATCAGCGGCACTTGCCAGTTGGCGAATCCGACCGCCGCCGGCATGATCGCGCCGAATATCATGATCAGCCCATGCAGCGTGGTCAGCGAATTGAAAAATTCGGGATCGACGATCTGCAGGCCTGGCTCGAAGAGCTCGGTGCGGATGGTAAGCGCAAGGCAGCCGCCGGCCAAGAACATGATGAACGAAAACCAAAGGTACAGCGTGCCGATGTCCTTGTGGTTGGTGGTGGTGATCCAGCGCATGATCCCGCCGGGATGATGCGCATGCTCGTCGTGTGCATGGCCGCCGGCATGATCGTGGGGAATGCTGCTCATGTTCAACGCTCCTAAAGGCTTCTGACCTCGGACTATTTGCCGGCTGCGGCGACTTGCGAGGGCTGAACGACGTCGCCAACGTGGTTGCCCCAGGCGTTGCGTTCGTAGGTAACGACGGCCGCAATCTCCGTCGGCGAGAGCGTGTTCTTCCACGCGACCATGGCGGTGGCCTGGCCGTTCCTCACCACACCGTTGAGAACGACGTCCAGATGCGCGGCCACGGGTCCGGTCGCGATCTTCGATCCGTCGAGCGGCGGAAATGCGGGCGGCACGCCCTTTCCGTTGGCCTGATGGCAAGCAGCGCAGTTCGCGGTGTAGACGGCCTCGCCGCGCGCGGTAAGCTCCTTGACGTCCCAGATCCTGGCCGGATCGTCCGCGGCGGCGGTCGCCTTCTTTTTCTGCGCATCGGCCCAGGCCGCGTACTGGTCCGCCGGCAGGACCTCGACAACAATCGGCATGAATCCATGCTCCTTGCCGCACAGCTCCGCGCACTGGCCACGATAGATGCCCGGCTTGTCGGCGCGGAACCAGGCGTCGCGCACGAAGCCGGGAATCGCGTCCTGCTTGACTCCGAACGCCGGAACCCACCATGAATGGATGACGTCACCCGCAGTAATCAACACCCGTATCCTCTTCCCCACCGGCACCACCATCGGTTGGTCGACTTCGAGCAAGTAATGCTCGCCCTTGGGTTCCTGGTTGTAGATTTGCGTATGCGGCGTCTTGAGATTGCTGACGAAGCCAAATCCCTGATCGATGTAGTCGTAGCTCCATTTCCATTGATAACCGGTGACCTTGATGGTCATGTCGGGCACGGTCGTGTCCTTCATCGCCAGAATCGTCCTGGTCGCAGGAAGCGCCATGAACATCAGGATCAGGAACGGAATGACGGTCCAGACGACTTCGACCGTGGTGTTCTCGTGAAACTGGGCCGCCTGATGACCTTGGGACTTGCGATGCGCGAAGATCGAATAGAACATCACGGCAAAGACGCCGACGAAGATCACGACGCAGATCCACATGATGTAGACGTGGAGGTCGAATATCTGTTCGCCAATCGGCGTGACAGGCGGCTGCAGGTTGTATTCCAGGGCCGCCCGCGCTGAGCTCGCCATCAGCGCCGATGCGAGCATTGCGGCGAGGAGAGCAGTCTTCGCAACGAGTCTGACCGCTTGTCCCACCCGCTGCGCCACCTTGATGCGATCCATGCTTTCCTTAGAAAACGTCGACGATGCGCGAAAGACCGATGCGCTTCTGAAGTCGGCGCTAACGCGCGTTGCCCGCCCCCGCGTTACCCGCCAGCGCCCGGCGCAGGTCGCGCGCGATCGCGGCGCGCGCATGCGCGGGAAGTTCCTCGCCAATCGGCAGCGATTCGCCGCGATGTCGCAACACCAGACGCGCCACGCGCTTGCGTGCGTCGGCTTCGACTTCGAGCCGCGTCCAGAACTTGTTGAACTCGCGCCGCGTGCGGCATCCGCCACGAAGACGCTCAACGACAATTCGATCGCCGCGTACGGTCACTCGCTCCCAGTCGTTTGCATGCCGTTCGATCCGGCTAAACGCCCAGCAAAGCACACCCATCTCGATCACCGAGTACGGCAATACCGGCCAGGCGCCGAAGGCGGCGAAGGCCAACGCCAATCCCATGGAAACTGCGCAAAGGCCCGCAAACAGTGTCCACCGGGTGCGCGTGCCCAGCGAATCGTTGCGCCGCGAGACTGCGCAGAACTCCGAACGAACCGCCAATGAGAGGTCGATCTCGACCGACACCCTTGAAAAAGCGCCGCCGCGCTCCTCGAAATGCGCGCCCTCCGGCAGAAATGCCATGCCGGCGGGGCCCGCTTTGCCGCGATAACTTGTCTATGAAAAACGGCGCGATCTTAGCATGGATCGCCGGGACACGAAAAATTGGGGCTCGCTTCGATCGCTTCGATCGCGGCCCACTCGGGCGCATCCGCGCAACCCCACCGTATGCTGGCGATACGCGGCGCGGAGAGCAGCCGCCCGAGCGCAGCGACGTTCTCGTCCTGACACGCCATCGTCGGATCGATGCTGTTGGCGATCCAGCCGACGAGCCTGAGGCCGCGGGCGCGAATCGCCAGGGAGGTCAGCAGCGCATGGTTGAGGCAACCCAGACGCACGCCGACGACCATCAGCGCCGGCAAGCGAAGCGCTCGGGCGATGTCCAGCATGTCGATCCGTTCGCCGAGCGGGGCGAGCGCTCCGCCCGCGCCTTCGACGACGACGCGATCGGCGCGCGCGCCAAGCTCCTCATAGCTCTTCTGAATACGGTGAAGGTCGATGACGACGCCGACGGCGCGC